>OHAX01000125.1_pt1 | contig 58253 bp, 47 predicted proteins | sample 1577261 | NCBI WGS metagenome assembly OHAX01 (sample SAMEA3541483, study PRJEB24748) | human gut metagenome | biome: human gut; feature: human-associated habitat; material: faeces | place: China | collected 2012 | reverse complement strand
TGGATAATTCCTTACTGGCTGTAAGGGATATTAACCATAAATATATTGTAGTAGAGAGTAGGTAAAAAAGAATTATGGACATGTCGTTTTCCTTTTTCCTGCGGCAGCTGGTGACAAATCCGGCATTGTTGATTACAGTCCTTCTGACTCTTGGGGTCATCTGTGTCAATGGTATCACGGATGCGCCAAATGCCATTGCCACCTGCGTGTCAACCAGATCGCTGGATGTGAATCTGGCCATTGTTATGGCGGCAGTATGCAACTGCGCAGGGGTGGTTGTGATGACCATGGTGAATTCCACGGTTGCCATGACCATTACCAATATGGTCAATTTCGGGGAAGATACTTCAATTGCTCTGGTTGCCCTGTGTGCCGCGCTTTTTTCCATTGTGGTCTGGTCGTCCTTTGCTGTTTCCATTGGATGTCCCACCAGTGAGAGCCATGCGCTCATAGCTGGCCTTACCGGCGCTGCCGTGGCTATCCGCGGAGGATTTTCAGCCATTAACTCGGCAGAGTGGATGAAGGTGGTCTATGGTCTGATTTTTTCCGTTGTATTGGGATTTTTAAGCGGTTATCTTTCATGCAAGCTGGTGGCCTGGACCTGCCGGGATATGGACCGCCGGAAAACCACTGGATTTTTCCGGTATGCCCAGATTGGCGGAGCAGCCGCCATGGCATTTATGCACGGTGCACAGGACGGACAGAAATTCATGGGAGTCATGCTGTTAGGTATCTGTATGGTCAACGGGTCCAGCAATACCCAGGGAGTACAGTTCCCTCTGTGGATGCTTTTGCTGGGATCCGCAGCCATGGCCCTGGGAACGTCCATCGGAGGAAAGAAAATCATCAAATCCGTGGGCATGGATATGGTGCGGCTGGAGAAATACCAGGGCTTTTCCGCGGATATGGCGGGAGCTGCCTGTCTTCTCGGATTTTCCATTTTCGGTATTCCCGTCAGTACCACACATACAAAGACCACAGCCATTATGGGTGTGGGAGCGGTGAAACGTCTGTCGGCCATTAACTTCAGCGTGGTTAAGGACATGGTGATGACCTGGGTCATGACATTCCCCGGCTGCGGCATCATCGGATTCCTGATAGCGAAGCTGTTTATGGTGTTGTTCCACGGATAAGTAAAGGAGAAGATAAGATGTCTAAGAAAAGTGATAGTTACTATTTTCAGAATTTCATAGAGTGCGTTGAGTGCGGATGCCAGGCAGCCAAAATGCTGGAGGATAATTTAAACCATTTTGATACAGGGCTTTTACAGGACAAGCTGGACGAGCTGCACCGGATTGAACATGACGCGGACAAGAAAAAGCATGAGATGATGGCTGTGCTGGTCAAGGCGTTTATCACCCCCATTGAGCGGGAGGATATTATTCTTTTGAGCCAGAGTATCGACGAGGTGACGGACAAGATTGAGGATGTACTGATTCGTATTTACATAAACAATGTTCAGCAAATCCGTCCCGAGGCCCTTGCCTTCATAAAGGTCATCATCCGCTGCTGCGAGGCGCTTAAGGAGGTTATGGAGGAGTTTGCGGACTTCAGGAAATCCAAGACACTTCACGGCCTGATCATCGAGATTAACGCTCTGGAGGAGGAAGGCGACCGGCTGTTCATTGAGTCCATGCGCAGGCTTCACGCCGAGGTGACCGATCCCATTGAAATCATTGCCTGGAGGGAGATTTACGTATACTTAGAGAAATGCTGCGATGCCTGCGAGCATGTGGCAGATGTGGTGGAAAGCGTTATCATGAAGAATACCTGATGTCCGGTGCTGTCTGAACAGCCCTGGAGTGTATATATAAGAATAAAGGCAGAATGTGAGAAGGCACCCAGGATTGCGGGGAGCGGTGCCTTTTTATGGGTTGGTTTTTGCGGTGTGGTTTTCTGGTTAATAGATGCTGCCTCCTATATGCACCAGCTGTTCAAGAAGGTTCTGCATCTTGGGGACAGCGGGATGGTTTTCCAGTCCGTATTCACCGAATACCTTGTCCAGGCGTGGGAAGGCCAGCCATGTGCTTCCGGCTTCATCCTCCCATACACTGATGCGCAGGGGCAGTTCCAAGGATACGCTCTGATCTTCTTCCATGAGTCCGGTGCCTACCTGGGGAGAGCCGAATACCAGTACTGTGGTGGGACGGAGGAAAAGCCCTGCACCGGCAGCATTCTGTCCATGGTCAAATTTGGCAAATACAGGGATACCGCGGTCTTTTAAGGCTGATTCCAGGCGTGATACTGTTTCTGCCGCAGGGAACTGGCCTTCCAGAAGATAGAGACGGTTGTCATCGTACCCGGTGGACAGAAGGTCGCCGTATGCGCCGGCTATCCTGCGCCCCAGATTGGTGAAGTCCACCCCTTCCTTGTTGCACATGAGGGTGACGCAGACCAGCTCGGAGGCGTCTGTGAAGCGGCTCAGGAAGGAAGAATAGCCATGGACGGATCCCTTTATATCCATAAGTCCCCGGTGATGGTAAAACTGCCAGCCGGATGCGGCAGGTACTGTCCTCCCGTCGGGAAGATTCCAGGGAGCATATATAAGGGCGCGGTTTTCCGGCTGATGAATCAGGACAGAGCCGGCCAGGCCGATGTCCCAGAAGGAAATATCCTGGGCAGAGGCCCAAATATCGGAAAAGCCCCGGAGCGCCGTAGTTTCTGCCGCCGTGCTGGGAGTACCGCTGCTGTCATAGGATACGGCTGGCTCCGTGGGATTGATATAGAGTCTGTCCTTTTTGAATAACTGGTGGATATCAGCGGTCCGGGATATGTCTTCGTGATGGAACTGGCCTAAATCCTCCTTGAAACCCGTGTGCCCAAGGCCCAGGAACTCAATCTGCCTTTTGGTTACAAAATCGTGGTAACTTAGGCCGCTGACCCGTTCGACGATTTCGGTCAGCAGCAGGAAATTGGTAGCACTCTGCTCCACATCTGTACCAGGAACAAAGTGCAGGGGATTCCTGGCAGCCAATTGGAGCAGGGCATCAAATGTCCACGGTGTGTCCGGGCTGAATTCAGGCGCCCGGCGGTAATCCGGCAGTCCCGATGCATGGCGCAGAAGCTGAAGAACGGTGATGTCATTCCATGTATCAGGAAGTTCCGGTATATATACGGAAGCCCGGCGGTTTACATCCAGTCCGCCGTCCTCATGAAGCTGCATAACGGCCACTGCCGCAAAGGCCTGGGAGATAGGGCCGGCGGGCCACATGGTGTTGGGGGAAGCCAGGCGCCGCCGCTGGCTGTCCGAATAGCCGTATCCGGCTACCCTTGGTATGTAGGGGGCTTGTACAATGGCTAAGGTAAGTCCGTCAATTTTTTCCTGTTCCATAAAGCTCCAAATCATCTGATCAACGGTATGTCCCAGATAGGAGATATCCGGGTTTCCTCTCATCTTCATGGCTGTGTGTTCGCGGGTGTTCATAGGTAAGCTCCTTTCTCGATGCTGTTAACAGACAGGTAATAACTGTAATTCTAAAAGATACATTTTATACTGTAACTATAATACTTACAGATTGATTTGTCAAGGTATTTCCTGGAAGTATTTAATCTTTACAGTTTAATTACAGTTTGAACACACAGTTGCATAAAAATAAAGAATGAATTATAATGTAACAAGTGCAGGATGAATAATATCTGTCTGTGACAGGGCAGCCAGGGGAGAATGAAAGGAGATTCAGAATGAAGAAACGTTTGGCGGTTACATTGGCAGCAGTGGCTCTGAGTGTGGTTATGTCGGTTCCGGCCTATGCAGGTACATGGAAATACGTGAATGATCAGTGGAAGTATCAGAGAGGCGCCAATAAGTTTGCCTACAAGGAATGGATTGAGGATAACGGCAACTGGTACTATATGGATAACAACGGTGTCATGACCACAGGCTGGCAGCAGATTGACGGCCAGTGGTATTACATGGACCAGGCAGGGGTCATGCAGAAGGGCTGGTTTAAGGATAACGACAAATGGTACTTCCTGCTTCCAAACGGAGCCATGGCCACGAACACAGTGATTGACGGACGCCAGATTGGTGCGGACGGCGTATGGATTGCAGCGGAGGGAGAGGTGGAACCGGCCAATATTACAGACCTGTCCACGCCATATCTGGTGCAGAACCTGTTGGACGGCCTTTCCACCAAGGGATACAATATCATTACATCGGGCAAAACATCCACCGGCGAGCGCTGGAATAATGCCATCCGTCTGAAAGGAAAGGGAAGCTATGTAAAATATGCTGCCAACGGACAGTACAGGCTTTTATCCGGCGTCATAGCTCCATCATCCCAGTTCAGCAGCGGAATCATGGCGAAGGTAACTGTATACGGTGACAATGATACTGTACTCTATACATCACAGGATATCCATTACAATGAAAAGCTGATGCATTTTGGCGTGGATGTGACAGGACAGAATGAGATCCGCGTGGAGGTTTCTCTGGTTACGGATAATGAGTGGGATGATCCCATTATACTGATAGACGGTCTGTCGCTGTACAAGTAGGCAGGATGAGGACGCCTGGAAACGGAAAACCCAACAGAATGATAAGATAAGAAAACAGGCTGGGGACCGCACCCTTTGGTGCGGAGACCCGGCCTGTTATTTTTTTGTCATCTTTTGTCAGCAGCCCACGGTCTGCGTATAGTCTCTTGTAAACTGATTTCCCGGAAGATGCGCCCTATAGGCGGTTATACGGCAGAGGCGGCGGTTATATAATGCCGGCCATGGTGCGTGCTGCTTTCAGCGCTGCCTTTCTCTGGGGCTGGCTGCTGGAGGCATTGGCGTCACGCAGCACAAGATACATTTCATCCGCTGCTTCTTCCAGCCTGGAAGCCATCTCACAGAGAAGGCTGTCGTCCAGCCCTTTTTCCGCCAGGGAACAGATGTACTCCTGCAGCCTTTCCTTTACAGGATTCCAGAGGGCGGTGTTGCGGGGATAGTCCTCTTCCAGCTCATAGGAGAGCCGTTCTAATTTCCACCAAAGGGAATCATCGCTGTACCGGGCGCTGCCCTGGGACACCTTCTGAGGAATGGCGGTTTCCATGGTAAAAGGCAGGAAAACCGAGATACAGGGATTGGACATACAGCTCCACCAGACAGGCGTTTTATCCTTTGACAGTTCCACCACGGAACCGGCAGCGGTTTTGCTGGAGGATTCATCCATATTGTGCATGCAGACAGAGGCCAGGATTCCGTCTGCGGGACTCCAGCGGGGCTCAATGATTTCGCCTTCAAAATGGTCCTTCAGTATACTTCCTATGTAGTCCGGCGTCAGGATACCTTTTTTCCTGTCCAGGAGCTGGTTAAGCCTTTTATAGCGGGGATAGGCTGCGCGCAGTTTGAGGTTTACGGCGCCGTAAGCCCTGGCAAAGTCAAAGGTCTGTCCTCTGTCCGCGTAGCCCATCTCATAGGCATGTTCCTGGATGTCTCCGGAGTCCTCATCCCAGTGTTCTCCCGTGCTGTAGCAGTTGGATATGCCCTCTGCATTTTTAACCCGTCTGGCAACCCAGCGTCTGTTAACCGTGTCCAGAATCCAGGCTTCACAGGTATCGGCAATCAGGAACGAATTGTGGTAGCGGAAATCCATGGTCACAGAGGCGTTGCCGCCCTGTCCGTAGGTTTTAAGAAGGTCTGTGATCACGTGGAGGGCCTCATATGCGGTTTTGGACCGTTCCAGTCCCAGGCGTACCAGGTCCATGCCCGGAAGGCCGTTTTCGCGTTCCTCCTCCTCACGTGACCACACGGCTTCATTTCCAATGGCTACGCCCCACTCGTTCATGCCGTGTTCAAATCCCCATATCCAGTAAGGCTTTGAGCCCAGAACCTTATAGGTGCGGCTCACCTGGGGAATGGATATGTAGGTGCATGATAACAGCTCCTGGTCCGGGTAGTCCTTAGCCTCAAACAGGCAAAGGGGCTGGGATTCCCCCAGGGGCCGGTCGCTGTTTTTGGCAAATATTACATTGCCGGACTTTGTACTGTTCCCAAGGGCGACCATGGTATCACATGACAATAATTCATTCATATTTTCTTGCCTCCATCTTTGCGGCTGTCCCTGGCCAGGACCGTAATCAGGGTGGATACCAGTATGCAGGCACAGCCAATCATTATTTTTAACGACAGTTTTTCTTTAAATAGTATGACGCCAAACACCACTCCGGTTGCAGGCTCCAGCATGTTGATGACGGATGCTTTCGCAGCTCCCAGAATCCGTACGCCGGTCATAAGGGTACAGAATGCAAAGACCGTGCACAGAAGGCTGACAGCCATCAGGCATCCCCACTGGTATAGGGAGCAGGGAACCTGCAGTGTGCCTGTAAGAGTACAGCTCAGTCCGAAAAACAGACTGGCTGACAGACTGAACGCGAAGAGACAGAGCATAGGACTCAGACTGCCATAACAGGCCTTTTTGTTGGAGACCACGAAGGCGGAGTAGGTGACGGCGGACAGCAGGGCATATATAACGCCGCCCGGGGAGAAACCGCCTTTTAGATCCACCATCAGGCATATGCCTGCCAGGGCGGCAGCGCATCCCCACAGCCTGGCCGGAGCTGGCTTTTCACCATAAACAGCCAGCATGATAAGGGTTACGAACAGGGGGTAGGCGAAATGCAGCACGGTGGCCAGTCCAATGGGAATATACTGGTAGGAGATGGTCAGAAACTGCATGGTAAAACCGAAGCCCAGTATGCCGAAGAGCGCCAGCAAAACCGCCTGTGGAAGGGTCACGGCCCTAAATCCCCTAAAAGCAGCCAGAATCAGAGCCGAGAACAAACATGTGAGAAAAAAACGGTAAAACACGACACTCTCTGAGTTCATTCCCGACAAAAGCAATAGCTTGGATACCACCGGCATTACACCATATGCCAACGATGCCAGGATGACAGTTCCATATCCTTTGCGGATCTGCTTAGTCATTGGTTTCCAGGCGCCTCCTTACCTCCAGCTCGGCCACAATTTCATGCATTCTGCCTTCATCCAGTTTCCATAGCAGCATGAAGGCCGTCATGATGAGATAGATGGCAGCCGGTATCAGGCAGTATATATTGAGGATGCCCCGCAGTGCGGCGTCTGTCTGCTGCTGATTGGGAACATAGCCGGCCATGTCCAGCAGGATTCCTACAATGGTGCCGGAGAATGCCATTCCAATCTTCTGGCAGAAGGTGTAGAAACCATAGTTTACAGCCCTTACATTCTTGCCCGTGAGCCACATGCCGTAATCGGTGGTGTCTGCTATCATGGTAAAGAAGATGGCCAGGGTAGCGCTCATGACGAACATGCCAATCCAGCAGGTGACTGCCACCACGGCTGTGTTTAAAGGCATAAAATAACGGATGACGCTGGACAGGGCAAAGATAACGCCGCAGCCCATCAGGGCCTTTTTCTTGCCCATGTACCTGGACACAGGAGTCACGCAGAGAGCCGCCACCGCGGAGATGGGAGCCGATATGCCCAGGATAATTCCCATCAGCTTGGCAGAGCCCAGGTAGTAATTGAAATAATAAGCCATGGACGAGGAGTAAATATAATATCCAAGTGTCCTGCAGAAGAAGGCCGCGCTGACCACCAGGAGCTGGCGGTTTTTGAGGATGGCCTTAAAATATTCTTTGCCCGAGGTGCGCTGTCTGGCAGTGGGGGCCTTGGCACGCTCCACGATACCGGCAACGCAGATTAAGGTGCAGACGGTCGCAATGACTGCGAATACCAGCGCGATATTGCCATAGGTGCTGTTGCTTTCCTGTGTGCCGCTTTTCAGGTAAGGCGTGGCGAGGGATATAATCAGGGACGGAACCGCCACAATGGCAAAGCGGATAGAATTGAGGAGAGTCCGTTCCTCTGTATTCTGCGTCATGGTAGACGCAAAGGCGTTAAAAGGAATCGCGTAGCACGTATACATCAAAGTCCAGAAGCAGAAAGCGGCCAGGGCGTATACAGACTGCATTTTCGTGCTCAGATGAAAATTCGTGAACATGATGACAAAGGCCACGGCCGTGGCAATAGAGCCGTATAGAATCCAGCGCTTATAGTGACCGTACCGGTCAGAGATGTAACCCACCGCAATGTCGTTGATGCCGTCAAAGACCCGGCTTCCCATGAAAATCAGGCCGGCCAGGGTGGCGGAGATACCCAGCACATCGGTGTAGAACACGATGGCAAACAGGGCGATGAACTGAAGATACACGTTGGCGGTGATGTCTCCGATACCGTAGCAGATCATTTCCCTCATGGTCAGTTTCTTGTTTTCCATTTTCAGTCCCCCTTATTTTATAAAATTTCGGGAATTGTGCAGGCTGCAGGATGCAGGTCCGCAGTTCCCCCTTCTGTACATGTACAGTAATATTAAAAGCAAATTATATGCCAGAATGAGGGACATCGGTAAAAGAACGCTTTTATGAGGCTTAAAGGGTGCTTTTGGGGCGGAATATGGATAAAACAGGAAAATCAGGAGGGACCTGTAAATAATTTTGGCGCAAATAAAATTGTCACTGCCAGGATATTATACGCTATAATCCATATTTCCTGATTTTGTGCTGGAGCGCCTGCCGGGTAATCTGGAGGGAGCGGGCGGTTGCCGTGATATTGTTGCTGTGGCAGCACAGGGCCGCTGCCAGGAAATTCTTCTCACAGGAATCCATGTAGGCTTTCAGGGGCTGCAGGCTGCGGGGAGAAACGGGGCCTGGGGCGGCCTGGCTGTCGGAAACAGCTTCCGGTTTGCAGGCAGTAAAAAATTCCCTGTAATAGTGGGAGAGATGACCAAGCTGCAAAATCTCCATATCCTTTCGGGAGACAGAGAATGCGCTTTCCACCACATGCTGGAGCTCACGGACATTACCAGGCCAGGGGTATTCCAGAAAACGATCCATCAGTTCAGGATCTATCCTGTGGATATGACGGCCGTATTCCTTATTGAAATGCTTGAGAAAAAAGCTGCACAGCAGAGGAATGTCACTTTTTCGTTCCCGCAGAGGTGGTATATACAGAATACAGGAGGACAGGCGGTAATACAGGTCCCGGCGCAGCTTTCCGTTCTCTATACATGCCAGGGGGGCTTCGTTTAAGGCACAGAGAATACGGCACCGGATTTCCCGCTCCTTCATGTCTCCGATACGCCGCACGGTTTTATTTTCTATGACCTTTAAAAGCTTTGCCTGCAGGGAGATGTCCATGCTGTTGATTTCATCCAGGAACAGAGTGCCGTTCCGGGCCTGTTCAAAGAGTCCGGTGGTGTTGGCGGCGCCTGTATAGGAGCCTTTTACCGTGCCGAAAAACATGCTTTCCAACAAGGTGGAAGGTATGGCGGCGCAGTTGACCGAGATAAAGGGGCCGTTCTGATAGGGGCTTGCGTTGTGAATGCTCTGGGCAAATAATTCCTTTCCGGTCCCTGTCTCGCCGTATATGAGCACGGTGGTCTGGTTCCGGGCTACGCACTTGGCGTCCGAGATTGCCTCCACAAACCGTATATCGCTGCCCACAATGCTCCGGAAGGTATAGCGGGTACCGTTGTGGGGAGTGTTTTCCCTGAAATAATCATAGAGCTCCAGGCTCTGTTCCATGGACTTCTGTATGACAGGCAGGTTCTTAATCAGGGAGAACACAGCCATGGTGCGGCCATGGATATTGACCGGATACATGCGTTCCACCACATTCATTATCTTGTGTGATGACTTTACAACATATTGGTTCAAATGTTCGTTGGGAGCGATGCCTGTGTTTAGGACAGCGGCATGGCTGTTCTTCTTTTTTCCGTTTCCCACAGGGAGATAGAGCTCCTCCATGCGTTTGCCCAGGGACATCCGGGCATCCACGCCTTCAATGGCCTCTGCCGCGCGGTTGATGAATATGACCCTGTTCTCATGGTCTGATATGACAACTCCCTCCTCCACCTCGTTGAGCACGGATTCATATATTACAGGCAGCCTGTCATTACCCTGGGAAAACCCGGAGGCAGAGGCGGTCCGGGAAAATGTAAACATGCAGCAGGTGTATGGTCCGAGAGGAAATACCTGGTATCCCGGAAAGCGGCTTGCAGCCTTTTGGTCTGCCGCAGGTGATTCCGTCCCGGGAACCTGCTCCCGGAAAAATTTCAGACAGTCATCATTACAGTAAAGGACAGATGTGTCGTCACAGGCAAAAAAGCAAACTGGCATAGCGGGTTGACCTCCATTTGGACTGATACTGGTCCCATTATATCATAAATTTTGAATAAGATTAAGAGCAAAAAGGACTAAAATCAGTCCAGATATTCAGGGTGGAAGAATGGATATAATTAAAAACGATGAGAATACGAATATAGGAATGAATATCCGCAGAATCCGAAAGGAAAAAGGGATTGGACAGACAGAGCTGATTCAGAAGATTGACCTGGAAGAGTGGGACTTTGAGGTAAATCTTACCAGGGAGGCCCTGGTGAAAATAGAGCGGGGCATCCAGCATATCAAAGTATCCCAGCTAAAGGCCATCAAGGTCATACTGGAGACGACCTATGATGAGCTGTTAAAGTAGGCGGCGGTCAATGCCGGCAACCGTTTTGCAGTGGTGCTGTGCGGAATGGACGGCAGTGCATGGAATCATTACCGGGAGCATTTTCTGGAAGGACTGGAGCAGGCAGGGGGGATCCGGGTCACAAAGACCCATGGCAGGCGTTCTGTGGCCGGGCTTAACCAGATGGACAACTGTCTGTGGAAAATCCCGGCCCTGGTAAAGAAGGGGCAGCTGTTCCAGCCGGTCCACTGTCATGAGGTGAACCGGGAACGCTGCCGGATGGCTGGATATGAGGGGTATCAGTATCCAGTGCAGTGCTTTAAGGCGGATATGGAGCGGATGCTGTCCGGCCGGCCGGATGAGCTGGCATCATTTCATGATACAATCCTGCAGCAGTCATAGGTCAGGGCCAAAACCGCGTCTCCGGCGTCTGAATCCATGAATATATGTACAGCTATCATGAGCGCCATATACATCCCCTTACAGTTCTCTGTGATGTCCAGACCGCCGCTGTTGCGGAATAGGACGTCGATGGTCCCGTTATCCCGCTCAATCTGCAGCAGGGAAGAGGTCATCTGGGCATATTCCTTGAAGATGGGGAGAAGGGTGTGGTCGAACCACGCATTGTACCGCTCGAATTGGGCCAGCTGCGCGGTTTCACGGATGTTTCGGACCGCCTCCCTGGCCATTTCCAGTTCCTTTTCCGACATGCAATCCAGTAATCCGTAGATATCTTTGGCATTGCCGGTGTCTGTAAAGTCATACTGTTCCATAGGGTCACCTCATTGAATTCTTTAAATGATGGACTGGTTTTGGTCCCATTATAACATAAAATCTCCATAATATGAAGGGTGAAATGGACTGAAATGGGTTCATGTAGTGAGTTCATGGAATGGAATCATGCGTACGGGGGAAGGGTAATGGATGTGATAAAAAATGATAAAGGAACCAATGTTGGCGCCAACATACGCAGAATCAGGCTGGAATCTGACATCGGCCAGACGGATCTGGTCCGTATCCTGCAGCTGATGGGGGCAGACATTACAAGAGAGGCATTGGTGAAAATTGAAAAAGGGACGCAGCATATAAAGGTTTCTCAGCTGAAAGCCATTAAAGCAGCTTTGGGAACCTCTTATGAGGATTTGCTGGAATAAGAAGGAGGGCCGTACACCCAACCCAAGGTGTACGGCCCTCTTAGCGTGCGGGCAAAAGAACATCCACATGGCATCAACAGAAGATTAACAGGATATCCACAAAGTTATCCACATTATCCACCGAAAACACTAGATATTTCATATAAATCGTCTGAAAATACCAGGTCTGGTGTTGTGTATAACTGAATTGAAGGAAGAATGATTGTGGATAAAATAGGAGGGAGGTCCTGCTCTTAAGCTTTATCCCCCACATTCTGCATCCGCCGGATGCTTTCTACCACTGCATCCATCACAACGCCGCGGAATTTTCCTTCTTCCAGGGTATGTACGCCGGCTATTGTGCCGCCTCCGGGGGAACATACCCGGTCTTTGAGAATACCGGGATGTGTATTTGTCTTTAGTACCATTTTACCGGCTCCAATGAGACACTGGGCTGCCAGGTTCAGTGCTACGTCACGGCTGAGTCCCATCTCCACACCGCCGTCAGCCAGGGATTCAATAAAGAGATATGCAAATGCAGGACCGCACCCGCTGATTCCGGTCAATGGATCGATTAGTGATTCAGGCAATACATAGCTGCTTCCGATTACATTAAAAATTGAGGTTACCAACTCCTCTGTTTGGGAAGTACAGCGGGCGCCCAGGGCAATACCCGCGGCACCTTCCATTACCAGCATAGGTGTATTGGGCATCACCCGTACCACTGCCGCGTTTTTGATATACTCTTCTAAAAAGGAGAGTTTTACCCCGCCCATGATTGAAATTACAGTCTGCTCCGGCCGGAAGAGCATGCCTGCTTTAGAGAGTGTTTCTCTGGCATCCTGGGGGCGTACCGACAAAAACACAATATCTGCCCATGATACCAAATCTTCATAGGAATGGGCGGAAGGCGTGAGGATGTTTGTGCGGTAACGGGTTTGCAGGTCTGTAAGCCGTGATTCATTTACATCATACAACAGGATATGCTCCGGTAAAATGGCTCCGGAACTGATAAGACCACTAAAAATTGCTTCGCACATCTGGCCTGCGCCAATATATGCGATACGTTTTTGGATAGCTTGGCTCATAATATTCCCTCCGATTTTGAAATTATACTATAATTTTATTTCATTTTATATTCAAGACAGTATAAAGTCAAGGAGAGAGCCTTAAAAAAACAATTCTTGTGAAAAGTATACAAAATATACAATAAAAAATTGATATAGTCATAGAATTTGTGATTATGTGGAAGAACTGTCTTGTAAATAACATGTATATATGATACTCTTATGGCATGAACAAAAGCCTGGATGAGGTTGCGAACAAGACCGAATTATACTTTTGTTAAATAAAATTTTAGTGGAGGTAAAAAATGAAAGAAGATTTAATCATTGATGGTTGCGCGTTTACCGAGACCGAATTTACGGGTGTCACCGAGGATGTACTGCATTCTAAAATGGACGCGTTTTTTCTGACCATTCCCGGGGAGGGGAATGGGTATGTTGCCAGCACCAGGAGTATTGGTAAGATATACAATATGCTGGACAACCCGAAATATGGCCTCATGATTGCAAAGTCTGTAGCCGATATCTATAAAGCAAAGGAAGATGGGAAAAAGGCTCTTATTTTAGCGTTCCAGAATCCTAACTCAATCGAGAATTCACTGGAGCAGCTCCGCGTTTTTTATGAATTGGGAGTGCGGGTGATCCAGATGACTTATAATGATGCTAACTTCATAGGCACGGGCTGCTGCGAGTCTCAGGACGGCGGACTGACTGACTTTGGCAAACGGGTCCTTAAGATGATGAACCGTCTGGGCATGCTGGCCGACCTGTCTCATGTGGGCAAAAAGACCACCATGGATATTATCCGGCTAAGTGAAAAGCCTGTTGCCGTTACCCATGCCGGTGTTTATAACATCACACCCAGCGTACGAACCAAAACCGATGAGGAAATGCTTGCTATCAAGGAAAACGGCGGTGTCATGGGAATTTCCCCCTGGGCTCCCCTGATTTGGAAAAAAGAGAAGGGCTGCCGTCCGGATGTGAAGGATTATGTAGACCATGTGGATTATGTGGTCAATCTTATTGGTATTGACCATGTGTCGTTCGGCGCTGACAATACCCTGGATGGTAATAAGGATGACAAGGGAACCGCAGACCAGGCTGTGCTTTATCCGGCAGTGGTAGGGGCGTATAACAGCTGCGTGGGCACCCGGTCGGATGAACGCCATGCCAAAGGATTTGAAGGCTGCTGGCAGTTGGAAAACGTGATAGATGAAATGAAACGGCGTGGTTACTCAGAGGAAGATATTGCAAAACTGACCGGCAAAAATCTGCTGCGCGTACTGAGGGCGAATTGGAACTGACACATCACAACGAATATGTTCGATTAAGGAGCAATGTATATGCAAAAGAATAAAAATGTACACACCAATGGCGGAACTGCGGCCACAGCACGCAAGCCCATTAAAATACCGCATGTCTATGTTATTATCTGCGCTATCATTCTGTTTGTGGCAGTCTGTACCTGGTTTGTTCCGCCGGGCCAGTTTGATACCCAGACAGTGGAAGTGGAGGGAGTAAGCCGTACACTGGTTATTCCCGGCACCTTCCACACCCTTGAGGAAAAACATCCGGCCGGACTGGTGACCATTCTGAGTTCTCTCCACAGGGGCCTTGTCAGCGGTGCGGAAGTAACCATGCTGATATTCCTTGTTAACGGTGCTTTTAGCATGGTGCTTAAAACCGGCGCATTTAACGCATTTCTCGGTTCTCTGCTGCGAAGATTCTCGTCCAGGGCAAAGCTGGTAATCCCGGTTTTTTTCCTGACATTTGCTGTACTTTCTTCGACCTTTGGTATGTGGAATGAGTATAATGGATTGATTCCCGTGTTTATGGGGCTTGGTGTGGCGCTGGGCTATGATGCCCTGGCAGGATTTGCCATACTGGAGCTGGGCAAGGGGATTGGCTGGTCTGCCGCCACGCTCAATCCGTTTTCAGTACCCGTATCTCAGGGAATCGCAGGAGTTCCCATCTTTTCGGGAATGGGAATCCGTGTGGTATCCTTTGTGATTTTCAGTACACTGGGAATTGCTTATATTTTCTACTATGGACAGAAAGTGAGCAAAAATCCTTCTAAGAGTCTGATTCTTGGGGATAAGCTGGATATTAACTTTAACCGTGAGGAAATCATAAACACAAAGACCACGAAAAAGCAGATGTGGATTCTTCTGGAAATCCTCGTATCCCTGATAGCCATTTTTTACGGCTCTCTGAAATTGGGATGGGGCAACGCGGAACTGGCCGGCATCTTTGTGCTGATGGGCATATTTGCAGGCACGGTCAGCGGATGGGGACCAAGCAAGATGGCTGAAGAATTTCTTGAAGGCGCATCCTCGGTTGTGATGGGGGCTCTGGTTGTGGGCTTTGCAAAGGCAATCCTGGTCATCCTTCAGGGCGCCATGATCATTGATACAATCGTGTTTTACGCCTCCCAGGTGCTTCAGGGAATGCCGCCAATCATTGCAGCTCAGGGAATGCTGATTCTGCAGACATTGATTAACTTCTTTATTCCCTCCTCCACCGGACAGGCTGCCACTGTGATTCCGATTCTGGCGCCTCTGGGAGATCTGCTGGGAGTCAGCCGGCAGGTAACCTGCCTTGCATTCCAGTTCGGCGACGGTTTCTCCAATATTCTGTGGCCCACATGTTCCCTTGCCATTTCCATCGGTATCAGCGGAATTCCAATGCACAAGTGGTGGAAGTTTTTCATGCCCCTGTTCGGCATCCTATATATTGCGCAGGCACTGATTTTGTCAGCAGCCGTTTTAATGGGAATATGATTGATAGCTCCGTTTTTCTATTTAAAAAGAAGAACGTGACTCCAGCGATAATCCTTTTTGCTAAAATTTGCAGTCAGATACTGTCGGAGTTTTCGGAAATATGGTAAGATAAGCTATGGCATGTGGAGACGTTATCTGTCCTGGCCTGTGAAAGACGCATTTGCTATGGGACAATACTTGTTTATATAACAGGTTCTTGGGGAATTGCCGTCGCTCAACGAATTCTAGTAGAGGTTGCATTATGGTTGGAGAAAAAATTAGAAAATTAAGAAAAGAAAAAAAACTGACGCTGAAGGATATTGCAGAGGCCACAGGACTTTCCATTGGATACATTTCCCAGTTGGAACGCGGAGCGGTTGAACCGTCCCTGTCCTCTCTCCGCAAAGTGAGTGAGTTTCTGGGGGTTTCACCGTATTTGCTGGTGGACCAGTCGGAACATCATCCTGCCATGGTAAAGAGCGACCAGAGACCAATTATCAAGTTTCCCAAAAGTGAGATATTTTACGAGATTGTTTCTCCGATGTCAGCACCGGAATACACACCGTCATCCATGGTGATTCAATTTCAGATTGAACCGGGCGGCCATGACTCCGAAGAATTTTTGACTCACCCATCTGAGGAAATTGTCATTCTGCTGCAGGGGGAAGCCGATATGGTACTGGGAGAGACAAGTTATCATCTGAATGCCGGTGATTCACTGGTGGTGAGGCCCAACATGCCTCACAGAACCATAAATACAGGTGAAACACCTGCAATCGGTTTCTGCGTGATGACACCCATGGGGTGGACGACCTAGCGGTTCTTTCGGCGGTTTTAGAGGGAACAAATATGAAAAGCGATTCTTCTCTGCGCAGGCTGCTTCCCTTTGCCGCCTATTTTAACATCTGTTTTTTCTGGGGGACGGCCGGCGTGGCAAATAAGCTGTCCTCCAGCATAATTCATCCGTTTTTTGCCGGCAGCCTGCGTTTTCTGATTGCGTCTGTATTGATGGCGCTGTGGGTGGGCTTTCGGCATGAGTCCCTTGCTGTCGGCTTACGTGACGGAAAGACCCTGGCAGTGGGAAGTGTCCTTATGTATTTTTTGAACACGGTGCTGCTTTTATTCGCCTCCCGGCGTGTGGATGCGGGAATAAGCACGGTTATGGTCAGCCTGATTCCCATTACGATTTTGCTGGTGGACTCCCTTGCCGCCCGTAAACTGTGCGTCAGCTGGGTGGGGATTGGGGGGATTATCGGAGGTTTTGCCGGTATCGCTGTGGTGGTGGTGGGCAGTGTTTCCGGCGGAAACGCCGACCCTATTGGAATCGCGCTGCTGCTGCTTGCTGATATCGTGTGGTCGGTGGGAACCGTCTATCTGAAATATCAGTCAATTAGCGCCTCCGTACAGGTGCAGATTTTTTACCAGTCCGCGATTCCCGCAATCCTGTTTTTTTTCTGTGCAGTTTTAACCGGAAATTTTGACCTGGGGAAGTTATCGTGGCGCGGCGCTCTTCCCATGGCATATATGGGAATTGCAGATTCCATTGTAGGGTTGACCTCCTATCTGTATCTGCTGCGCAGGTGGAAAACCTCTGTTGTTTCCACGTATGCCTACATCAATCCGGTGGTGGGAATCCTCTTAAGCGCCCTGCTCCTGTCCGAGGAGATTACCATGGCTAAGGTGGGAGGGATGCTTCTTATCCTGGTGTCTGTGTTCGTGATCCAGAGAGAGGATTGGCTGAGCGGATTGCTGACGCGAAAGGTAAAAAGGATAGCTGATTAAAGGAATGCATAATAAATGCATAATATAAGCGGAATCTGAGCTGCTGCGGCATGGGGTTGAGCTGCGGCAGCTCTGATTCTGTTTAGAGTGAATGGATTTGTTTCTGCTGAGTCAGGCAGCACATTTCCCCATTATCTGATTTTCTATTGAGCTGCGTCCATCCATTGAGAGGACCGGCATGCTTGAAGAAAAGGTTCATATATTTGTTATTCTGTCAAGGCTTAAAAATCATATCTTACTATCTTTTTCAGTTCATCGTTGTATTTTATCGGAATTCTGATAGTATCCTCTTGTGTTTTGATTACCTCCTGTTTATTCATTTCCATTTCCGGGGCAGCAATAAGCCTGATCCTTCAACGGTCATGCTTATTCCCTGATTATGAGAAGTCAGCGCAGGAGTCAACGCTCACGCTCATAGAAAATGGATGGAATAATTTAGCAGAACGTGGTATAATCAATCGGGACACGGTGCTGCTGTTAATCACGTTGATGAAAGAAAACGCTGTACGGCAGTACGCCGGGACAAAACGGCTTTTTTTCAGAGGATTGCGCAGGAATTTGTGCACCGGATGTATATGGAAATGTTTTGCTCGGAGTTTGGGTGAGGATATTCTTAAGATATGGTTTGGATTCAGATGGAAGCCTGCGGGTACAGGGTACAAAAAAATGCCAGAATCCTTATAAGATAAGGATTCTGACATATAACAAGTGAATCGGAGTAACAGGATTTGAACCTGCGACCTCTCGGCCCCCAGCCGAGCGCGCTACCAAGCTACGCCATACTCCGTTCTCGAACCTCAATTATTATATCAGATAATTTTCATTTTGAAAAGACCTAATTTTAATTTATTCGGAGAATTTAAAAATGACACAGAAACCAAGTAAGAAAAAGCGGATTGTCAGCTTTGATCTGGATATGACACTGCTGGACCATAAGACCTGGAAAATTCCGGACAGCGCCATGAAAGCACTGGAATTGCTGCGGAAGGACTCGGTCATTGCCATAGGAAGCGGCAGAAACATGGACCATGATATGAGTGTGGTATACCGGGATATGATTATGCCGGACGCGGTGATACACATGAACGGAACGCGGGTTGTGGCTGAGGGAAATGTCCTGTTTGAACATCTGATGGACAAGGAAAGGCTCCGGGCATTGCTGGAATACGGGGATGCCCACGGAATTTCCCTGGGCGTCAGCCAGGAGGGAAAGGATTATTATATCCACCCGGAGGGCGTGGTCCGCATGGACCGGCTTCGCTGGGGTGTTTCGGAGCGCAATTTCATGGATGGATGGGAATTGTTGGATATGCCGGTGAGGACATTGGTTTATATCGGCGGTCCGGAAGGAGCCAGGGAGCTGGAAGCCCATTTTCCTGAATTCAAATTTCCTATGTTCTCCGGGAACATGGGGGCGGATGTGGTGGAGCAGGAGGCTTCCAAGGCAGAGGGGCTGAAACGGCTGTGCCAGTACTATGACATTGGCCTGGAGCAGACAGTGGCCTTTGGAGACAGCATGAATGACTATGAAATTGTCCGTGAGGCAGGTATCGGCATTGCCATGGGCAATTCCGTGGAGGAGCTTAAGGCTGTGGCGGATTACGTGGCAGATGATATTGACCGGGATGGGGTATGGAAGGCATGCAGGCATTTGGGGCTGATTTAGGCTTGCCTTCTTTGAAGAAATGCTTGGAAGAAATTAATTGAAATATAATGTAATCATGATAATTTAAAAGAATAATTTATAAGAACATAAGGGAGAACGGGTATGGCAAGAGAATTTGACGTAGTGATTATAGGAGCCGGGCCAGGGGGCTATACGGCAGCGCTTAAAGCAGCGGAATTTGGCCTTAAGGTTGTGGTGATAGAGGCAAAGAAGATTGGAGGCACATGCGTAAACAGAGGATGCATTCCAACCAAGGCGCTGCTTCACGCCTCTGATATGTTTCATATGATGCAGAGCTGCGATGAATTTGGCGTGTCCACGGATTTTATTTCCTTTGATTTTGGGAAAATGCAGAAGTATAAGAAAAGTGCGGTGGTCAAATACAGGGACGGCATTAAGTACGGCTTTGAGAAGCTGAATGTGGAAATTGTTTACGGAACAGCGGTGCTTCGCAGGGACAGGACCGTGGAGGTGGAGCTAAAGGAAGGCGGCCGCGAATTCTTCCGCGGAAATGCTGTCATTATAGCTACAGGCGCAGTGCCCTACATGAGCCGGATTCCCGGCGCGGACCTTACGGGTGTATGGAACAGCGACAGGCTGCTGGCAGCTGAGAGCTGGAATTTTGACAGGCTGACAATCATGGGCGGAGGCGTTATCGCGGTGGAGTTTGCCACCATGTTCAACAACCTGTGTTCCCATGTGACGATTGTGGAGAAGCAGAAGCATCTGATGGCGCCTATGGATGATGTGATGTCCGCGGAGCTGGAAAAAGAGCTGCGCCAAAAGGGTATTGACGTGTACTGTGATGCCACGGTTACTGAGATATTGGAGGATGAGGGCGGGCTAAGCTGCGTCATCACTCCCAACGGGGAGGGAGAACCCATCAAAATGAGGGCAGGCCAGATACTCATGGCCATCGGACGCCGGCCCAATGTGGAGAAGCTTTTAGGCAAGGATATTTCTCTGGAGATGGAAGGCGGGAAGATTGCCGTAAACAGCGATTTTGAGACAAGCGAGCGGGGAATCTACGCCATCGGGGATGTGTCCGCCAGGACACAGCTGGCCCACGTGGCAGCGGCTCAGGGTACATATGTGGTGGAAAAGATAGCCGGAAGGCCCCACAGCATTAAGCTGGAGGTAGTGCCTAACGGTATGTATGTGTCCCTTCCGATTGTGCCAAACTGTATCTATACGGACCCGGAGATTGCCACTGTCGGCATCACGGAGGAAATTGCCAGGGAAAAGGGGCTGAAGGTGCGCTGCGGTCATTTTTCCATGAGGGAAAATGGAAAATCCATCATAACCGGTGGGGAAAATGGATTTATCCGTCTGGTATTTGAGGCATATTCAAATACCATCGTGGGAGCACAGATGATGTGCCCCAGGGCTACTGATATGATTGGGGAAATAGCCACGGCCATAGCCAACGGACTGAGCGCAGAGGAAATGTCTTTTGCCATGCGGGCACAGCCTACGTACAATGAAGGTATTGGGGCGGCCATAGAGGATGCCATGAGGAAGAAATAAGTGCAGGGAGACGGATGATAAGTTGGGGATTTGAGATAGAAGGATTGGTGGGATAGGGATTGGTGAGACAGGGGGAGTGGAATAGAGGTAGTGGAATAGGGATTAGAAGAAAAGGGGTTAGAAGGAAAATGGTTAGAAGGAAAAGGGTTAGAAGGAAAGGATAGAATGAAACGGAAGGATGGAAATGTTATGAATGTGATTCGTGACAGGTTGGATGCATTGCGGAAATTGATGAAGGAGCGGGGCATGGATGCGTATATGATACCCACGGCAGATTTCCACGAATCCGAATATGTGGGAGAGCATTTCAAATGCAGGGAATATATGACCGGATTTACCGGCTCGGCCGGTACGGCTCTGATTACAATGGACGAAGCATGCCTTTGGGTAGACGGGCGTTACTATGTACAGGCAGCGGCCCAGTTAAAGGATTCCACAGTGACCATGATGAAAATGGGGCAGGAGGGCGTCCCCTCACTGAGAGCATATCTGGAAGATAAGATGCCTGAGGGCGGATGCCTGGGATTTGACGGCCGGGTAGTCAATGCGGCTGAAGGGCTTGCTTTGGAGGAAATGCTTAGGGAGCGGGGAGCGCGTATTTCCTACGGGGAAGACCTGGCAGGCATGATATGGCAGGAACGCCCTGAGCTGTCGGCGGAACCTGCATGGGTTCTGGATGAGAGGTATGCGGGAAAGAGCGCATTGGATAAGATAGCGGATGTGAGGGAGGCTATGGAAAAGGTACATGCATCTGTTCACGTGCTTACCTCCCTGGATGATATAGCGTGGCTGTTAAATATCAGAGGCAATGACATTCTGTATAATCCCGTGGTGCTGTCGTACGCTCTGGTGACCATGGACCAACTGTATCTGTTTGTCAACAGCAGTGTGCTGGAAGGAAAAGCTTATCCGTATCTGGAGGATGAAAAGGGCATAAGCGTGAGGGAGTATCTGGAACGGACAGGCGTCACAGTGATGCCTTATGACGGGGTATACGACATGGTGGAGGGGCTTAAAAACGAGAAAGTCCTGCTGGAGAAATGCCGTATCAACTATGCTGTATACCGCCTGATTGACGGGTCCAATAAGGTGATCGACAGGATAAATCCCACTGCTTCCATGAAGGCGGTTAAAAATGATGTGGAGATAGAGAATGAAAAGCGGGCCCACATCAAGGACGGCGTGGCAATGACCAAGTTTATTTACTGGCTGAAGAAGAATACGGGGCGTATTCCCATGGACGAAATCAGCGTGTCGGATTATCTTGGGAAGCTGCGCATGGACCAGGAGGGATGCATTGGCCTGAGCTTTGCAACCATATCCGCATATGGAGCACATGGAGCCATGTGCCATTACTCTGCCACACCGGAGAGCAGCATCCCTCTGGAGCCCAGGGGACTGTATCTCATTGATTCCGGCGGCCAGTATTATGAAGGGACCACCGACATTACCAGAACCATTGCCATGGGGCCTGTGACTGATGAGGAAAAGGAGCATTTTACCTTGGTGCTTATGAGTATGCTGCGTCTGGGAGATGTGAAGTTTCTTCATGGCTGCCGCGGACTCAGCCTTGATTATGCGGCCAGAGAGCCGCTGTGGAGACGGGGGCTTAACTATGAACACGGTACCGGACACGGGGTGAGCTACCTGTCCAGCGTACATGAACGTCCCAATGGAATCCGCTTCAAAATGGTTCCGGAGCGCCAGGACAATGCGGTGATGGAAGCGGGTATGATTACATCGGATGAACCTGGTGTGTATATTGAGGGAAGCCATGGAATCAGGACCGAGAATCTGGTTTTGTGTGTTGAGGATGAGAAGAATGAATACGGCCAGTTCCTGCGGTTTGAGTATCTGACGTACGTTCCCATTGACTTGGAGGTAATTGACAGGGAGATTATGTCTGAGCGGGATGTAGAGCTGCTGAACCGGTACCATGAGCAGGTGTATGAGAAGATTAGCCCTTATTTGGATGAGGATGAGAGAGTATGGCTGGCGGAGGCTACGAGAGCAGTTTGAGAGATGAGGAGGATTGAGAAGCGGGGAGAAACCTTGAGATAAAGCAGGAGCGGTTGATGATGGCCGGATTGGAAAAAGGCTGGACAGATAAAGATAGTAAATGGATGAAAAAGGCTGGGTAATCCCGCGGCATTGCAGAATGCAGAGCAGTGCTGCGGGAAATATCCGGTCTTTTTTGCGGGAAAGGGTGTGGATTTGTGGCGGGGCGGCTGGGGATGTGGGGACAGGGCATTCATAACAGGTATGGCAAAAATTTATGTTATCCTGTTATTGACAGCAGGGAGATGTGATTTTTAGGATGTAATTTATTCGGTTTATATGGTTATACATTAGGGGAAATATATGGTAGAATGGCCATATGGATTTTGATATAGAAAAGGTTAAGCATGTTTGAATGAAGCTGACAGTAACTTGGAATTTGCTGTAGGCGCATAAAATTATGGATGAATACGAGGAGATAGAAAGATGGATAAAAGAGCGGATAGAGGAATGTCCGGTAAAATGGCTGGAAAGACGGTTAAAAGAGTGGGGACAGATTCGGGTACAGGAAGCAGGAAAGGCGTAAAGAGAGATAAGGGCGGAGTGAGAGACAGGGTGAGAGACAACGTGAAGGACGGAGTGAAAGACAGGGTGAGAGACAACGTGAAGGACGGAGTGAAAGACAGGGTGAGAGACAACGTGAAGGACAGAATGAAAGACAATACAAAAGACAACATAAAAGACAGTAAACACAAGGTGAGGGACGGAGAAGGTAAAAACGGTGCAGGTGAGAGCGGGAAACGGTTTGATGGGAATGAGGGCGCATTTTCCAGGCAGCGCAGTGGAGAAAAATGCAGGGATGGCAGCTCACCAAGGGTACGCAAAGGGGCGGAAGGATTGTCAGTCTCTAAAAAACAAAATGGAGGGGCTCTTAATGCTGAAAAGCGGAGAGAGGATTCCAAAAGAGGAGGCTCATATGGGGGACGGGGAAGCAGACGGAGCAACAGTATTTGTCCGGTGCTGAATCTGTGCGGAGGCTGCCAGCTGCTGGATATGGAGTATGCCAAGCAGCTTGCGTTCAAACAGAAGCAGGCGGAAGAACTGCTAAAAGGACTCTGTCCTGTAAAGCCTATTATAGGCATGAAGGATCCCTTTCATTACCGCAATAAGGTACATGCTGTATTTGACAGGGACAAAAAAGGAAATATCATTTCCGGAATATATGAAGAAAATACACACCATGTAATTCCTGTGGAGAAGTGCCTTATAGAGAACCAGAAAGCAGATGAAATCATCGGTACTATACGCGGAATGCTCAAATCTTTTAAAATCCGGACCTATGATGAGGATACGGGCTTTGGGCTTCTCAGACATGTTTTAATCCGCAAGGGGTTTTCCACAGGGGAAATTATGGTAGTTCTGGTTACAGCATCTCCGGTGTTTCCGTCTAAGAATAACTTTGTTAAGGCTTTGCGGGAGAAACATCCGGAAATTACCACCATCGTCCAGAATATTAACGGAAGAGGAACAAGCATGGTTCTGGGGGATAAGGAGCATGTGCTGTATGGCAAGGGATATATTGTGGACGAGCTGTGCGGATGCCGGTTCCGTATATCATCAAAGTCATTTTATCAGGTGAATCCGGTGCAGACGGAAATTCTTTATGAAAAGGCATTGTCACTGGCCGGTCTTACCGGACAGGAACTGGTGGTGGATGCGTATTGCGGTATCGGAACCATTGGGATTATAGCAAGTAAGGCGGCCGGGAAGGTTATTGGCGTGGAACTGAATCAGGATGCAGTCAGGGATGCTGTTAATAATGCGAAGATGAACGGAATTGAAAATATCCGCTTTTATTGCAATGATGCAGGACGTTTTCTGGTGAATATGGCTGAACAGGGTGAGAAAGCGGATGTGGTTATCATGGACCCTCCCAGAAGCGGAAGTACGGAGGAGTTTATGGACGCCGTAGGGAAGCTGGGAGCCGAGAAGGTGGTGTATGTGTCGTGTAATCCGGAGACGCTGGCCAGGGATGTAAGGTATATGAAGAAAATGGGGTATCGGGCGGCGGAGGCTTGGTTGGTGGATATGTTTCCGGGGACGGTGCATACGGAAAGTATTGTCCTGTTGCAAAAGAGTGTTAAATGATGATTAGGTGAGATTGGATAGTTGCCGTGTGGTGAGGCGTGAAGGCTTTTGGCTTTCGCGCCTTTTCCTTATTGATGAAACGAGGTGATGTGTTTTGAAAAATATATATTATATGCCTGTGAAAAAAGAGAATATGGAACCGCTGCGTGTGGCGGCATATTGCCGCGTCAGCACTAAGAAAGAGACGCAGTTAGCCAGTTTGGCTCATCAAATTGTGGCATATACAGAACAGATATCAGATCATCCGGGTTGGGTATTTTCAGGAGTATTCTGGGATTGCGGAAGAAGTGGATTAAGGAAAAAAGGCCGTAACGGACTGAAACATATGTTAGAAAGCGCTGCAGAGGGGAAATTCGATTACATAATCACTAAATCAGCAAAACGAGTATCCAGGAATACGGTAGAGCTATTGCAGATTATGAGATATTTGAAAGAAAGGGGGATTCAAAGAAAATTTGAGGAAGGATTATTTAGCAGTTACAAATATTTTATGGTGTATCGGTGTGTGGAAGGGGAATTGGTAATCGTTCCGGAGCAGGCCAAAATAGTAGAATTGATTTTTGAGTTATATTCAAAGGGTTACACATTTTCGCAGATAAAAAACACTTGGAGGAAAGTGGTATAAAAACGGTAACAGGCAAAAAGGTATGGAGTGCAAATGTAATCCCGCAGATGCTAAAGAATGAGAAATATAAGGGAGACATGATGCTTCAGAAAACATTTACGGAGGATTATCTGAATGGAATACGAAAGAAAAATATTGGACAGCGTACCAGATATTATGTGAAAGGAAGTCATCCGGCTATTATTTCTCCGGAGATATTTGATAAGGTGCAGGAGGAAATGCTTAATAGAGCCAGACTGCTCAGAACATCTGATGGCAATCAGATTAGTAGTGGTAACCGATATAGAAGTAAATACTCGCTTGGTAATTTATTGGTATGTGGGTATTGTGGCGGAGGATTCAGGCGTAGAACGGAGCGTGGGAAGATTGTGTGGAGATGTGGGACAAGGATGGAAAAAGGAAAGGCAGAGTGTGAAAATTCACCTACCTTGAACGATCAAGATGTAAGAGAGATGTTGGGAAAAGTTGTATGTAATGGGGAATATGATGAAAATGTCGTAAAGGATAGAGTGAAGAGAATAGATGTTTATGAGAAGCGGTTGATAATTTGTTATGCTGAAAAAGAGGGATATCAGATATGTGAGTTTGAATAATAGGTAAACGAGGATGTTATGTTGCAGAGGGGAAAATAAACGGAAATGAAGGAATCTTTCAGATGGTAATGGTGAGGGGAGTATGGTAAAATATAGTGAAATGGATATGGAAACTTAAGGAATAGTATAATCATCGAATTTTTTTCGGAGATCTTTTGGCGGGGGAAGAGAAAGTGGAAAAATCTAATATATTGATGTACACAACAGAGGATGGAGTTACCAAAGTTGAAGTTACGTTTGATAACGATACTGTTTGGTTATCGTTAGATCAGATAGCGGATCTATTTCAAAGAAATAAATCCACGATATCCAGACATATAAAAAATATTTTTTTAGAAGGCGAGTTAAGCCGAAATTCAGTTGTTGCAAATTTTGCAACAACTGGTTCCGACGGAAAAAGATATCATGTGGATTTTTATAATCTTGACGTTATTATCTCTGTTGGCTATCGCGTGAAATCTTTGCGAGGAACACAATTCAGGATTTGGGCTACAAATATCCTGAAAGAATATATGATTAAAGGATTTGCGCTGGATGATGAACGATTAAAGAATCTTGGTGGAGGAAATTATTTTGATGAGTTGCTGGCGCGTATCCGGGATATAAGGTCTTCAGAAAAAGTGTTTTGGAGAAAAGTGCTGGAAATCTATGCGACCAGTATTGACTACAATCCGAAGGCGGAGAGTTCCGTACAGTTTTTTAAACAGGTTCAAAACAAGATGCATTGGGCAGCACATAAGCATACAGCGGCAGAGGTGATTTACCAAAGGGCAGATGCAGATAAAGATAATATGGGACTGACTACATGGAGTGGCAAACGTATAAAACTCTCGGATGTAGAAGTGGCGAAAAATTATCTTGATGAAAAAGAGTTGGATGCACTCAATAAAATTGTAACGGCATATTTGGATATTGCAGAGGTACATGCTTTAAATCAGGAACCAATGTATATGAAAGACTGGCTGGAGACGATTGATGATTATCTCAGGATGACCAGACGTGATATATTAACAACAAAGGGGAAAGTAACACATCAGCAGGCATTAGAGAAAGCACATTTGGAGTATGAAAAGTATAAAAGAAATCCGGAATATATATTATCTCCTGTAGAATGTCACTTTTTGGAAGGTATAGGGGAATTAGATAAACTGGACAGAGACTCTAAATAATGTGTTAATGAGAAACAATTGATATTATAAGGAATTAATCTTGGTTGAAATCTGTGCTATCTTTTGGAATATTAGATGATTACACTATAGAAGAAACGGAGGTATACAGATGCTATTATTTTCAACAGTTTTAGAAATCAATAATTTAATGACAAAGGAAGACTTTATTCAGCTTGCAATTGAATGGAATCAGGGGAGCCCACATTCGGAAAATATTATACAGGGTATAAATTGGAAAGGCGAGAGAAATATACGGTATGGTACGGATTCCCTTTGGCTTGCTATCGAAGAATACCGCAATCAAAATATTATAGCTATACGATATGAAAAAATAGAGAGAGATGGTGTTGTTTGGGATACAGACTATGTGATGAATTTCAATGATATGAAGATGTCTATACGCCTCGACCGGAGTTATTTGGAGGTGGCTCTCGCAGTAAATCCATCTTTCTCAACGCCACATTTTATAACGTTATTGATTGAAAAAGGATATCTCAAGTCAGATGGAGATATGCCAATATCACGTGGTCCTGTTGCAATATCGGAAGATAACGTTGAAATTCTTACGAATGTAATAAATGGTAGGAAAAAGTATCATCTTCCTGTAGTGTACATATCCAGAACCTATTATGATGAAGAACCTATAAATGTTCAAAGGATTGCAGGACGATTAAAAGGTGTTGCACATGTTCTTGTTGAAAAGAGTTTGCAGCTCAATGATAGAATTCGGGAGTTATGTGACAGTAAGAACGAATACTATGGGGCAATAGGAATATATTATCCCAACCCAGCGATAGGGCATAGACGATATCTTTATCGTGAATATGAGGGGAGTGATATTATTCTCCTTGAGAAAGTTATCCGTAATGTTATTCAATATAGCAATTCGCAGCTTGTGGATACGTTGTATACTTGGCAAGGTGTCAGCAATGCGCTGTTGAGAGATCGCCTGAGTAGTCAGCGTGCAGAACGAATGGCTGCTGAAACAGCAAAGAAACAGGCTGAATCTGAAGCGGATCAATTAATTGAGTCCGTAGATGAAGAATTACAAAAATTGCAAAGACAGATAGAAGATTTGACACATGCAAATGAGGCACTTTTGTACGAAAATCAAGGACTACGTGCAAAATTAAATGGTATTGATACAATACCGATTTTATATCTTGGTGACGAGGATGAGTTTTTTCCTAATGAGATAAAGGAAATGATTCTTGTTGCATTAGAGGAAAAACTTGCAAAGATTGATTCTAAAACCAGACAAGCCGATATTCTTAAAGATGTTGTTTATAACAATGGTGGTTGCCAGCATATTGCTAGTCAAAAGGCGCAGAAGCTGAAATCTGCGTTAAAAGGGTATAAGAATGTATCAAGTTCGATGAGACAGTTGTTGACTGAACTTGGCTTTGTAATTTCAGAGGAAGGTAAACATTATAAATTAACCTATTATGGTGATGGGCGCTATTGGACAACTATTGCTAAATCCCCAAGTGATAATAGAACCGGAACTAATGTAGCCTTGACCATTATAAAGAATATGCTCTAACAAATAGCGAAGGAAAGAGACAGGTTATCTTAAATAGGCAAAACAGAGAGGGTTGTAAATAAGTGGCTATTATAAGCTTATATGATGTTATATACGCTTAATTCATTTCTAAATATCAGGAAAAATGCAAATAGTTGTTAATGTTGTTATGAACCGTTTAAAATAGCAGAACAGGATTACTTTGCCTATTCGCCATCATTATTATCCACTCAACACACTGCGAGGTATGTGTCGAATTGTGTCGGAAATAAAAAAGAATGGAGCTGATTTGTTGTTTTTAACTGTTAATAGGGCTAAGTATAAATTATGAATTTACTTTATTTACGGCGTATTGGAAACAATGAACAAATAGGTTAAGATAGAAACCATATCTTACACTTGTGTAGGAAAGTTGTGAAAGTTAAAAAGATTAGAAATAGATGCTGGAGTGAACTCTGGCGGAGATGTGGAGGATAAAAGTAATTATGGCAAGCTGGAAATTAGAGGATAATGTAAATGATTGGGTGAAATCAGAGTTTGCAAGAATAGGACAAAATAATTATACAGTTGAATCTGCAATGTCCCCTCATTTAAAATCGGCATTGCAAATGGGTGTTAAGCTTAAAAGATTAGAGCTTGAAATTGAAGGGGAAAAAGAAAAGGGTAAGTCTTGGAAACCTGATTTTGAGCTAGAGTCATTTAACATCCCTGTTATTATTGAAAATAAATTAGGTACAGCAAAATTATCTGCTATAAAAGAGGGTAAAGTTAAACGTGATATAAAATCAGTACAAAACTTTGCGGTAAATGGTGCAATACATTATGCACAGTGCGCAATAATGAGTAAAAAATATAGTGAAGTGGTTGCAATTGGCATTGCAGGAGACAGTGAGGAAAATGTTTCTATTGAGGTATATTATGTTTTCGGTGCTACTGACGAAACTTATAAACTTGTTAGTAGTTATAATACCTTGGATTTTTTAGAGAATAAATTGTCTTTCGCTGAGTTTTACAAAGCTGCGACACTAACAGAAGAAGAAAAACATAGAGTTTTAATCGATTCTCAAGCAAAACTTCAAGAATATGCAAAAAAGTTAAATAAACTTATGCATAATCATGCTATTACTGCACCACAAAGGGTTCTTTATGTTTCGGGTATGCTATTATCTATGCAGGATATTGCAGATAAGAAAAAGGGACTAATTCCAAATGATTTGAAGGGGTTAGATTTAGACGATGAACGTGATGGAGACTTAATCGTTAAGCATATAAATAATTATCTCAATGTAAAAAAATACCTGCTGACAAAGTTACATTGATGATGAAGTCTTTTACTGAGATTAATAAAGATCATGACCGTGATAAAATCACTGCTCTTGACGATATCGTTGCAGAGCTACTTGAAAAAGAGGCAAGTGTCACAAAACAAATATTTACATATATCTTTGAGAACATCTTTTTATCTATTGACTCAATGAGTGGTCATTTGGATATAATGGGAGAAATGTATTCCGAATTTTTAAAATATGCTTTTGGGGATGGAAAAGAATTAGGAATTGTTTTGACCCCGCCTTATGTCACAAAAATGATGTCTCAAATATTGGATATAGATGAAAACTCAAAAGTTATGGACTTGGCAACTGGGTCTGCTGGTTTTTTAATTTCTGCAATGAAGCTTATGATTGAATGTGTGGAGCAAAAATATGGTAAGAACACAACAAAAGCAAATAAGAAAATTGATGAAATAAAGCAACAACGTTTGCTAGGTGTTGAACTGAATGCAGAAATGTATACACTTGCCTCTACTAATATGATTTTAAGAGGTGATGGTTCTAGTAATATTAGAAAAGGTTCTTCTTTTGATGAGCCACCTGAGCTGTATAGAAATTTTAATGCCAATGCACTACTACTCAATCCACCTTTTACATTTAAGGAAAATGGTTTGCCATTTTTGAAATTTGGGCTTGAAAACATGAAAATAGGGGGGAAAGCTGCTATTATTATACAAGATTCTGCGGGCAGTGGTAGAGGCATTATCAGTTGTAAAGAAATACTTTCTAAAAATCAATTAGTTGCAAGTATTAAAATGCCTGTTGACCTATTTCTTCCTATGGCAGGGGTACAAACGAGTATTTATATTCTAGAACATACAGGTAAAGAACATGACTATAAAAAGCAAGTGAAGTTTATCGATTTTAGAAATGACGGATATAAACGTACAAAGCGTGGTATTTATGAATTGGATAGTCCATCACAAAGATATAGAGATATTGTGGAAGTATATAAAAATGGTATCACAGCCAATGTTTCTTCAGAACTTTGGGACATTAAAAATCAAGTTGTAATGGATGTTATTTCAAGAAATGGAGATGATTGGAATTTTGAGCAACATCAAAAAATTGATTTGGTTCCCACAGAAGAAGATTTTAAAAAGACTGTACGAGATTACTTATCTTGGGAGGTAACGAAATTTCTTAGAGGAGAATAGCAAAGTGAACTATAAAGAAGTCAGGCTGGAAGAAGTTTTAAAATGGCAACCACAAATAGAAATAGATCCATTAACAATTAAAGAGTTGTCTATTGATGATGAGCCTAAGTATCCTTTTTATGGACAAGCAACCAATCATAATGGTATTATCGGATATTATAACTTACATCCAAGCGTTTTAAATAATAAAGAAGGTCTACCAACAATACTCATACATTCAAATAATCAAAATATTGTCTATCTTGAAACACCGTTTTATTTAAAGGATGGTCACGGAGCCACAAGTGTATTGCAATCTAGTTTTCTTAATGTAAAGTCAGCATTATATATTATGACTTCAATCAGAAAGGCAATAGAAACCCGTTTTACCTATAATGCTAAAGCGACAAAAATTGCTTTAAAAAACACAAAAATAGTCCTGCCTATAGGAAAAGATGGTAAAGTTGATTATGCATATATGGAAAACTATGTGTCTTCGTTAGAGAAAGATGGACTAGTCACAATAGAAAACTATTTGAAAAATAATTTATTAGAAGATTTTGATTTAACAGATAAGGAGAAAGAAGTATTAGAATCTTTTAAAACTTTGAAATTTCATGAGTATAATATAGCGGATCTTTTTACCATCAAAAACGCTGGAAGTATTTTATCAAGGAGTATTATTGAAAATAGTGGTGAAACGCCGTATCTATGTGCAAGCGCTGAAAATAATGCGGTTAGTTCTTACATTTCATATAATGAAAAATACCTAGATGAAGGTAATTGTATTTTTATTGGAGGTAAAACTTTTGTTGTAACATATCAAGAAAGTGACTTTTATTCAAATGATAGTCATAATTTGGTCTTGTATTTAATGGATAAAGAAAAAAGGAATAAGCTAATCCAATTATATCTAGTTACTTGCATTAATAATAGTTTGAAACATAAATATTCTTGGGGCGATAGCGTCAGCAAGGCCAAAATACAAAATGATAAAATTTTATTACCAACCAAAAATAATAAACCAGATTATGATTTTATTGAAATGTATATGAAGGCTATGGAAAAGATTGTGCTAAGAGATGTGATTAATTGGAAAAACAATATACTTAAGACAGAGTAGAGTATGCAGGTTAAAACATTATAAGATGGTTTAATCATCTCAGTACCAAGATACTATGAAATGAACAAAAAATTATAGAGTTTATTCTGATGAGCAGATAGAAAATATTGATCAAATGAAAACTACGCCAAGGTCAAACTGCGCCTTTTGGGAATCTTTTTCACAGCCTCAACATATGTAAATGATTTAGAGGCAAAGGCAGAAAATAATTTATTGGATGATAATGTATTCTCAGAAGATTTTATTAAAAATTTATTGAAATGATATTCCGGGATTGCAAAATGGAATAGATATTGTAATCTATGGAAACAGTTTGTTTGATAGATTAATTAAGTTAAAGATAGATGAAGATATTCTTTATAAACAATTTTCTGTAAAGTTAATGTGTATGAATTATTATGAAGTATATATCTTTTGATTCTCAAAATCAATATATTATTTTAGGTCGTAATCTCCAAAATATAATGACAACCAGAGAAAATCTATTTGAGTTAAATACAATTCAAAAAGATGAGATGACTATATTTACACTAAAAGAATATATATAAACACTATTTATTAATACGGTAGCCGTCGCTTGTGAAGAGCGGCGGTTTTTATGAAGAAAAGAGATTGAAAAATGAGGTGGCATATCCCCGTTTTTTGCTGAATTGCCGCTAGAGAAATCCGATGGCAGTCGGCAAGAGATAGAGGAACAGGAGCATGATGAGAGCCATGGCTACTGTATAGAATAAAGTTTTTGATGCTTATGATATCGAAAATTTTATTGTTGGAAGTAGAAAACAAAGAAAGGACGCGTCTCGAAATTAATCCTCGAATAAAACGAGAGTCGCCAGTTCTGAAAAATCATGTTATAATTTTTAGGAAAACAATCATTTCGAGCGATTCGCAAAAAGGAATTTCGTTAGTATCTAAATATGGATTATATCTGCCTAGTAGAAAAGGGTTGGATAATTATGTAAGAAGGGTTTTGAGATATTACGTAAGAAAGAGGGGATGAGCTATATGAGAAAAACAGAGGAAGTACCGGCATATCATGAAATGATGCAGGAATTGTTTCAGGCCATAAAAGAATTAGGGGGGTCGGGAACGATACAAGAGATTGATGATAAAACGATTGAAATATTAGGTTTATCTCCAGAAGTATTAACAATTATGCATGGTGATACCAGTAAATCAGAAGTCGAATATAGGTTGGCGTGGACAAGAACATATATGAAAAAGGTTGGAATTTTAGAGAATTCTGCACGTGGAGTATGGGCGCTAACTACGGTAGGCCGTGAATTACAGGAAATAAATTCGGATGAAATTGTTAAAAAGGTTCGTGAAATGACCTTATTAAAGATGAAAGATACGAAAGAGATAAGTCTTGAGGATCATAATTTAGAAAATGACGGCGTTGATACACCAGATGAAATCCAGACATGGCGCGAAAAACTCAAAAATGTATTAAAAAATTTAAAACCGGATGCATTTGAACGTTTAACACAACGATTATTAAGAGAGTCTGGATTTACACAAGTAAAAGTTACGGGAAAGACTGGGGATGGTGGAATTGATGGAATGGGAATAATAAAATTGAATGGAATAATTAGCTTCCATATGCTTTTTCAGTGTAAAAGATATACAGGAAGTGTGTCTGCTGGTGAAATTCGGGATTTTAGAGGAGCTATGCAGGGAAGGGCTGATAAAGGCCTGTTTATTACAACCGGTAAGTTTTCTGCGCCTGCAATTGAAGAGGCCAATAGACCTGGAGCTACTCCGATTGATTTAGTTGATGGGGATGAATTGGTAGACAAGTTGAGAGAATTACAGTTAGGAGTTGCCCCGGTCAATGACTATGTAATTGATGATGCTTGGTTTTTATCAATTTAGGCCCCGGATTTACTGGTACATCATTTACATAGACAGTATTTATCAACTGGATAGCATCAAGCATTTAATCATAAGCGATATAAAAGGGTAAATATATGAAAAACATACAAAAAAACACAATCCCCAAACACAGAAAACTCCATCTGATATTCAGATTCCTCCAGGGCTCCAAACTCTATTTTGCCGCCGCCGTAGCCGCATCCCTGGTATCAACCATATTAAATGCCCTGACACCGCAGATTTTTCGCTTCAGCATTGATGAGGTGCTCAGTGGAAGCAGCGGAACCATCAGTAGCAGCGGAACCAGCGGAAGTTACCTATCCAGCCACCTCTGGGTTCTGGCGCTGATGATTGTGGCGGTGGCAATCGCCTCCGGTATTTTTACCTACATCAGCCGTACCAATACAGCCAGGGCAGGGGAGAATTTTACTAAAAATTTGCGGGATACATTATTTATCCATGTGCAGAAGCTTCCCATAAGATGGCATGACAGGAACCAGACAGGGGATATTATCCAGCGGTGTACTTCTGATGTGGAGGTGATACGCGGATTTGTGGTTACCCAGCTTCTGGAGGTGTTCCGCACGGCCTTTCTTGTGCTTACGTCTTTTGTCATGATGCTTTCCATGAATGTAAAGCTTTCCTGCATCGTTCTCCTGTTCGTGCCGGTTGTTGTGGTGTACTCCACTGTGTTTTACCGGCTGATAGCCAAGCGGTTTACCACTGCGGACGAGGCAGAGGGAGAACTTTCCACGGTCGTGCAGGAGAATGCAACAGGAGTGCGCGTGGTGCGGGCATTCGGACGGGAACAATTTGAGATGGAGCGGTTTGACAAGAAGAATAATGCCTTTGCCAAGCTGTGGATTCGTCTGGGGACGTTATCAGGACTGTATTGGGGGATTGGGGATCTGATAACGGGGCTGCAGGTGATTGCGGTTATTATTTTCGGAGTGGTGGAAGCTGTGAATGGTTCCATATCGGTTGGTGAATTTGTGGCGTTTGCGGCTTACAATTCAACGCTGGTGTGGCCAATCCGCGGCCTTGGGCGTATTCTCTCTGATATGAGCAAGGCTGGCGTTTCGTTTGAACGTGTGGATTATATCATACGCTCCCAGGAAGAAGCCTATGGAAAGACAGATGAAAAAGGAGGGAAGGAACGCGAACATTCCAGTGGAAAGTATGATATCTCCTTCCAGCATGTATCCTTCGGATATGAGGAAGGAAAGGATGTGCTCCGGGATATTTCATTTACAGTTCCGGAAGGCAGCACCTTTGGGATTCTGGGCGGAACGGGCAGCGGGAAGTCTACGGTAATACAGCTTCTTTCACGGCTCTATGAGCTGGAGGAAAACAGGGGAAGTATCTGTATTGGCGGCAGAGTTGTTAAGGAAATCCCTATTGAGGAGCTCAGGAGAAATATAGGAATGGTATTGCAGGAACCCTTTTTGTATTCCAGGACAATCCGGGAAAATATAGCGGCTTCCGTACCAGGCGCGTCTCTGGAGGAGATTCGGTACGCGGCTCAGATTGCGTGTATTGACGACGCCATTATGAGTTTTCCGGATGGATATGACACTCTTGTGGGGGAACGGGGAGTTACTTTGTCGGGAGGGCAGAAGCAGAGGATTGCTATTGCCAGAATGCTGCTTCGGAAAGCTCCCATTATGGTGTTTGACGATTCCTTATCAGCAGTGGATTCCCAGACAGATTACCGCATCCGCTGCGCGCTGAAGGAACATATGAGGGAGGCTACGGTTATTCTGATATCCCACAGAGTGACATCTCTTATGGGCGCGGATGAAATCCTGGTACTGAATCAGGGAAAAATAGAAGAACGCGGAACCCACGGGGAACTGATACGGAGAAATGGAATCTATCGCAGGATTTATGAAATACAGATGAGCCGTGATGATAGAGACCTGATGGGACAGGATGAAAAGGATAAAAAGAATAAAAAGGATAAGAAGAGTAAAGAGAATAATAAGATAGAGGATAAGATGGATGGGGGGATAATCAATGGCAGCATATGAAGAACAGGAGTATAACAATCCCTTCAGCTTCCGCATATGGATGAAGCTGTTTCCGTTTTTCAAGCCGTATAAGAAGTTTTTCGCAATTACGCTGGGTCTTAATATTCTGCTTGCGGGAGTGGATATCCTTGTGCCTCTGTTCCAGAGCTATGCCATTGACACATTCATTATCCCGGACCGTTTGGATGGGCTTGGAGTATTTACCCTGGTTTATATTTCTGTTATTGTGGCCCAGACTGTCTGCGTGTATGTGTCGGTTCACGCGGCTACATCCATAGAGATGAATGTGGGAAAGGATTTAAAGAGAGCGCAGTTTAAACATTTGCAGACCTTGTCGTTTTCCTACTATAATACGACTCCGGTGGGATATATCCACGCCCGGGTGATGAGTGATACTCTGAGGATTGCGGGGATGATAGCCTGGGGCCTGGTGGATATGTTCTGGGCCCTGATTTATGTGGTCAGTGTGTTTGTGATTATGTTTATGCTGAACGCGCAGCTGGCATTTATCATCACCATGATTGTTCCGTGTATTGCCCTTTTGACCGTGTATTTCCAGAATCGGATTCTGAAATGGAACCGGAAGGTGAGGCGAATCAATTCCCAGATTACCAGCGCTTACAATGAAGGCATTACCGGGGTTAAGACGTCAAAGAGTATGGTCATTGAATCGGACAATGAAAAACGCTTCTTTGAAAAGACATCGGATATGCATCAGGCGGCGATCCGTTCGGCTAAGCTGAATGCGGTCTATATTCCGGCTATTTTGTTTTTCAGCTCTGTGGCTTCAGCTGTGGTGTTGGCAAAGGGCGGCTATATGGTCCAGGAAAATATCATTAAACTGGGGACGCTGTCTGTATTTATCTCGTATGCGGTTGTTATATTTGAACCCATACAGCAGCTTGCCAGGCTGCTGGCGGAGTTGATTTCCTGTCAGGCAAATATTGAGCGGGTGATGGATCTGCTGGAACAAAAGCCCAATGTGGTGGACAGAACCGATGTGCTCAGGAAGTACGGAGACGCATTTTCACCCAATAAGTGTAATTGGGAAAAAATCCAGGGAGACATTGTGTTTGAGGATGTTTCCTTTATGTACCCGGACGGGAAGGAATATGTGCTGGAACATTTTAACCTTCATGTGCCTGCCGGCATGAATGTTGCCATTGTGGGTGAGACAGGGGCGGGAAAGTCTACCCTTGTGAACCTGGTGGGGCGTTTCTTTGAACCGACAAAGGGAAGGATATTGATTGACGGCGTGGATTACCGGGAACGGTCGCAGCTGTGGCTTCACAGCCAGATTGGTTATGTGCTGCAAAATCCGCATCTGTTTTCGGGAACTGTGCGGGAAAATATAAGGTATGGCCGCCTGGATGCATCGGATGAGGAGATTGAAGAGGCGGCCAGGAATGTGTCTGCGGACATGGTTGTGGCGAAAATGGAAAAGGGGTATGACAGCGATGTGGGTGAAAGCGGAGGCCTGTTGTCCACAGGCGAGAAGCAGCTGATTTCGTTTGCGCGGGCGGTTCTGGCCAATCCTGCCATTTTCGTTCTGGACGAGGCCACCTCCTCCATTGATACCCAGACGGAAAAACTGATTCAGGATGCCACCAACCATCTGCTGAAGGGACATACTTCCTTTGTGATTGCACACCGTTTATCCACAATCCGTCAGGCTGATTTGATATTGGTTGTAAAGGACGGGAAAATCATAGAGCGGGGCAGTCATCCGGAACTGCTGGAGCAAAAGGGATATTATTATGAACTGTATTCCAGGCAGTTTGAGGAAGAGGAGGCTATGAAGGTGTTCGCAGGGGCAACGTTCGCGGGAGAAACAGATTGGGAATCAGTATGCCAGCCATAAATAAGGAGAAAAAATGAGACTTCAAGAAGCGTGTGTCCGGTTTAATAAATTAGCAGGTATCAGATTTGAGGAATTGTTCAGCCAGAACGATATGAACATGATTATCATTAATAAAGGGAAAACAGGCCAGCTTTTGGAGCTGGCCCTGGGAATGCATTTGTCCAGCACAAATCTGGATTTTGATGATGGGGAATTGAAAACTAACAAGTGTGATAATGCGGGTAATCCAAAGGAAACGGTTTTTATTACACAGATTAGCAGTGTGATCGATGAACTTATTCAGGAGCGCCCCTTTGAGGAAACGCATTTGTACGAAAAAATCAGCAATATTTTATATGTGCCGGTCTGTAAAGACGGCAGTCCCAAAGACTGGATGTTTTTGCCCAGCATCCATATCGATCTCAGTTCGCCCCGGTATGCGCAGCTTCGGGATATTTGGCGTTCAGATTACTACTCCATTTGCAGGCAGCTGAGGATGCACATAGAGACAAGCCCGGATAGGCGTATACATACATCCAACGGACAGCATATACAGGTGCGGAGCAAGGATTCAATGCCGTATCACCCTATTTATTCCGGAGTATATGGCCGTTATGTTTCAAATAAGAACCATGCGTTCTATTTCCGTAAGGAGTTTGTCTATGATATCCGCAGTATGAGCAGATAGGTATGGGTACCGGAACATTTGTCAGGAAGGCCGAATCCGGCCTTCTTCTGCCGGCCTTGCCGATTCCGGCTATTCACCGCCGGCCCGTTTTTTAATATACGTCTGATTTCACCCCACCTTTTATTCTGCTAACCGGCCCCCGCCGGTCAATACTCCACATGCATCACTATATTTTGTGGATAATCTCCATATGATTTTCCGAAAATGTTGATTCCGCCCACATGTTTTGCGTCCTTTTTAATTTCTATCTTAAAAGAGATATAGGGCTGGGCTGAAAGCGCAAGGGTATCAATGTTGATTTCTTCTGATTTCATCACCCCGTCTAAATAAGTTCCGCTCCCATCCACGCTGATTGTTTTTAAAAGACCGAATTGTGTGTTTCCGTCTGTCCACCAGATCGGTGTCAGTTTTCCGTGCCTTCCTCCAAAATCACCAGGAGAGGTATAGGTAAGAAGTTCCCTGTCATTGATGGAAAATGTAATGTCGGAGGGCCACACATTCCGGTATCCAGGTGCCTCGGAGCAGATTTCCAGGCTGAATGATACATAATTTGGATTTTTGCCGCTGATGAAATGGTTCGGGAAGCGGTATTCCACAAAACCCCTCTGGAACCAGATTAACTGTGCCGCGCTTCTGCCGGGTGAGTAAAAAGATTTTATATCATCGCAGGAATCAATGTAGGTTTCCTCGTTTACCATTCCGCAGGTCGGATGAATCCTGAAATCGTAATAATTCCCAATGGGCATATCCACGCTGAATGACCGCCGCTCCTTTTCCAGGGGAGAAGTGTTGATAGACAGAAACACATCCTCTGCCCTGGAACTGCATACTTTTTGGGAACCCCGGACGCCCGGAAGCATCTCTGTATTAATCAGATTGGCTTCTTCCAGCATATTCACATGAAATGCAGCCGATGAAACAGGAATCGTAAGCTCCTGCGCCAGTTCCACGATATTCATGGACTTATGTTTTAACAGCGCCAGCATCCGGATTCTGACTCTGGATGAAAGTGCCTTCCCAAGCCGTTCAAATAATTCATAATTCTCTTCCGAATCAATGTCAAGTACAATATGCCGGTCTATCTTTTCTTTTTCATTTGCTGATTGCCGATTCATAGATACCCCCCGCAGCTGACTTTTATGCATAGCCAATTTTACACATAGCTGACTTTTACACACATACAACTTCCTGCATAGCAAACCTTTTTCAGCCATACCCATTCAGAATGCTTTATTGTATTATTATATCGGGTGTAAAAGTAAAAAACAAGGAGATAGAATGTTAATTCTGCCATTTGTTACAGTAATACTGTATTAATAAAACCACACCAAAACATTAATTTTGGAAATATGCACAAATATTTTATTATTATACCCATAATATATTGACATTTTGTACAATAAGTGCTATTTTAAAGATACATTAAAACTGCAAGTAAAGATGTGAGGGTGCCATGACAAAATTTTATAAAAAAGGATATCCCAGACCACAGTTCGTGAGGGAATCATTTTTCTCCCTGAATGGAGAATGGAACTTCAGATTCGATCCCCGAAAGGAGGGAATCAAATGCGGATGGCAGAATGGATTTGAAGACCGTAAAATTATCGTCCCGTTTTCGTATGAAAGTCCGGCGGGCGGAATTGGGGTACAGGATGAATGCAATGTTGTCTGGTATTCCAGAAGCCAGTCATTTGAACTTCACGAAGGGAAAAGAATCCTTTTAAACTTTGAAGGATCGGATTACCGGACGGAGCTCTGGGTCAATGGAATTTATATGGGAGTTCACGAAGGCGGATATACCAGATTCACCTTTGATATTACCGAAGCACTTAAAAAAACGGGGAATCAGCTGGTCTGCCGCATTGAAGATACCTATTCAACCGTACAGCCCAGAGGAAAACAGCGGTGGCTTAAACAAAATTATGACTGCTGGTATACCCAGACAACGGGAATCTGGAAGGATGTATGGGCAGAAGAAACTGACAGCAGTTATTTAACAGCCCTTTATTTAACACCTCTCTATGACGAAAATTCCCTGGAAGTTGATTATGAACTGAATTTATGGAAGGACAGCTCTGATTCATTTGAAATTGAAACCATTATTACATTTGAGAATTTTACCATTTATTCCGGAAAAGATAAAGTCATAAAAAATGCGTTTTCCAAAAAAATCTCTCTTGTTAATGATGAAATCAAGTGGAAAGTACGATACTGGTGTCCTAAATCACCTAACCTCTATGATGTATGCATCAGAATTTATAAAAATGGGAAGGTAATTGATGAGGTTGGTTCCTATTTCGGTTTACGGAAAATATCCACTGATTCCGGCAGAGTAAAACTCAATAACATGGACTTTTATTTAAAGATGGTGCTGGACCAGGGCTACTGGGAATCGTCCCTGCTGACCCCGCCGGATGAAGAGGCGCTGATTCTGGATATTAAAAAAATACTGGAATATGGATACAACGGAGTGAGGAAACACCAAAAGATTGAAGACGAACGCTTCTACTACTGGGCTGATGTCTATGGTCTTACTGTCTGGTGCGAGGCGCCTTCGTTCTATGAATTTGACCGCAGGGCCATTGAATGTGTGACAAAAGAGTGGGTTGACATTGTAAAACAGCATTATAACCATCCGTCCATCATTACCTGGGTTCCATTTAATGAATCCTGGGGGATTCCAAGAATCCTATGTGATAAAAAACAGCAGGTTTTTACGGAAGCCATTTACTATCTGACGAAATCCCTGGACGCCACCCGGCCTGTCATCAGCAACGACGGATGGGAGCACACGAAATCCGATATCATAACACTTCATGATTATGCGGAATATGGGGAGGATCTTCTTAGCCACTGGACGGATTGGGAACAAAACCTGTCCAATACCCAATCCTTTAACGGGGAGCGCTATGTCTTTGCCGGCGGCTTCCGTTATGAGGGACAGCCTATTATTTTAAGTGAATTTGGCGGAATCGCTTTCTGTAAGGATGAAAAGGCGTGGGGATATGGGAACGCAGAAACATCAGAAGGCAGTTATCTGGAACGGCTGAATAGCCTGACAGACGCGATATATAGTATGGATTTTATCAGCGGATATTGTTACACACAGCTGACCGACGTAGAACAGGAACAAAACGGACACATGGATATGAACAGACGGGACAAAGTGGGTGCCGAAAAAATAAGAACCATTATACAAGGAGGAAGAAAATGAGAAAGAGATTATTAGCACTTGGACTGGCAGGAATCATGGCGGCGTCAGCTGCCTTAACCGGATGCTCCGGTTCCAATGGAGCGGCAGAAACAAAAAGTGAAGCAGCCCAGACAGAGGGATCTGAGGGCGGAAAAACAGTAATTACCTTTTGGAACGGTTTTACGGGTTCTGATAAGGACACCCTGGAAGCACTTGTTCAAAAGTACAATGATACCAATGATAAAAACATTGAAGTACAGATGAATATAATGCCCTGGGACAGCCTTTACCAGAAGCTCGCCACGGTACTTCCTGTAGGCGAGGGGCCTGATATCCTGGCATTTGCTCCGTAGCGCCTTGGCACGTATGCGGAACCGGGTGCCCTGGCGCCTGTTGACGATGCTTATGCAGATGGAATCATTGATGAATCAGTGGTGCCCGATGCGCTGAAGGACAATTTAAAGTGGAAGGGGACCTATTACGGCGTACCCATGAACTTTGCAACCCTTCTTTTATATTACAATAAAACAATCTTTACAGAAGCCGGATTAGACCCGGAAACGCCTCCTGCAACCTGGGATGAACTGGAGCAGTATGCAGAGCAGATTGTGGAGAAAACAGGAAAATACGGTTTTGACATGGCGGTTAAGGAGACAACCCCAATGTGGTGTATCATGCTGTGGGGAAATGGCGGAGATTTCATAAAAGATGGAAAAGCTGTTTTCAACAGTCCTGAAAATGTGGAAACCATCACCAGGTGGGCGGAAAATATCCGTGACAAGAAATTTGGTCCGGAGGTTTTAACCGGAGGTGAAATTGACAAGCTGTTTGAAAGCCAGAAGCTGGCCATGTACTTCTGCGGGCCATGGGCAACCACCGGATTTAAGAACGCAGGCATTGATTTTGGTGTTGCGCAGGCGCCAAAGGGACCAGAGCAGCAGGTTACACAGGCAAACGGTGTTGGCATGTTTTTAACTGCATCCAGTAAGAATAAAGAGGCGGTTTACGACTTTTTCAAATACTGGAATTCTGTTGACACACAGGTTGAGTGGTGCCTGGGAACAGGATTTCCGCCTGCAAGAACTGATATCGCGGACGATGCGCGTTTAAACGAAAATCCATATATCAAAGAATTTGCAAAACCGGCAAATGAGAGCCAGATGTATTTGCAGCAGTTAACTAACTTTGCAGATATTGAGAATCAGGCTATTACTCCTGCATTTGAAAAAATTCTTCTGCAGAACGCAGATGTAAAAGAATCCCTGGATGAAGCAAATGACATCATTCAGAGCATGCTGGAATAGGACCCTGTAGAGGAGAATGTAAATGATGAAAACTTCACTGGAAAGAAAGAGGGAAAGAGCCGGCCTTTATTTCGTTCTCCCCTCCATGACCATTTTTACCGTATTCGTATTTATTCCGCTGATTATCGCTTTTATATTCAGCTTTTTCAAATTCGACATGATGTTCCAGAATTTCCAGTTTCAAAAGCTGGGTAATTACGCAAAGCTGGCGGGTGATAAAAAGTTTTGGAATGCCCTTTTTAATACGGTTTATTACACCGCCTTCACGGTTCCCGTGCAAATCGGGCTGGCTCTTGTGACGGCGGTTGCGGTAAAAAGAAAGGGATGGCTGAACGGATTTTTTAAGTCTGTTTATTTTATTCCCGCCATCTGTTCCATGACCATTGTTTCCATCCTATGGAGTTTTCTGGTTAATCCGGACATCGGAATGTTCTGCTACTGGGCAAAACTCCTTGGTTTCAACCCAATCAATGTTTTGAGCAGTCCCACATGGGCCATGCCTACGGTCATTCTTGTCAGCGTATGGAAAAATTTTGGTTTTAATATGGTCATCCTTCTGGCAGGATTAAATGGAATTGATGAGTCCTATTATGAGGCCGCCAATATTGACGGCGCCACCGGATTCCAGAAATTCAGGGGAATCACCATCCCCATGCTGATGCCGACGTTAAGTTTTACGGTTGTGAACTGCATCATAGGCTCCTTCCAGGTATTCGACCAGGTATACATCATGACGAAGGGCGGACCTTTATTTAAGACACAGACACTGGTGCAGCTTATATACAGCATGGCTTTTGATTCGTTCAACATGGGCTACGCGTCCACCATTGCGGTTGCGCTGTTTATCATCACCTTTATTATATCAGTATTCACCTTTAAACATATGACAAAAGGTGAAGAAGATTTGGGCTGACAGGAGGAATACACATGACGCGGACAAATAACATTTACCGGAAAAATACCGGGAAGATCATTATAACCATCCTGCTTGCAGCCCTGGCCTTTATCGTTCTGTACCCGTTTATCTGGATGCTGGTCACATCATTTAAACCGGAAGCCGAGATTGTATCCTATCCGCCAAAGCTGTTTTCGGGAAGGTTCAGTCTGGATTCCTATATCAATATATGGAAGCGGGTTCCATTTTTAAAATACTACCGCAATACCATTATTTTCTCCACAGCAGTGACCGTTACATCACTGGTGTTTGACACCATGGCAGGTTATGCCTTTGCCAGAATGAATTTCCCCGGAAAAAACATTATGTTTCTTATGGTTATGGGAACCATGATGATTCCCTTCCAGGTAATCATGGTTCCGCTCTACATTGAAATTTTTAAATTTGGCCTTATCAATACGTATCCGGGACTGGTCCTTCCGCGGGCAACCAATGCCTTTGGTATTTTCATGATGCGCTCCTTCTTTATCTCCCTTCCCAAAGGGCTGGAAGAAGCCGGACGGATTGACGGCTGCACGGAATTCGGGATTTTTAGGAAAATCATGGTTCCGCTGTGCAAACCGGCCATTGTATCCCTGTTCATATTTCATTTTATGTATCAGTGGAACGACTTATTGTATCCGCTGCTCCTGACAACGGATGATAATATGAAAACCCTTCCCTCTGGTCTTGCCACCTTCATGGGAACCCATGTGGTTGAATACGGTATTATTATGGCGGGCGCGTGCCTGTCCCTTCTGCCAATCTTAATCGCTTACTTTATTGCGCAGAAGCAGTTTGTACAGGGAATCGCAATGACAGGTATGAAAGGATAAAACAAATGAAAGCGGAAATTACTATCAAAGAAGGAAATAAACGGCCTGTAAACCCTCTGATTTTCGGACACTTCATAGAATATATGAGAGACTGTATCGACGAAGGCATGTGGGCGCAGCTGTTAAAAAACAGGAGTTTTGAAATATCGGAGCACGTAAAAGACGGAGTTCCTGATTTCTGGCACCGGACAGGTGTAAAAGATGCCTTTCACTTTGAACAGGACTGGGACCACACTATTTCCCGGGAAGGCTGTTCTCTTAAGATAACAGACCGAAACCATTATGACGGGTATGCCGGAACCGCGCAGACCGGTTTATGTATCCAGAATGGAAGGTATGAAGGATATGTCTGGATGAAGTCTGAGCAGGAGGTTCCTGTTTCCATTGAAATTTACGATAAAGAAGGACGGGAATTTTTAAGCAAAACCATTTCTGTAAACGGGGAATGGAAAAAATACTGTTTTGATTTTCGATCCGCTGCAGTTACTTACACAGGAACAATGGAAATCCGCTTAAAAGCAGCGGGCACATTATGGGTGGATGGCTGTTCTCTCATGCCTTCTGATACGGTAGACGGAATATGGAGAGAAGTATTTGAACGGATAAAAAACATTTCCCCTGCTGTGATACGTTTTCCCGGCGGCTGTTTTGCCGACTGCTATCACTGGGAGGACGGTATCGGTGAGCGGGACACCCGTCCGGTCCGTAAAAATGAGCATTGGGGCGGATACGAGGATAACAGCTTTGGTATGGACGAATATATGGAGTTCTGCCGTAAAATCGGCTGTGAACCTATGATCTGCGTCAACTTTGGAAGCGGGACAGCGGAGGAAGCCGCAAATTGGGTGGAATACTGCAACGGCTTGGCCGACACGCCTTACGGCCGGTTAAGGGCTGCCCACGGCCATCCCGAACCCTGGAACATCAAATACTGGGATATCGGAAATGAAACCTTTGGTGATTGGGAAATAGGCCATCTGGATGCCTCCGGATATGCGGTCAAGTATCTATCCTTTTATGAAGCCATGAAGGAGAAGGATCCGACCATCACTTTCATGGTATGCGGCGGGGACGGAGACAGTATTTCCCAGGAATGGAACCGGAAGATTTCAGAAATCATCGGAGACAAAATGGATGTGGTATGTCTCCATATGTATTCACAGAAAGAGATACAGGGCGAGCATGACAGCAGGGACATCTACTACGCAACAGCTGGTTCCGTGAAAAAGTACGAAGGGATTTTAAACGACTCATGCGAGACCATACGCAAAAGCGGCAATCCGGCTGCCATGGCAGCAGTTACAGAGTATAATGTGGGAACCATTATTGACTCTTACCGGGAACAGACATTAGAGGCCGCTATTTTCAATGCCGGCATGCTCAATATGTTTTTAAGGAATACAGATAAGCTTGCCATGTGTAATTTGTCAGATTTGGTGAATGGATGGCCCGGAGGATGCATTGTAAGCAAGGACGGTCATGCATTTGGGACTGCAACGTACCATGTTATGTCCATGTATTCCGGAAGCCGTTTAAAAGAGGTTTTAGACATAGATGTTTTCTCGCCAACCTACAGTACGTCTGAGCAGATTGGAAATATAGAACCGCTTTCCGGTGTCCCCTACGTGGATGCGGCGGCCTGCCTTGACGAAAATGGAAATACGGTTATTTTTGCGCTGAACCGTTCCTGTGACCAGGAAGCGGTTCTTGAAATTAAATATGAAACTCCAAATAAAACCGTGAAAAAAGCAGAAATCACCACCATTACTTCGGAGAAAACTTCCGATATGAACACATTGCCGGATGAATCCATTGTACCGGCTGCCTGCATGATGCAGACACAGTCCGGCCGAATTACGCTGGCGAAACATTCTGTAAATAGAATCGTACTTCTGCCATAAGATATTCTCATATCACAGACATAGGCTGCACACGAAATGACTCAGACAGTTATTTTTCGTGGCAGCCTTTTGTATTCCTATACTGCGCAAAAGCAGGTAGAAGATTTTACGGTTCGTGATATACTGGAAATAATGGGTTGACAGGGACAGAATATTATGAGGCTGCGGGAAAAGGTATCTATATATAGTGTAAAATAACATTACACCAAGTGGAAGGTTTTAGAACAGGGGGGTTCTATGAGAGATGAGCAGGGAAATAATCTGTATTCAATTGGTAAGCTTGCCGATATTGTAGGGATTCCGGCAACAGCCCTCCGCTTTTATGATGAACAGGGTGTTTTGAAGCCTCAAATAAGGGATGATGAGACGGGATACCGCTATTATACGGAAGAGCAGGTCATGAAATGCATGTTTATATCCGAGATGAGACGCCTGGGTCTCACCGTAGCAGACATTAAGGCACTATGTGAAAAAAGCAGTCTCACATTTCAGCGTGAGGCACTGATTAATAGGATGGTTCTGCTTAACGATGAGCTGGACCATCTGCTTTTCAAAAAGGCATATCTGGAAGAATTGATGAGAAATGTGGATATGGGGTTAGGGTACTTTGAGAGCGCAAAGATTTGCAGGGAAAACCACATTCCTATCAAGATTAAGTATTACCCCGCGGCCTATGCTGTCACCATACCGGTTTACAGGTGTTTTTATGAGCAGGAGAAGTTTTCTACCACCCACAGGCTTCTCTATGATATATGTGAGCAAAAGCATCTGAGAATCTGCGGGCCTGCAACGTCCAGGTTTGAGGACCCTGGTATGGAACATTTAAAAAAACCTTTTTATAAATCCCAGTGGATATTACCTGTGGTAAAGCCGGAAGAGGACATGAAGGGTATTACCCTGTTTCCCGAAATGTGGTGTGTTTACACGTCCCATGTGGGCCCATACAGGAATATTTTGGAGCAGTATGAAAAACTGATGGATTATTGTGCGGAATACGGCCTGAAAATTTCAGGCAATCCCATAGAGGAATACATGATAAGCTGCGCCAATATATGCGGTTCTGAGAATTATATCACCAATGTGATGTTCCCTATTGAGCTGCCTGAATAAATGAATGATTTGATATATGGACCATTTAAAAAGAGAGCGTTTTCCGCTCTTTTTTTGTTTGAAAATTATCAGGTAAACCTTGACTTTACATCAACTTGAATCTCTATAATCAAATTTAGGAAAAACGCGTTTTCTTAATATTTTACAGGAGGAGGTTAGCAGATGAGTACTGATAAAAACCTGCGTCTGGATATGGAAATCGTCCATATAAAGGACATCCGGTTCGGCGCAAAAACAGAAGTCAGGTCCGGCATCCTGTTTATCAACAAACAGGAAATGGTTGAGGCAATCGCGGATCCTTTCTTCAGCTCCATTGACATTGATCTCGCAAGACCAGGTGAATCTGTGAGAATCATACCAGTTAAGGATGTGGTTGAGCCAAGGGTAAAGCTCGACGGCAAGGGAGCAGGTTCATCCTTCCCGGGCTTTGCAGGGGCCTATGAAGGCTGCGGAGAGGGACGGCTTAAGGTATTTAAAGGCTGTGCCATTGTTACTACAGGAACCATAGTTGGTGTGCAGGAGGGTGTGATTGATATGAAGGGAACCTGTGCGGACTATTGTTATTACTCTAAGCTGAACAACATTGTAGTCGTCGGAAATTGCCCGGATGGCACAGAACCCCATGCCCATGAAGCTGCCTGCAGGCTGCTGGGGCTCCATGCTGCCAATTATGTTGCAGAGGCTGCAATGGATGCTGATGCCGACGCATATGAGACTTATCAGCTTACCCCTGTGGACCCTGCCAGGAAACTGCCAAAGGCCGGGGTCATCTATATGGCTATGGCCCAGGGCCTGATTCATGATAACTACATATACGGGGTTAATGCGGGAAAAACAAATCCTGTCTACATGAATCCAAATGAGATCTTTGACGGTGCAATCGTAAATGGATGCTGCGTGATTGCCAGTGATAAAAATACCACATGGGACCACCAGAATAATCCCCTGTTAAAGGAGCTGTATAAGCACCATGGTGTGGATCTGGAATTTGCCGGCTGTATTGTAACACCCACCCATACGGTACTCCATGATAAGGAACGCAACAGTCACGCGGCTGTCAGAATGGCCAGGTCTCTTGGCTGGGATGTTGCAGCGGTAGTGGAAGAGGGAGCGGGAAATCCGGACGCGGATCTGATGATGATGATACGCAGTCTGGAAAAAGCAGGAATCAAAACCGTGGGCATGCTTTCCGCATGCTGTGGGGAAGAGGGCACTACAGACAGCACACCGGAGGCTGATGCCTGTATCAATACCGGGACAGATGCGGACTATATGCCCGTTCACCTGGAAAAGATGGATAGGATTATAGGAGATGCAAAACAGATTAGGGTACTTTCCGGCGGTTCTCTTGACGGTTACAATGCAGATGGCAGTGTTGATGTAAACATGGTCGCCATCATGTGTTCAATGAACCAGATGGGGATGACCAGGATGTACTCCGTGGTTCTGTAAGGAGGATAGGTGAGAATGAAGATTATTCATTATATAAATCAGTTCTATGCCCAGATTGGCGGAGAAGAGAAGGCTGATACACCTCTTTCGGTAAGAGAGAATGCCATGATTGGTCCGGGGGTGGCGCTTAAGGCAGCAATGGGGGATGAAGCTGAGATTGTGGCAACCATTGTATGCGGTGATAATTATTTTAATGAGAACCTTGACGAGGTCACGGCAGGCGTAGCAAAAGCCCTAGAGAATTATAAGCCGGACATAGTAATCGCAGGACCTGCCTTCAATGCGGGACGCTACGGAATGGCCTGCGGTAACATTCTTAAAATCTGCAGTCTGAAAGGCATACCGGCTTTTTCGGGAATGTACCCCGAAAATCCCGGTGCAGAAATGTTCCGTACATACGGTTTTATTACAAAAACCAGAAATTCTGCCGGGAGTATGAGGTCTGCGATAGCGGATATGACTGCCCTGATTAGGAAAGTCCTTACGGACCCCAGGTCCTTAGACCCCAAGGCCGACAACTATATCCAAAGGGGACAGAGAATCAACAAATTTTCCAATAAGACCGGCGCTGAAAGGTGTGTTGAAATGATGCTTAATAAGGTCAATGGAAGGCCCTACGAAACAGAACTGCCGATGCCTACATACAACAGAGTGCCTCCGGCGCCTGCCATTAAGGAGCTGTCCAAGGCTGTCATAGCCCTGGTAACAACTGGTGCTGTTGTGCCGGAGGGGAACCCGGACCATATTGAGACCGGTATTGCAACTAAGTTTGGAAAGTACTCATTTAGTAAGGATTACGGCGGTTTCCATATGCCCAGGCATCAGATGATACATGGAGGCTGCGATCCTGTATATGCCCAGGAAGATCCCAACCGAATGATTCCTGCCGACGTATTAAAGGATATGGAGGCAGAAGGAAAAATCGGTAAGCTCAGCGATACTCTCTTTGTTACTTCGGGAAATGGCTGCGCAACCAACAATGCAGTTGCCTTTGGACAGGCAATTGCTGCAGAGCTTAAGGCGATGAAGGTTGACGGTATTATTCTGACTTCTGCCTGAGGAACCTGTACTCGTTGCGGCGCAACGATTGTCAGGGAAACCGAAGCACAGGGAATTCCGGCAGTGCATGTATGTACTGTAACACCTATTTCCATCAATGTAGGCGCCAACAGGGTTGTGCCTGCCATGGCAATTCCGTATCCGACAGGAAATATTGAACTGGAAAAGGAGGATGAGAAGTTATTCCGCCGCCATATGCTTGATACAGCCGTGGAGGCGCTTGCAACTGAAATTACGGAACAGACAATCTTTTGAGAGGAAAAGGCAGTATGAACGTATTGGTAGTGACAAATAATCCGGAAGCCGGAGAGAGACTGGAAAAACTCGGCCTCTGTGTAGAGTTTACGGATGGGAATGCAAAAAGAAGCCTGCTCCATGCCAGGGACTTAATTATTAAAGGCTGGCATTTGGCTGCTGATCCCAGAGGCGGCTACAATAAAAGATATAATCCCTGCCATACGGTATTCTTGTGTGACGAGGCCATCAGCAATATGGGGGAGGATGTGCTGGTTCTGGAAAAACTGGCTCAGTTTCATGATTCGCCTTATCGCCCCGATGCCCTTTACACGGATTTGGAGCTTAAGGACTTTCAAATATTGGACATGTCGATTGCTCTGAGAACCACAGAGCATCTGAAGTGTTATATGGACGAATTATCATATAAGAAAGTGAGGAAAGTATGAATAAAAAGCTTAATATAGGCAGAGTCGTCACTATCGGCGGCGCATTCATCGCATTTGCTATTGGTTCTGGTTTCTCTACCGGTCAGGAAATTATGCAGTTTTTTGCGGCATATGGAACGGAAATAGTTCTTTGCGCTGTCGTTTTCTTTATAGGCAACCTTTACATGAACTATAATTTTCTGGAGGCGGGCCGCAAAGGCCAGTTTGAAAAAGGAAGCCAGGTTTTTAACTATTTCGGTGGAAAATACATAGGTCTGTTTTTTGACTGGTTCTCCGTCATCTTTTCCTTTGCATCTTATTTTGTCATGATTGCTGGCGCAGGAGCTACCCTGCAGCAGCAGTTTGGTATTCAGCCTGTTATTGGCGCTGTAATAATTGCTGCTCTTGCAGGACTAACGGTAATGCTGGGACTCAATAAACTGGTTGATATCATAGGAAAAATCGGTCCTGCAATTATTGTGCTGTGCCTTCTTGCAGGCCTTGTAGGCATTATCAACGGTAACCTCAGTTTCCAGGAAGCAGAGGTGCTGATTCCCGGCTCCGGAATTATAGCGGCTTCCGGAACATGGTGGGGTTCCATGATTTCCTACCTTGGATTTGGCATGCTGTGGTTTGCACCATTCCTGGCAGCCATTGGCAAGGAGGAGAGGAATCCCAAGGATGCCCAGTACGGTACTATCATGGGAGTTCTTGTCCTGACCCTGGCAGTTTTGATTGTAGGAAGCGCATTGATTAAGAATATAGATTTGGTTGGCGCTTCCCAGATTCCGCTTCTGCTGATTCTGCATCAGAGCAGTCCCTTCCTTGCAACCGTTTTCAGCGTGGTGATTTTTGCGGGAATCTATACCACAGCCTGTCCGCTTCTCTGGACACCGGTAAACCGCGTGGCTAAGGAAGGAACTAATACCTACAAGATTGCTGCCATTGTTCTGGCGGCTGCGGGCTGTGTTATCGGATTGGTAGCGCCTTATGCAGCCATTGTGAATTTCATCTATGCGGTCAACGGAAAGGTGGGTTTCCTGCTGGTGGCCCTGGTTATCATTAAAAACATCAGAGACGCTGCGGCCCGAAAGAATGCATGACCGTTAATGTTTGCCTTCTGTCTGCTGGCGGATTTATTACCGCCGGCAGAAGGGTATACTTTTGCGTATCCTTGGAGAACATAGAAGGGCAAATATTCGTTCATAAGGGGGTGATATCGTGGACAATCAAAACAACAGACCCAATAGGTTAATCAATGAGAAATCGCCCTATCTGCTGCAGCATGCGTACAATCCGGTGCAGTGGTTTCCGTGGGGAGAGGAGGCATTTGAGAAAGCAAGGCTGGAAAATAAGCCTGTTTTCTTATCTATTGGGTACAGCTGACCTGTCCCGGATGAAGTACGTGTCATTGGTGCCATGTGATGGAACGGGAATCATTTGAAAATGAGGTGATTGCGGAAATCCTGAACAGAGAATATGTCTGTGTTAAGGTGGACCGGGAGGAACGGCCGGATGTGGATTCTGTATATATGTCAGTGTGCCAGGCCATGAACGGACAGGGCGGATGGCCGCTGACTATCATAATGACGCCGGACTGCAGGCCCTTTTTTTCCGGTACCTATTTTCCTCCCAGGGCCCGTTATGGCAGGCCGGGTCTGGAAGAACTGCTGACAGCGGCAGCAGGACAGTGGAAGGTGAAAAAAGAAAAACTTCTGGACCAGGCAGGTCAGATAGAGAAATACCTAAAAAGCCAGGAACGGACAGAAAGGCAGGCCGAGCCGGAGCTTGGGGCGGTGCACCAGGCATTCAGGCAGTTGGCGGATTGTTTTGACAGTAAAAACGGCGGTTTTGGAAGTGCGCCCAAGTTTCCCGCGCCCCACAACCTGATATTTCTGATGGAGTATGGCGCAAGGGAGAAGCGGCCTGAGGCATTGGCCATGGCGGAGAAAACCCTGGTGCAGATGTACAGGGGCGGTATCTTTGACCACATTGGAGGCGGATTTTCCAGATATTCCACGGACGGGCAGTGGCTGGTGCCACACTTTGAGAAAATGCTCTACGACAACAGCCTGCTTGTCATGGCTTACATCAAAGCCTATGGAAGCACCGGGCGGAAGATGTATGGGTGTGTGGCGGAAAAGATTCTGGAATATGTCAGGCGGGAGCTTACAGATTCCCAGGGAGGCTTTTACTGCGGCCAGGACGCGGACAGCGATGGTGTGGAAGGAAAATACTATGTATTTACCCGGGAGGAGATAAGGGAGGTACTGGGAGAGAAAGCGGGCAGGGACTTTTGCCGGCAATATGGAATAACAGGGCATGGTAATTTTGAAGGCAGGAGCATACCCAACCTGCTGGAAAATGATAATTACGAGGAGATTTGTGAGGAACCGTGGGGCAATGGTGACCATGGCGGCAATATCTGTCATGGCTCCTGTGACACCATTGGAGGCAGAGAAAATGAGGAGTGCCGAAGACTGTATCAATACCGGATTGACCGCGCCAGGCTTCACAAGGACGACAAGATACTGGTTTCCTGGAACAGTTGGATGATTTGTGCATGCGCGATGGCAGGAGCAGTGCTGGGGGAAGAGCAGTATGTGGATATGGCTGTCAGGGCGGATGCATTTATAAAAAGCCATCTTGTCAAGGAGGGCCGTCTGATGGTGCGCTACCGTGACGGAGATGCAGCGGGAGAGGGAAAACTGGATGATTATGCCTGTTATAGTCTTGCGTTGCTGGAGCTGTACCGGGTGACGTTCCGGGTTGATTACCTGAAAAGGGCAGCTGCCTGGGCGGAGATAATGACGGAACAGTTCTTTGACCGGGAACGCGGGGGATTTTATCTGTATGCCAAGGACGGGGAACAGCTTATTGTGAGGACAAAGGAAACCTATGACGGTGCCATGCCGTCTGGGAATTCCGTGGCAGCTCAGGTGCTGTACCGGCTGACCCGGATTACCGGAGATGTCATATGGCAGAAGGTGCTGGAAAAACAGCTCTGTTACCTGGCAGGCGCTATGGACGGATATCCTTCCGGGCACAGCTATGGGCTTTTAACCATGATGGATGTGCTGTATCCCGCTAAGGAGCTGGTATGTACGCTGTCGTCTGGCTCTGACACGGAAAGGCGCAGGAAGCTGGCTGCTCAGCTTGCGAATCTGGCCGTAACCGCAGAAGGACTGACTGTGGTGATAAAAACAGAGGAAAATGCACGGGAAATGGAGCGTCTTATACCCTATACAAAAGATTATCCGGTGCCTGATACCGGTGAATTATTTTATCTCTGTGTGGGGCATGAATGTATGCAGCCGGTTCCGCAGCTTGAACAGCTGATTGAGAAACTTTAAGAGAGGACATGAGCCTTAAGAAAATGTCCGGGAATATTGAGATACATGTCATTGCTGGGGAAAAAATGCCAGGATATCTGGAATAAGCCGGGAGGCCCGATGGTCCTTCCGGCTTGCTTTTTTCAGGGGTTTGCATCAGTCCTCTGTTTCAGAGCATTGCTGCAGGTCTTTGCTTCCGGGTCTTTGCTTCAGCCGCGGAACCGGGTAGATATGAGCGGGAGAATATGGTAAACTTGATGCAGTGGCAGGAAACGCTATATAAGATGATTATGGAGAAAGACGAGGGTATTATGATCAAAAAAGAGACAGTAACAAAGACGGATTTATTGAAGGTATTGGACCTGATGGAGGCATCCGGCATACAGTACTGGCTGGACGGCGGCTGGGGTGTGGACGTGCTGGTCGGGAAGCAGACCAGGGAGCACAGGGACGTAGATATCAACTTTGATGCCCGGTGCACAGACGTATTGCTTGACACCTTGGTTTCCCGAGGTTATGAAATCGTGACAGACTGGCGCCCGGTGCGGATTGAACTTTACCACCCGGAGCTGAGTTATGTGGACATCCATCCATTTGTAATCAATGATGATGGAACTGCAAAGCAGGCAGACCTGGAAGGCGGATGGTACGAATTTGAGGCGGATTATTTCGGAAGCGCGGTTTTTGAGGGCAGGACCATACCGTGTATCTCGGCAAAGGGTCAGAAAGTATTCCATACAGGGTATGAACTCAGGGAAGTGGATAAGCATGACATCCGGAATATCGACCATTTGCTTGCTGTTCAAGCCAGCAGCAGGGATGAGACAGGGGGCGATGTATGCCAGGCAGAAAAATAGGGGGAAAGTTGTCTGCGTATTTGAGAAGAAAACAGGAATCCAGGCCGCCCAATCCGTCTAATACATATGAACCATTGTCGGACGCCCATGCCGCATACCTAAAGGATTTAGTTAAGCGGGCAGGAAAAAAGGACGGTACGCGTGAAATTTTCGGTTCGTCCAAACATGGATACAAACTGAATCCCACCGTGACACGGGAGGAGGTCAGGAGGTTTGAGGCGCGCTGGCACCTGACTCTTCCGGATGAATATGTATTTTTTCTCACCAAGGTGGGAAATGGCGGCGCAGGACCGTATTATGGCCTTTACTCCCTGGAAAATCTGGACCGGTACAACGAATATCTGGGGTTCTATGATGCCAGGGATAAGGAAGCCCTGCCTCCGTTCATTGACCGGAATATGAGTCCTGTTAACTGGGCGCGGGCCATGGAAGAGATGGAGGATATAAATGATGATAATGAATATGATGTCCGGATGAAGCAGGTCTGCTCCGGCCTGTTGGTCATAGGCACCCAGGGGTGCACCTACGATAATCTGCTGATGTGGAAGGGGAGCGAGAGAGGAAAAATTGTATATATAGACTGGAATATGGAGCCGGAATACGGTCCCTTTTTAACGGGTCTCACATTTCTGGAGTGGTTTGAGCAGTATTTCCTGGAAATTCTGGCCGGGCATAACCTTACATCCTATGGTTATATCAGCCTTAAATCCCAGCAGGAACTCAGAAAGGAGTATGGGGGAGCTGTTCTGACAGAGGACAAGCTTAGGATTCTGGCCGGATTCCATAAGTTTACAGAGGCGGAGCCTGAAACAATTGAGCTTCTGTTACAGCGGGACAGACCGGAGACAGATGGGGCAAAGGGAGAGCTGCTTTTTAAACTGGCGCCAATGAAAGGGCTGAAGATGTTTGAAGAAACTATCGTTGGAAACCATCCCCAGGGAGCCGTGGCCTGCGCCAGGAGAATGCCGGACCAGTATAAGGACCGGTTTTACGGGAAAATGCTGGGTCTGCTGTACCGCCCTGATATAAAGGACAAGGCCCGTATCTTATTTTTTCTGGGAGACTGCAGTAACAGGAAGGCTGCGGATTTAAAGGGATTTGCAGAAAATATGGAAAACAGCAGCGAGGACAGGAGTACAGCTGTTTACGTGATGGGAAAATGCCCGGATAAACTGGATTTTGCGGAATTTTTTGCAAAACGGATGCAGGGGGAGGATTACTGGCTGGCCCACGCCGCACTGCAGGCAATGTCCCGGACTCCCTGTGCGGAGCTGACAGATACATATGAGTGGATGTGGAAGCGATATGAGGGGGACCGCATGATGCGCTCCAATCTGCAGATTGCATTTGAGGCAAATGGGATTGAGAAGAAGTAGAACCATTGATGCAGAACCGGCTCAAGGATGACCGGAAGAGATATACCCTGACGGTATGTATCTGAATGATGGTGAACCCAGGCGCAACACTGTTGCATATATCCCCCTCTCTTTGTTGCAGATATGTTACACAATTGTCAAAGTTGCTTTTTAGGCTGTTATTCCTTTTTGCCGGAAACCTTTGTATTTAAAATGGATTTCCCTGTTTTTTGTTCATTTCTTTATGAGGCTGGTTTTGGCATCATATTTGCTAATATAGTTAATAGCAGCAGATTTGTCGAGTAAGCGTGGGAAATAAAATACAAAACAGAAAGGAATTGCACAGTATGGATTACACAACTTTATTGAAGAACAGCGGCGGGAAAAAATCGAGAGTAGGAATCATTGGTGCGACTCGCGGTTATGGCTATACATTGTTAGCACAGATTCCAAAGGTTGATTTAATGGAATTGAGGCTTATTTCTTCACGGCATGCAGCTGAATGTATAGAGGTGCTTACCGGATTGGGGTATGATAAAGACAGCATTACCGTATGTGAGAATAAAGAACAGGTCCGGGATGCGGCCGGGGATGCAGTGATTATTGTAAATGATTACCGGCTGGTATTGGAAAGCGATATAACAGCTTTGGTCGAGTGCACCGGCAATACGGCGGTAAGCTCGGAGGTTGCAGAAAATGCCCTGAGGAGGGGAATCAATGTATATATGGTTTCCAAAGAAACGGACAGTGTGTGCGGACCGGTATTAAACCATATTGCAGACCAATACGGTACGGTGTACTCTCTTGTAAACGGGGATCAACCGCGAAATCTTCTGGATCTTTATTCATGGGGAAAGATTTTGGGGCTGGAAATCGTAGCTGCCGGAAAAGCCAGCGAATATGACTTTGTCTGGAATCCGGATACCTGCGAGTTCATCTATATGGAAGGAGAGGAAAAGCCGCATGAGATTATGCCGGAGCTCAGGGAGTTTTGGCATTATGAAGGACGGGAAACACTTGAAGGGCGCCGTAAGGTTTTAGAGAGATACATGGCTGTCATTTCGGCGGATCTTTGTGAAATGAATCTTGTATCCAATGTTACAGGACTGCTTCCTGCGGATGCACGCCTCAATTATCCGGTTGCAAAAATCAGTGAGCTGGCAGATATCTTTATTCCGGAAGAAGATGGAGGAATTTTAAAAAAAACAGGAGTCGTGGATGTGTTCTGTAACTTACGGGCTCCGGATGAGGCAAGCTTTGCAGGCGGTGTATTTATCATCATAAGGTGCGGGAATGAAACTGTGTGGAAACTGCTTACAAGCAAAGGACACGTGGTCAGCCGCAATGGTAAATATGCCTGTGTCTATCTGCCATATCATTATATGGGCCTTGAAACGCCCCTGTCCATTCTTCTGGGAGATATATTGGGAATAGGTACTCATGGCGAGTGCCGCCAGGTTTCTGTCATGACAGGGGTTGCCCAGAGAAATTTGGCAAAGGGAACCATCCTGAAGGTACAGGGACACCATCATTCCATTGAAGGCCTGATACCTGAGTTATGGGAACTGAAGGAGGCAGGGAATGTTGCGCCTTTCTATCTGCTGAATGGTATGGAGCTTCTTGAAGATGTAATGGCAGGGAGTCCCATAACAAAGGATGTAGTGGATTTGTCGGGGAGTCTGCCATATGAATTATATAACAGGGGAATAAGGCTTTAGGGAGGTAAACTATGCCAATATTCGGATGTGTAGCCGATGATTTTACAGGCGCCAG
>OHAX01000110.1_pt1 | contig 61124 bp, 50 predicted proteins | sample 1577261 | NCBI WGS metagenome assembly OHAX01 (sample SAMEA3541483, study PRJEB24748) | human gut metagenome | biome: human gut; feature: human-associated habitat; material: faeces | place: China | collected 2012 | reverse complement strand
CATCACCGATTATAAAAGCGGAATCAAGTACCCGATTGCAGACTTTGAGATTACACCGGACATGGCCATCATCGATCCTGAATTAACCCATGGCATGCCCCCAAAACTCGTGGCACATACTGGTATGGATGCCTTTACTCACGCCGTGGAAGCCTATGTGTCAACGGCTCATTGTGAATTTACGGACGCCCTTGCCATCCATGCCATAGAAATGATTCAAAAATATCTGATTCCCTCTTACCAAGGCAACATGGAAGCAAGGGATAAGATGCATGATGCGCAGTGCCTTGCTGGGATGGCCTTTTCCAATGCCCTCCTGGGGATTGTCCACTCCATGGCCCATAAAACAGGAGCAGCCTTTGCTGATTATGGGGCCCACCTAATCCATGGGGCAGCCAATGCGATGTATCTGCCAAAGGTTATCCAGTTTAACGCGAAAGAAGAAGCGACCAAAAAACGCTACGCCATCATTTGCGACTACATGAAGCTGGGAGGAACGACAGACGAGGAAAAAGTCCATCTCCTCATTGACTGGATTCGTAATACGCAGAAAGAGCTGAGGATTCCCCGTGCCATCCGTTTCTATGGAAAGGATGCCCTTCCGACAGAGCAAGGGTTCATTCCGGAAGCCGTCTTTGAAGAAAGACTGCCCCAAATTGCCAAAGACGCCCTTTTAGATGCCTGCACCTCGTCCAATCCCCGTAAACCGACGGAAAGTGAGATGAAAAAGCTGCTCCAAGCCTGCTACTACGATAGGGATATTGATTTTTGAAGCCAACGGCGCCCCTTTCAGATGCATCAAAAGCTCCAGTCCTCCTTTAAAGAGGGCTGGAGCTTTTCTTACGCGCAATGAAATGGTTGAAATAAAAAGATCGATCTGGCAGGGTGGGTAAGGCACTCAATCATGGATCTTCAGTTGGTGAAGGGCCTGGACAAATTGGGGATCAAAGTGATTCACAATGTCGCTGCGGCCCCGGTCAAGGGCTGCAATGGCGCTACGGTCTTCTGCTGAAAGGGTAAAATCAAAGACATCTATATTTTGCTTCATCCGTTCCAGATGGGTCGACTTTGGAATGACGATGACGCCACGGTCAAGATTCCAGCGCAAAGCCACCTGGGCGGCGGACTTGCCATACTTTTTCCCGATTTCTGTTAGGACCGGATGGGTGAAAAGACCATGTTTTCCTTCTGCAAAAGGCCCCCAAGCTTCCGGTTTCACGCCATAGTGTTTCATAAGTGCCAAGGCATTTTCCTGCTGAAAGAAAGGATGCAGCTCGACTTGGTTAACTGCTGGCATGACGCGAACAGTCTCACAAAAATCAGCAAGGATATGAGGATAGAAATTACAGACCCCAATAGCTCGAACAAGTCCCTTGTCATGCGCCTCTTCCATGGCCCGATAGGCACCATAATAGTCCCCCATGGGCTGATGGATCAAGTAAAGATCCAGATAATCAAGATTCAGCTTATCAAGGGAAACCTTCAGGGCTTCCTTAGCCTTTTCATAAGAAGCATCTTGAACCCATAGTTTCGTCGTAATAAAGAGCTCATTCCGAGGAATCCCGCTTTCCTTGATTGCCTCTCCAACAGCTTTTTCGTTGAAATACGCGGCAGCCGTATCAATGAGCCGGTACCCAGTTTCAAGGGCCATAAGGACACTTTCCCTGCAAATTTTTTCGTCGGGAACCTGAAAAACACCAAATCCCAGTTGGGGCATCTTGATTCCCTGATTAAGGGTCACTTCCTGCATAAGGATTCCACCTTTCTTATTTTCTATCATATAATTTTTCAAATTGATTGCTGAATATGCCAATCTTTCTTATACTATAGCGAGAAATCCGTTTCTTGTACATTAGTAATATAGTATAATAGTATTTATAAAATAAATAGTGGAGGTGCGTATGATTGAATTTGAGCATCTTTTCCAATTCGTTGCCTTTGGAATGTACGGCACACTTTCAAAAACAGCAGAAATCCTGCACGTCTCACAGCCGACACTGACAAGGAACATGAAACTTTTGGAAAAGGAATTTGGTGTCATTCTATTTGCGCGGTCAAAAAATCACATTGCCCTCAATGAAAATGGGCTGCTTGCCATAAAGGAAGCAAGAAAGATTCTCTCCGAAATAGAAGTCATGACGGATAAAGTCCGTCAGCTCGACCGCTCAAGGCATACCTTGTCACTGGGAAGCTGTGCCCCCTATCCTGTCATGGACTTTGTACGGCTAGCAACGGAACTCTATCCATCGCAGTCACTGACAACGGAACTGCGCAGCACCGAGCCCCTTCTTCAAGGGCTGCGGGATGGGCGATACAATGTCATTATCCTGCCTTTTAAGCCGACTGACAGCGCACTCATCGCTCTCCCCTTCGGCAAGGAATCACTGTACTTCAACCTTCCCAAAGGGCATCCCCAGGAAAAAAGCTCCTCCCTTTCTTTTTCCGATTTGGACGGGACTGCCATGATTGTTTATTCCCACATCGGGTTCTGGAAGGATCTCATCAAGGAAACAATGCCCCATTCCCGTTTCCTGCTCCAAGAACAGAGAGATGACTTTTTCGAGCTGGAGAAAGCTTCCTCCCTGCCTTCCTTCATTACGGACCGTGTCCTTAGTGAAGAACCTCTCAAAAATCGGACGGCTGTCCCGATTGTGGACCAATCGGCCCAGATTGAGTACTCTCTTGTCATGACAAAAAAGATGGGCCAACGCTATCCCCTCTTTACTAAATGGCTAAAACAAAAATAAAAACAAAAAATCGGGTCCTCCTTTGGGAAGACCCGTTTTTGTTTAGACGGAAAGGGAAGACAGGACGGAGGCCTTTGTCACAATGCCGCGGAAGACATCATGCTCATCCACTACAGCAAGAGGATACTGCGTCTTTGCCGCCAGAGGGACAATGGAAGAAACTGGAGCATCAAGATTGCGTACAAAAGGAACCTCCCGAATGATGGCTTCTTCAAAAGTCTTCTTCCCATCCCGCACGGAAAGGGCTCCTTCCAAGGTGATGATTCCGTCAAAGTGCATATAATCACTCACCACATAGGCACTTGAAACGCCGCTCGCACGCATACTGTTTAGGGCCACATTGGCGCCGTCGGTCTTTTTTATGACCGAACCGGGAACGGTCATGATGTGCTTAACCGTGAGCACCTTGGTTGTATCAACACTGTCAATAAAGCGGCGGACATAGTCATTGGCCGGTGCGCTCAGCATTTTTTCCGGTGTATCAAGCTGGATCATGCGTCCGTCCCGCAAAATGCCCACGCGGCTTCCCAACTTAAATGCTTCATTGATGTCATGAGTAATGAAGATGATGGTCTTTCCCGTCTGCTCCTGGATGCGCAGCAGCTCAAACTGGAGATCATTTTTCACAAGGGGATCAAGGGCGGAAAAGGCTTCATCCATGAGCAGGATATCCGGGTCGCTTGCCAAGGCCCTGGCGATACCAACGCGCTGCCGCATCCCGCCGGACAAACTATCAAGACTCTCCCGTTCGTGCCCTTCAAGACCCACCATGCGAATCATTTCAAGAGCCTTGGCCTCCCGTTCCTCCTTCTTGACGCCGCGGATTTCAAGACCATAGCCCACATTGCCCATGACATCCCGATGAGCGAGAAGACCGCCGTTTTGGAAGACCATGGAAATTTTTGTCCGCCGCAGCTTCTGAAGTTTTACTTCATCGTACGCAGTGATATCTTCTCCGTCAATGAGGACTTCTCCCCGGCTGGGCCGATGCAGCATATTGAGGCAGCGCACAAGGGTCGATTTGCCGCTGCCAGACAGCCCTATAAGTACAAAGATTTCTCCTTTTCCCACCCGAAAGGACACGTCCGTCACAGCCGCCGTCATCCCGGTTGCTTCAAGGACATCCTGTCTTGTAGCCCCAAGTTCCAATAGCTTATAGGCCATTTTCTTTTCACCGCGAAAATCCAGAGGGGCAAAGATTTTGTAGAGGTGCCGGACCTCGAGAATGGGCGTTTGTGTCATTGGGATTCCTCCTTCCGAATCACGCTTTGGGTCAGACGGTCAAGCAGGATCGCAATGATGACAATACTGAGTCCCGCCGACAGACCACGACCTGATTCCATACGGTTGATGGCGATGAGGACTTCCATACCAAGGCCGTTGGCACCGATCATGGAACTTGTAACGACCATAGCAACCGCCATCATCATGGTCTGATTGATACCCGTCATGATCGTAGGCAGGGCCTGAGGGATCTGCACCTTGACGAGGGTCTGGAAGCGTGAGGCCCCAAATGAACGAGACGCTTCGACTACTTCTGGATCGACTTGCTTGATTCCATGACTGGTCAGCCGAATGACAGGAACAACTGCATATACAACGGTTGCAAGGACGGCAGGCACCTTTCCTGGCCCCAGGAGCATGACTGCGGGAATCATATAAACAAAGGTCGGCATGGTCTGCATGGCATCAAGAAAAGGCCGAATCAAAGGATCGGCCCGTTTGATGGAGGCAAGGAGGACGCCAATGGGAAGACCAATCAAAAGGGAAAAGAACACAGCCGCAAGGACAATGGAAAGGGTTTCACACATCATCTGCCAGTAACCCAAAAGACCGATAAAAAAGAGCAGCCCGCCAAAAAAAGCGCCTTTGCGGTAACTATTCATCAATCTGCCGCCGCCATAGGCCACGGCAAGAATCAAGATCCACCAAGGAATTGCGTCAAGTCCGCTGTTAAGGGCCCCAACAAAGATACCAATGAGACGCTTGAAGGAGACGAAGAATTCTCCATAATGAATGTTGATATAACGGACAAAAGCATCGACGGGCTCAGCCACATTGATGCGAAGGTTCGGAAACGTTGTGAGATAATTGATCATAAGGGCTCCTTTCCCAGTTAAAGTGCTTCCCTCAGTTTGGCTGCGTCTTCTGGCGTCAGCCAAGCATCAACAAGTTCCCCATGTTTTTTGAGGAACCAGCGGGCCGTTTCCTCATAGGAAGCCTTTGTATCCGCCATATGAGCCAAGGCTTCTGCCGTAAGGGTACTTGACGTATGGTAGCGGCTAAGGAACTTTGAAAACTCCGGCTCCCGTTTGGGGAAACGAGAATTGGCCGCAATCACAACCTTCACGGCAGGGGCTTCCGTAAGGCCCTCTTCAAAGGCGGCCTTCTCATAAGGGGCGTCTTCCAGCAATACAAGGTCAAGTTTACCGGAAAGCCAAGTAGGTTCCCATTGATACCCAACAACAGGAAGCCCTTTCTCGTAGGCAGTCAAAAAAGCCGTAGAAAGCGTAGCTTCGCTGCCAGGCCGAAAATAGATATAGTTCTGATTAAGCCCATAGACTTCATACTTCTTATAGAGGATGGCATCGATATTCCATCCTGGGATGGCACCATATAAGCGTCCTTTCGCGAGATCTTCCTCATCCTTAAAGAGCGCCGCATAGCGGCTCAGATCCTTGACGGATTTCAGGTCCGGCGCCATAGGGGCAATACCGCGTTCGGCATCACCTTCAATGACGTAGCGCGGGACATAAAACCCTTGGCGGTTATCATCATAGTTGACGCCCAGATCCACGATCCCGCCGGCGGCCTTATCAGCTTCATAAGTGGGAACGTTATCCGTCCACAGCTCCATATTGACATCTGCATCGCCGCGTACAAGGGCGGCCTGCGTGATGGGCGTGGAGCCATAAAGGATTTCCGTCTTGAGTCCATAGACCTTTTCAGCAACGAGCTGAGCCACAGCGTTATGGAACCGGACACTATCCCATCCAGGATCTGCAAAGACAACAGGCCGCTTTTCGTCAGGGGAACACCCTGATAGAATTCCCAGCAAAACAAGAAAAGCAGTAAGGATCATCAACTTGAATGCTTTCATGAAACCATCCTTTCTTCAGTATATTTATTCAAAATATTTGTTCATAATATTAATTTAACATGTTGCTAAATACTCCGTCAAATATTTTACAATTTGTTCATAAAATGATACATATTTGTGTAAGTATAATTTATCTTGTATATCCGTTCAAACACGTCCGATTTTATTCCCATTATCATTATTATCTGTACACAAATCATCCTTTTCAGTAAAAAGAAAGCCTCTCCTATCAAAGTTGATAGGAGAGGTTCATAAATTGCTTCTTTTTAATTAGAGGCGTCAAGAAAAATTCCGTCCATCATGACAGCCAAAGGATCTTGAATCGTGACAAAAGGTTTATCCTTGAAAAGGACCAAATCGGCATCCTTTCCTTTTTCTAGGCTCCCAACCCGCTGATCAACGCCCATGACGCGGGCCGCATTGATGGTGACCGCTGCAAGAGCTTTTTCATAGGCCATGCCCTTGCTGATGGCAAGGCCAACGCAAACAGGCAAATACTGCAGGGGAATCACGGGAGCATCCGTAATGATGCAGATATCACGGCCTTCTGCTAACGCCGCTACACTGTCAAATCCCTTCCCGTGAAGCTCCACCTTGCCGCGGCTTCCCAGGCTGGGCCCTACAAGAAGAGGGATCTCCGGACGTTTGCGCAAAAATTCCAAGATATCCGTCCCGCTTGTCACATGGTCCAAGGTAAACCGTAAATGAAATTCATCACAAATGCGGATAGCCGTCACAATATCAAGGGCCTCATGGCAATGAATCTTAAGCGGTTTTTCGCCACGCATGACAGGCACCATGGGTTCCAGTTTCCGGTCATAATCACGGACAGGCGTTTCCGCATAAACTTTGGCAGTAAGGAGAAATTCCCGAAGTGTTGCCGCAATCCCCATACGAGTTGTTTCATATCCCTTTTTAGGATTTTCCCCCAGGGCGCATTTCATGGCAAAATAAGGATCAAGGACCATCTCGTCAATGATCTTGCCCCGCGTCTTGATGGCAGCATACTGACCGCCGATCACATTAAGCGAACCAGGGCCGCTTGCGCAGCACGTAATCCCGGCATTTCGCGCCTCCTCAAAGGTCCGGTCAAGAGGATTGATGGCATCAATGGCACGCATCTCTGGTGAAAGAATCATCTTCTTCTCATTATGATCAGCGTAAAATTCACCCAGCGAATCTGCTTTGAGTCCAAGATGTGTGTGGGCATCAATGAATCCAGGCGTCACATAGGCCCCGCCAGCATCCCGAACGGATTCACCTTCTGCCGAAAGGCTCTCCCCCACTTCGGCAATTTTTCCGTCAAGGACCCTAATATCATAGAACCCCTCTGTCACATGGGGACTGAGTACATGAGCATTTTTGATCAGCATTGCTGTTCCTCCTTCATTGAGTTTTCTTTCAGTATAGCACAAAAATCACAGATACATGGAAACCCCTGGCCCGATAGGCAGATCAAGCAGCAGCCAAAGAACCAGCATGACCGTCATGGTTGATAGGAGAACCAGGGAATATGGAATCGTAAGAGAGAAAATGGTTCCAATCCCCAGTTCCCGTTGCATCGTCTCGCCGGGACGCAAAGGAATCTTCCCTTCGGCTTGATATTCCGTGAGGAGTCCTATAATGATGGGCAGGGCGGAATGAAGGGGCGAACAAATATTGGTGCACGAATCCCCAATGCGAAAGGCCAGCTGGGCATAGGCAGGATGGACATTGAGGAGGGTGAACATGGGCACAATCATGGGGGCAATAAGGAGCCATTTAGATGATCCACTGGTCATGAAAGGATTGATAATGGCTGTCACAACAACAATCATTAGGCACAAAGGAATAAGCCCCACATCGGCCCCTTTGAGGATTTCAGCTCCAACAATGGCGACAACCTTGAATATATTGGACTTATTCATCATATCGATAAAAAGGGAAGCAATCAAGGTTGTTGTCAAAAGAGGAATGGCTTGCTGCAGCCCGGCTGATACCAGACGGGGAATATCTCGCATCTCCTTGATTGTTCCTGTTGCTGCCGCATAAGGAATTCCCGTTGCCACAAAAGCAAAGCCTATAATGACGATGATGCCCTCAAAGAGTGGGGATTTTGGAAGAAATCCCCCTTTGGCATTACGCAGGAGTGCTCCCTCTGGAATCGTGAGAAGTCCCATAATGAAAAGGAAGAAAAGGAAGCCATAAAAAGCCCAGCGCAGTCCTTTTTCCTGATCTTCCGTAAGGCGATGTTTTGCGATGAGGCTCTCATCAAGGGTCCCATCCCCATCGCCCACCATACGGCAAACGACTTTTTCGGTAAAAATGGTCATGGTCACGGAAAGAACAAAAGTGGCTGCCGCCATGAAAAAATAGTTGACCGCGGGATTAATGGGTACAGAAAGTCCCATTTCCTTGACAATGCTTTCTGTTATCCCCGCGAGCAGTGCATCCGTCCCGGCAAGAAAGAGGTTGGCTGTAAAACCGCCGCTGGCGCTCGCATAGCCAAGGATGACCCCAATAAGAGGATTGCGTCCCAAGGCGGCAAAGATGACACCGCCCATGGTAAAGGAAAAAATCGTCCCCGCGTCACTCATCAGATTGGCATTGATTCCCACAAAGACGACAGCAAAAGTAATGAGACTGCGTGGTGCCTTGAGCAGATATTTTTTCATGAAGGTCTCAAAAAAGCCCGTTTTTTCAATGAAGGCACTGGCAGCCATCATGACAAGGACCAATTTAAGCGGTGGATAAGAAACAAAGATTTCCGGGAATTTTATGATGATGTAGCGCAGGTTATCTCCAGAAAGAAGATTAACAACAGCAACTGTCACAAGCTTTTCCGGTTCACCGGGAATCTTTGATGCACTCATATAGGAGATACTGACACCCATACGGGCAAGAAGCCAGGAAATGAATAAAGTAGCAAGGAGCATACCGCCAAAGAGCATAAAAGGATGGGGTAATTTGTTGCCCCAATACTCGATGGTATCAATAAATCGATTGAGGAAGGTTTTCTTTGTTTTCATGAGGATTATTCTCCGTTTAGAAAAAGGAAGCCTCAACCAGAAGCCTCTCCAAAAGGATATTCATCGCGATGAATTTCTACTGATTCTACAAATCCCCCAGCAGCTGATTAGCTGCCAGGGGATTTTCCATCTTAGTCTGATGCCTTCTTAAGGGGGGACAAAATCAAGGAAGCCGGAACGTTACTGAATATGCATAGGAATGCCCGGTCCAATGGGAAGACCAAAGGTGAGCCAAACAATGAGCATGGCCGTCATGGTCAGAAGAATAACCATGGCATAGGGAATAGTCAAGGAAAAAATCGTACCAATCCCAATCTTGCGATGTTCCGTTTCACCTGGACGCAGAGGGATTTTCCCTTCTTCCTGGTATTGTGTCAGCATGCCAATGATTACGGGCAGAAGTTCCTGCAGAGGGGAACAGATATTCGTAGCCGAGTCACCAATGCGATACGCAAGCTGGGCATAAGCAGGATGCACATTCAGCATGGTGAACATAGGAACAATCATGGGCGCGATGATGAGCCACTTGGAGGAACCGCTTGTCATGAACGGGTTGATGATGGTGGTCACGACAATGATCATCAAACAAAGCGGCAAAAGACCGATATTGGCTCCACGCAGAGCTTCTGCACCAGCTACAGCAACCATTTTAAAGATATTGGATTTATTCATCATATCGATGAAGACCGCTGCCATCATGGTCGTCGTCAAAAGGGGAATCGCTTCCCGCAGACCGGCGGAAACAAGGCGGGGAATATCCTTCCACTTCTTGATTTCCCCTGTTGCCACACCATAAGGCAGGCCTGTGGAAACAAAGAAGAAAGCAATAAGTGTGATGATGCCAGCAAAGAACGGTGATTTCGGCAGGAAACCACCCTTCGCATTGCGCAGGATGGCCCAGGAAGGAACGGTAAGGGCTGCCATAACGGCAAGGAAGAAGAGAAATCCATAAAAAGCCCAACGCAGTCCCTTTTCCTGATCCGCCGTTAGTTTATGCTCCTCAAGCAAAGCCATATTGACCTTTCCATCCCCATCACCGACCATACGGCAGACAACCTTTTCCGTAAAAAGGGTAAGCGTCACAGAAAGGAAGAAGGTCGCTGAAGCCATAAAGAAGTAGTTCATGGCTGGATTGATATCGACTGCAACGCCCATCTCCTTGACAACACCTTCCGTTATGCCAGCAAGCAGAGCATCCGTCCCAGCAAGGAAGAGATTTGCCGTAAAGCCGCCGCTCGAACTTGCCCAACCAAGAATAACACCAATCAGGGGATTTCGGCCCAAAGCAGCAAAAATAATTCCACCCATGGTCAAGGCAAAAAGGGTCCCGGCATCACTCATCAAATTGGAGTTGACGCCGACAAAGACAACAGCAAAAGTCACGAGGCCCCGAGGCGCGCGGAGCAGATACTTTTTCATAAAAGTCCCAAAGAAACCGGTCTTTTCGATAAAGGCCGTTGCCGCCATCATCACAAGAACAAGTTTCATAGGTGGATACCCAATAAAAATATCAGGATACTTCGTAATCAGGTAACGCAGGTTTTCTCCGGATAGCAGATTGGTAACGGCAATGGTCACTTCCTTTTCCGGTTCCCCTGGGGTTCGTGAAGCTGCCATATAGGTTATGCTGCAGCCAGCCTGGGATAAGATCCAGGACCCAATAAGGGTAATGACGACGAGCATCCCAAAAAGGATAAAAGGATGGGGCAATTTATTTCCCCAATACTCAATGGTGTCGATGAATCGATTCATCCACGATTTCTTTCTTACAGATGGTTGCATGCGATTTGTTGCCTCCTTTTGTTTAATTGGGTTCCGTTCCTGCTAAAAGCGCCTGCCGGATTTTTAAGCCGTCTATCCAAGCCGCGGCTGGTTTGACCGTTGCGTCCCCTTCGATAGAAAAAACGGCGCTTTGAGAAAAATGATTGCATCTTTATTATACCCAAAGTCAGGATAGAATGCTAGTTATTTTCTGAAAATATAAAATTTTGCAAAAATAACGGCGATTCATCCATGTGATGTGGTCAAATTCGATATTGTCTTTATGGATTCATTACATTTCTAAACAATATGATTCGATATTTGGCGTATAATGGCCCATTGATTCAAACTGCCAGTTAACTTATCCACACCAAAAGGTCTTATTCGAGGTTTCTCCTCTTTTACCTTGCAGGATGAAGCGCTGTCGAATACAATGAAAGAAAAACGTTTCTCCCCATGCAGAAAGGAAGGCTTCCATGGAACATTCCCAGAATAACGTGCTGCACTTTACCTTGGGCCATTTTGGTACAGACTGGGCCCAAGGCGGGATTCCAGCCCTTCTCCCCTATTTTATCGCGGCCTGCCATCTTTCCTATCAGGAAGCAGCGGGCATCATCTTTGCAAATATTGTCCTCGCCTCTGTAACGCAGCCTCTCATCGGCTACTATTCGGACCGTGCATCCCTTCCTTATTTGGTCCCCCTTGGTGTCTTTCTCTGTGGGTTCAGTCTTTCAGCCATGGCCTTTACCCAGAATTATTGGTTCATCCTCTTTTTAGCCATGCTGAGCGGATTGGGCAGCAGCCTTTTCCATCCCGAAGCAGCTCGTCTTGTAAACGGCATTTCAGGCGCCCAAAAAGGCAAGGCGATGGGGATTTTTTCTGTCGGGGGCAATGCAGGCTTTGCCGTCGGTCCCGTGGCAGCAGGGTTCAGCGCCTATCAGTTTGGCATCAAGGGGCTCATCATTTACGCCGTAGTCAATTTTCTTACGGCTCTCTATCTGATGAAGAAACTTCCTGCAATCAAAAAAAGACTCAAAGGGACAGAAAAAAGGGAATGCCATTCAAACGAACCTCAGCCGAAAAATGATTGGAACGCCTTCGGGAAACTTAGTTTCGTTATTTTTGCACGCTCAATTGGCTTTACCATCCTTAACTCCTTTATCCCAATTTACTGGATCAGCGTTCTTGGCACATCAGCAAGCAGCGGCAGTCTTGCCCTTTCCCTGCTTTTTTCCATGGGGGTTGTCATGACTTTTTTGGGCGGTATCCTGGCAGACAAAGTGGGACACATCAAGGTCATGCGGATATCCTTCCTCGTCATGGTCCCCGCCCTCTTCTTTCTCACAAACAGTACCAGCCAAACGACAGCAACCCTGCTCTTGGTGCCGACGGCTCTTTCCCTTTTTGCGCCTTACAGTCCCATGGTCATCTTGGGACAGACCTACCTTGCCCGCAACATTGGTTTTGCTTCCGGCGTGACCTTGGGTCTCAGTGCCAGTGTAGGCGGCCTGATTTCTCCCCTGGTCGGATGGGCTGCCGACCGTTGGGGTGTTGGTCCTAGCCTGCAGATTCTCTGGATCGTCGCCGCCATTGGCTGCTTCTTCGCCTTCCTCGTTCCCGTCCCGCCTTCCATGATAAAGAAAAAAGCATGAAAAATTCCCGACTGGTATCATTTCCAGTCGGGAATTTTTCTTTTTATCTAGTTATAAGATCATATTTTGAATGATTTCGCCGTCCTCATCCTGCTGATACTGGACCTTGAACGAATAGCCTTCAGAATTTCCGCTTTTTGTATAAAATCCGCGGATCTCAAAAAATTCCTCATTGGAAACAGCATAAGCTTCCGTAAGGTCCCCCAAGTAAACAGTCAAAGATTGGGCTGATCCATCAAACGTCTTAAGGACAGAGGCAAACCAATGGGCAAATCAATCCACATTCCGGTAGATGATGTTTTCTTTTTGAAAGTCCTGGTCTCGATACGTCATCAAAAAGTCTCGCTCACCGGTGCAGGTGAATAGGTCGATCAGGAAGCCCTACAATTAAATCAGAGCCTTTACTGCAGCAAGGACACCATCAAAATTAATGGCATGGGTGACTTCTGGAACGTATTCCACATAGGTGACCTTATCATTTTTATCAATGACAACAACACCACGGGCTTCAAGACGCAGTCCTTCCATGAGGAAGCCATAGTTCGTCCCAAAGGAGGCATCACGATGGTCAGAAAGGGTAACTACATTCTTGACCCCAGCAGCCCCGCACCAACGAGCCTGAGCAAAGGGCAGATCCATGGAAACCGTGAGGACCACGACATCGGAAGAAAGACCAGTTACGTCCTTATTGAACCAACGGGTCTGGGCATCACAGACACCCGTATCAAGGGACGGTACAACAGAAATAACCTTGATTTTGCCTTCATAGTCCTTCAAGGTCTTTTCAGCAAGGCTATTATCAAGCAACTTGAAATCAGGCGCCTTTTCTCCCACTTTCACTTCGGGACCAACAAGGGTTACAGGGCCTCCAGCAAAAGTAACTGCACCAGAACGTTTTTCCATAATTCATTCCTCCTATATCATAGCAAAATGGATGATCCATATGATTCATTCATACGACACGTATACTATAGCACTTTAATAATGATTAGTAAATAGTTATTTTAACTATTTACAGAAAAATTACAGCAAGAAAAACGTCCCTATGGAACACTCCATAGGGACGTTTCAGGCACCTCACGGTGCGTATGCGATTTTTTAAGGATAAAAGGAGCCTACCTGCGGCACAACTCCCGATTCATCTTACATCATGCCAGGCATGCCACCCATGGCAGGAGCCGCCGGAGCCGGATTTTCAGCCGGTTTATCCGCAACAACGGCTTCCGTGGTAAGAATCATGGCAGCAATGGAAGCTGCATTCTGCAGGGCACTGCGTGTAACCTTGCAAGGATCTACAATACCGCTCTTGATCATATCAACATATTCTTCCGTCTGGGCATTGAAGCCAATTCCCTTCTTAGCCTTCTTGACAGCTTCAACGATAACGGCACCTTCAAGACCGGCGTTGTTGGCGATTTGACGGACAGGAGCTTCGATAGCGCGTCTAACGATATCAATACCTGTCTTCTCATCCCCTTCGGTTTCCTTTTCCAGTTCATCGAGGGCCGGCTGTACTTGCAGAAGAGCCGTACCGCCACCGGCAACGATTCCTTCGGCCACAGCAGCGCGAGTAGCGTTCAGAGCGTCTTCGATACGGAGTTTCTTATCTTTCAGTTCCGTTTCCGTAGCGGCACCAACTTTGATAACGGCAACACCGCCAGAGAGTTTAGCCAAACGTTCCTGAAGTTTTTCCTTGTCGAACTGGGAAGTCGTTTCAGGAATCTGGGCACGGATGGAAGCAACACGGTCAGCAATGGCCTGTTTGTCACCAGCACCATCAACGATGGTAGTAAGGTCCTTGGTTACACGGACCTGGCTGCAGGAACCAAGATCAGCAACTGTAGCGCTGTCGAGCTTACGGCCAACTTCTTCACTGATAACCGTCGCACCCGTCAGGGTTGCAATATCCTGAAGCATAGCCTTGCGACGATCACCAAAGCCAGGAGCCTTGACGGCAACAGCCTTAAAGGTGCCACGGAGTCTGTTCACAACGAGTGTAGCCAGGGCTTCACCTTCGATATCTTCAGCAATGATCAAGAGTTCACGGCCCTGTTGTACCACTTTTTCAAGAACAGGCATGATGTCTTGGATCATAGTGATTTTACGGTCCGTAATGAAGACGTACGGATTGGAAAGAACGGCTTCCATCTTGTCCGGATCCGTAACCATATACGGGGAAATATAGCCGCGGTCGAACTGCATCCCTTCAACGGTTTCAAGGGAGGTTTCCATGGTCTTGGATTCTTCAACGGTGATGACGCCATCGTTGCCGACTTTTTCCATAGCATCAGCAATCAGGCCACCGATTTCCGTGTCACCAGCAGAAATGGAAGCAACCTGTGCTTTTTCTTCCTTGGTGCTGACCGTCTTGGCATTTTCCTGGAGCTTCTTGACGAGGCAGTCCGTTGCTTTCTTGATGCCTCTCTTGAGGACCATGGGGTTAGCACCGGCAACCACGTTCTTCATGCCTTCATGAACGATGGACTGAGCAAGAAGGGTAGCCGTCGTGGTCCCGTCACCAGCAATATCGTTGGTCTTGGTTGCCACTTCACGAACAAGAGCAGCCCCCATGTTTTCAAACGGATCTTCCAGTTCAATGTCCTTAGCAATGGTTACACCATCATTGGTGATGGTCGGGGAACCGAATTTCTTTTCAAGGACAACGTTGCGGCCCTTGGGCCCCAAGGTAACTTTTACAGCATCAGCCAGTTTATTGACGCCGCGTTCCAGACCACGACGTGCTTCTTCATCAAATTGAATGAGTTTAGCCATTTTTATCTACTCCTTAGTTCCAAATGATATAAGGTGATTGGTTCTCCACAAAAAAGGGAGCGATTCACTTATCCTCAACGACGGCCAAGATATCACTGTCACGGAGGATGATATAATCCTTGCCGTCCAGTTCGACTTCGCTGCCGGAGTATTTAGCAAAGACAACAGTTTCGCCAACCTTGACTTCAGAAGCAATGCGGGTGCCATTATCAAGGAGACGGCCCGTACCTACAGCTACGACTTTACCGGTCTGGGGTTTGTCCTTATGAGCCGTATCGGGCAGATAAATCCCGCTTTCCGTTTTTTCTTCCTGCACAACCGGTTCTACGACGACATGATCTTCCAAAGGTCTTAACATGTTTGTAATCCCCTTTCACTATGGATAAATTTTAACTTTTTGATTTATTAGCACTCATTACATTGGAGTGCTAACCACAGCTATAATAATAGCATCTTTCAAAAAAAATGCAAGGGGTTTTACTAAAAAAGTCAAACTTTTTGTCTTTTAGGTTGGAAAGACATATAGGAATGCTATGGAGCTTTGATGCTTTGATGCTTATAGTGCGTTGAAGGGAAAGATGATAACGAGCGGCGCCTAATCGTCTCCCTGTCGGTCGTGGGCGCCAAATTACATTCGCCCTCAAACATGTTCTTCTGCTTTTCGCTCCGTTCCATAGCAGCCTCAGAACCCGGGCAAATCCGCCTCGCAAGCCGCTGTTATGAACTGACCTTTTTCAAGACGGTTTCCAAAAATCTTTTCCCTCATACTTGACCCAAAGGTAATACCTGGCAGCATATGGCAAGAGCTAGGGTTTCACAGTCTCCGGCTTTTGCCTTTTCTGTTATACGTGGATTGGTTACCAACAGGCTAATGGGTTCGCCGAGAGCCCCACTATCTCATATCACGGATCTTAAGGTACAACCTATAAGCGGCTCGTAAGGAAACGTCTGCTTCGCGTCTTCATCCACCACCGAAAGACCATGTTTCCTCTTTTTAATGTGGCAACATGCGGCTTTTGTCCCCCCTTGGCAAAGGCGGATTGATTTCGGAGAAATCAAGTTCTAACGCGTAACACGATAGCAGGTCGTACCGAATATAAAGTAACCGTTGTCGGGTATCATCATAGCAACACTTTTATAGCTGGTTTATCTACCTGCCGCCTTTGGCAGCAGCATCATAGCGCTGCAGCATCACAGCAAAAGCCAGAGTGCATGGATTCATCCATGCACTCTGGCTTTTCTTTCCTCATTTCTTTTCCATTTCTTCTTTGAGCCGAGCCATGATTCTGCCATAGTTTTCCTTTTTATGGGGAAAAAGGCAATGAGAGCAGTCCTTGGTGCCTGTCTCCGTATAAGTATAGGCTCCGCCGCAGGCCTTAACTAGATACAAAGGACAGAAACAAAAGAGACAGTTAAAGTCCTTCCCGTCACTTTCCTTATGACAGGGGAAGAACTCACATTCCTTATGGGAAAAGTACTTATAGTGATTCGTCATTTTTCTTCCCAGCTTTCCGCCAGTTTGCCAAACTCTTCTATGGTAAGGGACTCCCCTCTGCGCGTCGGCTCAATCCCAGCACGGGCCATCCAGGCCTCCGCTGTATCACCAGGACGCACCATTGACTTTAGACAAGTGCGGAGCATCTTCCGGCGCTGGGAAAAAGCCGCCCGCACGACCTTAACATATAAAGACGCATCCACATTGACAATGGGACTCTCCCTTTTTTCACATACGACGACCATGGAATCAACCTTTGGGGCCGGCATGAAATCGTGAGCCGGAACGGGAATTGCCAGCTGGGGCTCCGAATAATACTGCAGCGCCAAGGAAAGGGGCCCATAAGCCTTTGTTCCAGGACGAGCAGCCATCCGCTCAGCCACTTCTTTTTGCACCATAACGACAATACGCTTTAAGGGAAGGTTTGCTTCAAGCAGGGAAAAGATGATGGGCGTCGTAATGTAATAAGGCAGGTTCGCCGCCACTGTAAAAGGCTTTCCCCCCGTAATGTCTTTGAGGTCAACCTTAAGGATATCCCCATGGATGATTTCTACATTGTCATACCCTTCAAGCGTCTTGCGAAGGATTGGAAGAAGAGACTCATCGATTTCAACACTCTTGACATTGGCTCCGGTTTCCGCAAGGGCCTGGGTCAATGTGCCGATTCCAGGCCCGACTTCAAGGACCAGGTCCCCAGGACCAATCTTTGCTTTTTCTGCAATGCCCCTTACAACAGACTCATTGATGAGGAAGTTCTGTCCAAAGCGTTTTTTTGTATGAAGGCCAAAGGTATCAAGAATATACCGCGTTACTTCACGGCTTGCAATCACAGGATGAAGCATACTGAAGTCCTTTCTCACGCATGACGTGTTTCGATGATCTGAAGTGCTTTATTGAATTCGTCGCGGGTCACGCCATAATGATTGAGACGCTCCACCATTTTCTTCACATTGCCGTAGCCAATACCCAGTTCGGCTCCAAGGGCATCCCGTTTTTCCGCCGCAGACTGGGATCCGCTCATACCGTTATGGTAAAGGTCCATGGCCGTAAATTCTTCCTGCGGCGTCATCGTGGTGTGACGCACCTTGGAAAGTGCCTTGAGGATTGCCTCCGGCTGAGCCTGCTCAATGCCCACATCATGGTGGGCCAGAGCTTCACACTTTGGCACAAAGGCCTGTCCCGCCTCAGGAAAGCGCTCCGTCAAATAACGGCGGATTCGCTCCCCTGCCCCATCAGGGTCGGTGAGGATGATGATGCCCCGCTTCTTATAGGCTGCTTCAATCTTTTTAAGGGTATACGGCGACAAGGTAAAGCCGCCTGTTTCGATTGTATCGGCATCAAGGGCCTTCTTGATCGCCACTGTATCCATTTTTCCTTCTACGACAAGGACTTCCTTAAGCAATCTTGTCACGCTCCCTATTCTTGGACCTCTCGTTCCGGATTTTTACTCTAACAGATTGCAGGAAGAATGTCAAAAGAAAGTTCTCCCCACAAATAAGGAAAGAGGCCATTGCCAATTGGCAACAGCCCCTTTTCTACTCAAGGAAATACACGGTTACGTCGCGCCTGCCCCAACTGATTGCGTCAGAGTAGTTTTCCATGTACAGGTCAATCCGGCTGCCATTGATAGCACCGCCGCAATCACCTGCCACGGCAAAACCATAACCAGGGATATACATCCGCGTTCCATATGGAATCACATCAGGATCCACAGCTACGATTCCATGATAAGGCACAACGCCTGTCGAAGTCAGACCGGTTCCACTGCCCTCGGCAAGGGTATACGCGGAAGCCTCAAAGGTTCTCGCGCTGCGGTACCGAACAAAGCCACGGCTTGTTTCCACCATCAGATTTTTGCCTGTGCCTACTTCTACGACTTGCGGAACAGGTTGGGAAACAACATCACGCGCCAGTTCACGTCTTACTTCTTGATTTCCAATCTTCACCGTGCGGTAGGTGACCACAGCTTCCCCATTGCGGCCTTCCGATACAACAGACTGTCTGCCGCGGGGCAGGTTGTCATTGTTGCGGAATTCCACTTCAAAAGGAATGCTTTCTTTGGCCGTCTTCACCTCAGTTGTGGGGGAAACGACATGGATGGTCATGTCTTTTTTTGCCGGGGACTCCAAGGACGGATACACCTTATATCCTTTGTAGTCCACACCCACAGCATCCAGCACTTCTTTTACCGTTTTGCGTCCGATGGTATACTCGGTCGTTCTTCCATTATGCCACACCTTGATTGGAATGGCACGGATGACTTCGATCGTCGATCCATCTTCAAAGTTTCCATGACCAACTACATCATAACCGTCGGCTTTTTGAAGAACAACACCGGCTTCTTCCAAAGCACCTTTAACCGTAAGGGCTCTGGTTGAAAGGGCAATCGTCTGCCCGTCAACTTGAATCTTCACCTGTTTTGGAGCGGCAGCAAAGCCGAGAAAATTCAAGCTGAAGACAAGCATGAGCATGACAACAACCCACTTTTCAGGACGCTTCCAAGTATTTGTTATTCGCAAATTCTCGCCTCCTTAAAGCTTTTGTATTCTACCATGGAGACGAAAAACCTGTCAAAACAAAATTAGGACCAGCTCCTAAAAATGAACATTTTCATAGCTTGATTTTGTGACGGTTTTGAAAAATTTACAGCAAAGTCATCGCGATTTTTAGTAACTTTTTAATTTTGGGAAGAGATTTTGCGAATTTTTTGTGGCAATTTCCATCATCGAAAGGACTGGAATTCCTTTGACCTCCGCTGCCATTTCAGCAACAAGCTTCACATAAAGCGGGTTATTGCGTTTCCCGCGGTAAGGAACAGGGGCCATATAAGGCGAATCTGTTTCAAAAACAATGCGGTCAAGAGGCATCTTGCGAAGGATTTCCCTGACCCCATGATCATTCTTAAAGGTACTTGTCCCGCCAAAGCCAAAGTACCAGCCGGCCTTAATAAAGGTTTCAGCCATGGCCCAGTCTCCGCTGAAACAATGAAGAACCCCTCGCACGCCCTGCCCTTCCGTCAGAAGGAGCCTTGTCATATCCTCATGGGCCTCCCGGTCATGGATGATGACGGGCAGCTTAAGTTCACGGGCCATGGCAAGTTGGCGGATAAGGAAAGTCTGCTGCCGCTCATGGGGTGAATCTTCATCGTTATAATAGTCAAGACCGATCTCACCAATGGCGACCACCTTGTCATCTTGGGCAAGCTGGTAAATTTCCTCAAGGTCCCCTTCGCTCACATGGCCCAAATCTTCTGGATGAAGTCCGACGGCGGCATACACATAATCATAGCGGTGGGCCATAGCAAGCGATGCCTTCGAGCTTCTCACGTCACAACCGGGATTGATGAATCCCAACATGTGCGATCCAATCTCCTGGAGCAGCGCTTCTTGGTCCGCGTCAAAGTCCTCCGTGTCAAGGTGGGCATGCGTATCAAAATAAGGAAGTCGTTCCATTATTTGACCTTGCTGCCCGACGCAATTCCCGGCACTTCGGCAAGGACGAGGTTTCCCTTGCCGTCACTTGCAGCAAGGAGCATGCCGCGAGATTCGATGCCTTTGAGCTTGGCTGGTTTGAGATTAGCCACAACGATGACATTCTTGCCAATAAGCTCCTTGGCTTCATAGTACTGGGCAATCCCGGAGACAATGATCCGTTCACGGCCTGCCATATCAACGGTAATCTTCATGAGCTTATCTGTGTTGGGGACCCGTTCGGCCGTTTTGATTACAGCAACACGGAGGTCAACCTTCTGGAAATCATCGATGGCGATTTCTTCGGGCGTAACCACACCGACGTTCTTCTTTTCCGCTTTTTTTGCTTTCGGGGCTTCCTTCGGAGGTGTCTTTTCCGACTCCACTTCAATGCGCGGGAAAATGGGCTGCCCCTTCATGACTTTCGTGCCATCAGAGAAACCGCCATACTTCACTTCATTAAGATCGAAGTTTTCCGGCACGGCAAGACCGAGCTGTTCGAAAATCTTCGGTGCCGTAAAAGGCATCATAGGTGAAATCAGGATGGCAATATTGCGAACAGCATCAGCAAGGTTGTACATCACGGCTTCAAGGCGATCCTTCTGCGCAGGATCCTTAGCAAGGATCCACGGCGTCGTTACATCAATGTATTTATTGGCAGCGCCAATATAGGACCAGACAGCCTTCAGCGCGTCATTGATCTGGTATTCATCCATAGCTTTACGGTAACTGCCAAGCGTTTCCTCGGCAAGGGCCGCAAAAGCCTTGTCATCGGCATGATCTGATGCCGTCTTATGAACAATACCTTGATGATATTTTTCAATCATGGAAACCGTACGATACTGGAGGTTGCCCAAGTCGTTGGCAAGGTCCGTATTCCAACGGCGGATGAGGCCTTCGCGGGAATAATTCCCATCGTTGCCCAAGGCAATTTCGCTGAGGAGGAAGTAACGGACGGCATCAGGACCAAATTCCTTGATTGGTTCCACAGGATCGACGACATTGCCCTTGGATTTACTCATCTTGTCACCATTAACGACAAGCCAGCCGTGACCATAAACCTTCTTCGGCAGTTCATACCCCATGGAAAGGAGCATAGCCGGCCAAATGATCGTATGGAAACGGACGATTTCCTTTCCTACAAGGTGCAGGTCAACCGGCCAGAAACGGTTAAATTCCTCTTCATTGCGCAGGAACCCAATCCCCGTGAAATAGCACAAAAGGGCATCGAACCAGACATAAGTAATCTGTTTCTTATCAAAAGGAACCGGAATGCCCCAGTCGAACGTGGAACGGGAAATACACAGATCCTCCAACCCTTGTTTAAGAAAAGCGATCATTTCGTTGCGGCGGGAAACGGGCTGGATGAAATCAGGATGATTTTCAATATGTTTGAGAATTTGGTCAGCATATTTGGACATACGGAAGAAATAGTCCTCTTCTTCCATCGTTTCCACAGGACGGCCACAGTCCGGGCAAACGTCGCCTGCTTCCTCAATCTGACGGTCCGTCCAGAAGGATTCGCAAGGAACGCAGTATTTCCCGACATATTTCTTTTTATAGATATCGCCCTTATCATAGACGCGCTGCAGGATTTCCTGAACGACCCGTTCGTGTTCCGCACTGGAAGAGCGTACAAAATCCGTGTAGCTGATACCCAGCATTTCCCAAAGTTTCTTGAAGTTTGCCACAATGCCATCTACGTACTGGAGCGGCGTCATCCCATTTTCTTCCGCTTTGCGCTGGATCTTGAGGCCATGTTCATCACTGCCCGTCACGAATCGGACATCAAACCCATTGGCCCTTTTATACCGAGCAATCGTATCAGCAATGGTCGAGCAGTACGCATGACCAATATGCAGATTGGCACTCGGATAGTAAATCGGTGTCGTAATGAAAAAAGCTGGTTTACTCATCTTCTACCCCTTCTTTGACTAGTCTATTATAAAGCTCCCGTTTAGGCAGCTTATAAACTTTGGCAATTTGCTGGAGCGCTTCTTTTTTTCCCACGCCGTCAGCCATCAGGCGACGCACGGCATCAAGGGGATCCCCTGTTGGGGCTTCTTCCACCTTGGTTCCGCCAGCAATCACGAGGACAAACTCACCGCGTGGCGCCTGTTCCAAAAGGTGCGCCCGGCACGTGGAAACCGTGCCGCGAAAAAACTCTTCATGAAGCTTTGTCAGTTCCCTCGCCATGGTCATGGTCCGGTCTCCCCATGCGTCTTCAATATCAGAAAGCACCTCTATGATTCGGTGCGGTGCCTCATACAGGATGATAGTTGCTGGAATGTCTTTCCATTCTGCTAGCTTCTCCCGCCGGTTTTTCCGACTTTTAGGAAGAAACCCGCCAAAAAAGAAAGGCGTGCTCGATAGACCTGAAGCTACAAGGGCTGTCAGTGCCGCATTGGCTCCCGGAACAGGCACAACAGGAATGCCTTCTGCAATACACGTCTGGGCAATGTGTTCACCCGGATCGGAAATACCAGGGAAGCCGGCATCGGAAACAAGGGCGATGTTTTTGCCTTCTTTTAGATGCTCCAGAAGAACAGGCCCCATTTTTTCTTTGTTATGCTCATGATAGCTCAGAAGCGTCCCATGGATATCAAAATGATTCAAAAGCTGCCGCGTATGACGTGTATCTTCCGCGGCGATAAGATTGGCTTCCCGCAGCATCCGCAGGGCACGGGGCGTCATATCTTCCAAATTCCCAATGGGTGTTGCGCATAGATATAAGGTTCCAACCGATTCAGCCATGGACCCACTCCTTTCCTTCATAATAAGCAAGGGCATCCTCACTCAGGCTGCCGTCATGCCGGTACATGATAAGGGGCGGCAGGACCGTAAGCCCTCCCCGGCCCCCTTTTTGAAACTCCGCCAAAAAAATCCACGCCCCCCGATCAATATACGAATGGACCCACTGTAGCCGCTTGATTTCTAGATGATAGCGATCAGCTAGGCGTAGGGCATCGGTAAACCGGTCAGGAAGCTGGACCATGGCAAGGCGCCCCCGTGTCTTTAACGCAAAAGCAGCGGCTTTGATGAAATCTTCTAACGTAACGCCCACTTCATGGCAGGCCTCGGTCATGAGCTGACGCCGCCTTCCGCCAATGCGGTAAGGGGGATTCATATAGACAAGATCCATTGTGTCCGGCTTAAGATACTCACGATAAGCCAGGATATCCCCCACAAACGGCATAACCTGCTGCTCAAGGCCGTTTTCCCTTACGCTGCGCTTCAGGAGCTCAATGACATGGGGATTTTTATCCACGGCAAGAACGGACTGGGCTCCCCTGTTTGCAGCCAGAAGGGAAATAGCGCCGGTTCCACAGCCAAGCTCAAGGACGCAGGCTTTTTTCACCATATGGGGAAACGCGGCCAAAAAGACCGCGTCCGTTGTAAAGGAAAATTCTTTTTCATCCTGCCAAATCCGGAGATTTCCACTGGGCAGGCTGTCAAGGCGTTCCGTTTCATTCATCACTTTTGGCGGCTTCGACGATTTCGTCCCAGCTTGCCGTAATCCGGTTGCCTGGGGACAGTTCAACCACAACCGTCTGATCGCGGCGGGAAACATGCATGACCATGCCCTCCCCAGTAGGCGTGACAACCTTCATGCCCGGTTTAGGAATAAGGTGACTTGCTTCCTTCTTTTTCCCCTTGTTCTTGCAGCAGCGGCCGCAGTACATTTCACTTTCGTACTTAAGGCAGCACAAGAGCCGTCCGCAAATTCCTGAAATCTTCGTCGGATTAAGGGACAGGTTCTGCTCCTTTGCCATCTTGATGGAGACAGGTTCAAAGTCTCCCAAAAAAGTTGCACAGCACAAGGGCCGTCCGCAGCATCCAATGCCGCCTAGCATCTTTGCTTCATCGCGCACACCAATTTGGCGCAGCTCGATGCGCGTCCGGAAAACAGCGGCCAAATCCTTGACAAGATTGCGGAAATCAATGCGCCCATCGGCTGTAAAGTAGAAGATGATCCGCCCGCCGTCAAAGGTATACTCTACATTGACAAGACGCATTTCCAGTTTGCGGGCAGCAATCTTCTTTTCACAGATGGTGAACGCTTCCTTTTCCTTACGATGGTTTTCCTCCACCTTGCGGGCATCCCGCTCATCCGCCTTGCGGATCACGCTCTTTAAGGGAGATACGATGCTCTTTTCATCGACTTCCTGGGGCCCCATGACCACTTCCCCATATTCAACACCCCGGGCCGTCTCTACAATGGCATGGTCGCCTTTTTGCAGATCAAAGCTGCCTGGAGCAAAATAATAGATTTTCCCGGCTCTTTTGAACCGGATTCCAACAATCGTAACCACGGTCGTTACTCCTTTAGAAAAGTATGGATCTCAAGAAAGAGGGCCTCAAGGATCATCCGTGTATTGACGCCCTTATTGAGCCCAAGGTAAAAACGCTCCGTTTCAAGGAGGGATTTCTTGAGAGCAGATAAAGTAAATGAAGCAAAAATCGAAGCGATTCGCTCGCGTTCATCTTCATTATAAAGAAGAAGGCCGCTGCCTTCTTGGATCATCATAGCATCGCGCAAGATGAGGAGCAGCATTTCCAAAAAGGTCTGTGTCTGGTCCACATCCATATCGCCCAGCCATTCAAGACGGGCAAGGCTTGCCATGAGATAAGGATCTTCTATGCCTTCCATAATGAATAAGGCCCGCTCCCGCCACATCAGCGCTTCTGCCTCGGCAAGATGGAGGGCTTTTCCCGGCGAGCCATCAGATAGACGCGCCAAGGTTTCGCCTTGCGGAACAGAAAGCTCCTCCATGACACGTACCGCTTTCTCCCTGTGAAGGGGCTCAAAGCGGATGGCCATGAGACGGCTGCGGATGGTCGGCAGGATGCGCGAAATTTCGGATGCAACGAGGATAAAGAGCCAGTACGTCGGCGGCTCTTCAAGGAGCTTCAACAAGGAATTGGACGCTTCTTCCCGCATGCGGTCCGCACCATCAATGAGACAGACCTTATAAGGGGAAAGGACGGGGGAAAAGACTGCCTTTTTTTCTACTTCCTTGATTTGTTCAATTAGGATATCATGCCGGGCGCCCTGCCCTTCTACATAGATAAAGTCGGGGTGACTTTCCCCGCAAAAGGCGCGGCAGCTGCGGCACTTGCAGTCATCATGGGTGGGATCATCAAGGCAAAGAAAACTCCGGGCAAATTCATAGGCAAGTTTCTTCTTACCAATGCCATCAGGCCCATAAAAAAGGAGGGCCGGTGTTTTACGCTCTCCTTGGAGCATGTTTCCCAAAAATATTTTATTGGCTTCATGACCCAAAATGGTATCCCACATGATGATGTTCCTTCCATTGTATTACACAACAAGTAGACTATACCCCATTTAGAGAAATTTTTCCACTTTTTTTATGAGGGCATCCGTCACACCGTCTGGAGTTCCTTCCCCATCGATGAGGATCATGCGCTCTGGATAGCGGTCAAGAAGGGTCAAATACCCCTGACGGATCTTTTCCTGGAAAAGAAGGCCTTGGGCCTCAAACTTATCCGTAACGCCCCGGGCTTCCCGCCGGGAAAGGAGGACGCGGGGATTGCCGTCAATAAGAAAGGTCACATCAGGGCTGAGCCCTTTAGACCCGAAAAGGGACAGTCTTTCCAGTTCATCAAGGTCCATACCGCCCAAGATGCCTTGGTAAATGAGGGTGGAATCACTGAAACGGTCGCAGATGACCACTTTTCCTGCTTCAAGAGCGGGCCGAATGACCTTATCCACATGGTCGGCCCGGGCTGCCACATGAAGGAGGCTTTCCACCCGTTTACTCATGGTGATCTCTGGGGAAAGGGCAAGGCTGCGCAGCGTTTCCGCAAGGCCCGTCCCGCCCGGTTCCCGGGTGAGGACAACCTCCCGTCCCTTCGTTTCAAGATATGCCTTAAGGCGTTTTGCCTGCGTCGTCTTACCGCTGCCGTCAGGGCCTTCCAACGTAATAAAGAGTCCTTTTTTCATTTTATGACCTCGATTTCTCTAAGGGAGGGATCCTGGGGCCCGCTGACAAGAAGCTTCTTTTCCTGCATAAGACGGGCGTAGGCAATAAGCTCTTCCGTAATGACTTCTCCCGGCATGATGAGAGGGATCCCAGGGGGATAAAAGCTGATGGATTCAGTGGTCACACGGCCTGCAGATTCGTCAAAAGGCACCCTCTCATGGGGCGCAAAAAACGCGTCCCGCGGCAGGAGTCGCCGTTCCGGAATCTTTGAGAGAACAGCCGCTGGCGCTACGTTCCGTACCGGTTTCCGGCTTTTTTCCAGCGTTTCCCGGATAAGAACGGCCTTTTGGGCAAATTCTGCATGGTCATCAGCATAGGTAACAAGAAAGAGCACGTGATCTTCATCGACAAGCTCAACGGCAATTTTTTCGCGGCGCAGAATTTCCGCCGCTTCCGGTCCCGTAAGCCCCAGGGCGCTGGTCATAATCGTGACCTTCCCCGGATCCATGGCCGCAACGCCGCCCTTTCCGATCAGTTCATCTGTAAGGACCGGAAGACCGTCAATCTTTTTAAGTTCTTCGCGGAGAAGCGCAGCCGCGCGAAGGGAGGCTTTCGCCATGGCTGTGCCTTTTTGGGCAAGCTGAAAACGCGCCGCATCAAGGGATCCCATAAGAAGATAGTTCGGGCTTGTTGTCGTCACAAGGCTCATGGCCCGTTCCATAGCGTCCTTATCGATGCGGTCATAGGAAACCTGAAGAAGTGAGCACTGCGTCATGGCACCCACAATCTTATGGGTACTTTGCGCTGCTGCATCAGCGCCGCACTGCATGGCGCTTTTGGGAAGCAGGGACGAAAATCCAAGATGGGGACCGTGGGCTTCATCAACAAGGAGCAGTACCCCTTTTTCATGACAGATCCTGGCAATTTTTTCCGTATCGGCAGCAAGGCCAAAATAATTTGGGGTCGTAAGAAAGACGGCCTTGATATCAGGCTTCTTGTTAAGAGCCGCATCCACCTGCTCCGGTGTAATCTGAAGCGTCATGCGCCACGACTCATCATAACAAGGAGCCAGGGAAATCGGTTCTAAGCCGCCAAGAATGAGACCGCCCAAAACAGACTTATGGCTGTTTCTGGGAACCAGGATCTTGTCCCCAGGACGCAGCGCGCCAAGGAGCATGCCATGGATGACGCCCGTCGTGCCATTGACACCAAAAAAGCAGCGGTCTGCCCCATAAAGCGTCGCTGCCAGCGTTTCAGCGTCCTTGATGGCTCCTTCAGGATGGTGGATATCGTCCAGTTCCTCCATAAGTGATACGTCAGATAAAAGGGCATTTTCACCCAATAGGTCCTTGAGATCCTCATCAGCACCGCGTCCGCCCTTATGGCCCGGTGTATGAAGGGGGTATACATGATCTTCCCGATAAGCCTTCATAGCCTCGAGGAGTGGTTTTGTGAGCATAGGGATTCCTCCTTGCATAACACTTAATTTTATCATAATTATGGGGGAAAAGGAACATGATGGGAGGCATAAAGGTAGGCTAAGGCGGAAGGCATATGTGACGGGGCTTTCCTTGGCTAAGGCTACCGGTGGCAGCTGGCTAAAAAAGTGGAAGGCAACTGTAACGCCGGACCCAAACCGCCCCCTGCGGGGGAACGGGTCCGAACTTGATTCGCCCAGGGACATGTTTCTCGGACTTTCGCTCCGCTTCAAAATCGTCCTTCGAAACTCCGGGCGAATCTACCTCGCTACCGCTCGTATGGAGACGTCGCCGCGCTCCTCATCCACCACCGAAAGGGCACGCTTGCCTCATTTCAATGAGGCAACATGCGGCTTTCGGTCCCCCGCCCTGGTGGGGCGGATCGATTTCAGAGAAATCGAGTTTAGAGGCAAAATACCAAGACGGGCAGTGGTGAGAATAAGGAATGCGCTGCTGAATATCATCATAGCAATAATCCCACAGATTGAATTTTGAGCTAGGCCCGATTGAGAAATACGCAAACAACAGCTCATTTACCAAGAGCATACAGTACCTCCCACGCTCAAAAAGCCCTGAACCGAATTCGTGTAATTCGTGTCTACGTTCGGTTCAGGGCTCACGTTACGGTCTTTTGCCTTGGAGACGGCGAATGCCGTTCCGCTTTCGATGGGCCAAAACCGCTAATCACAAGACGCTGCCAACGCAATTCGGTTCACGGACCGTGTGACCAAAAAATCAATTCGGCGCCCACGACCGATAGGGAGACGGTTTGGCGCCGTGCCGTGCGGTCTTTTAGCATCACAATATCACAGCACCACAGCATCTTTCCCAAACAAAAAACTGCGGCGCCTTTGGCACCGCAGTTTTCCTTATCTTCTTACTTCCCCGTCCGGCCGCGCTGAGTCAGGGGTGTACCTTCTTTGCACATGGGACACTCTTCCGGTTTATAGGTTTCTACATCAAGACGCAGGAGCGGTTCCGTGCGGACACCAAAGTCCACTTTGCCGCCGCTGCGGTCTACGAGGAGGCCGACACCAACGGGAACGCCGCCTTCGCCCTTGACGACATCGAGCACTTCCCGGACACTGCCGCCCGTCGTTACAATATCTTCCACCACAAGGACACGGGTTCCCGGTTTGATGGCAAAGCCCCGCTTGAAGGTCATCTTGCCATTGACTCGTTCCGTAAAGAAGAATCTCGTTCCAAGGTTCTTTGCCACTTCATAGGCCAGGAGAATGCCGCCCGTCATCGGACCGACAACAAGTTCCACATTGTCGTTGATGAACCGGCTGGCAATTTCCTTGCAGAGCTGTTCCGTATATTCCGGGCGCTGCAGGACATTGAATTTTTCCACATAGATGGGACTATGAAGTCCGCTCGTGAGGAGAAAATGGCCATGCATGACAGCATTGGTTTCTTCGAGCATACTCAGGACACTTTTGTTATTCATGAAGGGCACCTTCCATTTCTTTCAAGATCCGATTGACCGCGTCAATCTTGTTTTCCGCTTTCGTAATGGGCCGACCGACTACAAGATGGGTTGACCCATTTTTCATGGCCATACTTGGCGTCGCAATGCGGCTCTGGTCATTGGCTGCCGCCCAAGTCGGACGGATACCGGGCGTCACGATGAGAAAATCGCTGCCACAGGCCTTGCGGATGGCTTCAGCTTCCCGCGGGGAAGCAACGACCCCACTAAGGCCGCTTTCCTTAGCAAGCGCCGCCAGGGCAAGGACTTCCTCGCCAATGGGCTTTGCATAACCAAGAGGCGCCCACTGCGCTTCATCCATACTCGTAAGGATTGTCACAGCAATGAGTTTTGGTGCCGCGACGCAGAGTTTTTCCGCTGCTTCCCGGATGGCGTTCATGCCTTCTGCCATCATTTTGGGTCCACCAACGGCGTGGACATTCATGATATCCACCCCAAGACGCGTCAACACAGCAAGACTGTGCGCCACTGTATTGGGAATATCCTGGAGCTTGAGGTCAAGGAAGACCTTCTTGCCCTGTTCCTTCAGATAGGAAACAATGGCCGGGCCTTCACTGTAAAAAAGCTCCATCCCTACTTTATAAAATGTAACCGCATCACCCAGTTCCTCAACAAGGGCCCTCGCCTCTTGTCCCGTAGGAAAATCAAGGGCCACAATCAGACGGTCTTGTACCTTCGTCATTTCCTTCTTCTCCTTACTGATTGGGCAGGGCCTTGCCAACAAGGTCCCGAATATTTTTGAGGTTATGGTCGATAAGATAGGCCGCGATCCCCTGCGAAATGGTTTCTGCAAGCCGTGGATTGTCAAAATTAGCAGTCCCTACGGCAATGGCAGACGCTCCGGCAAGGAAAAATTCAATGGCATCAGCGGCACAGGTAATCCCGCCCATCCCAATGAGGGGCACCTTAACAGCCTGAGCAACTTGATAGACCATGCGCACAGCAACCGGACGGACCGCTGGACCGGAAAGGCCGCCCATGATATTGCCCAGGACCGGCTTTTGGGTCTGGATATCAATCTTCATACCCACCAGCGTATTGATCAAGGAAATCATATCGGTCCCTGCCGCTTCCACGGCTCTGGCAATTTCCGTGATATCCGTCACATTCGGTGAAAGTTTTGTAATGATGGGCTTATGGGTTCGCTTCTTGGCTGCTTCCACGACTTGCGCGGCAGCACTGCAGCTCGTGCCAAAAGCAAGGCCCCCTTGGGCAACATTGGGGCAGGAAATATTGAGTTCCAGCGCATCAACGCCATCCACGTCAAGCATGGCAGCAAGTTCGCCATATTCGGCAGCGCTGTCCCCATCAATGTTCACGATGACCTTTGTGTCATATGCCTTCAGCTGAGGCAGGGTCTCTTTTAGGAAAACGTCCACACCGGGGTTTTCAAGACCTACACAGTTAAGGATACCCGAAGGGGTCTCAACAATGCGCTGTCCCTTGTTGCCGGCCCGGGGATGAAGGGTCGTGCCCTTTACCGTAATGGCGCCCACATTATTTAGGTCAAGAAAATCCGTAAATTCAAGGCCAAACCCAAAGGTCCCCGACGCTGTGGTGATAGGGGTCTTAAGATGAAGGTCACAAAGCTCAGTTTCAAGAAGGGTCCTATTGTTTACCATTCCGACACCTCCCGTGACCAAAAGACAGGGCCATCTTTACAGACCTTGACCCGTTTGCCGATACCGCTGCATGTGCAGGAAAGGCACGCGCCAAGGCCGCAGCCCATGTACTTTTCAAGGGAAATCTGACAGGGAATGCCCCGCGGTTCCACGACTTTCGTCACAGCCCGCATCATCGGCGAAGGTCCGCAGACATAGACACAGTCATATCCGCCCTCATCAAGAAGCTGCCCCAAGGGCGCCGTGATAAGGCCCTTCGTCCCCCGGGAACCATCTTCCGTGGTCTCAAATTGGTGAACCGTCTTATCCCGAAACAGGTCCGTCCAAAAAAGCTCCTCTGCCGTGCGGGCGCCAATGAGGACATCCACGTCCGCTTGGGGATAGTCTTCCGCAAGGAAACGAAGGGGCGCAAGACCAACACCGCCGCCAACAAGAAGAACCTTATGGTGGCTCCGGTCAAAACCGCGTCCCAAAGGACCCATGACACTGATAGAATCCCCTTTTCTCAGCTGGTCAAGCAGCTGCGTCGCCTCCCCCACAATCCGGTAGATGAGAAGGAAGGTACCTTTGTCACGATTGACGCCGGATACCCCAAAAGGACGGCGCAAAAGAGGCACACTCAAATCGTTGCTCTTTACAGTCACAAACTGACCGGGTTCAGCCGAGGCCGCTACCTGCGGTGACCAAATTTCCATGATTCGGATGTCGTGGGACAGGCTGCGCTGCCCCACCACTCTTCCATCTTCCAAGAATTTCGTCATGGCTTACTCCGTTTTAAGGTCCTGCAGGGCAACGACACTGACAATGCGGCGGCGGCGCATAGCCCCCAGGGCATGCTGGAGGGCGCGGGCCGTATCAAGGCTCGTCAGGCAAGGAATGGCGTGTTCCACCGTACTGCGGCGGATCCGGAACCCGTCACTGCGCGTGCTTTCCCCATGGTTCATGGTATTGATGACCATGCAGATCTTGCCTTCCTTGATATCATCCAGGAGGTTCGGACTGTCCTCGCCAATCTTGGCTGCCGTTTCCACGGTCATGCCCTTGCTGCGGAGGAAGTTTGCCGTGCCTTCCGTTGCCGCAATCGTATAGCCCAAATCTTCAAAGCCTTCGGCAATTTCCGTCACTTCGTCTTTATCCTTATCAGCGACCGTAATGAGGATAGTTCCCTTATCCGGCACATTGGTCCCAGCAGCAACGCAGGCCTTATAAAGGGCGCGTGGGAACTGGTTATCAATGCACATGACTTCGCCCGTGGACTTCATTTCCGGTCCCAAGGTGATATCCACATCGGTCATCTTGTTGAAGGAAAAGACCGGTGCCTTGACAGCGTAATAATCCGGGAAGAGTTTCAGGCCCGATTCAAAGCCCTGTTCCTTGAGGCTCTTACCTACCGCACACTTGGTAGCAACATCCACCATGGAAATCCCCGTGACCTTCGACAGGAACGGGACGGTCCGGCTGGAGCGCGGGTTCACTTCGATGATATAGAGCTTTTCATCGCGGACGATGTACTGGATATTGAGCAGACCTTTGACGTGGAGCGTCAGGGCCAGCTTATTGGTGTATTCAATGATTGCTTCGATGATGTGTTCGCTCAGCGTGCGCGGCGGGTAAACGGCGATGGAGTCACCGGAGTGTACACCAGCCCGTTCAATGTGTTCCATGATGCCCGGGATGACGACATCGACGCCGTCACTGATGGCATCGACTTCGACTTCCGTCCCCATGAGGTAATGGTCAACAAGGACAGGATGTTCCTTCGAGGCCTTGACGGCATTTGCCATATAGTAGCGCAGCTGATCATCGTTATAGACGATTTCCATCGCACGGCCGCCAAGAACGTAGCTCGGACGGACCATGACAGGATAGCCGTCATCGTGGGCGGCTTTCACAGCGCCTTCCACATCAAAGACGGTGTGTCCTTTCGGACGGGGAATGCCTACTTCCGTCAGGACTTCATCAAAGCGTTCACGGTCTTCAGCGCGGTCAATATCATCGACGCTCGTACCAAGGATCTTCACGCCGCAGCTATGAAGGGGCCCGGCAAGGTTGATGGCCGTCTGGCCGCCAAACTGGACAATGACGCCTTCAGGCTGTTCCCGGTCGATGACGTTCAGCACGTCTTCCAAGGTCAGCGGTTCAAAATACAGACGGTCTGCCGTATCAAAGTCCGTGGAAACCGTTTCCGGGTTGTTGTTGATGATGATTGTTTCGTATCCTTCTTCTTTGAGGGCCCAGACAGAGTGTACCGAGCAGTAGTCGAATTCAACGCCCTGACCGATGCGGATTGGACCGGACCCGAGAACGACAACTTTCTTCTTATTGCTGGGCCGCACTTCGTCTTCGACACCGTAGGTCGAATAGTAGTACGGCGTTTCCGCGTCAAATTCGGCTGCGCATGTATCCACCATCTTGTAGACCGGTACAATTCCCATTTCCTTGCGCAGGGCGCGGATTTCAAGAGCCGACTTGCCTGTAAGAAGGCCAATTTCCTCATCGCAGAAACCGCGTTTCTTGGCTTCCTTCATGAGCTCTTTCGTAAGCGGACCTTCCTTGATGGCCTTTTCGATTTCTACGATATGACGGATCTTCCGCAGGAAGAATTCATCAATCTTAGTAATTTCGTGAGCCTCGTCGACGGTCATGCCACGGCGGAAGGCTTCAGCGATGGCAAAGAAGCGTTCATCATTGACAAGATGAACCTTGGCAAAAACTTCTTCGTCACTGAGGGCATGGAATTCCGGCATATCGAGGTGAATCAGGCCGATTTCAAGGGAGCGAATGGCTTTGAGGAGCCCTGCTTCGATGTTGCGTTCAATGGCCATGACTTCGCCCGTTGCCTTCATCTGCGTGCCCAGGGTGTGGTCTGCCTTGACAAATTTGTCAAAAGGCCAGCGAGGAATCTTCAGTACGCAGTAGTCCAAGGTCGGTTCAAAGCAAGCCGTGGTCTTTTTCGTAACGGCATTTTCGATTTCATCAAGGGTATAGCCGGCAGCAATCTTTGATGCCACCTTGGCAATGGGATATCCCGTTGCTTTGGAAGCAAGAGCGGACGAACGGCTGACGCGGGGATTGACTTCAATGACGATATATTCCTCGCTGTCAGGGTTCAGGGCATACTGCACGTTGCAGCCGCCTTCAACGCCGAGTTCGCGGACAATATCAATAGCGGCCGTACGCAGCATCTGGACTTCACGGTCCGTCAGGGTCTGGCACGGCGCCACGACGATGGAGTCGCCCGTATGGACGCCCACAGGATCAAGGTTTTCCATATTGCAGACCGTAATGCAGTTGTCGGCATGGTCGCGGATGACTTCAAATTCAATTTCCTTCCAGCCGGCAACGGAGCGTTCAATGAGGACCTGACCAATGAGGCTGTACTGGAGCCCCTTCGTGCAGATATCGTCGAGTTCAGCATCGTTGTGGGCAATGCCGCCGCCCGTACCGCCCAATGTATAGGCCGGACGCACAATGAGCGGATAGCCGATGCGGTCGGCAAATTCCTTTGCCGCGGCAACGCTTTCCACAATCGTGCTCTGAGGAATGGGCTGATGGAGTTTTTCCATCGTTTCTTTGAAGAGTTCGCGGTCCTCAGCCTTCATGATGCTCGGGATCTGGGTCCCAATGAGCTTCACATTGTATTTTTTGAGGATGCCCGTCTTATCAAGTTCGATGGCAAGGTTAAGGCCAATCTGGCCGCCTAAGGTAGCAAGCAAGGAATCCGGCCGTTCCTTTTGGATGACGCTTTCAAGAAATTCCACATTGAGCGGTTCGACATAGACGCGGTCAGCAATATGCACATCGGTCATGATGGTCGCCGGGTTGGAGTTTACAAGGACAACTTCCAGTCCTTCTTCTTTAAGGGCCCGGCAGGCCTGGGTTCCTGCATAGTCAAATTCGGCAGCCTGACCAATGATGATTGGACCGGAGCCAATGACCATGACTTTATTGACATCGTTTCTTTTTGGCATAATCAGTGTCCCCCCATCATGGTAATAAAGCGGTCAAAGAGATATCCGTTTCCGCTCGGTCCCGGGGAAGCTTCCGGATGGAACTGGACCGTAAAGGTCGGATGATCAAGATACTGGATTCCTTCAATGGTGCCATCGTTGAGGGAACGGTTGATGACCTTCACATGAAGCCCCTTCAGGGAATCTTCGTCAACCATAAAGCCGTGGTTCTGGGACGTAATCATGATGCAGTTATCCACATAGTCCCGCACCGGCTGGTTGATGCCGCGGTGGCCAAAGAGCATTTTCTTTGTCTTGGCCCCGCACGCAAGGGCCATGACCTGATGCCCCATGCAAATTCCAAAGATAGGTTTCTTGCCAATCATCTTCTTGATGTTGTCGATTTCAACCGTAAGGTCCGCCGGGTCGCCGGGGCCATTTGAAAGGAAGATCCCATCAGGATCGATGGCAAGGACTTCTTCAGCCGGTGTTTCCGCCGGGAAGACCGTCAGATAGCAGCCCTTTTCCACAAGGCTCTTGAGGATATTGCGCTTAATACCATAGTCCATGACAGCAACGCTGAATTTGCTCTTTTCCTTGTCCCCCATGTGGTAGACTTTCTTTGTCGTCACCTGAGCCACCTGATCATGCCGTTCCGGCGTGGCAAGGAGCTTTTGGACGTCTTCATCAGGCATATCATAAGGAACGATGACGCCTTGAAGCGTACCGTAAGCCCGGATGCGGCGCGTAATGGCCCGCGTGTCCACATCAGCAAGGACCGGAATATGGTTCTTTTCAAGGAAGGAAAGGACCGTTCCTTCGTCGCGCCAAGAACTCGGTTCATCGCAGAGTTCATCAACGATAAGCCCTTCATAGCAGCAGCCATCCCCCTGATCAAAAATGGGATTGCAGCCATAGTTGCCGATGAGCGGATAGGTAAAGACTACAATCTGTCCGCAGAAAGAAGGGTCCGTCAGGGTTTCCTGATAGCCGCTCATGCCTGTTGTGAAGACGACTTCACCAACAGCCGGATGGTCCCCATAAAGGGTTCCTTCATAGACACCACCATCTTTTAGTACCAACTTACCTTTTACTTTTTGCATACGACACCGTCTTTCATCACAAATACACCATCGACCATGGTGGCGGCAGCCTGCCCTTTGCAGTGTTTTCCATTAAAAGGCGTGACCTTGCCGCGGGTATAGAACTTGCTGCTGTCGACGACCCAATCCTTATCAAGATCCAGGATGGTGATATTGGCGGAACTGCCTTCGCGGAGGGTGCCCCCGTCAAGGTGGAAAAGTTCAGCCGGTCGGCAGCTCATTTTATCGACAATCTCATTAATGGTAAATAGACCCGTATGATAGAGTTCCGTCAGAATGACCCCGACACTCGTTTCAAGACCGCAGAATCCGTTCGGGGCATTGCGGAATTCCACATCCTTTTCTTCCGGTGCATGCGGTGCGTGATCCGTTACGATGGCATCAATGGTCCCATCCTTGAGGGCGTCCCGCAGGGCTTCCACATGGTCCCGGCTGCGAAGGGGCGGCGAAACGCGGGTTGCCGTACTAAAGGAAGCACAGGCTTCATCAGTGAGCGTCAAATGATGAACCGTCACTTCGCACGTAATGGGCACACCTCTTTTCTTTGCTTGGCGAACGATATCCACCGCCCCTTTACTTGCAATATGAGCGATGTGGACATGGGTTCCTGTATACTCGGCAATGATGGCATCGCGGGCAACTGCCATATCTTCTGCAATGGAAGGAATGCCCGGCACACCCAGCCTTGCCGATACGGCGCCTTCGTGCATATAGCCCGAATGATTCATGTGTTCCTCAATGGCATGGACAATGAGCGCCTTATCAAAGGAATTCACATAACGGGCCGCCTTGAGCATCATCAGGGGATCCTCTACAAAGTGCCCATCATCGGAAAACGCCATTGCGCCCCGCATGGCCATATCTCCCATTTCAGAAAGTTCCTTGCCCTTTTCGCCCTTCGTAATAGCCCCAATGACTTCCACATGGACATAACCTTCTTCTGCCGCTCTCTTTTTGATTCCGCTCACGACAATCGAGGTATCGATGACAGGGTTCGTGTTCGGCATGCAGGCGATGCGCGTAATGCCACCGTGAGCCGCTGCCATCGTCCCGGAAACGATATCTTCCTTTGCTTCAAGTCCCGGTTCGCGAAGATGGGTATGCAGGTCGATGAAGCCCGGAGCAACCACCTTTCCTGAAGCATCATACGTTTCGTCAGCGGCTTCTTCGATGGAATCAGCCACACGTTTAATGATCCCGTCCTCCACGAGGATATCCTTCACAGCATCCAGATGCTGGCTGGGATCGACAAGGTGTCCCTTTTTAATCAGCGTTTTCAACTTGTTTCCCCCCTGTCAGTGTCAAGAATAAGAGCGCCATCCGAACCGCCACCCCATTGGTAACCTGTTCACGGATCACAGCCTGGTCGCTGTAGCCCACTTCATAGGAAATTTCAAGACCGCGGTTCATGGGACCGGGATGCATGATCATCACATCCGGTTTGGCCAGTTTCATGCGTTCCTCGTTGACCCCAAAGATACGGGCATATTCGCGAGGTGTCGGGAAAAGACCGCTCTGCTGCCGTTCAAGCTGGATACGGAGGATGTCGACAACATCCGCGCCTTCAATGGCCTCTTCCACTCGTTTATGGACCGTGACGCCCAGTTTTTCCATTTCGTAAGGCATGAGCGTGACCGGCCCCGCCACATGGACATCGGCACCAAGCTTCGTCCAAGCAGCAATATTGCTGCGTGCCACACGGCTGTAGAGGATATCTCCGATGATGGCCATCTTGAGGCCCTTGAAGGATTTCTTCTTTTCAAGGATTGTGAACATATCCAGGAGACCCTGGGTGGGGTGGGCATGACAGCCATCTCCGGCATTGATGACAACCGGTTTTACGATATCGGCAATGTACTTGGCCGCACCTTCGATGGGGTGCCGCATAACAATGGCATCGCAGGCCATGGACTGCATGGTGAGCACCGTATCCTTGAGGCACTCCCCTTTCTTGACGCTCGAAGTGCCCGTACTGATATTGATGACATCGGCCCCCAAATATTTACCGGCAAGTTCAAACGAAGAACGCGTGCGCGTGCTGTTTTCATAAAACAGGTTAACAATGGATTTTCCCCTGAGGGAAGGCACCTTCTTGATATCCCGTTTCAGGATTTTCTTCATTTCTGCTGCTGTCTTCATGATGAGGTCGTATTCCTCGACCGAAAGGGATGACAGATCCAAGATATCCCTTCCGGACAGGCTGACCGCTGCCTTTGCCATGTGATAGCCTCCTTACTTGTCATGGTCAATCTGGGAAACAATTCATTGCAACAAAAATAAGCCCCCTTGTCCCCATAAGACAAGAAGGCTTCTCTTTAAAGGCACGCACCCTAAAGTACGCCGCCCACTGCAGCTCATTTCTTCTGTAGCAAAAGTCCCTTTCTTAGTCTCACAGGACTAGATTAAAAGGCCTATATTCATTTTTAGTCATTGTAGCACGGGGAGGGGAAAATGTAAAGGGCGCACTGTTTTTACTCGGAGCAAAAATCGCTCCGATTCTCCACCCCAGCGTGCCCCCATTGCTTAATTTCTCATTTTAAGGATGCAATGGAGGCATGACGATTCGTACGATGATTCGTTGCTGGTTTGGGGATACCTTACGCCTGGGCGCTTCCCCTCCTAACCTTCCCTTTATTTTTTACTCGGCGCACAAATCGCGCCGATTTTCTGCACGAAGTGCCTTCATTGCTTTTGAAAAGATTTATGAGATGGCAATAAAGGCATGTCGCATCGTAATTAGGATACGTACCACAATTCCATTTTAAAGACGCCCGAAAAAATGCCTTCGGCGGGCGAGCCACTTCTTGGAATTTTTTCGGTTTTTTAGAGGAAACATGATTCGCCTAAGTCTCATATCGGCCCATCTGCGTTGTCAAAAAGAGGCGGGCTTCCTAGCAGCACGGAAATGCGTGTGCGGCGTCGTCAGCCTGCACTTTTTTCCTCGTATCTGGACCAATCAGAGCCCAATTCGAATCATGTAAATAGAAAAAAACACGAGGGCTTCGGATAACTGCATCCAACAGAAAATTCTTTTGTCGATGAGGCGGGTGCTCCTAGCATCTGACTACGTCTAGGCCATATTTGAAAAAAGCAAATGGAGATAAAAATTAATTAAGGGGAAAGATTGAAAGGCACGGCGCCAAACAGTCTTTTTCCTTACGGTCTTTTCAAATCCCGATTATCCTTCATTTTATCCCATTTATCTCTCAAAAACGGACATTCATCCTACTATATAGATTTCATCGGACTTTTCGGGCATAATGACCCATATAACAGGATTTATCCTACTGCATTAAAAGGAGATGCCCTATGAAAACGTACTACCAAAATCACAAGGATAAAGAGAACCTCGCCTATGCCCGTGAAATGCGCCGCCATATGACCCCGGAGGAATCCAAGCTTTGGTTTGGTTTCCTAAAACGATACCCGATACGCTTTGTAAGACAAAAGCGTATCGCAGGATATATAGCGGATTTCTACTGTGCCAAAGGAAAACTCATCATCGAAGTCGATGGCATCCATCACTATACCCCCAAACAAAGAGAATACGATGAAAAGCGTTCCAAAGTATTAATGGATTGGGGTTATGCCGTCTTTCGCATTGATAATGACTGGATTAAGAACAATTTCTATGAAGTCTGCAAATATATTGATGAGATGGTGATGGAAAGAACCGGAATTGATATTCGGAAACTATAAGGCAAACGACCGTACGAGTCCGCCCCAAACCGCCCTCCGGGTGGGGGCGGAACTTCATTCGCCCAGGGACATGTTTCTCGGACTTTCGCTCCGCTTCAAAAGCGTCCTTCGAAACTCCGGGCGAATCTACCTCACTGCCGTTCGTAAGGAAACGTCGCTGCCGCTCCTCATCCACCACCAAAATCGGGAAATTCTAATGATGATAAACTTTTTGAAATTTACCGGTTTCGGTCCCCCGCCCTGGTGGGGCGGATCGACTCTACGAGTCGAGCTCAGAGGCAAAACACGAAGGCAGGCAGTGGTGAGAATAAGGAATGCGCTGCTGAATTTCATCATAGCAATAATCCCACAGATTGAATTTTGAGCTAGGCCCGATTGAGAAATACGCAAACAACAGCTCATTTACCAAGAGCATACAGTACCTCCCACGCTCAATAAGCCCTGAACCGAACTCGTATCTACGTTCGGATCAAGGCTCGCGTCACGGTCTTTTGCCCTGGAGACGGCGAATTCCGTTCCGCCTTACCAAGGCGGGGGACCAAAAGCCACTTGATTCTGCAAAGCAGAAGGCAAGTCCTTTTGGTGGTGGATGAGGAGGGCATTTTATGCCCGACGTCTCCACACGAGCGGTAGCGAGGAACATTTTTCGATGGGCCAAAACCGCTAATCGCAAGACGCTGCCAACGCGATTCGGCTTACGGACCGTGTGATCGAAAAATCAATTCGGCGCCCACGACCGAAGGGAGACGGTTTGGCGCCGTGCGTTTGAGGGTTTAACTCAAAACTCACAACTTCAAGGTTTTGGCGCAGCCATTGCGCCAAAACTTTCTTATTCCGGGAACTGCATCCGAAACACCTTCAAATCCACAAGTTTCGTCTTCGCGTTTCGTACATAGGCTAAAATCAGCATGGTCCGATCATCAAGTGGTGATAGACGGAGACAATTCAGGTCGCCGCCAAGAAGTTTGGAGCTATTGAAGTTTCCCAAATACATACCGTTGCGGCGCCACAGTTTCAGGGTAAACCCGTCAATGACGGCAATATAATGGTCCATAATGGCCATATCAACAAGGTTATAGATGGAATCCTTATCCGTCGGCTGATAGCTGCCGTAGTACTGAATCAGTTTGCCATCCGGCTTAAAGGCACCAATAATGTTGAATCCATTTGGCTTGATCCGTCCGCCGCCGTAGACCGTCCCATCGTCCATGACCTGGACCAAGGTAAGGCCGCCCTTAAAGGGATTAGCACGGTTGTGGAGGAAGGAAGGATGATTGTTCGTAAGTCCCCCATCCTTTACGTCAGCCAAGGTAAAATTATCGTTTCCATAAAGGTAGGCCTGCCGCTCCCCAGGCAGAAAAGCAATGCGGGTCGCCGTCGTGCTTCCCTGCAGGCTTGCAATATCGTTGCCGCTGATGAGAGCGTGGACTCCTTTTTTGACGTAATAGACGTTATTGTCACTGTCTACGGTCATGCCAAAGACCATTTTCTCCTTGATGGTCAGGATGCCATCCTTTCCAAATCCGCGGTATGGCACCAAGGCACCATCCTTTAGGTCAAAGGCCTCCACTTGGGTCTCCGATCCATCAGGATTGCGCATAGAGAAAAAGACATGTCCATTTTTAACAAAAAAAGCACTGACGCGGTCAATTTCCTGAACATTCAGCTTCGGACTGTTGATTGCCTGGAGCGCGAAATTCGTATTGGCAAGCTCCATTGATTGGATAGGCTGGGGTTTGGCCTTGATGACCTTATCCTTGATATCAAGACGAAAATAGTAAGCCGCCCCTGCTAATACGGCAAGAAGAACAAGCGCAATGATCAATTTATGATGGCCCTCAAGATGAGGTTTGATTTTCTCGTTCCAAAAAGACACGGGAAGGTCCCCTTTCCTAGATTACATCCTAGACCTGTAGTATATCATATTGTCCCTGCCTTGACGAACAAAAGACAAAAAAGAGGCCGTCCCGAAGGAAAGCCTCCTTTGATGTTTCATTCGTACACCACGTGCTACCCCTTTTGGTTGCAATGGCCATGAAGGAAACGATCGAGGAAAAGCTCGATCGCTTCATCCATGTTGGTTGGCGTGATAAAGCCCTGCAAAATAGTCATGGTGTAGGAAAAATAAATATTGCCGGACATGCGTTTCATGTCCCCCACCGGTTTCAGAAACTTGTCATCGACACCGCGCTGAAAGATTCTCCGCAACTGTTCCACTTCACTGCGGATGATATCAAAATACCGGCGCTGGGTCTCGATCTCAGCCAAAGAAGGGTCCTTGCCCCAACGGGTCACAACATCATAATCCTCTTTCTCATCATTCCAGATCAGCTGCCAGCCAGCCTGAGGGGACATGATTTCAAGAAGGAGAACGGACCAGAGCACAATGTTTTTATCAAGGAACAAGGTCAAGGCCCGAAAATAATGACGAAAGCGGTCTTCAAACGTAGTATACTCATACACACTGTGACGAAGGGCATCAAGAAGCACTTCATTTTTCATATGGATAAGCGTATAAAAAAGATTTTCCTTATTATTGAAATATTTGTAAACGGTTCCCTTTCCCGTATCGGCGATTTTTACGATTTCATCGAGCGTTGCTTGGCGGTATCCTTTTTTCGAAAAAACGGCTTCTGCAGCCCGCAGGATCCGTTCGTTCTTAGGAACAAGTTTTCCTTTACTTTCCATAATATTCACTCCAATTAATCGTGATGCTTTTATTTTATTACAAAACCCCGATTTCTTTCAATACATAAACCCAAAGGAACATGGTCAGTGCCGAAAAGATCGTCGTAAAGACAAGGGCGTTGCCTGCAAGTTCCCCATCACTGTCCATCTGTTGGGCCATAGCAAAGGAAGCCACAGCACAAGGAGTAATGGTCATGGCCATAATGGACGCCAGCGGGATGCCCCTAATTCCAATCAGGATGGCTCCGCCGAGGGTGAGGAAAGGCGCAATGAGAAGACGACCCACAACACAGAAGGCCACTTCCTTGATTTCCTTAACAGCTCCGGAAAAATTGAAAGAAGCCCCGAGGACTACCAAAGCAACGGGCGTCGTACAAGCAGCCAGTTGACGCAGCGTTTTAACCGCAAGGGGTGGCAAAGGCGGCAGGAGCTTTAAGGCAAAGCCTAAAATAGCCCCAATGATCATGGGGTTTTTTATGATGCCCATAAGGATCGTCCCTGGGTGAAAACCATGACGGTTTCCACGGAACGTTTCAAGTGTAAAAACGGCAAGCACATTATAGATGGGGATAATGAACGCGGATAATAAAAGAGGCATGCCAATATGGTCCGTACCATAGATATTTTCTACAATGGGGACCCCCAAAAGCAGAAAATTGCTGCGGTAAAGGGCCTGGATCATGGCACCTCGCTTGCGATTTTCCTTCACAAAAGCGCAGGTCGAAACAAAACCAATGACATAGACCGTAAGCAGTGCGCCGATGGCATAAAAAAGCATCCTCGGATCCAGCGTATTCTTGATATCGGACCGATAGACGCTCATGAGCATATTGACCGGTAAAAGAATCTGAAAAATGAGCTTATTGAAATTGGAAATCACCGAGTCGTCAAACTTTTCCTTTTTGCGGAACCCATAGCCAACCAGCATAAAAAAAATCAGCGGTGCAACTGCCGAAAAAGCAACAATCAAGTTCTCCATAACAACGTGTCCGTCCCTCTCCCACCGCATCGGCGGATGAATTTTCTACCCTCCCTATCTTATCATAAAAGGAAGGGAAAAGAAAATTCTTCATGGTGGATTTGGGAGGGGAAAAACGGGAAGGCAAAAGACCGTAACGCACCGCCCCAAACCGCCCTACGGGAGGGGGCGGAACTTCATTCGCCCTCACACATGTTTCTCGGACTTGCGCTCCGCTCCCCCGTCCTTTTTTACTCGGAGCAAAAATCGCTCCGATTCTCCAGATCAGCGTGCCCCTCACCCCTCAAACTGTTCAATTCCCCTAGCGATTGCTTCTGCAATCTTATCAAGGAACGCATCGCTCAAGAGCATTTGTTCTTCCCTTGCATTTGTCATAAAAAGACACTCTACGAGCGCACTTGGCATCGTCGACTTGCGGTTGACATAGAGCCTTGAATCAAAAATGCCGCGGTCGGTCACATCGGCCGTCTGCATGAGCTCCTTTTGAAGCGCATCTGCCAGTTTCTTGTCATACGGAGTCTTTGGCGTGTAATACGTAGAATAACCACCGACGCTTCGATCCGTACTTGCATTGCAGTGGATGCTCAAAAATAGGTCAGATCCGGACTTTTCAGCTACATCCACCCTTGCCTGGAGCTCTTGCTGATCTGTTGCAGTCGGGCCATAGACATCCCGGTCACTATACCGAGTCAGATAAACGACCGCCCCCTTTTGTTCAAGGAGCTTCTTGACACGCAGGGCAAGCGGCAAAGTTACTTCCTTTTCCTTGAGCCCGCTTTCAAGCCCATGGGTACCAGGGTCCGAACCGCCATGACCAGGATCAAGGGTGATGCGTTTGCCCTTAAGGCCGCCTCCCACACGATATCCTCGCTCAAATACAGGGGCGACATCAATGACGATGCGGTAAGGTCGTTTTGTAGCAGGATCAGCCTTCAAAGCAAAAACCTTGAAATCAGCGCGCGTCGGATTTTCATCCGTATGAATATGAATCAGCGTGCCCTTTGGTGTCTTTTGCAAACGAACCGTTTTCACATGGGTGGATTCACGAGGATGATAAATAGGGACAATGGATGGATCCAGCGTTCCCTTAACAAAAATATGGGCCTCCCCCTCTAAAATCTTGGTCTTATATGGAAGTGCCTGATCCGATTCAATGACAACCCGCAGCTGGCCTTCCTGATTGACACCATAGGAGACTCCTTCAATATGTCCCGCTGCCTCTGCCCTACCTAAAAAACAAAATGCCATCAAAAATAAAACGATCCATTTCCTCAATTGATTCAGCTCCTAACTTGCAAATAGTTCGCATTCGCATTTTATTATAGTTAGGCAGTCCAAACCTGTCAATGAAAAAATCGAAAATCATGATCCCTATCTTGTACTGAAATCGTCCCATTTTAGTCTTTTCCCTATTTCCACATACTGAGTAAACGAAAAAAGACCAGAGAACAAAGAGAAAACGCCGGACCCAAACCGCCTCCTTACGGGGGAACGGGTCCGAATGAAATTCGCCCTCAAACATGTTTCTCGGACTTTCGCTTCTCTTCAAAAGCGACCTTCGAAACTCCGGGCGAATCTGCCTCACTGCCGTTCGTGTGGAGACGTCACTGCCGTTCCTCATCCACCACCAAAACCGGGAAACTCTAATGATGATAAACTTGTTGAAATTTCCCGGTTTCGGTCCCCCGCCCTGGTGGTGCGGATCGATTTCGAAGAAATCGAGATCAGAGGCAAAACACGAAGGCAGGCAGTGCTGAAATATAGAGTTCGTTGCTTGATTTCAACAGAGTAATAGTATGATGAGTTGTATTGCTTAAGATTCTCCCGGGTAAACGTCCCAACTAATTCAAACCATACTAACTACCATGAGAAATGTATCTTAAGAAAGCCCTGAACCGAATTCGTGTCTACGTTCGGTTCAGGGCCCACGTTACGGTCTTTTGCCTTAGTGACGGCGAAAGCCGTTCCGCTTTCGATGGGCCAAAACCGCTAATCGCAAGACGCTGCCAACGCGATTCGGCTCACGGACCGTGTTATCGAAAAATCAATTCGGCGCACACGACCGAAGGGAGACGGTTTGGCGCCGGCGTTCTGGTCTTTCTTCTATTTACATGATTCGAATGGGGCTCAGATTGGTTTAGATGCTAGGAAAAAAGTGCAGGCTGACGACGCCGCACGCGCATTTCCGTGCTGCTAGGAAGCCTGCGTCTTTTTGACAACACAGATGGGCCGATATGAGACTTAGGCGAATCATGTTTCTTCTGCAATCCGAAAAAATTCCTAAAAGCGGCCCGCCCAAAGGCTCCATTTTTTCGGGCGTCTTTAAAATGGAATTGTGGTACGTATCCTAATTACGATGCGACATGCCTTTATTGCCATCTCATAAATCTTTTCAAAAGCAATGAAGGCACTTCGTGCAGAAAATCGGCGCGATTTGTTCGCCGAGTAAAATAATCCTCCACAAATTCCCCCTCTCTCCTTCCTTTCATAGTATAATGAACCTACACTACGTCAAAGGATTCTTTATCGATGAAAAAAAGCCTTACGAAAAACTATTTTTATAATCTTTCCTACCAGATCCTGGTGGTCCTGACACCTTTCATTACGATTCCTTACCTAGCCCGCGTCCTGGGTCCGGAAAGCATTGGTCTTGCGAGTTTTTCAAGTTCCATTGTTTCCTACTTTTCCCTTTTCGCATCCCTAGGCATCGGACTTTATGGACAGCGCGAGATTGCCTACAGGCAGGACGACCCCAAGGGCCGCAGCAAGACGTTTTTTGAGCTGACGCTCCTGCGGCTTGTTCTCATGCTCCTGTCTCTTACAGCTTACAGCACCTTTGTCGTCCCCCGCATGTACCACAGAGCCATCTTCATGCTCCAAGGCCTCAACATCGCCGCTACGTTTTTTGATATCACCTGGTTTTTTCAGGGGCTCGAGGAATTTGGTAAGATTGCAGCCCGAAACGTCCTGCTCCGCTTCATCACCGTAGCGTCCTTCTTTCTTTTCATCCATTCTCCCGAGGACCTGGGCCTTTACATCGGCCTTCTAGCAGGGCTCTCCCTTGTAACCAACCTGTCCCTTTGGTTCTTCCTTCCCCGCTATCTCGTCCGCGTCCCGAAAGAAGAACTGCACATAGTCCGTCACCTGTCGCCCCTCATCGCCCTTTTCATCCCCCAAATTGCTGTCAATCTCTATACCCTCATGGACCGTACCATGATTGGTCTTGCCGCCGCATCGACCCTGCAAAACGGCTACTACGAACAAGCCGAAAAGACGGTGCGCATCACCCTCACCATTGTGACAAGTCTCATTCCCGTCATGATTCCCCGCATGGCCTATGCCTTTGCCCGCAAGGACCATGAGAAGGTCATCCAAGGGATGAAACTTTCCTACCAGTTCGTTTCCCTCCTCTCCTTCCCCATCTGCTTTGGTCTCATGGCCGTCGCCCCTAATTTCGTGCCCTGGTTCTTTGGGCCCAACTATCTTCCTGTCATTCCCCTCGTCCGCATCTTAAGCCTCATTGTCATCGCAATTGGTCTCAGTAACGTCACGGGAAACCAGTACCTTGTCCCGACCAACAAACAGGCCATCCTCACAAAAAGCGTCCTCGTCGGTGCGGTCTGTAACTTTATATTGAACCTGCTCTTCATTCCCTACGCCATGGCAGCAGGTGCCGCAGCCGCTTCGGTCCTTACGGAACTCATCGTCATGGGTATCCAGTTCTACCTCGTCCGGTGCGCCCTTCCCCTGCGGGATATTCTTCTCGGGTTCCGCACCCACCTATTCGCAAGTCTCATCATGTTTGGCCTTGTCACCTTTGCCGCAGGAAGCCTCTCCCCAAGTCTCGTTCATACGTCTCTCCTCGTCCTCCTCGGCAGTGCATCCTATTTCCTTCTGCTCCTTCTTTTTAAAGATGACATGACCCACCTTGTCATCCAAAAATTCACCAATCTGCTCACCCACAAAAGATCATAACAAAAGAGCTGCCTAACGGAAGTCCTGAGATTTCCGTTACGCAGCTCTTTTCCTTTGGGTAATGTTATAGAGATGCCTTTAAGCGGCACTTTACTTGATAAAGCGGGCCATAGCCACCAACGAGAATCAGGAGGACCTTCACAAGTTCCCTTTTCGTTAGATACGTAATCTTAAGCTCCTTCATGATACGGGAAACAAGCCCTTTCACTTCACTGATCCGGTTTCTAAAGTGCAGATCATCGTGGCACTTTTTATAGAGTGTAAAGCAAAGTTTCAGCGAATGACGCAGTTTCCACTGTCTTTTTTCCGCGTCATCAGGATGCCAGGTGAGACTATTCTCAATGCAGCAAATTAAATCCGTGAAATGCTTGTCTGAGTACTGATGGATGATACTGCCATCCCGCTGAAAGTAAAAATAGAGCGCATCAGGAATGACTGCAATGCGACTAGCCCTATTAAGGAGCTTGTAATTTAAAAATTCATCCTCATAATAACGTCCCTTGGGGAAAAATAGCGGCGGATTCCCTGTAAAAATGATTCGCTTATAAAGCTTGTTCCAGGCAACGCATAAAGTAAGGTCTCCCACACCATGAAGGACTTGTAGAACCTCTTTATCCGTACATACACCTTCCCGCGTTCCATGGGGCGGTTCATAGTCTTTCCTGCGTCCATCTGCCCATTCATAACAAATATTACAGAGGGAAATATCGGCATCATGCGCGGCAAGGGTCTGATAAAGTTTTTCGCAGTACTCAGGGGCAATATAGTCATCCCCGTCGATAAAAGCAAGATAAGCACCTGCAGCGCGTTTGATTCCTGCGTTTCTCGCATCAGAAAGGCCCCCATTTTCCTTATGGACGACATGGATGCGAGAATCCTTTTTTGCCCACTCATCACAGAGCGCCCCACTGCCATCTGTAGAACCATCGTCGACGAGCAGGATTTCTAGATTGGAATAAGTTTGGTTCACAAGGGACCCAACGCATCGATCTACATAGGACGCTACATTGTAGATAGGTACAAGGAGACTGATGAGCGGTGCTTGTGTCGCTTCTTTGTTCAAAAAAATCGCTCCCAAAAATAAAAGTGGCCTAAAGCCAGCTTTAGAATTCTTTTTCCCATTATACCCTACTGAATGCCATTTTTAAATTCCATTTTATGATAGATGTATGCATAGCATTTTAAAAAGAGCCGCCAAAGAAAAGTACCATTCTTTCCGTTAGCAGCTCTTTTCATTTTTGGTTCTATGTAGAAGGAAATGGAAGATTATGTAATGGCTTTTTCTATTGAGCCCAAATTGATTTTTTCTAATGGGCTCTATTTGGTTAAATTAAATGGGCTTTAACATGGGCACTTTCAGCATGGATAGACCTAGTAAAAAGCGCTGATTTACCGGAAATGAACGCTCTGGTTAAGTCCTTTACCTATTGGTACGAAGAGACCAGGAGCGCCCTTATATATCTACTCCAACGGCTTTACTGAAGGCTGCAACAATAAAATCAAGGTGGTAAAACGGATCTCATTTGGTCTGCGCAATTTTGAGCGCTTTCGTCATAGGATCTTGTACATTAACACACGCAACGAAAAAGGACACGCACTGTCTTCAGTGCATGTCCTCTCCAGGAGTGCAAAAACACTTTAGCACCCCAAAATTTGACAAAGAACCACAAAAACTCCTTCTCAAAATGAAAGCAGCACACATTCATTTTTGAGAAGGAGGAAAATCGCCAAGTACAGCGTTTATTAAAGAATGCTAATGATCACCCGTGACGCTATCAAAAACCTTCATCTTATACAGATTTCTTCACGAACTTGAAATTTCTTAAGCACTTCAATAATGTGATGCGCCAGCTTGAGCCGTGCCTTATGATTCCACAGCAACAAGCTGAGGACAAGCATCCCGCACTTTCTTCTTTAAATAAAGGTCCATCTCCCCGCATCCTTTCGTAAGGGAATTTACGATACAGCATCTTCATATTTTACAAAGAAACCAGTGTATTTGTTATAACCGATTTCTACCATTTTATTCAAGATTTCAACTTATCAACTAAGATATCAATATCAGTTTCAGGATTTTGAACATATCCTAATTGTTTCCTTGTCTCTGCATGAACTGAATGCAACTTCTTAGCATTTTTCAGAGCATCCATTTGCTTATCTTCAAGCATAGTAAAGACATCTAAATTCTTCTCGTAGTTTTTAATATAACGTTTTAGTTCTTTTATCAATTCACGATTGCTAGAGAAATACTTTGTCGTGTATTCAAAATGTAATAAGAACCATAGCTCAAAGCATGGATTTGATATGATAACATTTTCATTTTTATTTTTGCCTATCGAAATTGCTTCTTTGATCTGTTCCTTTTTATATTGCTCTGAATCAGCATCCAGCAAGACATACACCTCATCGCCATTGCGTCCAGTAATACCTTCCGTCTATGCTTCTTTATGGATGGAAGTAACCATTCCCTTAGGATCCGTACGATTATTGCGCGCAAATTTAACAATATAAGTATCCTGAAGTCGATTGAATGAATTGAAATATTTTGTTTCTGTTTTATTCTTTCCTTCAGCCCCAATAAAAATAATCTTCTTTCGTTTTCTCAGGCGCTTTCCTCTGCTTTTCTGCATAAATGCTACCATTGGAGGTCCTCCTGGTTAATAACCGGAATAGCTCCATAACGGCCTTGCAGATATCCTCTCTGGACATTTTCAGTTTTTCTTGGTGAAAATTCATCTAGGGGATAAAATGTGCTGACCGCAGATTTTCTATCTTTTGCGACAAAATAAATCTGATCGCGCCTAAATTCTTTTAAAGATAGTAAACTAACATCATGGGTTGAAAAAATAAGTTGAGCATGATTTGGATTAGTTTTTATATCATTGAAAGTTTTTAATAGGAATTTCACAAGAAGGGGATGCATACTAGTATCTAGTTCATCGATGAAGATCGTTTTACCTAATTTAAGTGCTTTCCAGAAAGATATTCCATAAAAGAACATCCTTTTGGTTCCCTCTGATTCAAGTTGAAAAGGCAAACTATACGAAGAGCGATGGCCGTCTTTATCGACAACCGAATGAGATACGTTGAATTCTACTTCTTTGCCCTTATAATCCTTTAAAAGTTTTTTCATAACTTCATAGGCTTCCTCAGGCATTGCTGATTGATTGAGATTCTCAAAGTTCGTTTCTCTTACTTTGAGGACGTATCCATCTATATTAAAATCTGCCTCTTGTAATTTTTTACGTAAAAATTCTTTGCCTTCTTCATTGCCTTCCTCAAGAATTTGCATTCCATAATCGGCGATAAAGTTTGAATCAAAAACATCAATGCTCTCAGAAAACCACGTATAAGCATCTTTTGTCAGTTTGCAATTCCAACTAGTGGCTGTAGAAAGGAATAGTTTATTCGGTGAATTTTTAGAAACATAGGAGTTAAACTCATCTTCATTCTTCTTGGTAAAGCTGTACTTATTGGATTGACTGCGTTCAAATATCTTAGAAGAACGAGAAGTACGAAATTCATAAAGGTATTCATCAATAATGGCCCGATTTGTAGCTGAAAAACCATATTGGTATTTTTTACCTTTTGTAATGAATATAAAATCGAAAGAAGTCGGTTGCTTAACGGTTTTAGGATCCATTGCAAAAGGAATGATTCCACCGATAGGCCGATCAATTTGCCGGTCATTCGAATAGCGAATGGCCTTAATAGCCGTTGAAATCGCTCTAAAAAGATTGCTCTTTCCCGCCGCATTTGCTCCATAAATAGATGCAATAGGCAGAAGCTTCTCATTTTTGTGACTGATAAGGATGTCTTCATGCTCATGAACACTCGGATTAGCCAGCAAACTCAGAGTTACTTCATCCTTTATGGACATGAAATTTTTTACAGTAAATTGCAATAACATGATCCACCTCCCAGTTCACATGCAAAAATAATCTTCTTATATAATTATATATAACACAAACCTAATTTGTCAATCTCATTGGATTTTTTGCACGTTTTATGCAAAATTTCAATTTTCAGAGTTTTTGAAATTTTAGACTCAGGAAACTAAAGCCGCAGCCCGTGAAAAGGCTGCACTGGTTGCTGAGAAGCTTCGGGAATTGAAGCTAACTGCGGAAGTGGAAGAAGGCATCGAAGAAACCTTTACATATATGGACTATCCTAGCGAACACTGGAATCGAATCCGAACCAACAATACCACGGAACGAGTCAATTGGGAAATCAAGCGCCGTACAAAGGCGATTGGAGCTTTTCCAGATGGCCAGAGCGCTCTGATGCTGGTCTGTGCCCGGTTGCGCCATGTAGCAGCAACAGACTGGGGATCCAAGAGATACCTGAATATGGACCATCTGTTTGAACTTGAATTTCAATGCCAGGCATATGACCAGTTCACTGCCAGTTAACCCTGTACACCGACGGCTGAAAATGAATTTGCGAAAGATTATTGACACAATCTATCTTTATAATCTAAAGGGAATTTTCTCCATACTCTTCCTCATACCACTGAATCGTCTTTGCCATCCCCACATCAAATGCTGTCTCCGGACTCCATCCCAATTCATTACGGATCTTAGAAATATCCAGGGAATAGCGCACATCGTGCCCTTTCCTATCTTCCACAAACTGAATCAAACTCTCCGGCTTATTCAAGCTTCGACAAATAAGACGAACAATTTCAAGGTTGCTGCGCTCCTCCCCTGATCCAACGTTATAGATTTCTCCTACCCGTCCATGCTGGAGAATCATATCGATAGCCCGGCAATGATCATGAACGTAAAGCCAATCACGTACATTACTGCCATCGCCATATAGGGGAAGTGGTTTCTTCTTAAGGGCAAGCTGTATCATTTTGGGGATGAGTTTTTCTGGGTGCTGAAACCTGCCATAATTATTGGAACTGCGGCTGATGGTGACAGGGATCCCATAGGTACGATGATAGGACAATACTGCAAGATCCGCTGCAGCTTTAGAACTGCTGTAGGGACTCGACGGCCGAAGCTGGTCCGTCTCCTTAAACCCAGGTGCTGCGGCTGATAGGGGCAAATCACCATAAACTTCATCCGTTGAGACCTGCTGAAAACGTTTAATTCCATAGATCCTACAGGCTTCCAGCAATGTTACCGTTCCCAGTACATTCGTTTGATAAAAGATACTAGGGCTATCAATGGAGCGGTCCACATGGGATTCAGCCGCAAAATTCACAACCATATCAGGGCGTTCAGCTGCAAAAAGCCGATAGATGGCCTCCCTATCGCAGATATCCACTTTTACAAAGCTGAAGTTCGGCTGATTCATAATGGGTCTTAACGTGCACAAATTACCCGCATATGTCAGTTTATCTAGGCAAATGATACAGTCATTCGGATGGTTTTTCAGCATATGAAAGATAAAGTTACTGCCTATGAATCCGGCACCGCCGGTTATGAGGATTTTCATATTCATGCTCCCGACATTTCAAACATATATGAAAGTCAATTTTTCCTTAGGTCACACAAACAAATAATTTTTAATGCTGAAAATTATCCCCGCTTACATCCCAAAACTTTTTGAAATGACTCTCCCCATGATTTTTATAAAAACATTCCTCAATTAATTTAATAATTTCATTCTTTGTTTTACCATTAAGTTCTGAATCTAGGTCATCTATAGAATGAGAATTTACATCAAATAGCTTCTTTGCTTCAATGTTCTCTGCATAAAATTCATGAGAATCAAGTCCATTAAATTTAATAAACGTCTCTAAAATTCTTCGTGCTGGATTCAATAGTAAATCGCAAGAGGCTTCATTGCAGTTATAAAGGAATTTTAAGTCCTTCCATAATGACTCATAGCTAGTTTTAAAATCATCTTCTTTCGATTCAATATAATGAATTTCAGTATGTTTTCCAGTGGGGAAAAAATGAATATGCCAAGCACCCTTTGCACCAATATTTTTCAACTTAGACTGTTTTAGATATTCATACCTATAGGAAGCGTTCAGATAAAAGTGCTTATTATGAGTTAGCAATATGAATATACTTTCTCTGTCCTTTTTCATTTCTTCATTGAGCTTGGACATTATATAATATTGAAAATATTCATCATTTGAATTCATTGGATCATCAAAAATAATTACCTTATTTCTGACACTCTCATTCTCCTTAATTTTCCCCCAAAAATATAAGAACCCAATAAAATTAAGTTCACCAGAAGATAATGACATTATATCTCTTACTTCTTTATCATCACGATTTTTTACTATATAGTAACCTTTTAAATTAGGATTTTCCTTTATTAACGAAAGTTCAAATGGTGCTTTTCCAGCTAAAAGTTCATTAATTCTATTGGCTAGTACCATTTCATTTTGCGTTTGCTTCTGTAAATCTTGAATTTCTTTTTCTATTATTTTCTTCGATTCATCTAATCTATTAATTTTAATTTTTATTTGTTTTTCATCGCATTTTATTTTCTCTAATTTGTTTTCTTTATCGTCCAATTCATTTTTGATAGATAAATAAGCTTCCTCATGAGTGTATTGATATACTTTGTCTAGACGCAAACGATTCTGAGCATCATCGATTATTTTATCTACGCTCATAGAGTTATTTATTACAGTAAGTTCATTAATTTTTCGTACCAAATCAGTCAAAGAATTTGGGCATTCAATTGAGAGTGACTTTGAAGGGGTAAACAAGTTCTTTTTCTTTTCATCTAGTGCACTTTTAAGAATTATTAAAAATTTATTTATGGACTTTTTTACCTCAATCAATTCCTTTTCTAAAAGCAGAGCTTCTTTACTATATTTTGGATAAAAATCATCAATATTAATTTTAATTTTTTCTAAGTTATCAATATAACTATTTACGTCTTTATATTTTTGTTCTATCGTATTTTGAAAATTTTCTATATCTTTTCCCGCAAAATATTGGGATAATTCGTCTAAAGAATCTTCAGTTACTTTATTCCCGCAAAAAGCACAAATATCTCCTGCTTTGTGTAATTGAATTCCAGTTTGCGCAAATTCTTCTTTCTTTGGGTTACCTTCCAATCGCTTGAGAGTTATTGCTCTTTTTACAGAATTAGTCAAAATATCATTTACGCCATCGAGTAAGTTATTCAAATCACAATCGAAATCATTAATTTTATTTGCTTTTTTCTCTTTTACAGTTAAATTTTCTAAAGCTTCCTTGCGCGTACTTTCATCTAATTTGGCGGATTGCTCAATTTCCGCCTTCAAAGTATCTCTAGTGTAACTAGGATTAGCAATTTGAGGTTTATTATTTTTAATCTTTCTCGCTATATCTGATTGTTTCTCCTTGAATACATTAAGAGCACGATCATAGTCTTTTTTCGCAGCTTCTAGTCTATTGCCAAAATGTTCAGTTTTACCGTCTAATACTTCCAATTCATTTTTCTCATTGTCAATATTTGCTTCGATCTGATTAAGCTGATTATGTTTTTCTTCTAAAGAACGATTAATCTCAACATTCGCCTCTCCAAGAATAATTGCGTTAAGTTTTTCATTTTTACCAATTACACTTTCAAATCCTTGAAACAAAAACACTCTCCTAGGGTCGTCTAATTGATTTTTGATGGATTCAGCTAATGAACTCTTGCCAGTACCATTACGTCCATATATGAAATTTATATGAGGAGAGAGTAATAAACGTTCTTGAGTAAATAGATGGTGTAACTCTTTTCTTGCAAGATCGATTTCTAATGAACGTGTTCTATTATTCATCATATATATTTCCCCCAATAAATTTCACTTTGACTTTCTATCACTAACCAGTGTTTTTTATTAAGTATAATGTTATTTTGGCATTTTCCCCGCTATCTTTTTAACTCCATTCCGTTCATTCTCATTCATCGCAAACTTATAAATCATTTCTCCATAAAGGAAGGTATAAACTACAATTTTAACGATAAAACCAAGTTTCCCTGGAAGTTCAACAAAATGTTCCAACAATAACCCCATAAGTAAAACACAAAGAATGGATATTGTAATCCGCCCAATATTCATCCAAAACTTCTTAATAGTAAGTTTAATCTTCGTGCTGTAAATCCAATTCATAAGAATCCCATTCCCTATCAGCATGGCGCTGCCTGTAGCGACGGCGCAGCCAATTCCTCCCCATTTGATGCCCAAAGGCACTGCAAGAATAAGATTAAGCATGCCGATAAAAAAATAGACTCTAGCCCGCAGTTCATATCGATTCATAGCCTGCAATATTGCGAGACCAATGTTTTGGATAAGATCAATGGTAAAGGGTAGGATGATAAGAAGCGTAATGGCATAAGCATCTTCAAATCCAGCACCTGCCCACATTGCAATAAATTCCCTGCCAAATATGATAAAACCGCTTGCTACAAGGCCCAGTAAATAATACTGCCATCTGCCAATTTGGATAAAAAGAGTAGACAGCTTTTCTATGGGTTCCCCTTTTGCTACCATTTCTGTAATATGAGGCAAGTATACGCCTGAGATGGCTGTAGATAAGGCCATATAATTCATGTAAATCAGCGAAGCAATGGAATAAACAGCTACTGCCGACGTCCCTCTAAACATGCCAAGAAGAATCTGATTGGTTTTCCAAAAAACCTGGTCAATCAGGCTCACAACAAATACACTAAGTGCCAATCGCTTGAATTCATGAATGAGGGCATAGTCCCACTCATGAAAACGAATTCGCACGTGCAAAACATGGAACGAATAGAAAATCCTGGATAAAACTAAAAATATATTGATGCCCGTTTGAACAGCAGCAACAGAAAAAGCGCTAGGATAATGCTTCAATACTAGAATTACAAGAATAGGTTGTGAGACGAGCTGAAAAGTTTCTAAACCCTTTAAGAACAAGAATTTTTCATGGGCATTAATGACAGCCCTAAACACCATGGTAGAAAGAGTAATAACGATATTTAGGAGGAGCAGCAGAAAAATATACTTTGCTTCAGCAAGTTCGCTTGCTGTCATAGACACAGCAAAAGCCTGATCTAAGAAAGAATAACAAAATACCCCAATTCCTAAAACGAGGATTGTAACAATACCATACCCACGTAAGGAAAGGGCAAGGATATTTTCCATGCCCTTTTGATTATTGAGTGCTTTGTATTTCGTATAAAAGCGAATCACAGCTGCTGTAAGGCCAAAATCCATAATACTGAAATAGGCAATTAAAGACCCCATGAGTTGATAAAGTCCATACTCGCTCTTTCCAATATAGTGAAGGAGGATGGGAACATAAAGGAAGCCGATGAAAGCATGCAACATAATATTCAAATAGCTGAGAAAAATCCCAAATTTACGCTGATTCATGCTGTTCCTCTCTATTTTTCCGGAGTATCGTATAGCCTAATCCAAGCATAATCCAGTATGCATACGTAATATTTAGGGAATCACCTATGCCGGAAGCCAGAATGCCCATTAAGGAAATCATGAAAAATATCTCCTGCGTTGAATCAGCCTCAACTTTTGACTTACGACGCACAGAATTAAAAAGCTCCCACAATAAATAAATAGGAGGAATTAAAAACAAAACGACTCCGATCAGTCCCGTTTCCGCAAATCGAGAAGTGTATTCACCCAATTTTGGAAAACCAGATTTCATGATGCCCTTCTTTTTCTGATTTTTAATCCACATTTTAGTTTCGTTGCTCAAGTGTTCCTTATCTGGCAAATATTCTGGAATATAAGCATTTCTGAGACCTATGCCAACACCTAAAATAGGATGGTCTAATCCTATGCGAAAATCGGCTATCATAATTGAGTAGCGGGAACGATTACTTCTTTTATCTGTATTAGCTAATGATGTGACTGTATCGTCTAGGTAATCGGTTACAGTAATATTTTTCTTTATATTTGTAGATTTCTTCGCAAAATAATTGATAGAACTAACTGAGCATATAATAGCCACGATGGAACATAAAATTACACCTAAAAGTCTATTCTTCTTATTTGATAGATAATTCATTACAAAAAAGCTTACCAATACAATTTCACCAAAAAGCAAGATATTTGAAGTACGTGCTCTAGAAAGATATAGAAAATAAATGGAAAAAAAGTTCATTCCCCAATAAAAATAGGCATAAAAATTGCGGCTGCCGTATTCGAATATTTTCTTCCATATCCACGGCAATGCAAAAGCCATATAAATTCCAAAATAAGATGGTTCTGCAAATACTGATCTCAGTTGATTATTCCATAATAAAGGTGGCCACCAAGTTCCTGAATCGCAAACACTATGAATAATTGGGTTTAATATGCGAAGCAGATACTCAGCAAATTTATTACCGCCCAAATAAAAAAGGTCTAAAAAACTATAAAGCAATACAATTAGCACCGAAAGAACTACAGCTTGATTAAATCGATAAATTGTTTGGCTAATATTTTTCTTATAGCACTCGTAAATAGAGATTGAGAATACGAATGTTAAGAGATATTCTACAAGAAAAGTTTTTATGGGCCTAGCAAACATCCAGATCTTCAATAAATCCTTCTCTGATACCGGGACTCCCCATTTAGAAAATTGTCCATAAATAAATGGCAGTTTGTCAACTTGGTTAACTGGTCCTGATAAAATATTTTCATAATACGGATAATTTTTCAATCCTACTAATAAAGATATGGATAGTATTGAAAAATAAAGAAACGTATATCTAAAAAATAGATTTTTCTTATTAGTCAATGCACCCACCGTATGATCAAGATAAACTAAAAAAAATAGCAAAGGTATGAAATATACCGTAAGCCGAGAGGATAAAGATCCGAAAATAAAATTTGCTTGAACAAATTTGGGTATATTAGGAAAAATAATTGTTAAAGTAATAATTCCCAATAAGATTATCTTGATTTTTTCTATTTTATATTTATCAAATGTCAATTGAACAACTCCTTTACGCAAATATAAAATACCTCTATATATTTATACAAAACTTAATCCAATAATAGACTCCTATCAAAAAATAAATCCGTAAAGACATCAAATTCAACATAATCTTATGTTTTAAATATGTCACATTTTTTGGCAATTTAACATTTTCACGAATTCTATTACAAACAAGATTTATTGCTCTATAATAAATTCTAAAACTATTTTTTCTACTTAGAACTATGGCAAGACTCCTTACACTCCCTACAATTTCAGCACCTAAAATATCAGCAGCATAGGGAATATTTTCATCCATTAACCATGTTCTTAAAAAATTTAAATATAAAATATCCGAATCAATTCTACTATATTCAAATTTTTCAGTGGCACTCCCTCGATTATGTCTATAATAATTATAGTAGGTTAAATTAGTAGTGGCATAAGTTTTACAATAATGAAGATAGCTAAAAACAAATAAAGCATCTTCCCGGTTTTCAAGCCCTTCTTTAAAGGAGAGACCATTTTTCTTTATAACGCTTTTCTTAAATAATTTACAGACTGGAGTTCCAATTGATAAATGCATTGATCCAGTGTATAATTCTCGGAAGTCATTTCTCAATAAGCCACTGCAGTTTCTAGATAAAAGATGATCTATTTCTTTTCTGTTAGGAAATTGAATTTCTTTAATTCCGCAAAAAACAATATCCTTCCCCATACAGATTGTCGTCTCATATAAAGTTTCGATATAGTTTTCAGCTATCGTATCATCTCCATCCACAAAGGCAAGATACTTCCCTTTTGAAATTTTTATTCCTAAGTTTCTCGCGGTACTAACACCTTGATGGTACTGCTTGATAGCTTTTATTCGACTATCTCGTTTTTGCCAACTGATGCATTTTGAAAAACTCTTGTCTCTACTGCCATCATCAATAAGTAAGATTTCTATATTGGGGTAAGACTGTTTTACAATTGATGAGAGGCAGTCATCTATATATTTCTCTAAATTATATATAGGAATAATAATCGAAATAAGTTCATTCAAATAGGTTCAACTCCCAATATATAGTATGATAGTACAAATAAATCTTTTTTCTATAATAAAAACATCAAATAACATTTGGCTAATTGTAAAATGAAGTTGGGCACCCCTAAAGGGTCCATTTGGGGAATATAAAAAGGCCCATAATGAAGCATTCTCTATTAGAATATAGCTACCAGACCAAATCCTAGGAGGAATGACACTATGGGCAACACATATTCTACCACAAATGGGCAAAAACGAAAAACATCTTTCGTACGAGGATAGGATGCTCATCCAAAGTCGCCTGAAAGATAGGTATTCCTTAATAGCCATTGCCAGAGAATTTACTTGTTCTCCAATTACCATATCCAATGAAACCAAGCGCGGATCCACACTGCTTTATCACGGCACCAAAAGACGGTATAAGGCCTCCAGGGGGCATAAGGTCTACGAAGAGAACAGAAAGGCCTCCTGCTGTCATTAGTCATTACAGTTACCTTGATAATCGCGCCTGTGGAAAAGAAGTCCTTTTCCACAGGGCGGTTCCTTGATGTCTGCGTGGGCAATGCTCTTATATCGGGAGACTTTAGCCGGAATCAAGTGGTTTGCACAAAGACGATGTACAACTATGTCGGCATGGAGTTCTTGAATATCAGGAACCACAATCTGCCCATGAAACTGCGCGGAAAAACGAAGAAACATCTGCTTCGTCTGAACAAGCGAAAACTTGACCGGAGTATTGAAGCAAGGCCTAAAGAAGTCGATGAACGAAAGGAATTCGGCCATGGGGAATGCGATTTAGTTATTGGCGCAAAGTCCGGCCAAGATGAGGCCCTTCTTACTCTTTTGGAGCGTAAGACCAGGGAGTTCATGATTGTTAAGCTGCCAGACAAATCCGCTAAAAGCGTTATGGCTGCCTTCGAAACGCTCTTGGATGAATACAGCGAACACTTCGGAGCGGTCTTCAAAACAATTACGACGGACAATGGTTCAGAGTTTGCAGACCTTTCAAGCCTTGAAAAGGCTGCAGAGACACTGGTATACTATGCGCATCCCTACACCTCGTGCGATAAAGGCTCCGTAGAACGCCATAACGGGCTTATCCTACGTTTCATCCCTAAAGGGAAGCGGATTTGATTCCTACATAGCAGAAGACGTCTTTGAAATTGAGCTGTGGTGCAACAGCCTTTCTCGCAAGATTCTCGGTTGCCATAGTCCAGAGGAGATATTTTCAGAGGAACTAGATAAAATCTATAATCTGGGTGTAGCTTAAGCAGAGTTAGAAAAGTGTCCAACTTGTTATTGCAATTTAGCTCAAATAACATTTCTATCTCTTATATATAAAATCCATAGTACATAATATATAATGAAAAAATTGATGTGTACTGAAGATCCTTAATTTATACCTGCAATAGAATTATACTGTACTCTTAGTGCAATCCGCTAAAGCATACTATTGATAACTTTTTTAGCCATTTCTATGCTTATTTTCCAAATACATTTATAGGTACCATATCTTTCTGTAATTTGGTTACAGTTCAGTCTATCATAGTTTATGTCACTGCAATGAGCACAACCAACACAAGATAACATTGGAATTCGAATATCAAAAACTTTTCCTCACTTATTATTTTCTCCCTCAGGATAAGGTAAGAATCGCCCATAATTCCAATAGCCCGCAATCGCAGAAGAAGGCCCCCTTAAAAAATGCGCCAAATGAATATATCCACTATCATTTCCAAAAACAAACTTTGCATCCCAAAGAAGTTCGCTTCATTCTTTAGATGAAGTTTTCCCGTCAACTTAAAAACGCGAGAAAGTTATTTTGCATCTTTTTTAACATACGCATTGCCCTCTTTATCTGCTACACACCACAAAGACAAATATTAAGTTAAAGATTACTTGATTCTAAAATGTTATTATACGGCAGAAATAAAGTGGTCTCTTAGCCACTTTTCTTAGCCACTTTCTATTTGCAATATGTAATTCTGTTAAATTGCATCCCATTTAATATGTTTTAAGTGAAAAACTATACTTTTATATCATTCCAATTTTCTTTAGTATGATAAAATTTCTCAATTGTTTGAATTACATATTCACAAGAAATATCATGAATACATTTATATGTATTATACAATTTTATATCATTATCACATTCTTTTTTATCTAAATTATTTTGTGGAATAAATCTTCTCGAACAACTTTCACAAGATACTTTTTTTATTCTAATATCAACAGGTTTAGTTTTCTTATTATGGTCATTTGGATATGGAAGAAATCGTCCATAGTTCCAATACCCAGAAATAACAAA
>OHAX01000096.1_pt1 | contig 66986 bp, 50 predicted proteins | sample 1577261 | NCBI WGS metagenome assembly OHAX01 (sample SAMEA3541483, study PRJEB24748) | human gut metagenome | biome: human gut; feature: human-associated habitat; material: faeces | place: China | collected 2012 | reverse complement strand
GGACGGGCCCGGCGCGCTTGGTTTTTACATGGCGGAGAGAGGGGGATTCGAACCCCCGGAACGCTTGCGCGCCCAACGGTTTTCAAGACCGCCGCATTCAACCGCTCTGCCATCTCTCCGTGTTTGGTAATGATAGCATCGAATCATAGAAAATGACGAGAAGGGGTTCGATGCTTCAACAAGATACACGCGGTGCCGCAGCGGGCGGCCAGCGCGCCGCAGACGAACGCTTTATGCAAGAGGCCCTGGAGCAGGCGCGAGCCGCTGCGCGCGCGGGCGAGGTACCCATTGGCGCCGTGGTGGTTTACAACGGCGAGATTATCGCCCGCGCTCACAACCTGCGCGAATGCAATGAGGACCCATCTGCCCATGCGGAGTTTTCGGCCATGGTGGAAGCTTCGCGAGTACTGGGCCGCTGGCGCCTGGCGGGCTGCACGGTTTACGTGACGCTGGAGCCGTGCCTCATGTGCGCGGGCCTTATGGTCAACGCGCGCATAGACCGGTGCGTCTATGGAGCGGCGGACCCCAAGGGCGGTGCGCTGGGGAGCCTTTATAACCTCAATAGCGACCAGCGCCTCAACCATGCGTTCTCGGTAACCAAGGGCGTGCTTGAAAATGAGTGCGCAGCCCAGTTGAGCCGGTTTTTCTCCCAAGTTCGCGCCCAGCGCGCGCAGGGCGAGCGCGACTTTGTTGTTCCGGATGATTACCCCCGGCGCCAGCAGGGAGCATCCATGGCCGCCGCGGACCCAGGCGTTCTGGAGCCAGCCATTGTTGTGGCGAGTGATTCGTTTAAAGGCTCTGCTACCAGCGAGGAGGCGGAGCGCTGGATTGCCACGGGCGTGCGCCGCGTATTCCCCAATGCCAATATCACGTGTATTCCCTTGGGCGATGGCGGCGAGGGCACGGTTGACGCCGCGTGCGCGGCGCTGGATGGAACCTATCGCGTTGTCCAGGTTGCGGACCCCATGGGCAATCCCGTAAAAGCGCGCTACCTGATGACGGCGGCAGGCCAGGCGGTTCTCGAGATGTCGTCTGCCGCAGGCATAGAGTTTTCCGATTGCACGCATGATGCCGCCCTGCGAGCTTCCACCTATGGAGTGGGCCAGCTGGTCATGGATGCCATAGGCGCCGGCGCGAACGCTATCTACCTGGGGTTGGGGGGCAGCGCCACCACGGACGGCGGACAGGGCTTTTTGCGCGCTCTGGGCGCCCGCGTCCTGGACAAGGAAGGGCGAGACGTGCCGTGGGGGCTCGCGGGCTTGGAGCGCGCCGCAGCCTTGGATTTGGAGCCGGCGCTGCGCGCGCTCGCGGGTGTAGAGCTGGTAGCCCTTACCGACGTGAGCAACCCGCTGGTGGGGCGCCGCGGCACGGTACGCGTCTTTGGCGAGCAAAAAGGCTTGGCCGACCTGCCTACCCCGCGTGGGGCGGATCCAACCACCTATGCATCCTACGATCGCTGGATGATCGCCTTTGCCCGCCTGCTTGATGGGGCGCGCGAGCGCCATGCCCACCTGCTGTCCGAACCTTCGTCCAAAGCAAAGCGCTTTGGCAGCGTGGCGGGGGTTCCTGGGGCGGGCGCCGCGGGCGGCATGGGCGCAGCGGTGCTTGCGTGCGGAGGCTCCCTTACCTCTGGTGTCGAGGCCATGCTCGACCTGCTTGATTTTGACAACCTTATTCGCGATGCAGACCTGATCATTACGGGCGAGGGCGCCGTGGACGGCCAAACGGCTGAAGGGAAGGCCCCCGTGGGCGTGGCGAGGCGGGCGAAGCGCCAGCACAAGCCGGTTGCCCTGATCGCGGCGTCGCGGGCCTATGAGCTGGACCCGGTGTACAAGCGCGGCGTCGATGTGGTGGTGACGGCGCTGCGCAGGCCCATGCCGCTTGATCGCGCCATGCAGCCTCGCGAGACGCGCCATAACCTGGTGTGTGCGGGCGAGACGGCGGCGCGAGCGCTGCTGCTGGGGCGCTAGGCCGCGTTACCGTCTGCCGTGGCGGTGCGGCATGGCGCGCCGAGCGTGATACCATGCAGTACGCAAGCGTTAAAAGGGGGGGCAACATGACTCAAGAGAAATGCATCGACTTTGACCAGGTCATTGATCGCAGGCACGACGCATACAGCTACTCCAGCAAATGGAGCACGTCTCGAGAGATCGCGGAGCACTGCGGCTTGCGCGAGATTACCGATGACCATATTGCTCTTTTTACGGCAGACATGGACTTTCGCTGCGCGCCCGCCATTTTGGATGCGCTGCACGCGACGGTTGGCCATGGCATTTTTGGCTACAGCACCATCGATGGCTGCCCGGCCTATGCGGATGCCGTGCGTGATTGGTTTGCGCGTCGTGACCAATGGACCATCAACACGGATTTGATGTTGTATTGCCCGGGCACCGTTCGAGCGCTGGAGTATGCTGTCGAAGCTTTTACCGAACCGGGTGACGGCGTTATTATCCAGCGCCCCGTCTACCCGCCCTTTACCCACAGCGTTGAGGAGCTTGGGCGCAACGTGCTCAACAACCAGCTTATTCGCCACGCTGATCAAGATGAGTGCGGCGATTTGTACTACACCATGGATTTTGACGGCTTGGAGGAGCTGGCCCGGCGAGACGACGCCAAGCTCATGATTTTGTGCAATCCCCACAACCCCGTGGGTCGCGTTTGGAGCGTGGACGAGCTTGTTCGCGTGGCGGATATCTGCACGCGCAACGGGGTGATGATCATCGCGGACGAGATTCACGGCGACCTTTTGCGCGCCGGCGTGAAGGTGCATCACTTGGCTCAGGTGGCGCCCCATGCTCGCGTGATGACGTGCACTGCGGTGAACAAGACGTTTAACTTGGCGGGTCTTGCTGCTACCAACCTGGTGTTCAGCGATGCAAAGGACAAGGCTTTGTTCAGTCGCGTTTTGGGCCATGCCGAACCCAGCCCCTTTGCCATCAGCGCGGTGATCGCTGCGTATAACCAGGGCGAGGAGTGGGTTGACCGGTGCTGCGCATATATTGACCGGAACATCGACGATGTGATTGATTTCTTTGGGCGCGAGTTACCGGACGTGGGCGTGCGTCGCCCCGAGGGCACCTATATCCTGTGGTTCGACTTCATGCGTCGCTGCAACGCGCTGGGAATCGATGGGGATGAGCTGCACCGCCGCATCTACGAGGAAGCCAAGGTCATCTTGCAAGACGGCCTTAATTTTGATCCGGATGGCGGCGAGTTCTTCCAGCGCATGTGCGTGCCCAGCCCGCGTTCCGTGTTGATGGAGGCTTGCGAGCGCATTGCCGCCGTGCTGGCGGAATAGGGCCTTGTGCCAAGCGAGGGGGCGGTGCTTGCATCCGAGCGTGTTCGGCGCGTTGCGCCTCCGAGTACCCTGGTGCACGTATCGCCCACTCTCTGCGCAGCGATGCCCTTTTTGTCGCGGCGTTGCTGTGGGAAAAATGATTCTCGACTTGTGCACCCAAAATGGGGTAGGATATCTCCTGCACGCCTCGCGCGTTCAATGGGTTCGGGTGACGATATGTTCCGAATCTGGTCAGGTCCGGAAGGAAGCAGCCATAAGGAGCCTCTGCCGGGCACCCGTTCCCATTGAGCACACGGGGCGTTTTTGCGTTAAAGGGCCTGTCACAGCATCGCCCGCGCGGCGCTGTGCGAGCGACGGTTTCGAAAAATCTCTCGCTATGCATCGCGGCGTTTCGCGACCTGCGGCTTTACACCTCTTTATCCGCGCTAAATCAGCGAGGAAAAGTCGTACCTTTTTGAGATGGTCAATGAGGGCCACGAGGCGGGTAAGGGCGGCGCGGAATCGGGGTGATTTCGGGCCGAAGGCGCCATGTTAGAGGTCTCGGGGCGCTTTGCGGGGCATTTCGGGCGCTGATAAGGGGTTTCGGAATCGATTTTGCCTTTGCATAAAAGAAAAATGCCCGCCTGAAGCGTTTCAATTGACATGGCAAAGCGAATCGATTTGGTCTAGCTCCTTCTAGCTGCGTCGGTGGGGGTGCTATTCCTTGAGCGTAGCTTGGGGGCTGGTGCTAAGCAAGGCGTCTACCAGCGCGTTATCCTCGTCATCGTCCGATCCTAAGGGCAGGCCGCACGCTTCGAAGAAATGGCTGCCCGCAAACTGCCGAGCGCGAAAGGATTCGTGCTCGCCATCGTCCAAGTAGCGAATACGGCTGCGACAATCCGTGGTGCCGCAAAAGAGGGCGCCGCGCTTGGCGACGTAATCCAGGTAGAGGGGCGAGTCGCTCCACAGCATTACGCCGGCCATGTTCTCAAGTTCGTAGGCCACGGCGTACTGCTGCCAGGCGATGCCGCGCTCGCGTACGTATTTATCGAGCACGGTGGCCATGCGGGTGACGCGGCGCAGGGTGTCGCGCGCGTCTATCAACCGGTTCTCATCGTCTACGGCAAGCCCTGCGGCGCGCAGGCGCATGTTGGCGCGTTCAAGTTCCCTGCCATCTAACAGCACGGCGGGTACGGTGAGCTTGATTGACTCGTCCCCAAACAGCTCGATAGCGGAGTGGACGTCCAGGGCGCCCGCCAGGGCGGACGCGCGGATAATACGCGAGTCATGCGCGTGCTGCACGTGGCAGCCCATGCCGCGGTCGGTAAAGACCTTGCGCATGGTGGCGACGTGCTGGTTGATGTCGCTGCGCGACGGGGCTTCTGCGGCGTGCTTGCTCATGCGGTAGAAATAAAGGTCGAAAAGGGGCGTTGGGTTGGAAGGCTTGGGCGCGGCGGGCGCGTGGCCCTGTGCGGCAAAGAAGCGGTCTGCCGTTGGATAGTAGACGGATCGCTGGCAGAACCCCGCGATCTCGCCACGGCGCTTGGTAGCCTTGCCGTAGAGCTCTACCAGCGCGGGGCTTTGGGCCGGCCCGGAAGTGGAGCCCTCGCGCACCTCTACAATGCCGTTGGCGATATAGGGAGGGAAGTTTCCCTCTGCAACCTGCATGACCAGCACGCCTTGCGAGGCGTTGGCGGGGTCGCAGATAAAGCGTGCGTCAAAGTGGGGTATGGGCGAGACGTGGCGCCGGCACAGCTCGCCGATGATCTGGCTAAAGTCCGCATTGGGCTTGGGGATGGGGCAGACGGACTTATCATCGTCCGCAATGCCCACTACCAGCCAGCCACCGCGCGAATTGGCGAACGACGCGATGATCTTGGGGATCTTCTTTTGCACGGATGCGTTGTAGGAGCGCTTGAACTCCAGCGCGAAGCCCTCGTCCAAATCTGCAAGCTGGGCAAGGTCATCCCACGTAACTTGGGCGAGCGTTTTGGGCTTGCCGCTGGCGGTGCGAAACGGACTGAACATGGCGGCCCCTTTGAGCGTGACGGCGCGTTTGAGGATATGGTACCCGCGTCAGGGTGATGCGTTTCTCATTGGTTTCCAAGGCACGGGCACCGTGTTTTACCGGATGGGTGCCTGCGCGCTGGCATATCATTGATGGGTCCGTGAATTCCAATGAGCAGCGAGGCGTTTGATGCTGAACCTGTTGAGGCGTTTTTCCGGCGCGTACCGCCGGTATTTCATCATAGGGCCCCTGGCCAAGCTGGTAGAGGCGTGCTTTGACCTTATTACGCCGCTGGTGGTGGCAAGCATGATCGACAACGGCGTGGGCGCGCGCGACATGGATTCTGTGGTGCGCCACGGGTTGGTGCTGGTGGCGATGGCCGTGGTGGGCATCTCGGTCACGCTGGTTTGCCAAAAGGTGGCCGCGCTGACGTCGCAGGGTATGGGTACGGACATGCGCCGCGAGCTTTATGCGCACATCAACCGGTTGTCCTTTGCGGACCTCGATCGCTTTGGCACGCCGTCCCTCATCACCCGCATCACCAACGACGTCAACCAGGTGCAACTGGCCATTGCCATGACTATACGCATGTTGATTCGCTGGCCGTTCTTGGCGGTGGGCTCCATGGCGGCCGCGCTGTTGATCGATGTCCGCCTGGGGCTGATCTTTTTGGTGACCACCCCGCTTATCGCCGTGGTGTTCTGGCTGGTCATGGCTAAGAGCGTGCCGTATTTTAAGAGCATGCAGGCAAAGCTCGACCACGTTGGCCTAGTGCAGCGCGAAGGGCTTTCCGGCGTCCGCGTGATTCGCGCGTTCTCCCGCGAGCAGCACGAGCGCGAGCGTTTCGCCGCCGCCGCTGCCGACCAGGCGCAGACCGCCATCGCGGTGGGCAAGCTGTCGAGCGTGCTTAATCCCGTGACCTTTTTGGTCATGAACCTGGGTGTGTGCGCCATTTTGTGGAGCGGCGGCGCGGCCGTGAACGTGGGCGACCTTACCCAGGGCCAGGTGATCGCGTTTGTGAACTACATGACCCAGACGCTGCTCTCCATTGTGTACGTGGCCAATATGGTGGTGATTTTTACCAAGGCAAGCGCCAGTGCGTCGCGTATCAACCAGGTGTTGGCGTGCGAGCCGTCCATCACGGATACCGCTTCCGCCCCGGTTGCGCTCCCCGCGTGCGCGCTCGAGGCCGCCGCGGTGCCGGCGCTGCGTTTTGACCACGTGGGTTTTCGCTACGGCTCCGCCTCTGCAGATGCGCTGGACGATATCACCCTGCAGCTGCCCGTCGGCGGAACGCTGGGCATCATCGGCGGTACGGGCTCTGGCAAATCCACGTTGGTATCGCTGCTGCCGCGCCTGTATGACGTGGCCCGCGGCGGCGTGGAGGTGTTTGGCACGGACGTGCGCGCCTGGCCGCTACGCCAGCTGCGCGGGGTTATAGGTATGGTGCCCCAGACGGCGCAGCTGGTCTCTGGCACGGTGCGCTCAAACCTGTGCTGGCGCAAAGCGAATGCGGATGATCGCGAGCTCTGGCGCGCCCTCGAGGTTGCCCAGGCGGCCGATTTTGTTCGTGCGCTCGAGGCCGGCTTGGATGCCCCGGTAGAGGCGGGCGGCAAGAACTTCTCCGGAGGCCAGCGCCAGCGCCTCACCATCGCCCGCGCTCTTGTGGGCGACCCCAAGATCTTGGTGCTTGATGATTCGTCCTCCGCGCTCGACCTGCAAACGGACGCCCGCTTGCGCCGTGCCTTGCGCGAGCTTGCCGCGAGCTCCGCGAAGGATCCTCGTCCAGATGCGCCCGTGCCCCTTACCACGGTGATCGTGTCGCAGCGCGTGTCTTCCGTGCGCGACGCGGACCTTATCTGCGTTATGCGCCGTGGCTGTGCGGTGGGTCTGGGTACGCATGCCCAGCTGCTTAGCACCTGCGACGTCTACCGCGAGATCTGCGAGTCCCAGCTTGAGCGCGAGGAGGTGGCGTAGCATGAACCCGTATACATCTACCGGATCGGTGTCGACTGTCGCGTCGAACATCGCGGGTGGGTCATCGTCCAAAAACAACGTCCGTGCCGCCGGCGTGCTCGCGCCCGCCGTGCCCCTTACCACCAAGCAGGTGACGCGGCGCCTCATGGCCTACGTGCGCCCACATGCGGCGTCGTTCGCAACGTCGTTTGTATCTGCCGGCCTCTCCGTGGTACTGCAGCTTTACGTGCCCATTGTGGTAGGGCGCGCCATCGACCTCATCATAGGCATGGGCCGCGTTGACTTTGCCGCCTTGGCGCCGCTGCTGGTCCAGCTTGCCCTGGTGGTGCTTGCTGCCTCTGCCCTGCAATGGGTGCAGGGGTATTGCGTCAACCTGCTTACGTACCGCTGCGTGCGCGATATGCGCGTGGACGCCAGCGAGAAGATCGGTCGCATGCCCATCAGTTTCATCGATGCGCATCCGCACGGTGATTTGATCTCGCGTGTGGTCAACGACGTCGACCAAATTGGCGACGGCCTGCTGCAGGGGTTCAACCAGCTGTTCACCGGCGTGGTGACCATTGTGGGAACGTTGCTGTTCATGCTCTCCATCTCCGTGCCCATGGCCGTGGTGGTTGTGTTGGTAACCCCGCTTTCTATAATGGCGGCCACGCTGATCGCCAAGTTCTCCAACAAGAGCTTTGCGGCACAGCAGCGTATCCAGGGTCAGCTGGGCGCCCATATCGAGGAATACGTGGGAAGCCAGCGCTTGGTGAGCACGTTTTGCTACGGCGACCGCGCACAGGAGCGCTTTGACACCATGAACGGCGAGCTGTACACGGCGGGCGAGCGCGCGCAGTTTCTAAGCTCGCTTTCCAACCCCGGTACGCGCTTTATCAACAACCTTATCTACGCGGCGGTCGCGGTTATTGGCTGCATGTGCGTCATCACCGGATGGCCGGCCCCGCTCACGGTGGGCGGCGTGCAGACCTTCTTGTCATACGCCAACCAGTACACCAAGCCGTTTAACGAGGTCACCAACGTCATCACCCAGCTGCAGACCGCCTATGCTTCCGCCCGTCGCCTGTTTGCCCTGCTCGATGCGGACGAGGAATCGCCGGAGAAGGCTGATCGGGAGGCTCTGGTGGCTCCTGCCGTCCAGCTTGCCGAGTTTGCTGGGCCTGCCCAGTTTGCCGGCCCTGCCCAGCTTGCCGGCCCTGCCAGTTCTGCCCGCGGCGAGGTGGTTTTTGACCACGTCAATTTCAGCTATACGCCGGAGCGCCCGCTGCTGCAAGACATCTGCATCCACGCCGCCCCCGGCCAGCGCATTGCCCTGGTGGGACCCACGGGCTGCGGTAAGACCACCCTTATCAACCTACTGCTTCGCTTCTACGATGTGCAAGGGGGACGCATAGAGCTCGACGGCGTCGACATCGCCTCCTACGCCCGTGCGGACCTGCGCTCGCGCTTTGGCATGGTCTTGCAGGATACCTGGCTGTTCGAAGGCACTGTGCATGACAACATCGCCTACGGCCGCCCGGGCGCGACGCGCGAGCAGGTTGAGCGGGCGGCTGTCCGGGCGCATGCGGACGGTTTCATCAGCGCACTGCCCCGGGGGTTCGACACGGTGATAGGCGAGGGCGGCGGCACGTTGTCGCAAGGCCAGCGACAGCTGCTGTGCATCGCCCGCGTCATGCTCTGCGACCCAGAGATCCTGCTGCTTGATGAAGCGACCAGCTCTATTGACACCCGTACGGAGGTGCAGGTGCAGGCGGCCTTTGACGAGCTTATGCACGGTCGCACCAGCTTTGTGGTGGCGCATCGCCTCTCCACCATCCGCGAGGCTGACTGCATCTTGGTCATGCGCGATGGTCGAATCGTCGAGCGCGGTACCCACGAGCAGCTGCTTTCCCAGGGCGGGTTCTACGCGGAGCTCTATAACAGCCAGTGGGTGGACGAGTAAGGACTGCGGGGTTTAATGGAGGGCCGCAGCCGTTTCACGGGATGCGCACCGGCGCCTCGCGCCTCGGGGCATCCCTTGGAAAGCAGCTGCGGCCCTGTTGATAGCGGCCTCAACACGCGGCTTCAATGCGCGGTCGCCAGCGCTGTGGGCAAGCACGGCTGGGGTGCCGCTGCTGCCTTGCTGAAAACGGCCTCCGTTCGCGTTCGCTTGCTGGTTTTGGCCTTCAGTTGGAGTTGGTGCTGCTGAAATCGCCCTTCAGTTGGACTTGGCGTGGTCTCTTGCGAGGCTGTCTTTGAAGAAGTCGCAGGTAGGAGCGGTGCGTCTTCAGATACTTCGATGCCGCAAGTCCAACTGGACCTCGTTTTTAGAGCTACGGGTGAAACGGAGCTCGATTTCAGCAGAGTCCAAGTCCAACTGGACCTCGTTTTTAGCAGCAGCTCCAACTGAAGATCGTTTTTAGCGTGCTCGGCCGGAGGGCAACTCTAACTGAAGGCTGTTTTTAGCAAGGGCGCGGATCAGCGGAATCCCAAACCCCGCGCACTGTCTTTGCGCTGTGCATGCATGGCAACTTAGGCCAGCATCTTGATGAGCATGCCGATGCCGATGCCGATAGCACCGCCCACAGCGGCGCCGAGGATGATCTTCAGGCCGTTGATCACGCCCTTCTTCCACGGCTTCATCTCGCGCGCGTGCTGTCCGGCAGGCGTGTCGCGGTCCACGTGTTCACCGCGGCTGAATGCCAAAATCTCGCGATAGGTGGCCAGGTCATGCTGCTTCTTCAAGCGCTCTAGGTTGGCGAACGCAATCAACATCACAAACAGGGACGCAAGCGCGAACACCACCGTGGGGATCGTGTGCTCGCCCCATCCCCATTCGTATTGGAAAGCGCCCCAGATTCCCAGCAGCAAAAAGGCCGCTGCGCTCACTACCGCCACCGTCGAGAGGTTGTTGTACTTCTTGACCGCTGCATCCATTACCTGTGCCATGGTTTCCACGTCTCCTTTGATGAGGGAGTCTACGGTCACCCCAAACACGTTCGAGAGCAGAAGCAGGCTCTGGACGTCCGGATACGTGCGCCCGCACTCCCAGTTGCTGATGGTCTGGCGCGACACGTAGATGCGCTCCGCCAGATCGTCTTGGGAGAGGCCCAGCTCCTTGCGGTGCTCCTTGATGTGCGAGCCCAGCTCCATGCTCCTGCTCCTTGGGGGTCGGGGTGACCCCTGTCGAGAGTCACCATGGCATTGACGGGGGAATCGTACCATCAAAGGTGTTTATAGCGCCTTCTCACAAGGATGAAAAACCTCGTCAAAATGCTTTATACATGCCTCTGAGCTGCAGACTTTCTGCAGCGCCGCATCTTTTCTCGCGCGCGAGGGTCGGTGGGTCAGGACCCTGGCAGCACGCCCTTTACCCTATGAGTCGGCGCGGCAAAATCCCAAAAAATCTCTTGCACTGTGTATGCGTGTGTATATACTGTACTTAACGAGTATATACACTATGCTCAGTAGCGGGCGGTGCCGACGGGCGCCAACCGCGAGTCGCTCGAGACGTCGGGCGGCGGGCCGCCACCGACTGGGGGACGCCCCGCGGCGGCGGTATGTAGGGAAAGGGACCAACAACGTGGAACTCATCATTTCAAACTCCAGCAGCAAGCCCATCTACGAGCAGATCACCAGCCAGATCAAGGCGCAGATCATCGCGGGCCAGCTGGCGGAGGGCGAGCAGCTCCCGTCTATCCGCGCGCTGGCAAACAGCCTGCGGGTGAGCGCCATCACCACCAAGCGTGCCTATGCGGACCTGGAAAGCCAGGGCTTCATCGAGACCGTTCAGGGCAAAGGCAGCTTTGTCGCCGGTGGCAACAAAGAGCTCATCCGCGAGGAGCACCTGCGCGAGATTGAGGGGTATCTCTCCCGCGCGGTCGAAGCCGGGCGCGACCTGGGCCTTGAGCCGGCGGAGCTGCGCGAGATGCTCGACCTCCTGCTCGATCAGGACGAGTAGCCCTTGCCGTGGGTGCGGGCCCACCTCGTCCACCTCGTCCAACCAAGCCAACACGTAATCCAGCCATACCAAGGATGGAGACCATGAACCAAGTAATAACTGCCGCGCCCCTTATCCAGGCAAGCGGCCTTACCAAGCACTATCCCGGCTTCTCGCTCGCGGGCGTCAACGTCACGGTCGAGCCCGGCCAGGTGGTGGGCTTTGTCGGCAAGAACGGCTCCGGCAAGTCGACCACCATCAAAGCCCTGTTGGGCCTCATCTCGCTGGACGCCGGCCAGGCAAGCGTCCTGGGCTACTCGCCCCGCGACCTTGCGAACACGGCATCCGCCAGGGCAAAAGAGCAGGTGGGCGTGGTGTTCGACACCATTTCCCTGCCGGGTCACCTTAAAATCGAAGAGGTGGGCAAGCTTATGGCCCGCGCGTATTCAACCTGGGATGCCGCCGGCTTTCAGCAGCGCCTTCGCGCCGCGGACCTCGACCCCAAAAAAGCCGTCAAGGACCTATCCCGCGGCATGGGCATGAAGCTCTCTCTTGCCTGCGCGCTGTCGCACAACCCTCGCCTGCTCATTTTGGACGAGGCGACGGCGGGCCTTGATCCCATGGCACGCGATGAGGTGCTCGACGCGCTGCGCGATTTCGTGGCGGTCGAGGATGCCCAGGGCAACCCCGTGAACGGCATCCTCATGTCCAGCCATATCACCAGCGACCTTGATAAGATCGCGGACACGGTGCTTTGCATCGACGCCGGGCGTCCCGTCTTCAACATCGCTAAGGACGAGGTCTGCGACCTCATGGGCGTCGCTCGCTGCCGTGCCGCGGAACTTGAGCAGATCGCTCGTTCCGGTGTCATCGCCCCTGGGGCCATGCGCATCATGCGGCAGGATTACGGCATCGACCTGCTGGTGCCCGATCGCTTCGCGTTTGCGGAAAGCTTCCCGTCCATCCCGTGCGACCGCATGGGCATCGATGAGTACATGGTGCTCATGATCAAGGGCGAGCGCTACTGCTAGCCACGTTGTGCTTGCGGCTTCTTATCTGCGCTTTTTTGGACGATGTCTTTGTCCACCTCTGCTTCCTTTTGAAGGGACTCACTATGAAAAAGGCTTTTTTGGTCGAGCTGACGGTGCTCACCGGTTACATCAAGCAGCTTTTGCCTATTGCGGCGATCGTGGGGCTTTTTGTTGCTTTTGGCATGGGGACTGTAGTTCCGCTTGCAGGCATCTTTGTCACCATGTTCAGCATGATGGGGGCGATGGCGGCAAGCGCGTACGACGACGCGAACAACTGGGGCGCCTATCGCCTTACGCTGCCTTTATCCCGTCGCGACGTGGTGCTTGGCAGGTATGTTGCGGTGATCGCCATGGCGGGTGCCGGCGTCGCGCTAGGGTTTGCCCTCCAGGTGTTGGCCGTGGCAGTTGGCGCGTTGAACATTCTTCCCGGGGGCCTTCGAGACGTTCTGCATATGACCCAGGCGGATGTTCTCGCAAGCATCTTCTCGCTGTTTCTGTGCTTGTTTATGGGGGCTTCGGCCGCGGCTTTTACTATTCCGGCGTATTTCAAGTTCGGCAACACCAAAGCGACGCAATTCCTGCCCATGTTTGTAATGCTTGCATACTTTATCTGCATGATTGGCTTTGGGCAGATTGCCGACCATATAGACGCTGCAGAAGTGTTGACCCGCTTCGCATCCTGGATGGAGAGCTTTGCGGGGACTGCGGTCCTCTCCTTCGTTCTCATTGTGCTCACCGCGTTTGTTCTCTCCGTCAGCGCTGCGGTCTCTATGCGTATCTACGCTCGTCGCGACCTGTAGGCCCCGGCCGCTCGATTACGGCTTTCGCGGCGACTTTGAGTTGCTGCGCCCCGTGCTCGCCCGGTCTGTTCCCGCCGAGCCTGCGATAGACCCGCGCCCGTCCGCCCTCGTCTGCATGACCGTTCGCGTAAAGGGATGGTAAGCCCGCGTAGCGGGGGAGGCGCGCGCAAAATCAATTCGACTATAGTAAGAGCGTTCCGGCATGGCGTCGGGGCGCTTTTGTTTTCACGCGCGGCGTTACTCGTGCCGTGCCCTGTTCGGTGAGGCTCTATGGCAGGCGACAAACCCTTTGCATCGATCCCGCTGCCCCTCAAGGGGGCCCATAACGTGCGCGACCTTGGCGGATATCCATATACGCGCCAAGCGGGCGAGTGCGGAACCACGGCGTTTGGCGTCTTTTTGCGCTCGGGCACGCTGGGCAGGCTCACTTTGGGCGACCGCGAGGCGCTGCGGTGCTACGGCCTGCGCCGCGTCATCGACCTGCGGAGCAACTTCGAGCTCAAGCACTGGCCCGATCCGTACGCCAAGCGTCCGGAAGAAGGCGTCTCCTACACGCATATCCCCATGCTCGATCAGCTCAACTCAAGCGGCTTTCGCGGCGCGCTGCCCGCCTGCATGTTCGACGTCTACCAGTCGCTTTTGGATAACGACGCCTCCAGCATCCGCTCCGTTATGGAAGCGCTCGACGGCCCCGGCTGCTCGCTGTTTCATTGCCGCGCAGGCAAAGACCGCACCGGTGTGATCGCCATGCTTTTGCTTGGCCTGGCGGGCGTGGACGATGAATTTATAGTTGCGGACTATCGTGTGACGCAGGACTACATGGGTCGCGGCCTGCGCGCCCAGCGTGCCGGCGTCTCGATTCTGCTGCTCAAAAAGGCGCCTCGCTGCCTGTTCGAGTCTGCCCCCGTAGAGATGGAGCGCACGCTCGAGCATCTGCATGCTCGTTATGGCGCCGCGCGCGAGTATCTGAAGGATTATGCGGGGTGCGATCCCGCCCTTCTCGACCGCCTTACCGCAAAGCTGCGTGGCGAAGGGCTTTAGACCGGGTTGGGAGCGAGCTGCGGCGCTGCTGCAGACGCCGTGTGCGCCGGGACATCATGCCCGCGTAAGTGGTGTGCAAGCATAACGTTAGGCGCCGTGGGCTTCCGTGGTGCGTCGCTTGGGTGTCACACAAATGTTTCCCCTTGTGTACATTCGTTGGATTAGGCTCGCTACATGCGGTCCGTCTCCACACATTGACAAAAACTCGATAATCGGGCGCTAGTATGGTGGGCTGCAAACCTATAGGGCAAACCTAACAGGTTCTTAACAGAGATCGCCCGCAAGCAGCCGCTCGCGGCATCCCAAGTAAAGAAGGATCCGTATGCTCGTAGCCATCATCTCCCTTGTTGCCTTTGCGGCAACGGTCGCCTTGACCATCCGCAAGGTACGCACCTTGGACCAGGACGCGCGCTCCGCACGCCGATCGACCGTGCTTTCGGTTGTGTTTTTCGCCGTGCTGCAGCTTGCTGTAGGGCTCTACGCGGCAATGGGCGGCGTCGCCAACGACGTGTTGTCGCCGCTTGTCCTCAACGCGGTTCTTACGGGTTGCGCCTGGCTTAATCTTGAGCGCGATCTGGTGCGCGAGCGCCTGCTTAAGATCGCGGGTCCTGCCGGCCGCTTCGCCCATCCGCTCATCGCGTGCGTGATCCTGCTGTTCCTGGCTGGCGTGGGCGCCACACTGGGCCTGGAGATTCCCAGCAACCACAACTTGCTGTGGATGTATCCGCTCTGCCTGCTGCTCGAGTGGGCGATTATCACCGCTATCATGGCTGGCGTGTTCTTCATCTCCCAGCGCCGTCATACCCCGCCCGCGGTCGTCGCCGTGCTCATGAGCATTTTGGGCATCGTCGAGTATTTCATCATCACCTTCAAGTCCATGCCCATCGCTCCGGGTGACATTTCCGCCCTGTCTACCGCGATGGCCGTTGCCGGCACCGGCTACTCCTACATCCTGTCGCCCTTCTGTCTGTATGGCATGGCGTTCATGGCCGTCTCCGTGCAGCTGTGCCGCATGGCCGCTATGCTTCGTCCCCAGCGCGATCGCGGCAATCGCCGCGCGCTGCTCATCAACCTTATGGTGGGCATCGCATGCTTGGCGGGCGTGGGTGCCCACGTGACGCTGGTCGATTATTACAACACGCTTAGCATTCAGGTTTATACCTGGCGTCCGCTTGAGAGCTACTACCGTCAGGGTTTCTTGCCCAGCTTTATCTCTGGCGCCCAGACCATCGAGCCTCCCGTGCCCGAGGATTATGACATGGACCAGGCTAAGGAGCTCATTTCTGACTACGCGGACCAGTATGATGCCAACCAGGCTGCAAGCGTTGAGCGCACGCAAGCCGTCTCGCAGTTTGATGAGGAAAAGCCCACGGTCATCACCATCATGAACGAGACCTTCTCGGATCTCTCCATCTACCAGAACCTGCATGCGAACTATCAGGGTCCGCAGTTCTTCAAGAACCTGTCCGACACTCTGCAGCGCGGCGTGCTCTACGTTTCCGCGTTTGGCGGCGGCACCTGCAACACCGAATTCGAATACCTCACCGGAAACTCCATGGCGTTCTTGGGCACGGGCACCTATCCGTACACCATCTACGACCTCACCCGCACCGAGACCCTGTCCCAGCAGTTCAAGGACCTTGGTTACGACACCACGGCCATCCATCCCAACCATGGCACTAACTGGAACCGCGAGAACGTCTACAGCGCGTTTGGCTTTGACAACTTCCTTACCATCCAGGACTTCCAGGACGCCGAGAAGCTTCGCGGCATGGTGACGGACGCAGCGACCTATGACAAGATCCTGCAGATGCTGGACGAGAATTCCAATCCGCAGTTCATCTTCGACGTGACCATGCAGAACCATTCCGGTTACGACACCGGCTTGATTCCCGTCGATAAGCAAGTCAACTACGTTATCGATGGCGTGAGCGATCCGGAGGTCAACGAGTACCTGGCCCTTATCGAGGAGTCCGACCGTGCGCTGGAGGACTTTGTGAACCAGCTGCGCAAGCTCGACCGCAAGGTGATCCTGGTCTTCTTTGGCGATCACCAGCCGTTCTTCCCGGACGAGTTCAACGACGCCTGGTTTACAGGCGAGAGCGATGCGGTCCATAACGAGCGGCTGTGGCAGACCGACTACTTCATCTGGGCCAACTACGACGTCGCCGGCCGCGACCAGGAAAGTGCTCAAGACGATCTCTCCGTCAACTACCTCAGCAGCGTCTTGATGGATCTCATCGGTGCGCCGCTGACCGGCTACCAGAAGGCGCATATTACCCTGCGCGAGGCCCTGCCCGCCATCAACGCCACCGGCTATGAGGACAAGAGCCTGCAATGGTACCTATCTAGCGCCGCGACGTACGACGGATATCCCGCGGGGAGCGCGGCGGCGGATGCCGTCCAGGCTCGCAGCGATTACGCTAAGATGCAGTACTACGAGCTGTTCCGCGATGGCAAGGACATTTACACCAAGATGTATCAATCCGCCGCGAACGAGACCGATCCCAACCTGGCGCCCGGCACAACGCAGATCAAGTAGTTCCGTCACCGCGCGCCGGTCAGGCTTGTCCTACTCGCGAGCCGGGGCAATGGGTCCGGTATCCGCGTGTCCGCTTGGCGGCAAGACACGTAAAGCATCAGCCCTCCTGCGGTAAGATGCTCGGTGTACCCGAGACATCCCGTAGGAGGGTTTTTCTATGGCTGAAATCGCTGCCGCCGCGCCCGCATCCGTTCTCGACCTTATCGATCGGCGCTCGTCCACACGCAAGTTCGCCGACGTGGCCATTACCGATGAACAGCGCGCTGCGGTGCTCCATGCCGCCACGCGAGCCCCATCTGCCGGCGCTATGATGATGTATTCGATTATCGACATCCAGAGGCAGGAGACCCTCGATCGCCTATCTGTGCTCTGCGATAATCAGCCCTTCATCGCCAAGGCCAAATGGGCCCTTGTCTTTGTGGTCGATTATTGCAAGTGGATCGATCTTTTTGAGCACACGGGGTGCTTCGCAGATGAGTTTGTACAGAAGACGGGCCGCTCTGCCCGTCGCACGTGCGGTCTTGGTGACTTTGCGATCGCTGCGCAGGATGCCGTTATCGCAGCGCAGACCGCTGTGATAGCTGCGGAGGCCGTGGGCCTGGGCAGCTGCTATATCGGCGACATTGTGGAGAACGCTGAAGAGGTTGGCGAGTTGCTGGGGTTGCCCGCGCACACCATGCCCCTCAGCATGCTGGTTTTTGGCGTGCCGCACAAGGAGCGCCCCGCCACTCCGCATCCTGTTGAGAACCTGGTCATGAGCGAGCGCTATCGCCGTGCGGACGCCGCGATTATGGATGCCCAGATAGCGGAAATGGATGCCATGTTCCGTCCGCACGCAACTGAGGCGGGCGCGCGCGTGGTCGATATCTACACTCGTAAACATACAAGCGATTTTATGGCTGAGATGAATCGCTCTATGGAACAGTGGTTTGCCAATTGGAGCGCTGAGGAGAAGGCGTAGCCCCTCGCTCCTCATTCATGCTTGATACTGGCGTTTGCTTAAGTTGCTCTGTAGGGGGCGGCTCTTCTTTCTTTGCAGATTGCGCCTCGCTCAATCGCCGTGAAGGCCCTCTCGAAGGGTTCTTCACGGCGATTTCTCGTAGATGGGCTTGGCGGTCACGTAGTTACGCGCCCGCGGGGCAAATATAGAGCCGCTGCGAAAAGGATGACAGGCTCGCGCGTGTCAAAAAACACCTTAGTGCGGAGGTTAGGACAAATAGTGCGTTAGTGCGGTTTGGAGGCGCTTTGGTTGCGTATCTTTATGCATGGAGCGTAATCATTTGAGCCTTCTACCACGAGTTAAGCGAAAGCCTTATTCACAAGGTACCCTTACTATCCTCTTCTCGTTCCGCACTAACGCACTATTTGACACTCTAGGGACCGCACTAAGGCATTATTTGACCTAACTTCCGCACTAACTCGATATTTGTCCCAGCCCGCCTTCCGCACTAAGGCTCTTTTTGACATCGTCCGCGCGCGGGGTCTTGTGAGGCGCCCGCGCGGCCTGCGAACGGCAGGTGCGCGGTGGGCACGTGGTGTGTGCGGCACATTTGGTAAGCAAAAACCCGCCGATCTCTTGCAGATCGACGGGTCTTTTTGCGCCGCCAGCTTGTGGGCGGCGAGGCTATACGCAAGGTGCAGCCCTGGCGCAGGGTGCAACCCGGAGTGCCGCGCAAACGCGCGCGTCGCGCCTGGTTGCCGGAAGCGCGATAGAAGCAAGCGCTACGGACGCGTGTTGGGGTCGATGCGCGTCATGCGGTCGACTTCCTTGAACTTGGTGAACAAGGGCACGTACTCGTAGAACACGCTGGAGCTCTCAAGGCCAAACCAGCGAGCCGGAGAGCCGGCAAAGCGGCGGATGGTGTACTTGAGGGCGATGGCGGAACGCTCGCGGCTGTCCACGTCGCTCTCGGGCGCCAGCATCTTGCGGAGCATGCAGAAGCGGAACGAGCCGATGGGGCCGGGCTTCTTGTACACGGAGTACTCATGCGTCTGCGGCGGCAGCTCGCCGGAGGCGGACAGGTCGGAGACCACCTGGCGCAGGTAGGCGTTCACGCGCTGGTTAACCTTGTAACCAAGGTAGAGATGGACGCGGAAGACGTAGTCGGTACCAAAGGTCTCGACCGAGTAGGAGAACGTGTGCGGCTCGTCCATTACCTCTACGTTTAGGAACCAATAGGCGCGGGCGCGCTTGGGGTGCTTGTCCAAGATGGAGTAGAGGATGTCGCGGTCAAGGTAGTTGGTGTTGGTCTCGTTGGTGAGGTACACCAGGTTGTCGCTCATGAGCTCATAGGTCTCGTCGTTGCGAAGACTGTCAAGTTGGCCCAGATAGGAGCGGATGGGCAGCAAGGTTGCCTGACGGCGCTCGACGGAGGTGCCGTTGTACCAGCTGACCATGATGCCCATGATGAGGGCAGCCATGAGGATGGTGAAGTAGCCGCCGTGGAAGAACTTGGTGAGCGATGCACCAAAGAAGAAGCCTTCCAGAGCGACGAAGAAGATGACGAAGATCCAGGCTGCGATCTTGCGCTTGCGAATGTTATGCAGGAAGAAGAACAACAGGATCGACGTGCAGATCATGGTGATGGTGATCGCCAGGCCGTACGCCGCCTCCATGTGCGCGGAGGACTGGAACAGCAGGACGACGGCGATGCAGCCAACCCACATGACGTTGTTCACCATGGGGATATAGAGCTGGCCCTTGGTCTCGGCGGGATAGAAGATCTGCATATGGGGCATGAGGTCCAGGCGGCTCGCCTCGGAGACCAGCGAGAAGGCTCCGGTAACAAGCGCCTGAGAGGCGATGATGGCCGCGCAGGTGGACAGTCCGACGGCGAACGGTCGCATGCCCTCTCCCAGCATCTCAAAGAACGGGTTGAGGTCCTGGATGGCGGCAAGCTCGGGGTTGCCGGCGTTGGCGAGCAGCCAAGCGCCCTGGCCCAGATAGGACAAAAGCAGGCAGATCTTGACGAACGGCCAGGTGGCGTAGATGTTGCCGCGGCCAACGTGGCCCATGTCGGAATACAGGGCTTCCGCGCCGGTGGTGGCGAGGAAGCAGCTGCCCAAGATCATGACGCCGGCGTGGTTGTTTGGCGAGAGCAAAAACGCGATACCGCGCAGCGGGTTGAAAGCCAGCAGGATAGCGGGGTTGCCCAGTACGTAGACCAAGCCGTTAGCGCCCAGGAACAAGAACCAGAAGGTCATGACGGGGCCAAAGGCGCGGCCGATCTTGCTGGTGCCCGCGCGCTGCACGGCGAACAGGATGCTGACGATGATAAGGGTGATGATGACCACGTTGGTCTGTCCATCACCGATCAACGACCGCATGGCGGGAATGGTCCTCAGGCCCTCGACGGCCGTGGTGATGGTGACGGCGGGAGTGAGAATGCCGTCAGCCAACAGCGCGGAGCCGCCCAGCATCGCAGGGATGATGAGCCATTTTCCATATTTTCGGACGATGCTGTACAGAGCGAAGATGCCGCCCTCGCCGTGGTTTCCGGCTTTGAGCGAGATCAACACGTACTTTACCGTGGTCAGCAGGGTGACAGTCCAGATAACCAGCGACAAGGCTCCCAGGATGAACTCCTCGGTAACCTGCATGATGCCACCCTGGCCGGCGAGCAGCGCCTTGGTGACGTACATGGGCGAGGTGCCGATATCGCCGTAAACGACGCCCAGCGTTACCAACATGGCGGCGATGCTTACCGGAATGTTGTGGCTTTTGTCATCCCCATCCCCGTGCTTTGATTCATTTTTAGATTTTCTTTTAATTGCGGCTACGCCGTGGTCATCGGGCTTGCGCGTGCCCTGCGTGCCGCTCGTTTGCTCCTTTTGATCGGAGGCAGTCGATTGCGTCATCGGTTCTATGCTCCTTGATGAAACGGGCCCCGTCCGGTTGGACGTGGGGCGAATCGATACCAAGGTCGCGCGTCGTGGGTTGCACGCCTTGGTGGCACGAGATTATAGCCTTATTGGAAGTAGTTCGCCATTCATTGGATGCCGATGCTATGCAGGTTAATTGCGCCTTGCCATGCGGTATGAAAAACGCCGCTGCCCGCACATGGAAAAGGGCGGGCAGCGGCGTTGGATGGGTTTATATCGACGGGCGAAGCCTTCCGTCTGGCGGTCGTGGTCAGAGCGCTTAGCGGGGGTCCGCCTCGATGCCCGCGCGTTGCATGGCCTCTTCAACCGTGTAGCGCTTGACCAGGTAGCACTTGTGGATGCGCGGGTTGCGGGCAAAGTCCTCTGGAATCGTCTGCGCGGTGATGTCCGTCAAGACCACGCCTGCGCGCGCCAGGCCCTCGATATCGGGCTTGAAGGTGCGGAGGTTGCACGAGAAGATCGCCTCGCCTTGGCGGGTGAGCAGGCGCGACAGGCCGATGATGAGCTCGGTGTGGTCGCGCTGCACGTCGAAGGTGCGGTTGCCCATCTTGGACGAGTTGGAGAACGTGGGCGGGTCGCAGAAGATGAGGTCCCAGCGGTTGCGGGTCTCTCGCTGCTCCGAGATCCAGCGGCGCACGTCCGCGCGGACAAATTCATGGTTGCGGCCCGTAAAGCCGTTGAGCCGCATGTTGCGGTCGGCCCAATCAAGATACGTGTTGGAGAGGTCGACGGTAACCGTTTCCTCAACGCCTCCGTCCGCTGCATAGCAGGTGGCGGTGCCGGTGTAGGCGAATAGGTTGAGGAAGCGCTTCTTGCCGCGAGCGTGCTCGCGCACCAGGTCGCGCGTGACGCGGTGGTCCAAGAAAATGCCCGTATCCAGGTAGTCGTCAAAGTTGACCAGGAACGTAAGGCCGCCCTCCTGGATGCGGGGCAGCCTGCGACGCGAGCCCTCGTCGACGGCATCTTGCGGCCCGCGACCGCTTCGAGACATGGAGCTGCGGCCGGCGTCGGCATATTGCGAGCCGCCGCGCGAGCGCGTGCGCGCCTTGGCGTAGACGTGGTCGGGGTCAACGTCTAGGACGATGGGAGCGATGGTGAGGATATCGAGCAGACGCGCTCGGGCCAGCGAGGGGTCTACCGTTTTGGGCGCGGCGTACTCGGCGATTACCAGCCATCGGCCGGGCGTGGCGTCGCTGCCCTGGTACAGGTCGATCGCCGCGGCGTAATCCGGAAGGTCCGCGTCGTAGACGCGGTAGCAGGTGACGCCGGCGCGCTTGGCCCATTTGCGGCGCAGCCTGGCAACCTTTTTCAGGCGCGCGGCGAATTGGTCGGATTCGGGCACCAAAACGGCGACTTGCTTGCCATCGCCCAAATCTACGGTATGCGTGACGGGTTGGACAAGCTTTTCGTTCGCCCCTTCCTCGTCCAATGATTCTGCGGACGAGAACACGGCGATGTGGGCCTCTTCGTTGTTGGGCTTCACCAAAATGGACGCACTGGGCTCAAGGTTGAGGCTGCGCGAAAGGAAATCGTCGCGGGTGAGCGCGACCAGCTGAGAGCAACCGCATGCGGCACGGACCTTGGTGATAAGGGAGAGGATGCCCGCTGTATGGGTGAAGGGGACCTCGGTGGTGTCGGCGAGCAGCGAGATGGCGTCGGCGTCCTCGCTTTTTAGGGCGGCGAGCACGTCTTCCGCCCGGGCGGCGACCAGGGCGGCGTGCTTGGCCATGCCGGCGGAGCGCAGCACGCGGGCGGCGTAGCTTACGGACGCCGGGTCTGCATCCGTGGCGATTATAACGGCTCGACGGTTTCTGCCCGCCTCTGCGCGCCCGTCCGCCTCCGCGATAAGCGCGTTCCATGCGCCCTCGTCATGGCGCTGCCAACCGGTGAAGCCCCATTGCTGGCGCAATAAGCCGGGCGCGCGGTCGATAAGCTGGCTGATGGCTTCGAGCTCCAGCCCGCCGCCGGCGCAGGAGAGATCCACCAGGGCGGGCGCCGCGGGGGAGTCCTGATCCCTATCAAGCGATGACACCGCCTGCGACCAGCCGGTTTGGGCGAGCATAAGGGCGGCGTAGTCCGGGCGGAGCACGTGCGCCTTGGCGCCGGATCGGGTGGCTTCGCGCGGCAGGCGCTTAAAGAGGGGCTCGCCGGAGAGGTCGAGGTGGATGCTGGCGCGTTCGCCGCGGATGGAGAGGGCGATGCGCGCGTCCGGATGCTCGGTGTCGACGTTGGCGCGGGCACCGGCCTCGTCTGCCAGGCGGTCGCAGATAGCGTCTTTCACGCACAGCGCGGCGTAGTGCGAGTTGCGCAGTTCTTTGTTGGAGCCACGGGCGGTCACGGCGATGCTGGCGCCTTGGACCAGGATAGATTCCCAGGGCATGTCGTAGGCGCCGTCATACAGGGCGTTGGCGTCCCAGCAATCAAAGCGGCCAAGGACCACAAAGACGCGGCTGGCCAGGCGCGACCACAGGCAGGCGCGGTAGGCGTCGGCAACCGTACCGGTAAAGGTGACGCGGCCCTTAAGGCGGCGGGTCTTGCGCAGGCCCATGGCGCGCAGCTCCGCGTCAAGCGCGCTTTCGAACCCCTCCGGGCAGCTGGCGTAGAACTCCAGGTATGTCGCGGTGAGCGCGGCTTGCGTTGCTTCGTTCATGGTGCTGCCTTTCATAAGGGCGCCGCGATGATGCAGATGCTGCGAGGTCTGCTCGATGGCATCGGCGCGGGCGCGTACGTGTTCAAGGTGCCATTATCGCATAGTGGCGCGCGGGGCAGCTCGCCCCCACCTGACCGCTACAATATGGGAGGATAACTGCGTTGTAAGGGGGACTACATGACCGCGTTTGGATCAAAACCTGCCGACCTGGCTATGCCGGCGGCGCTGTTCTTTGATGTGGACGGTACGTTGGTCTGGCATGATCCGGATGCCGCGACGGGCGAGAACATCGTCAACAACCCGCCCTCGCCCGCGGTGTACCAGGCGTTTCACGCGCTGGCGGACAACGGGCACAAGGCGTTTATCTGTACGGGGCGCCCGTTGAGCCTGGTGGCACAGGATCTGCTCGACCTTAAGCCCGCGGGCCTTATCACCGGTGCGGGGGCAACTATTGTTATAGATGGAAAGATCGTCTACCAAAACGGCATCGCGCGCGAGTTGTTGGACCAAACCCTCAGGGCGATCTTCGAGGCGGGCGCGGGCGTGATGTATGAAGGCGCGAATCTGTGCGTGAGCCTTGTGCCCGCGGGCGTGCCCTATGATGATTTTCCCGGTGTAGCGACCGTGCACACCGTCGAAGATTTCTATGCGTTGGCGGGCGATGAGGTGTTCGACAAGATCTCGTTCATGAACAGCGAGGTCCCGGCGCTGCGGAGCGCGTGGGATTTTCTGGGCAAGCACTACACCATCTGCGATTTGGGCGTAGGCGTGGGCGAGATGAGCGTGATCGGCACCGATAAGGGATCCGGCATTCACCACGCGCTCGAGGCGTTAGCGAAGCTGGATGGCGCGGATGCCGCTGCAGATGCGGCGTACCGTACCTTTGCGTTTGGCGACTCCGAGAACGACCTTCCCATGATGCGCGTGGTGGACCATCCCGTGGCGATGGGCAACGCGTTGGATTCGGTCAAACAGACTGCGAGCTACGTAACGGCCTCGGTTCAAGAGGACGGCGTTCCGGCGGCCCTGCGCCACTTTGGACTGATCTAGCGCGTGGACGAGGAGGGGCGACCGTAGTGGTGGGCTTGTTTGACAAGTGGTCCCTTCCATAACGGAGTCAGGCAGAATAACCTTTGGGTTTTATAAGGCGGGGTCGCGCAAGCGGTTCCGCCTAGTTTTTATCAAGATGAAGAAGGTGCGACTCGGCGCTATCCACTGTCTGCTGAGGATTGGTTGCAACTCATCCGTTTTACCTCTTGTCAGCTGGTTAGCCCCATGGCCTCCTCGCCAATGAGTAGCGCAGCATATAGAGGTACGCTCTTGATTCCCTCGTCCATTCCATAGCTCTTCTCAGTCACGCGAATGACGCGCGGGCAGTTATATTTGTCTGCAAACTTTTTAGCGCTTGGACTTGGGACGCGTTTGCCAGATTTGACCACGATGGGAGCGACGCCGTTGGGGAATTTGAGAACAAACTCGACCTCCTGGACGCTCTGCATGCCCCAGTAGTATGGCTTTGCGCCGGTGGATGCTAGCTGCTGCATGACGTAGTTCTCCGCCATGCCCCCGCGAAAGCGCGCGCTGCGGTGGTCTTTGCCGTCGAAGTCGCTGGGAGATGCATCGTTTTGAGAAAAAATCTCCCAATACGGAGATTATTTCTGGAATCACGCTTAAGGCCAGAGGCTCTGTTCGCCATGGCTAATAAAAGAACCCCGCAGGCGGCTGGTGCAAGCCATCCTGCGGGGTTCTTCAATCAAGATATCAACCAAAGCGCTTCGAGAAGAGAAGGCGCTTTGCGGCGGCGAGGTCCCCGGCGATGTTCCCGAAAAGCTCCGCGAAGCGCGCGTACGGGAACATCGGTCGGGGTCTTGTGCCCAGGTGCCTACTCCAGCTCGAACGCTCCCGTGTAGAGCTGATAGTAGTACCCCTTCTTAGCGATGAGCTCATCATGGTTGCCGCGCTCGATCACGCGTCCGTGGTCAAGGCAGATGATGACGTCGGAGTTGCGGACCGTGGACAGGCGGTGCGCGATGACAAAGGTGGTGCGGCCCTGCATGAGGGCGTCCATGCCGCGCTGGACAATGGCCTCGGTGCGGGTGTCGATGCTCGAGGTCGCCTCGTCCAGAATCATAGCCGGGGGATCCGCAACGGCGGCGCGAGCGATGGAGATCAGCTGGCGCTGGCCCTGGGAGAGCTGCGATCCGTTGCCGGTGAGCATGGTGTTATAGCCTTCGGGTAGGCGGCGGATAAAGTCGTCCGCGCCGGCCAGCTTTGCGGCCTTGATGCACTCCTCGTCCGTGGCATCCAGCTTGCCGTAGCGGATGTTGTTCATAACGGTGCCGGTGAACAAGTTGACATCTTGCAGGACAACACCCAGCGAGCGACGCAGGTCCGCCTTCTTGATCTTGTTGACGTTGATGCCGTCGTAGCGGATCTTGCCGTCGGCGATGTCGTAGAAGCGGTTGATGAGGTTGGTGATGGTGGTCTTGCCGGCACCCGTGGCTCCGACGAAGGCGACCTTCTGACCGGGCTTGGCGTAGACGGAGACGCCGTGCAGGACGTCGTGGTCCGGCGTGTAGCCAAAGTCGACGTCGACCATGCGCACGTCTCCGCGCAGGGGCTCGTAGGTGATGGTGCCATCTGCCTTGTGCGGGTGCTTCCAGGCCCACATGCCCGTGCGCTCATCGGACTCCTCAAGCTCCCAGGTGTCGGGGTTGACGCGGACGTTCACTAGGGTGACGTAGCCATCGTCCACCTCGGGCTCCTGGTCGAGGAGTTCGAAGATGCGGCTGGCGCCGGCAAGTCCCATGACCACGGCGTTGATCTGCTGGGAGACCTGGCCGATCTGTCCGCAGAACTGCTTGGTCATGTTGAGGAAGGGCACCACCACGGCGATGCTGAGCGGCATGCCGGAGAAGGAGAGGTTGGGCACCTTCAACGCAAGGAAGATGCCGCCTGCCAGCGCGACCACCACGTAGATGAGGTTGCCCAGGTTCATGAGGACGGGCATCAGGATGTTGGCGTACATGTTGGCCTTCTGCGAGACCTCGAAGAGCTTCTCATTGCGCTCGTCGAAATCCGCCTCGGCTGCAGCCTCGTGGCAGAATGCCTTGACCACTTTCTGGCCGTTCATGATCTCTTCGATGTGGCCCTCGACCACGCCCAGCTCGCGCTGCTGTGCGATGAAGAGGCGCGCAGAGTTGGAGCCCAAAAACTTGGTAAGCGCGACCATGCAGGCGATGCCGGTGATGATGACCAGGCACATCCATACGGAGAAGTACAGCATGATGCACAGCACGGTGGTGAGGACGATGACGGTCTGCAGCAGGTTGGGCAGGGACTGCGAGATCATCTGGCGCAGCGTGTCGATATCGTTGGTGTAGTGCGACATGATATCGCCGCGCTGGTTGGTGTCGAAGTAGCGGATCGGCAGGTCCTGCATGCGGTTGAACATCTTCTCGCGCAGCTTCTCAAGCGAGCCCTGGGTGATGACCGCCATGTAGCGATTCCAGAACAGCGAGGAGAGGTTGCCCACAAGGTAGATGGCGCCCAGGGTGAGGACGATCTTCAAGATCTTGGGCTGCGCTGCTGCCCAGTCGCCGGTTTGCCACGAGGTGGAGATGACCTCGAGCGCGCTTTGCAGGAACACGGTTCCGATGGAGTTGATCAGACCGCAGAGGATGACTCCGGCCATGACCAGGGGCAGCAGCACGGGGAAGAACGAGAACAGCATCTTGATAAGGCGCGCCATGGTGCCGGGCATGCTGGATTTGGCGCTTGCAGCGGGCTTACTCATTTGCCTCGCCTCCCTTCTGGTCGATGTCTTGCGGCGTGGTTGCCTTGTCTACTTGAGTCTGGTCTGCGGCGGGCGCGTCCTGGGCCATCTCGGCAACGGCTTCAGCGGCGGCCTCCTCGACCTCTTGGGCCTCCTCGCTCATCTTGTTTTGCGAGGTGTAGGTTTCGCGGTAGATGTCCGAGGTCTCAAGCAGCTCTTCGTGCGTGCCAATCTGGGAGATGCGGCCGCCTTCCATGACGATGATGCGGTCGGCGTCCTGCACGCTGGAGATGCGCTGGGCGATGATGATCTTGGTGGTCTGGGGCAGGTAGGTGGCTAGCCCGGCGCGGATCTTGGCGTCGGTCTTGGTGTCGACCGCGCTGGTGGAGTCATCCAAGATCAGGATCTTGGGTCGGCGCAGCAGGGCGCGGGCGATGCAGAGGCGCTGCTTCTGGCCGCCGGAGACGTTGGAGCCTCCCTGCTCGATCCAGGTATCGTAGCCCTTGGGGAAGCCGTCGACAAATTCGTCCGCGCAGGCGAGGTGCGCCGCCTCGCGAATCTCTTCGTCCGTGGCATTCGCATCGCCCCAGCGCAGGTTGTCGGCAATGGTGCCGCTGAACAGCACGTTCTTTTGCAGCACCATGGCCACCTGATGGCGCAGGGCGTCCAAGTCGTAGTCGCGGACGTCGATGCCGCCTACGCGGACGGTGCCGGAGGTGGCATCGTAGAGGCGGGCGATGAGGTTGACCAGCGTGGACTTTGCAGAGCCAGTGCCGCCGATGATGCCGATGGTCTCGCCGCTCTTGATGTGCAGGTCGATGCTATCAAGGGCCTGACGCTCGGCATTCTTGGAGTATTTGAAGCTCACGTCGTCGAAATCGATGGAGCCGTCGGCAACCTGGGTGACGGGCTGGCCGGGGTTGGCGATGGTGGGAGTTGCATGCAAGACCTCGTTGATGCGGTGCGCGCTTTCCTCCGCCATGGTGACCATGACAAAGATCATGGAGAGCTGCATGAGGCTCATCAGGATTTGGAAGCCGTACGTAAACGTAGAGGAGAGCTGACCCACGTCGAAGGCGGTGGCTTGGCTGGTGATGATGAGCTTGGAGCCCAGGTAGATGATGAGGACAAAGGCGCCGTTGACGCACAGGTTCATCATGGGGTTGTTGAAGGCGAGCAACTTCTCTGCACGGGTGAAGTCGGCGCAGACGTCCTGTGCCGCGACGGCGAATTTCTGCTTCTCGTAGTCCTCGCGAACATAGCTCTTGACCACGCGCATGCCGGTGACGTTTTCTTCTATCGACTCGTTGAGGGCGTCGTACTTATGGAACACGCGGGTGAAGATGGGGCCCACCTTGTGAATGATGAGGCCAAGGCCAAAGCCCAGCAGCGGAATCATGGCAAGGTAGACAAAGGAGATGGAGCCGCCCATGGCATAAGCCATGACAAAGGCGAAGATCAGCGCCAGCGGCGCGCGCACGGCGATGCGGATGATGAGCATGAACGCCTGCTGCACGTTGGTGACATCGGTGGTGAGGCGCGTGACCAGCGAGGAGCTGGAGAACGCGTCGATGTTGGCGAACGAGAACGTCTGGATCTTATAGAACAAGTCGTGACGCAGGTTTTTGGCAAAACCGCAGCTGGCGTGGCTGCAGGTGATGCCAGCGGCGGCGCCAAAGAACAACGAGACAAGGGCGAGGAGCACCAAGATGCCGGCGGTGGGCAGGATCTGTTCCACCGAGGCGCCGGCCTTAATGGTGTCGATGAGGTTTGCCGTCACAAAGGGGATGGCCATCTCGCAGGCAACCTCGCAGAGCACCAGTAGCGGCGTGGCTATGGTGGGCTTTATGTAGTCACGGATCGATGCCGCAAGGGTTTTGATCATAGTTCCTCCCAACGGGACTTCACGCGGTCGAGCAGGTCGGCCAGCTGGTCTTGTTCTTCTGGGGTGAGATTTGAAAACGCACGGGTTCTAAAGCGAATGCGCGCTTCGGTCTCCAAGCGGGCCGCCTCTGCGCCGGCTTCGGTCAAGCAGACGGTGAGCTGACGGCGATCTTGCCGGTCACGCGTACGGGTGATGAGTCCGCCGCCCTCCATTTTTGAAAGGATTTCTGAAAGCGATCCGGCCTTAAGATCAAAGGACGCTCCAAGCGCTTGCTGCGACATGGTGCCGCCGTTTTTCTCCAGCAGGCACAAAATGGGCGCCCGGCCCGATCTGCCGCCGCGATGAAAGTGCATGTAGTGACCGCAGAATCCCAGGTTGGTGAGGATGCGCGCGGCGCGAGCCATCACGGGGTCCTCCTCCAGGGCGGGGGCGTCCGGCAGGTCCGGGCACACTGGCCCGCGCATCGCGTTGCTTGCCGTCACCTCTCTGCGCTCTTCTTCAGAACCGTTCACAAAATTCTCCTTACCTTTGATTGCCGTGGCAAGTATAATCCGCGCTCGATAGATGTCAAGGTACCGAATTAAATATTGCGACCTGTCCCTCTAAAAGATATGGTCACCTGTTTTACATACCAGTATTTATAACAACTATGCATGTCATTGGATAAGATATAGGTATTGGACATGTGTCCAGACCATGCGTAAGGTTCTTTATCAAGGTGGCTCGCTAAGCCTGCGGCGCAAAGATTGGATTGCGGTGAAGGCACGATGCGGAGGAGGAGCGCGCATGGGCAAGAAACTGTATTTGGTGCGTCACGGTGAGACGCAGTTCAACGTTGAGCATCGCGTGCAGGGGTGGTGCGACTCGCCTCTTACCGCCCGCGGACGAGAGCAGGCTCGTACGGTTGGCGGGTATTTTGAAGAGCGGGGCATCGCATTTGATCATGCGTACTGCTCAACGTCCGAGCGCGCGAGCGATACGCTTGAGCTTATGACCAGCATGCCGTACACGCGTCTGCGCGGTCTTAAGGAGATGAACTTTGGCAAGCTAGAGGGCCTGCCGGATTACCTGTGCGCCAAAACGCCCGAGGAGTGCGTGAGCTATTACCTGCCGTTTGGCGGCGACTCGTCGGATTGGGTGCGCGACCGCATGGTGGAGACCCTAACCCAGGTTATGAGCCAAGAGGGGCATGAGTGCGTGCTGGCCGTGAGCCATGGGGGCGCAAACTACAACTTCTTGCGCGCGGTCTACCCTGCCGCCAAAGAGGAGCTTGCCCGCGGTTGGGGAAACTGTCTAGTCTTGGTGTTCGATTTTGAAGACGGCGTTTTTAGCTTTGAACAGGCGATTCGCTTGGAGTAGCGTCAGCTGTGGCCAAGATACCGCCCTGGTCCTACGTCCATGATTTAGGCCGCATACAGACTTGGGCGCTTCATGTGGCATGGGTATTATAACGTGCCATTTTGAAAGCTAAAAATGACACGCTGTAATACCGATTTGGAAATGGGTATTAAAGATGACCAAAAAATCGTAGAAAAGTGGTAAAGGATAATACCGATTTTCACAGAGGTATTAAACCGGACCACTTAGGCATTGAAAAGCGGTCCTCCTTAATACCCAATGCCTGTCGACTCCAGCGGGTAAGCTGGCTTGTAGCAACGTCATCGCGGACGAATCTGGAGGACCCATGTACCGCATTCTCTTTGTATGCCATGGCAACATCTGCAGGAGCACCATGGCTCAGTCCGTGATGGCGCACTTGGTTGCAGAGGCTGGTCGCGAGGAAGAGTTTCGCATCGATTCCGCAGCGACCAGCAGGGAAGAGATTGGCAACCCGCCGCATCGCGGCACGGTATCGCGTTTGCAGCGCGCCGGCATCGCGGTGGTGCCGCACCGTGCCCGACAAGTACGTGGGGACGAGTATGGCGACTGGGATTACATTGTTGGTATGGATGGCGAGAACATGCGCGGCCTTTCCAGGATATTCTCGTCCAATGCTGCGTGCCGGGCAGACGGCGGCGCCAAGTTGGCAAAGCTGCTCTCGTTCGCGGGTTCATCGCGCGATGTGGCAGATCCCTGGTACACGGGCGATTTTGACGCGACGTACGCGGACGTGGTCAACGGCTGCACGGCGTTGCTCGAGATGCTTGCGTAGCGGTTGCGCGGTGCGGGGCTCAGGGACGCTGGGCGGGGCGAGACAGAGGGCGCGACCGCGTGCGTAAATAGTGGCAGCGTTGGTGTGCGAATCATGTTCTTTTTTGAATGCCCGGCCGCGGCGCGGGCGTCATGGGGTGTGGCGCATATGTCGAGGGGCCGGTGGGGATGCTTCCGCATGCTATTGTATAAAAGATAGATAATAAGCAACTTTTAGTGAATAGATATCTATGCTTCAGGCACTCGTCCAAAGATGTAATGAATGAATGACAGGCATTAATGCACTATTAGTGTACCGAGCGATGCGTAAGCGGTATTGGATGAAGAGAATGGTGAGAGGCGAGGCGCCGACGTTGTTCGTTGTGAAAAAGCGCCGCCGCTAGCGAATCAAATGAGCCAAATAGTGAATGTTGCCGCTTTATTGCGCGCTAGCGTCTGCTGCGCATTCACGCTATCCTTGGCGATTGTGCACGTAACTTTCTCGCATTAAGTTGCAAGGGGGAGGGGAATGGGTCCCCTCCGGTTGCGGGGCACGGAAGGGGATATTGCGCTCATAAACGGAAGGAACCGCCATGACCAAGAACGCAAAGCAGCAGATGGTTGCTGCAACTAGCCAGTGCTCACGTCGAGATTTTCTCAAGCTTTCCGGTGTTACCGCCCTGGGTATGGGCGGAATGCTGATTCTCACCGGCTGCGGCCCCGCCGCGCCTGAGAGCGATGCGGACAAGGGTTCCGCGGAGGAGAGCGATAAGAAGGCTACCCTTGGTGATGGCAAGACCCTGCGAGTTGGTATGGAGGCGGCTTACGCACCCTACAACTGGCAGGTCACCGAAGAGTCCGATTTCACCATTCCCATCGAGAACGTCAAGGGCGCCTATGCGGACGGTTATGACGTCCAGGTTGCCAAGATCATCGCCGAGGAGCTGGGGCTTGAGCCCGTCGCCGTCAAACTTGACTTTGCAGGTTTGATCGACGCCGTTAACAACGGTCAGATCGACATTGTGTGCGCCGGTATGTCCGTCACGCCCGAGCGCGAGTCCGCCGCGGCGTTCTCTGACTCCTACGTGGACGATGACATTGTCATGATTACCAAGAAGGATTCCGCCTTCGCTGGAGCCACCACGTTTGCCGAGCTCGAGGGCGCATCGATCCTGGGTCAGGCCGCGACCATGTACGATGACGTCATCGACCAGATTCCCAACATCAACCATATGACGCCGGCGGAGACCGTGCCCATGGTTGTCGAGAACCTCAACAACGGTACCTGCGATATCGTCACCTATTCCATGCTTTCTGTTCCCAAGCTGCTTGAGACCTACCCGGACTTTGTCGAGCTTGAGATGACCGATAAGTTCGAGGGTTCCGTCATGCCGGACAACGCCGCCATCGCCAAGGGGCAGGATGCGGTGCTGGACCAGATCAACGAGATCATCGCGGGCATCAACGAGGATGACCGTCAGGCCATGTGGACTGCCTGCATGGATCGTCAGCCTATGTAAATAGATGCGGCGTGGCGCTTGGGGCGGCGAGCTCCGGTCGCTACGTTTGGATGGCAGCCCCTTGGCCGGACGAAGTTTTGGCCGGGTGCATTTGCAACATAGAAGCACTGCGCAGACGCGCGTCGGTTGAACATTTGCCGGCGTGCGTCTTGCGGCAATTTGCAAGAACAAACACAACAGTACTGATTGAGGTATGGGAGAAGACATGGGCTCCAATCAATCGCAGACGGCAGGCGCAAACAGCCGCGGCCGTCTAGCAACGTTTATATTGTCTGACCACCGCTATGTATTGCTGGCTACCAGTGCCGTCGCCGCCCTGGGCGCGATGCTTTCCAGTAGCCCTCGTCCCGCAATGAGCTTTATGGCAAACGCCTACATGGTCGAGGTGGTCATGTACTACATCTTGATCGCTTGGCTGGTGCTAAGCGCTGTTGCCCTGGTGTTCAAGCTTGCTAAGTGGCGTACCTATGCGGACGAGTCTTTGTTTACCAAGCCCGCTGTGGCACGCCTCCTGCGTTATGTTTCCTACGTGGTGTGGCTTATTGTCGCCGTACTGGTGGTGGACCGCATTGGCATGGGCCTGGCGTCCGCGTGGGCGGTTGCATCTACTGCCACGTCTATGCCCGAGACCACGCTGGAGCGCATGCTCTACGTTTTGTACAAGGGCCGCGGCACGTTCTACGAGGGCTTTAAGACCACCGTGTTGTTGGCGGTCTTTGGTACCAGCATCGCGTTTTTCCTGGCGTTGCTTCTTGTGTTCCTGCGCATTCAGGTTGTCGATCGTTCCGATAACGACTTTGTCCGTTTTCTCAAAGTGGTTGGATCCGGCTTTGCCAAGGTTTACAGCACCGTGGTGCGCGGTACGCCTATGATGGTCCAGGCCATGATTATCTTCTTTGGCGTGTTTGGCCTCTTTAAGATGACCAATCTCACCACCACGCAGATCAACGGCATCTGGAGCACGTTTGCGGCGGGCTTGGTGACCATTACGCTCAACTCAACCGCCTACATGATGGAGGTGCTGCGCGGCGGCATCGAATCCGTGGATATGGGCCAGGCGGAGGCCGCGCGCTCGCTGGGCCTCTCCCAGTGGCAGGCCATGCGCAAGGTGGTGTTTCCCCAGGGCGTCAAGTTTGCCATCCCGGGCCTGTCTAACGAGCTGATCATCAATATCAAAGACTCGTCAGTACTCTCCGTCATCGGCACGTTTGACCTCATGTTCGCCACTACCACGGTGGGTGGCACCTACTATCGCCAGTTTGATGCCGCGCTTATCACCAGCATCATCTATCTGTGCCTCACCATGCTTGCCTCGTGGTTGCTCAACCGTTTGGCGCGTCGCCTGGAAGTGGCCGCGGTCAAGGTTGGCAGCACGTCGGACCAGCCCATTAACGTGGAGGAGAAATAAACCATGGCACAGATCAATACCACAGTAGACGGTGCAAGCGCTAAGCCCATGGTGCGCATCGAGGGGTTGCGTAAATCCTTTGGCGATCTCGAGGTCTTGCGCGATGTGAACCTGGATATTATGCCGGGCGAGGTAGTCACCATCATCGGTGCATCGGGCTCGGGCAAATCGACCCTTTTGCGCTGCATCAATTTGCTTGAAACGCCGGACGCTGGCCACGTGTGGTTCCATGGGTCCGACCTCACCGCCGACCATGTGGACGTGAATAAGCTGCGCGAGGACATTGGCATGGTGTTCCAGGGTTTCAACCTGTTCAACAACATGGACGTGCTGGACAACTGCACCCTGGCGCCGGTCACGCTGAAAAAAGCCACCAAGCAAGAGGCCGAGCAAACCGCTATGCACCATTTGGAGTCCGTTGGCCTGGCAGATTTTGCCCACGCCGCCGTGGCCAAGCTGTCCGGCGGCCAAAAGCAGCGCGTCGCCATCGCCCGCGCGCTGTGCATGAACCCCAAGATCATGCTGTTCGACGAGCCTACCAGCGCCCTTGACCCCGAGATTGTGGGCGAGGTGCTTGAGGTTATGCGCAGGCTGGCGGCAGAGGGTATGACCATGGTGGTGGTCACGCATGAGATGGCCTTTGCGCGCACGGTTTCCGATCGCGTGGTCTTTATGGACAAAGGCGTGATCGCAGAGCAGGGCGCTCCCGCGCAGATCTTTGGCAACCCGCAGCATGTCCGTACTCGCGAGTTCCTTAAGCGTTATTTGGACGATGCCGACGCGGTGAGGGCGTAATTCTCGTCCGCACGGCCGCCGTGCCTGTGGAGCCTGCGGATGTTTTGGCTGCAGGCTCTACGTTGCCGCGGCCTCGCTGCGGTGCGTGCGGCCGTTACGCGACCACCAGGCAGATGGTCACCATGATTGCGACGGCCACGGTGCCCAGGCTGGTGGGCGCCATAAAGCGGTCGAGCTTGGTGTGGTCAGGTTCCTGCACAATGCCTGCCAGCGCGCTCATAAGGGGTTGAAAGCTCAGGCAGATTGCAGCGCCCGCAACAAAGGTGCGCAGCGAGAATCCCTTCACAACAAAGATGAAGGCGACAAACAAGATAAGCGACAGGTAGAGCAGGACCGTGTGGTACATCCGCATGGCCTGCTCTCCGTTTACGCGCTGTCCACGCACGGTTGCGCTGCAGCCCTCGCCCAGCTCATAGAGCCTGTTGGCGATGGTGCGCTTGCCCTTGGAGGCATCGTCCAGCGAATCGCGCATGTTGTTGATGTTCATCACCGCGGCTACCGGCAGGCCCAGCGCCACGCCCGCGACCAGCGATGCGACATCAAAACTATGCAGGTAGAGAAAGCTGCCTGCGCAAACGGCGACTAAGCCAAAGAAGATAAAGCTCATAATGTCGCCCAGTCCCATGTAACCATAGGGGTGCGGCCCTACGGTGTAGAAGACCGCGGCGGCAATGGCGGCGACGCCGAATGCCAGAAAGACGCCCATCGCGGCGACGGCGTTTCCGTCAAGCGCGGGCCCGCGCAGGAAAGACACCCAAATCAACAGGCATCCCAGCGCAAAGGTAAGGGCACAGGTGCCAAAGAGCGCGCGCTTCATCTGCCGTGGTGTGATAATGCCTCTCTGCATGCCGCGCTTAGGGCCAACACGGGTCTCATCGTCCAGGCCGTGCGCAAGGTCACCGTAATCGTCCGCGAAGTTGGCGATAACCTGCAGCAGCACGGAGACAACAAGCATGAGGATAAAGACCTCGACCCTAAAGGCCCCGCGCGCCGCCGCCAGTCCTGCGGCGATGAGCGAGCCCGACGCCGCCAGCGGTAGGGTGCGCAGCCGAGCCGCCTCGATCCATGCTGCTCGAACTTCATGTGCGGAAGTGTTCTGTACCTGCGCGTTCATTATGTCGCCATGCCTTTCACCTGCGTCGTCAAGCACTTCATTATAGGAGCTTGCTGCCCTCATCCTAACCAATTTAGCCATCGCGTGAGGACGCGTGTGCACCCGGTGGGCTTCCGCATCGCGGTAGAATGGAGAAAGCATGCCGGGTGCCCGCGCGTGTTGCGCGACCGTACCCGGCGCTGCAGCTGGAATCGATGCACAAGCACGGCTTTTAGGAGGAGCAATGTCCATCATCACGCTTTCGCGCGGCGGCCTGGTCGCACGCGTTGACACCAAGGGCGCGCAGCTTATGGGGCTGGCGCTCAACGGTGACGAGTACCTGTGGCAGGCAGACCCCGCATGGTGGGCCAAGACCTCTCCCGTTCTGTTCCCCCAGGTGGGCGAACCCGGCGCCAAGGAGCTGCAGTGCTCTGCCGGCGTGTGCCACATGCCGCGCCACGGCTTCGCGCGCGACTTCGAGCACAAGGTGGTCGCCCAGGACGAGTCTTCCGTCATCTTCGAGCTTACCCAAAGCGAAGAGACGCTGGCCGTGTACCCCTACAACTTCACCCTCAACATGACCTACGCCATCACCGGCGACGCCACGCTTACCCAAACCTTCAAGGTGACCAACAACAGCGACGTCGCCATGCCCTTTGCCGTGGGCGGCCACCCTGCGTTCAACGTGCCCATGCCCGGCACCGCGGATGAGTCTTTTGACGATTACGAGCTTCGCTTTTGCGAGCCCTGGACGGGCGACTCCCCCAAGATTGTCGACGGCGGCATGATCTCCTATGCCGACCCCATCCATATCCTGCGGGACAGCGACGCCATCGCCGTCAACCGCGGTCTGTTCGACTTTGACACCGTGGTGCTGCGCAGCGTGCCCAACAATACCATCGACCTGGTAAGCAAGGTCTCCGGCCGCGGCGTGCGCCTGGACTTCCCCGGCTTTGACTTTGTGGGCATTTGGTCTGCCAAACCGGATGCTCCGTTTGTTGCCGTTGAGCCCTGGACGGGCCACGCCGGCATGCCGGATGAGGACGATGTGCTGGAGCATCGTGACAACATCATCATTCTGGCTCCGGGCGATGTGGACGAGCGCTCGTTCTCGATGACGGTTCATTAGCGCACCAATATATATAAGTAGGTGGGGCCTCCCCTTCCTCCCCCGGGATGTGTTCGGCGCGTTGCGCCTCAGAACATCCCGGGGGAGGAAGGGGAGGCCTTCTATAATGTTGGCTGCTCAAAGGGTGCGCACAACCTATACCGTTCAAGGAAGAATGTGCGCTAAAAAAATAAAATTTTGAGCGACATAATGACCTAAATAGTTATGGGGAGGGGTTCTTTATAGTAGCTTCCCATAAGGCAGTTTTTTGTTGTGGAAATGCACTCTACTTTATCTTAGTGCAGCGTAGCATGTATTTTCATTTTAGAAGAAGCGGTTTCATGCGCGCTTGTCGCGCTTCGATAATCACCGTAATATGATGCTAAAAACGATACCCTACCTGCGGAAACGCAAAAACTGATCTCGCTTTTCTTGTGCTATTGTGATGCCTATAGGGCCGTTTTATGCGGCTTTGAAAGCTGGATTTTAGCTTGTAGGTTCGGATAGGTGGGGAGTTTGCATTATGCGTGAACACAGAATAGGGCTCGGGGGGGGGCGCCTCCAAATTAATGGCGAAGGCGCCAAGCCTTCTGCCGAGGGGATTAGCGAGGGTATTTGCGCTCGCGCTGCTGGGCGTGATCCTTTCGCTTGGCGTGGCGGTGCCTAAGGCCGCCGCTAATCCACTTGATAGTATTGGTGCTGCCGTTATGCAGCTGCTGGGCATGGGCGACGCCGAGCCCGCGGATGCGTTTGATAAGCAGAAGACGGTTGATCCCAGCACCATTGCAACGTGGTCGGACATTATTCAAAACGACACCGAGAACATCGGCCGCATCTGGACGGACAAGACAGTATCGTCCACGAGCGTGCAGCTGCCGGCATCTCCCGATGGCACTGCCCCGAGCGTCGATATCGGCGATTCCGATTTCCTCGTAACGCTCTCTGCTCTGTCCTCTACCTCCAATACCACCACCACGTCGAGCAAGCCGCTCGATATCGTTCTGGTGCTCGACGCTTCGGGTTCGATGGACGATGAGCTGACGAGCGAATATCGCTACAACGAGGTCTACAACATCAATACGGATGGCAGGACGACTTACTACGCGAAGAATGCCAACGGGTCGTACACCGAGATTGATCGAATCACGAGGACGGTGCTGTTCTGGCAACAGTTCGATCACTGGGAGCTCAACGACCAGACGGTCAATCCCAAGACGAGCGCTCAAGATTCCGACTCCAGCCATATTCAGTTCTATACGTACGATGAGGTGACGACCACCAAGATGGCCGCACTGCACGATGCTGCCAATGCCTTCATCGAGAACACCGCAGCGCAAAACGACGCCATTGACGATGCGGACAAGCAGCATCGTATCTCGCTGGTCAAGTTCGCCAGCGACAAGAGGGACACCGTCGGCAACGACACAATGGGTGGACGGAACGATTACAATTACAGCCAGATCATGACGAACCTGACGGCGTACACCTCAGAGAACGTGGCGTCCGCAACGAGCATGGTCGACGGCCTTACGGCTTCGGGCGCCACCTCCGCCGACTACGGCATGCAGCACGCGCAGACCGTGCTCGCCAGTGCGCGCGATGATGCCCAGAAGGTCGTCATCTTCTTCACCGACGGCGAGCCCAACCATCAAAGCGGATTTGACGGCACGGTGGCCAACGACGCCATCAGCGCGGCGAAATCGCTCAAGGACGAAAACACGCTCGTTTACACCATCGGCATGTTCGCTGATGCGGACCCGGGCAATACGGACGCGTCCACGAGCAACCAATTCAACGCGTACATGCATGCCGTGTCGAGCAACTATCCGAAAGCCTCTGCGTGGAACAGTCTGGGCGATCGCGTGTCTCAGGATTCCGCCTACTACAAGGCGGCGACCAACGCTGCCGAGCTGAATCAGATCTTCCAGGAGATCTCCGATGAGATCAACGCGGGTACGGGCTATCCGACGGAAACCACCGAGGGCGCCGAGGGCACCTCGGGCTACATCACCTTCACTGATGAGTTGGGCGCCTACACGGAGGTCGACAGCTTCAAGTCGATCGTCTTCGCGGACAAGGTGTTCAGCAATCCTGAGAAGTCGTCAAATGGTTTGACCGACACGTACACGTTCGAAGGGGAGGGCGGCAACGCCCTGTACCCGAACGGCAACCTCAACCAGATCGACGTGACGGTTCAGCGCAGCGATGAGCTTGCGCAGGGCGACGTTGTGACGGTCAAGGTGCCTGCCGGCCTTATCCCGCTGCGGAAGTTCACCGTCACTGATGAGAACGGCGCCGCGACGATGGATATCGCCGAAGCGTACCCGATGCGTATCTTCTACGGCGTGAGCGTCAAGCAGGGTGTCTACGACGCGCTGGCGCAAGGCACGGCCGACCAGGCGCTGAAGAGCTACATCGCCGCCAACACCACCGACGGCAAGGCCAGCTTCTACTCCAATTACTACGATGGAACGGTGACGTCGGGCGGCAAGAAGCTCGGCAACACCACGGCGTCATTCGTCCCTGCCGAGGGCAACAGCTTCTACTACTTCACCCAGAACACGATGCTCTACACGGATGAGAACTGCACGCAAAAGCTGATGACCGAGCCGCATACGGGCGACATCTATTATTACAAACGCGCGTATTACGCCAAGGATGCCCAGAGCGGGGAGGTTACGAAGAAGGACAGCATCACGCGCTTCGTGGGCGCCAACTTCTCGGCGAGCACGACGTTCTGGGGCAAGGCGAACGACGGGTCGTACTATATCAAGGCAGGTGCGCCGCGCATCACGCGCATCGATGGCCTGACGCTCACCAAGGAGAACAACGCCACGGATACCTCCACCGAGGTCATCAATCCCAACTGGGACAACATCAACAACCCCGATGTGCTCAACGTCTCGCTGGGCAACAACGGCAAAATCGACGTCGAGCTGCCCGGCACGCTGGCCATCTACAAGGATGCCCAGGTTGCTGCTGACAATAACCTGAGCACCGACGTGCTTGAAGGCAAGAGCTTCGAGTTTGAGATTACGGTTGCCTCCGCGGCGAACAAGAAGCTTAGCGCCGTGGTGAAGAATGAGCAGGGCGACACCCAGGGCGATCCGTTCGAGCTTACGTTCGACGCCCAGGGTAAGGCGACGCATTCCATTAAGGATGGCGAGACCCTTTACATCTATGGCCTCGACGCAGGTGCCGATTACACCGTGACCGAGGTCGCGGACAAGCTCCCTGCCGGCTTTACGCAGACGAGCGAGGAGTACGACGCTGGTGTCATAGCTGGCAACACGGTGACCACTGCGAGCTTCGTGAATACTTATAACGTCACTTCCGTTACGGTTGATGCCGATGCCCTTGCGAAGTGGCGGAAGACCTTCGACCGTTGGGATCTTGCGCAATCCTTCGACATCCGCCTTTCCGCCGACCAACCTGGTAACCCCATGCCTGAGGACTTCGAAACCGGTGTCGATGGTCGCGGCTATAAGGATGTCACGGCGACCGAGACGGCCTCTTCTGGCAACTTTGGAGCAATTGAGTTCACCAAGCCCGGCACCTACACCTATACCGTCACCGAGGTAACCCCTGCGCAGGGTGTTGCTGGCGTGTCGTATAGCGATGCGGATTATGACATCACGGTTACCGTGACCGATGACGGCAAGGGTAACCTGAGCGCCACATCCGTTATGACCAAGACGACTAACGACAACGGGCAGGCACTCGAGAATCCCCAGCGGGTTGACGACAACACTGCGACCTTCGTGAACACGTTCAACGCCAGCTCCACGACCACGGGTCCCCGAGCGATCAAGCGGTACACGAATAACGGCGGTAGCGACGCCATCCTCAAGGACAACATGTTCACCTTTAAGGTGAAGGCCGTTGGCGAGAATGCCGATAGCGCACCCAAGCCGGATGGCGTCCAGCCCAACGAAGATGGTTACTTTACCGTGAAGAATATCGGTCAGAACATCGCCTTTGGTCAGGCGACGTTCAATGCCGGTCACGTGGGTAATACGTACGTTTACGAGATCAGCGAGGTCATCCCTGAGGGTGCCACCGCTGATAACGGCTGGACCGTCAACGGCATGACCTACGACCCCACGGTCTACCATGCCAAGTTCACGGTGACCTCCGAGGGCGCCGAGAACAACGCAGTTGTTAAGGTGGCAGTCTCCTACTACAAGGTTACTGATGCGGGGGAGGGGCCGCTGCCCGCTGAGGCCATCCCAGAGTTCACCAACTCCTATGACCCAGCAGACGCCGTGCTGGAGGGCGATACCGCCATCAAGGTGAAGAAGACCCTGAACGGTCGCGACTCCCTTGAGAACGAGACGTTCGACTTCACCATGGATCCGGCCAGCAACGCGACTCGCCTCGCGCTCTCTAATAAAGAAATCGTGCTTGAGGGCAGCGAAGACAATCTTGAGCTGAAGACGAGCATCACCGAGCTCACGAACGGCAAACCGAAGATCGCCAACATGGGCAAGGTCACTTTCAAGAAGCCCGGCACCTATGTGTTCAACGTGATCGAGAATGCCCCGGCTGACGGCAAGGGCATGGTCTACGACAAGCACGCCGCGCGTGTGGCGGTCGTCGTTACCGATGCCAAGGGCGTGCTTAAGGCCGAGGTCACCTACAACAACGGCCAGGGAGCTGACACGGATGCTGCGGCGTTCGTGAATACCTATACCGCCAGCTACACCTATGGCACGGGCATGAACCTCGATGCGGGCAAGACTCTGAACGGTCGCGCCCAGAAGGCTGGTGAGTTCTCGTTCACCATCAAGGGCGTCGGCAAGAGCGGCTCGGTTGCCGCTGCCGACGCTGAGGGCAAGCTCGCCGAGAGCGATAAGAACTTCAGCACCATTGCTGATGCTCCTGACAGTGCGCAGTCCAAGATGTTTAACCTGCTAAGCGGCGTGAAGTTCTCTCAGGACGATGCAGGCAAGACGTTTAGCTACGAGCTCGCCGAAGTCGAGGGAAGCTTGGCTGGCGTGACGTATGACAAGGCGGTGTACGCTATCGACATCACGCCGATCGACAACGCCGACGCTACGATGCACACCAAGACCACCATCAACAAGAAGAACGCCGATGGTACGACGGAACTTGTGGACGAATGCGACAGCGCTTCCGGCGTTGGCGCCGCCACGCTCGGCTTCACGAACACCTACAAGGCGGCATCGGTAACGGTTGACCCGGCGACAACCCCAATCGATCTTTCCAAGGTCCTGACGGGCCGTGATTGGAAGGCGAGCGACTCCTTCGAGTTCACACTGACTTCCGCCGAAGCCGGCAGCCCGAGCTTCGACGTTGCGACCAAGACCGTGACGCAGGCCGAGGGCACGCCCGCGGGTACGGAGGTTCCGTTCAACTTCGGTTCTGCGACGTTCGACACGCCCGGTCAGTATTACTACACCGTGACCGAGACCAATGGTGGGAAGACCATCGACGGCGTGACGTACGACGGCCACACGGCTGACGTCCAGGTCATCGTGAGCGACCCGGGTGACGGGCAGCTCATGGCGCAGGTCAACGTCTATAACGGTACATTCACCAACGATTACAAGACCGAGCTCAACCATAACGATGCCGGCGGCATCGTCGTGACGAAGACCACGAACGGCCACGATATGGCGCGCGGTCAGTTCCAGTTCCGCGTCGAGGCGCTCGACGGCGTCGACGTTACTGCTGTCGAAACGGCGCAGCGCATCGGTATCACGGATGGTACGACGGGTGACTTCGGCAACATCGAAGGCAATGACGGCCAGAAGGTCGAAATGCCTTCCGAGCATCCCATCACGTTTACCCAGGCCGATGTGGGCAAGACGTTTAAGCTGAAGATCAGCGAGCGCGGCGCAGACGGCTCGACGTTTGGTTCGGGCGGCACGGCTGCGGGTTATACGTACGACGACGCCGTGTATATGGTTGGGCTGTCAGTCGCTGACAAGGGTGATGGCACTCTCGAGCTCACCACTAAGGTGACCGACAAAGACGGCAAGATTGATACGCAGGTAAGCTCCGCAGCAAACAAGCACAAGACCTACCTCGACTTCGTCAATAGTTACAGTGGAGGATCTGTTGACGTTGGCGGAGATAGCGAGGTACAGATTGAGGGCGTTAAGGAGCTTTCCGGTCGCCCCATGAGCAACGGGGAGTTCGAATTCGTCGTTTACAATGCCATGGATGACAACAACAAGGTTGTTGCTACCGGGGCAAATGATGCTTCAGGAAAGATAGCGTTCAGTAAGCTCACCTACGATAGAGACAAGCTCAAGGACGATCTTGAAAACGGGCTCGTGTCGTACGAACGAGATGGCAGCATCGATGTATATACCTATGTGTACAAGATCGTTGAGAAGGAGACGTCTCAGCCTGGCCTGAGCTTCGACCAGTATGAGCGTACGTTCTCCGTTACGGTGCGCGATGAAAACAACGGTACCGATCTCAAGGCGGATGTGACGTACCCTGAGGGGGAAATCGTCTTCAAAAATGAGTACGGCAATGCTGAAGGCGCATCGTTGACAATATCTGGAACCAAGGTGGTGGCTTCTGTTGATGGCGCGAACGTTCCGGACTATGTGGGGAAGTACACCTTTGAACTAACGGGTGAGCCGGGGGCTCCTATGCCGGCGGAAGGGGGAAGCCTCGCTACGAACCAGGCTTCCGGACAGGTGGAGTTTGGTCCTATAACCTTTACAATGGATGAAGTCTTTGGGTCTTCTGATGTACGGGAACGTACATTCACGTACTTTGTCACTGAAACCGGTAGCGTTTCCGGCATCGAAAACGATCTGGAAAATACAAAGACAATCACCGTTACAGTGAAGGATAACGGTGACGGAACTATCTCCGTTGTTAGCGATCCTAACGAAATGACGTTCACGTTTACCAATACGTATGAGACGAAGGGCGAAAGCTCCCTGACTGGTGAAGGCAATTATGTCGTCACCAAGGAGTTGAGTGGACGCGCTCTGAACGATGGCGAGTTTGAATTCAAGCTCAGTCCCGTCGCGGGTGGCGAAGCTTTGACCGTAAAGAACGACGAGAATGGAAAAGTGGTTTTCCCGACCATAGCCTTCACTCAACCGGGCGAGTACAAATACACTCTGTCTGAAGTTGATGGCAATCTCGATGGCGTAACCTACGACACGTCGGTCTACGACGTTACTGCCGCCGTTGCGGATAATAGCGACGGTACGCTTTCGGTCACTTGGTCTGTCTTCGAGGACGGCGTGAAGCTTGATGGGACGAGCATCGTCTTTACTAACACGTATTCCGACCCCGTTATTCCAGGCCCGGAGCCCGAGCCGGAGCCTGAACCAGAGCCCGATCCCGAACCTGAGCCTGAACCGGAGCCCGAACCGGAACCCGAACCCGAACCGGAGCCTGAACCGGAACCCGATCCTACGCCTGATCCGGAGCAGCCAAGCGATCCAGATAAGGACGATGGAGACGACTCCGACGATAAGCTCGTCCAAACGGGCGATACGGCCATGGCTGCCGTTGCAGCGGCCGCGGTAGCGGGCATTACCGCCATCGGCGCCGGCGCGATTGCTCGACGTAAAAACAAATAAGACATAAAGCTGTCCGCACCGGGGTCGCGCTTGCGGCCCCGGTGGCGTGTATCTACGAAGCGCTTTGGGAGAAGGCGCCCTGTTCTGTTGGGAGGAGTTGGATGGCGAAGAAGGTGAAGCTGGGTGTTGAGGGGCTTAAGGTTAACGAGACCGAATGCAGGCTCCTCGCCTATTTGGTGCAAAGATCTCGCGAGCTGCATCGCATCGGCTGCGAACATGTCGCACTTAGTCGTAAGGAAATTGCCCGTGCCATTGGTTGTTCTCCGTTGACCGTTATTAGGACGTGCCAGAAACTGGAAGGTGATGGACTCATCGAGATTCGCTTTGAGCACCTGGAGAACGGCGCCCAAATGGCGAACTCGTATCGAGTCACCGCATTGGGACTTGAGGTAAGCCGTTTGTATCGCGAACGCGTTGCGGAATTAGAAACTCATATCTATTAAATGAGCGCACGCTCTAGAATCGTCTTGCATGGACGATTTGCGTGGCATGGGGCAATTCAGACCTCCTCCTGTTCTGCTGGATAGGGGGAGGTTTTGCCATCTGTGGGCGTTTTGCGTTATAGCACCCCACTTTAGCTGCAAAGACGCGCTCGATGTTGCCCAGGCGCCCTGGGGTTGGGTATCATAGCAGCCGTTGAAAGGGGATTATTCGTGCGTTTTGCATTCGACATGCTCTAGCTAGGTAGGTTTTTCTCGCGCCGTGGCTGCGCGAGCGCCCCGTCATGTCCATACGCCGAGTTGCTATATGATGTGCCGCCCCGTGCGGCCGCCCTTAGTCGACCCACACATGTAAATAAGGAGATCAGCTATGCGCGATAAGCTCGAGAAGATCATCATCGCCTACCAGGAGCTTGAGAAGAAGCTTTCCGATCCGTCCGTTGCCGGCAACATCAAGGAGTTCACGCGCCTCAACAAGGAGTACGCGCATCAGACCGACCTGGTGAACGCCGCACGCGAGTACATCTCTGCGCTGGATGACATCGAGGCTGCCAAGGAGATGCTGCGCGAGGCCAGCGATGCGGACGAGAAGGAGATGCTCCAGATGGACATCTCCGAGAACGAGGCCAAGCTGCCCCAGCTGGAGGAAGACATCAAGTTCATGCTCATCCCCAGCGACCCTAACGATGAGAAGAACACCATTGTCGAGATTCGCTCCGCCGCCGGTGGCGACGAGGCTGCGATTTTCGCTGGTGACCTGTTCAAGATGTACCAGCGCTTCTTTGAGACCAAGAAGTGGAAGATGACCGTGCTTGACTCCAGCCCCAGCGAGGCCGGCGGCTTCAAGAGCATCGAGTTCAAGGTCGAGGGCGACAAGGTCTACTCCGTTATGAAGTACGAGTCCGGCGTGCACCGCGTTCAGCGCGTTCCCAAGACCGAGAGCCAGGGCCGCATCCAGACCTCTACCGCGACCGTTGCCGTGCTGCCCGAGGCGGAGGAGATTGATGTTCAGATCAACCAATCCGACCTGCGCATCGACACCTACTGCGCTTCCGGCCCCGGTGGTCAGTGCGTCAACACCACCTATTCGGCGGTGCGCATTACCCACCTGCCCACCAACACCGTGGTGCAGTCCCAGGAGCAGCGCTCTCAGATCCAGAACCGCGAGGTCTGCATGCAGATGCTGCGCGCCCGCCTGTACGAGATGGAGCTTGAGCGCCAGCAGGCAGAGCTGGGTGCCGAGCGCTCCAGCCAGATTGGCCACGGCAACCGCTCCGAGAAGATCCGTACCTATAACCAGCCGCAGGACCGCGTGACCGATCACCGCATCGGATTCAACTCCACCTACAACGGCGTTCTTCTGGGCGACCAACTGTCGACCGTGATTGAGGCGCTCGCCGCCGCCGATCGCGCAGAGAAGCTCGCCGCCGCCGTCTAAGGCGTTTTAGTCGCGCTGCGCGCAATGATAGCAATGAAGAGAGCCGGGGCGTCCGTGTGGGAGCTCCGGCTCTCTTTATTTGGGGGAAGCGGCCTTACGGTACAAGGTAGCTTCGCGGACGTTACTCGCGGGGGCGCATCCAGGGTTTGCGCGGCGTCTTGGCAAGGTCGGCGCCGGCGCGGATGTGCTGGGCGATTTCTAGCACAGGATCGTCGTCGGGGGTGGACAGCACTTCGCTGGGCAGGGGTTCGTCTACGCCGGCGCGGTGGAAGTTGCCTACAAAGTCATCGGTTTTGAGCACGTTGATGACGGCGCGCGGATCGACGGAGCGGATGGTCTTGATGGCATCGCCCACTTCATAGGAGGACAGGACCGCGTGGATAATGCCAACGGCATCGCCGCTATACGCACCGGTGCCGTCGATGATGCTGGCGCCGTGGTGGAACGTCGCGGTGTAGATGTCCGCCACCTCTTTGGGGCGCTTGGTCGTGATAATGAGCGTCGAGCGGTTGTAGCGGTGGTAGAAGCCATCGATCGCCTTGGTGGAGATGAACTGGAAGACTATGGAGTACGCGGCGTGCTCCCAGCCAAAGATGGCGCCAAAGATACCCAGCACGCAGCAGTTGGCGGCGAAAACATACGGCCAGATGGTCTTGCCCGTTTTGTTGGAGACGTACAGCGCGATAAAGTCCGTGCCCGCGGTGGACGAGCCGCTTTTGAGCGCGATGGCGATGGCGATGCCGTTGAGCACGCCGCCAAAGATGACGTTGAGCAGGGTTTCGCCCAGAATAGGCTGGAACGAGAAGATACGCAGGAAGAGGCTGAGCAGCGCTACCTGGGTCATGGAGAAGATGACAAAGCGTTTGCTGATGCTGCGCCAGCAGAAGAGGGCGACGGGGGCGTTGAGCGCCAGCACGCCCAATGACGTAGGGAAGCTGACGCCTACCAGCGACGTGACGCGGTCGATAAGCAGCGCGATGCCGGTGAAGCCGCCGGAAAGCAGGTTGGCAGGGTTGACAAACGCTTGGATCACGTAGGTTTGAAGCAGGGCGGAGGCTAGAACGCAAAGCAGGGTGACAACACGGCGGACAAAGATGTAGCGACCAAGGTGCTTGATGTTCTCGAGGGGGCTGGTGCCCGACATTCGCGGTCATCTCCTTTGGGGCGGAAGGCTGATGGGGTGCGGTTCGACGCTGCGTGCACATAGTAGTACAGGCGGCACCCGCTTGAAGATGCGAACGAGTTTTCTGATAGATTGTGCGCACATGGGGCATGCTGCCAATAAAAAATGGCTCCTAGTCATGCAAAAGCGCTGGTTTTCGCCTTGTGCGATGGTCTATGAAGTAGAATCGCTTGCGAAACACGAAGCGCCTTCACGCCCTTGGCGGGTTGCGAGGCGAGCGAGAGGAAGGGTTGGGCTATGGCGAACGAGGTATGGACTATCGGCCGCTGCCTGGACTGGACGCGCGATTACCTGGGCAAGAAGGGTGACGAGCATGCCCGCTATACGGCTGAGCTGCTTTTGACCAGTGTGACCGGTATGAAGCGCATCGACCTTTATATGGGGCTTGATAAGCCCATGTCTCCCGTCGAGCTCGATCGCATGCATCAAGCGGTGGTGCGACGCGCCAAGGGCGAGCCCGTGCAGTACATTACGGGGACAACCGGGTTTAGGACGCTTGAGATCAAATGCGCCCCGGGGGTGCTGATTCCTCGTCCAGAAACCGAGGTATTGGTGGGCGAGGTGTTGGACTACCTTGACCGCAGCGTGCTGGGGGCGGGCCCCGCCTCTGGTAGGGCGCGCGTCGAGCTGCCCTGGAACGCCCAGGTTGAGGAGGCTCGACGAGCAGAGGAGGCGGCCGCCGCGAAGCGGGCTGAAGAGGGGGGCGCCGAGGCGGCTGGCGAGACGGATCTTGTGGCCGAGGACGCGTTCGACGACGTCGCGGCTGGGCCGGATGCGGAGCCCGGGCAATCCCGCGCGCAAGATGGGCAGCGCGTGGCGCGAGTTCTTGAGGTTGGCTGCGGAACCGGATGCATATCGCTCTCAATCGCCGCGGAGCGAGAGGGGAGCGTGCGCTGCGTCTCCACGGACGTCAATCCCAAAGCTGTGGAACTTGCGATCGCTAATCGCGATGCTCTTCATATGGACGAGGAGACGGTGGCGTTTCGCTTGGGCGACTTGGTGTCGCCGGTGCGCTCGGATGAGGCCGGGGCGTTTGACGTACTGGTGTCAAACCCACCGTACATTCCGCGCAAGGTGATGGAGGTCCTCCCCTTAGAGGTGACCGATTATGAGCCCCATTTAGCTCTTGAGGGCGGAGAAGACGGGCTCGACGTCTTCCGCCGCTTGGTTGCCGCGGCGCCCAGGATGCTGCGACCCGGAGGCTTGCTTGCATGCGAGCTGCACGAGGAGTCGCTTCAGGATGCGGCGGCTATCTGCACCGCGGCAGGGTTCAAGGACGTTCGGATTATCGAGGACCTTGCGCGTCGTCCCCGTATCATCTTGGCGACGGTTGGAGAGGCTTAATGACTAAGGTTGTTGCGGTTGTTCCTGGTTGCACGGACGGTCTTGATGGGGTGGCGGATGCGCTCAGGGCTGGCGCCCTTGCCCTGCTGCCCACCGAAACCGTGTATGGCGTGGGCGTGTGCGTGGGCGCCTACAGCGCATGCGGGGAGACGCCGGGGCCCCAAACGGGATACGGCAGAATCTTTACGCTGAAGCATCGCGACGTCGCTCAAACCGTGCCGTGGCTGGTGGCTGGACCTAAGGACCTTGATCGCTTTGGGCGGGATGTCGTGCCTCAGATTCGCGCGCTGGCATCCGCTTTTTGGCCAGGCGCGCTGACGGTTGTGGTGAAGGCATCGCCGTTGGTTCCCTCGTTTATGCGGGCGGCGGACAATACCGTGGCGCTGCGCGCCTCCGCCTCTCCGGTCATTCAGTATCTGGTGCGCGCTTGCGGATCCCCGCTGGCGGTGACATCTGCCAACACGCATGGTGCGCCGGCGCCAGATTCGTTTGCGGCGGCGGAGGAACGTATCGTGGCGGGCGTGGACGTTGCGGTGGACGCGGGGCGGACAACGTGCCGCGATGCATCGACCATCGTTGCCGTGCGCGACGGCGAGCCCGTGATTCTGCGTGAGGGGGCAATCTCTGCCGGTGAGATCCGGGCGGCGCTCGCGTAGGCCGCGCGTGCAACAACAATATGGAGACATGGTGCTCAGACGCGGGCGATAACGGACGCATCGCCCCGTTGTTGGCGCCTATTGGTGCAAGCGACCCTGCGCGAAGGGTCGCTTTTGTCGTTAACCGACCATTCAACCCGCTTGTCGGGTGGCTATAAAACCATCACAGGGTGCGCATGGGCAATGTGACACAATGCTGCAACAACAGACAATTCGATGTAAATTCACCGGGTGTGCAACCTGGTTGCTTTTTGTGCTCAAGAAAGGTGCCGCTATGGCGTTCTCGTTAAAAGACCTGGGCTTGGTCGACCAAATGTACCTGCCTCACGGCGGTAGCTATATCATGGCGCTCGATTCGGGTACCACGTCGGTTCGTGCCATCATCGTGGACGAGTACGACTGCATCGTGGCGCAGGCTTCGCGCGCAATAAGCACAACATACCCCCAGCCCGGCTGGGTGGAGCAAGATCCCATGGAGATCCTTGCTTCGCAGATTGCCGTCATGATGGAGGTCCAGTTTAAGAGCGGCATCCACTCCGACAGCATCGCCGCCATCGGCATCACCAACCAGCGCGAGACCACGGTTGTGTGGGACCGCGATTCCGGCCAGCCTATTTATAACGCTATCGGGTGGCAGTGCCGCCGTACCGCTCCCATCGCGGACGCTTTGGTGCATGAGGGTATGGACCAGACTATCCGCGAGAAGACCGGCCTCAAGCCGGACGCGTACTTCTCCGGCACCAAGGTCAAATGGATTCTCGATAACGTGAGCGGTGCTCGAGAGGCGGCGGCCGCCGGTCAGCTTATGTTCGGCACCATCGATACCTGGCTGATCTACAACCTCACTGGCGGCATGGTGTACGCCACCGACTACACCAACGCCAGCCGTACCATGCTGTTCAACATCCATACCCTTGAATGGGACGATGAGCTGCTGGAGGCGCTCGACATCCCGCGCTCTATGCTGCCCGAGGTACGTTGGAGCTCGGGTGACTTTGGTCGCGTCTCAAGCGAGATCATGACGCACACGCCCCCTATCACGGGCGTTGCCGGCGATCAGCAAGCGTCGTTCTTTGGCCATTGCTGCTTCGAGCCCGGGCAGACCAAGAATACCTACGGAACCGGCTGCTTCATGCTCATGAATACGGGCGATGAGGTTGTGCATTCCAAGAACGGGCTGCTGTCCACCATCGGCATCGCGGAAAACGGCAAGATTAGCTATGCGCTGGAGGGCTCCATCTTCCATGCGGGCAGCACCATCCAGTGGCTGCGCGACAAGCTCGGCATCATCGCCGACGCTGGAGAAACCGCCGCGATAGCCCGCTCGCTGTCCAGCAACAACGGTTGCTACCTTGTTCCTGCGTTTAGCGGCTTGGGCGCACCGTGGTGGGATCCCGATTCGCGTGGTCTCATCTGCGGCCTTACCGCGGGTTCCGATCGCGCCACGCTGGTGCGCGCTGCATGCGAGTCCATGGCGTATCAGACCTATGACGTCCTTCGCTCCATGGAGGCCGATGCCGGTCGCAAGCTCTCCGGGCTTTCCGTCGATGGTGCCGCCTCTCGCAACGAGTTCATCATGCAGTTCCAAGCGGACTTGCTGGGAATCCCCATCACTCAGTCCGAGAGCATCGAAACAACTGCGCTGGGTGCCGCGTACCTGGCGGGCCTTGCCGTTGGCTATTGGGAAGACAGGGACGAGCTGGTTCAGAATAGAAATCTTGGCAAATGTTTTGAGCCTGCGGGTAATCCCGTTGAGCTTGCGCGGGTACTATCAGGTTGGCATGACGCTGTGGCGCGGTCCCGTACCGTGTTACAGTGAGACACGTGTCGCTAATAGAGCGCCGTCAAGAGGGGCACATGTAAGTGACCCAGGCAACCAACGAGGAAAGGAACGTTTCCATGCGTATCGCCATTGGCTCCGACCACGCCGGCTTTGAGCAGAAGCAGATGCTTGCCGCATATCTTGCGGACGAGCTCGGTCATGAGGTCATCGACCTGGGGCCGGACACGGACGACCGCGTCGATTATCCGGATTACGGCGAGAAGGTCGCGCGCTGCGTGGCTTCTGGTGAGGCAGACCGCGGCGTTTGCGTGTGCGGCACCGGTATCGGTATCGCTATTGCGGCGGACAAGGTCGCTGGCGTTCGCGCCTCGTCCATCACCTCGCCCGAGTTCGCGGACCTGTTCCGTCGCCATAACGACGGCAACGTCATCGGTCTCTCCGGCCGCTTTGTCGACCCGGCCGTCAACCGCGACATCGTCAAGGTCTTCCTTACCTCAGAGTTCGAGGGCGGGCGCCATGCGGCACGCGTCGAGAAGATCATGAAGCTCGACACCACCGGTAAGAACGCGGCCTCTGCGTAGCGTTGCGAATCCCGAGTATCCATTTGTATGGCTGTGGCCGGTGCGGGTTTTATGGGAGCCATGAAACCAGTGCCGGCCCCTTTTTGATTGGAGATATATGAGCGTTGAATTTGACCAGAGTCGCTTGACCGTAGTCGATCACCCCATGGTGCAGCACAAGCTTACCATCATGCGCGACGTCAAGACGGGCTCCAAGCAGTTTCGCGAGCTAGTGAAGGAGCTTGCCCTGTTCGAGGGCTATGAGGCGACGCGCGACTTTCCGCTTGAGGATGTTGAGGTGACCACGCCCATCTGCACCACTACCGCCAAGCAGATCGCCGGTCGCAAGGTCGCTATCATTCCTATCCTGCGTGCCGGGCTGGGTATGGTCGACGGCATGCTCGAGCTCATCCCCGCAGCTCGCGTTGGACATGTGGGCATGTACCGCGATGAGGAAACCCACGAGCCTCACGAGTACTACTGCAAGGTTCCCGCAGATATCGACCAGCGCACCTGCCTGGTGGTCGACCCCATGCTCGCTACCGGCGGCTCCGCCACTGCCGCTATTGAGTATCTGCGCAGCCAGGGCGTCAAGGATGTTCGCCTCCTGGTTCTTATCGCCGCACCCGAGGGCATCAAGGCGGTTCTTGACGCGGATCCGGACGTGCGCGTCTACACCTGCTCGGTGGACGAGCGACTGAATGAAAACGCTTACATCGTTCCCGGTTTGGGCGATGCAGGCGACCGAATCTTCGGTACTAAGTAACAGTTGTCCATAAATCAACCACATGAAACAAGGGCTGCATGTACCGTTAGTCGGCATATGCAGCCCGTTTGTTGCATAACGCGCGCTGGTCAGCGATATGGGTAACCAGTGTGAAATAAACCCATTGAAATGAACAAGCAACTGCTTACAATAGGGTCTCAAGCGCTCGGCGAGTCCCGCTGAAGAGGCGGAGCCCGTGCGGCAGGAAGGGTGAAACGGTGCTTGGTCAAGACAACTTGGGCAATATTCCGTTTGCGATTTCTGGAGTCGCGATAGGTGTCTTGGCATTTGGAATCCTGATGGCTGCGCTGCTGCCGGTGTTGCGGCATAAGCGCAAGGCGAACCTCGCCAAAGGGTTTGTTTCAATCATGATTTCGCTTGCTTTGCTACATTCGGGCGTTATAGTGGTCTACTTGTTTTCGCAAAAGCGCGTTCTAGCGTGTTTAGTGGGGGAACTTGTGGGCTTCTTTGTCTGCTGGACGCTCCTCGCCGTGTATTGCATGACGAGCGGCAGGCGAAAGTAGTTGCGAGCCCGCACATGTGTGCGAGCGAACAAAAGGAAGGTGAAACCTTGGAAGCGTTCGATAAGCTGCCGGGAGAGATCAATCACCTCGTATCGAGCTTTAGCTCGATCCCCGTGGTTGGCGATCTGATGCACGGAGTCACCCAGTATTCTTTCTGGCTCATCGTGTCTTCGATCGTGCTGCTGGTCATCATGTTCGCGTTTGCACGCCGCGTATCGGTGGTTCCCCACGGTCGCTTTGCGAACGCGATCGAGTACGTGATCGAGTATCTCGAGAACGATGTGGGCATCGGCATTTTGGGCAAAGAGTCCTGGCGTCGCCACCTGCCGTTCCTGGGTACGCTGTTCTTGTTCATTCTTGTGAACAACATCATCGGTATCATTCCTGGAATGAAGCCGGGTACGGGCACCATTTCAACCACTGCGGCGCTCGCCCTCGTTGTCTTCATTTACTTTGTCCGCATCGGTATGAAGAACCACGGAGTATGGGGCTATATTAAGAGCCTCGCTCCCAAGGGGGTTATGTTCCCGCTCAACATCCTCATTTGGTTGATCGAGCTCATCTCCACCCTGCTTCGCCCCATTACGCTTGCCGTTCGTCTGTTCTGCAACATGTTCGCGGGCCACATTGTTCTGGGTTCTTTCGCCCTCATGGTGTCGCTGTTCGCGGAGCCGCTCATCCAGCAGCTTACCGCGGCGAATCTGCTTGGCGCCATTCCGTCGCTCGTGTTTGCGGCGATTCTCTTTGTCATCTATGCAATCGAGATTTTCGTCGGCGTTATCCAGGCGTATGTGTTCACCGTTCTCACCGCGGTCTACATTCAGGGCGCCGAGGCGGAGGGCCATTAAGGTTTTGGATACCAGACGCATATATAGAGTGCGTTTGATATAGGTATCGTGTTCAAAGTGCGTCAAAGATGGCGCATGAACTCAAGGAGGAATTGTGGGAGTTATCGGTTACGGTCTTGGTGTTATCGGTGCAGGTCTTGCTATCGGCCTGGCCGCTTATGGTGTCGCGAGCGCCATGGCACGTCAGCCTGAGGTTCAGGACCGCGTCTTCACCGTCTTCATCATGGGCGCCGCCTTTGCTGAGGCCCTGGCCCTGATCGGCTTTGTTGTTGCATTGGTTGTTAAATAGTCGGGTGTTCCAAATAGAACGCCGGACTTCAGATCCCGAGGGGGAGTCATGAAGAACGTTACACGCGTGAGGATAGCACTCGGGGTCACCGCCTCGGTGTCGAGCGTGCCCGCCCTGGCATTCGCCGAGGGTACGGAGTCGGGCGGTGCGGATATCCTTATCCCCAAGATGGCGGAGTTCGTTCCCGCGCTCGTTATCTTCCTCATCATCTGGTTCCTGCTTGCCAAGTTCGTTTGGCCAAAGGTTATCTCTGTGCTCGATGCACGCGAGCACAAGATCGAGGACAGTATCGAGGAGGCTGACGCTACCAAGGCGGAGGCTGCCGAGATTCGCGATCAGGCGGATGCAATCATCGCCGACGCGCGTCGCAAGGCTTCTGAGATCGTTCTGGATGCTCGTTCCGATGCCGAAAAGGAGCGCGCCCGCATCGTCGCAGCCGCTCACGGCGAGGCTGAGGAGATCATCTCTAAGGCACACGATCGTGCCGATGACGAGATGAAGCGCGCTTATGCCAGCGCTACCGACACCATCGCGAAGATGTCTGTCGCCGTTGCCGGCAAGATCGTTGGCGAAACCCTCGCAAACGACGAGGAGAAGCAGCGCGAGCTCATCAAGAAGTATCTCTTGGAAGTAGGCACCCTCAATGGCCGATAAGCAGATCAGCGAGCGCCTGGAAAAGCGCAAGCTTGAAACCTACGCACGCACGCTGCTCGAAGCCGCAAAGACCGAGAACCGCGTGTACGAGAATCTCGCTCCGCTCAAAGCGGAAGCAGAGGCGAGTCCCGAGGTCCTGTCGGTCCTGTCCCAGATGGCCGCTCATGGCGACCTGGATAAGCTGTCCGAGGTTCTCGACCTCTATAGCGAGATGGCAGATGGCGATCAGCAGACCGTCGGCGTCACCGTCACGACCGCTGTTCCGCTTGATAACGAGCTTCGTGCGCTGGTTACCCAAAAGTGCGAGCTCGATCTGGGCTGCAACGTGTTTCTTATCGAGCGCGTCGACCCGTCTATCATCGGCGGCCTGATCCTTTCGGTGAACGGCCGTCGTCGCGACGCATCCGTGCGTCATCAACTTGAGCAGGCCCGTAAGGTCATGACTCATGCAGTAAAGAATTCGGAGGTATAGCCACATGTCCGAGGCAATCAGTGCCGAGAACATCGAAGAGGTCTTGCGGCAACGCCTGTTTGACCTGACGGCTACCGTCGATACCCAAGAAGTATCCCATGTAGCCGAGGTGGGCGACGGTATCGCTCACATCTTCGGTCTCAAGAGCGCGATGGCTGGTGAGTTGCTGGAGTTCACCAGTTCCGCGACGGGAGAGACCGTTTACGGCTTGGCTCAGAACCTGGACCGCGATGAGGTCGGCGCCGTTTTGTTCGGCAACGTCGACTCTATCAAGGAAGGCGACGCCTGCCGTACTACTGGCCGTGTTATGGACATCCCCGTCGGCCGAGGCATGCTCGGTCGCGTTGTCAATCCGCTTGGCCAGCCTATCGACGGCAAGGGCAACCTTGGCGAGACCCATCGTCGTCCCATTGAGTTTAAAGCCCCCGGTGTTATCGACCGCACCCCGGTGTGCGAGCCGGTTCAGACCGGGCTTCTCGCTGTAGATGCGATGATCCCCGTTGGCCGCGGCCAGCGCGAGCTCATCATTGGCGACCGTAAGACCGGTAAGACCGCAATCGCGATCGACGCCATCATCAACCAGCGCGGCAAAGGCATGATCTGCGTTTACGTCGCTATCGGCCAGAAGGCATCCACGGTGGCGAATATTCGCGAGACCCTTGCTCAGCACAATGCGCTCGAGTATACGGTTATCGTTAGCGCAACCGCTGCTGATTCCGCTCCGCTTCAGTACATTGCTCCTATGGCGGGCGCTGCCATTGGCGAGTACTTTATGTACAACGGTGCGGACGGACGCCCAGCGTCCCGCACTAACCCTGGCGGTCACGTGCTGGTCGTATACGATGATCTGTCCAAGCAGGCCGTTGCGTATCGTCAGATGTCGCTTACGCTTCGTCGTCCGCCGGGACGCGAGGCATACCCCGGCGACATCTTCTATCTGCACTCTCGCCTGCTGGAGCGCGCCTGCAAGCTGTCCGAGGAGAACGGTGGCGGTTCGTTGACTGCCCTGCCTATCATCGAGACGCAGGATGGTGACGTTTCCGCATACATCCCCACCAACGTGATTTCCATTACGGATGGCCAGATTTATCTGCAGGGCGAATTGTTCCATCAGGGCCAGCGTCCCGCTGTCGACGTCGGCATCTCCGTTAGCCGCGTTGGCGGTTCCGCCCAGACCAAGGCCATGAAGCAGGTCGCCGGCAACCTCCGACTCGACCTTGCTGCGTATCGCGAGCTTGCTGGCTTTACTCAGTTTGGTTCCGACCTGGATGCCGCTACGCAGCGTCAGCTTACGCACGGCGCTCGTATGACCGAGCTTCTCAAGCAGCCTCGCTTCAAGCCCATGTCCGTCAACACCCAGGTGGCCGTGCTCTTCGCCGGCAACAAGGGATTCCTTGACGATCTGGACATCGCCGACGTGGTTCCGTTCCGCGACGGTCTGATCCAGTATCTCGAGGGCGCCTACGGCAAGGTCTTGGCAGAGATCGGCGGGGGCAAGATCGATGATGCTTTGAGCATGAAGCTTGAGCAGGCAATTTCCGACTACAAGGCGGAATTCTTGGCAGCAACAGGTGCCGCTTTGGGCACTGAGTCCGTGGAGAATGAGGGGAACTAAGCCCGATGGCCAACCTCCGTGAAATAAAGAAGCGAATCGGTTCGGTATCTACTACCGAGCAGATTACGCGCACTATGGAGATGGTCGCCACGGCGAAGATCAAGCGCGCTCTCGATCGCGAGAAGCGTTCTGAGGCATTTCGTGACGCCATCACCGACGTCATGCTCACGGTTGCGGGCGACACCGCGGCCGAGACGGTCTCTCCGCTTCTCGCGAATCCCGAGACGTACGAGTGCGCCCTCATCGTGGCAATCAGCTCTGATCGAGGCCTGGCGGGCGGCTTCAACGTGCAGATCGACCGTGCGGTCGAGAAGCGCATCGAGCACTTCCGCCGGCACGGCGCCAAGCGCATCGAACTCATTACCTGCGGCCGTAAGGTGTCTGAGTACTTTTCCAAGTATCCTGATGTCGTGATGCAGGTCGTTGGTGAGTCCGATAACCCTAGCATCGAACGCGCTCGCGCGATTGCGAGCTACATCGAGGACGGTTTTTCCGAAGGCAAGTTTGGACGCGTGGACATCATCTATCACCACGCTAAGAACCGTGTCGAGCAAGTGTTGCGCGAAGAGCGCATCTTGCCTCTGGACCCCGTCGTCCTGAAGACGGCTCGCGGACCCCGCAACAACGAGAACGAGGCGCCTCAGCGCATCTCGTCGCCCTTTACCTACGCTCCTTCGGCTGAGCACGTCCTGGGCAAGCTCATCCCTACGTACGTGCTCACCGTTATTCAGCAGGCTCTTATCGATTCTGCTGCTGCCGAGCAGGGCGCTCGCCGTAAAGCGATGCACTCCGCAACCGAGAATGCCAGCGCTATCATTAGCGAACTCAAGCGCACCTACAATCGCGTGCGCCAGGCATCCATCACCACCGAGCTCAACGAGATCATCGGTGGAGCCGCAGCATTGGAGGATTACTAATGGCAGATACCATTTCTGTCGATTCGACGGCGACTGCCGGTGTCGGCCACATCGTCCGCATCATCGGCGCCGTTGTCGACGTCAAATTCAAAAATGGCGTGCCCAACATCTACAACGCCCTTACCGTTGACGCTGATACCCCGGTGGGCCACGTCAAGACCATTCTCGAGGTTGAAAGTCAGCTGCCCGGCGACGTTGTCCGCACGGTCGCTATGACATCCACCGATGGTCTTCAGCGCGGCCTCGAGGTGGTCGATACGGGCGCTCCCATGAAGATGCCCGTTGGCAAGCAGACCCTCGGTCGCATCTGGAACGTTATGGGTCAGCCTGTGGACGGCAAGGAGATGCCCGAGGTCGAGGATTACTATCCTATCCACCATCCCGCGCCCAGCTTCGACCAGCTGACCACCAAGACCGAGATTTTCGAGACCGGCATCAAGGCCGTAGACCTTCTCGAACCCTACATTCGTGGTGGCAAGACCGGTCTGTTCGGCGGCGCTGGTGTTGGCAAGACCGTTCTGATTCAGGAGCTCATCAACAATCTGGCGCAGGAGCACGGCGGCACGTCCGTCTTCACCGGCGTAGGCGAGCGCACCCGCGAGGGTACCGACTTGTTCCTCGAGATGAGCGAGTCCGGCGTCATCAACAAGACCTGCTTGGTCTACGGACAGATGAACGAGCCGCCCGGAGCGCGTCTGCGCGTCGGACTGGCAGGCCTTACCGAGGCCGAGTACTTCCGTGATCGCGGCCAGGACGTCCTGCTGTTCATCGACAACATCTTCCGCTTCTCGCAGGCGGGCTCTGAGGTCTCGGCGCTTCTTGGCCGTATGCCCTCTGCCGTTGGCTACCAGCCCACGCTCGCTACCGAGATGGGCGACCTGCAGGAGCGCATCACCTCGACCAAGACCGGTTCCATTACCTCGGTTCAGGCTGTTTACGTTCCCGCTGACGACCTTACCGACCCTGCTCCGGCAACCACCTTCACCCACCTGGATGCAACCACCGTTCTTTCGCGTTCCATCGCGGAGCTCGGCCTGTACCCCGCAATCGATCCTTTGGCCTCCTCTTCGGACGCTCTGGATCCTGCGGTCGTGGGCGAGGAGCACTACCGCGTGGCCGTCAAGGTTCAGGAGATGCTCCAGGAGTACTCCGACTTGCAGGACATCATCGCCATTCTGGGTATGGACGAGCTCTCGGACGAGCAGCGCCTCACGGTCAACCGCGCGCGCAAGCTGCAGCAGTTCCTGTCGCAGTCCTTCCACGTCGCAGAGCAGTTCACCGGAAACCCCGGCGTGTACATTCGCGTTGCCGACACCGTTCGCTCTTTCGCGGCCATTGTCGACGGCGAGTGCGACGATCTGCCCGAGCAGGCGTTCCGCTATGCGGGCACCATCGATGACGTGCGCGAGCGCGCCGCAAAGATGGGGGCGTAGCGATGGCGTTGCGTATCCGCATTGTGTGCCCTGAGCACAGCGCGTACGACGCGGATGCCGCGTTTGTCTCCATCCCGTCTACCGATGGCAATCTTGGTGTCGCGCCGCACCACGCAAACGAAATCTGCACCATCGAGCCCGGATTCGTCACCATCTGTGATGAGGCGATAGGGCAGGTCAGCCATACGTTTGCCGTGGATGTTGGCTACGCTGAGGTTACGGGTGATGAAGTGGTCATCCTTGCCGAGCGCGCGCAGGATTTGAGCGAGCTCGACGTCGAGAAGGTTCAAGCTGATATTCAAGGTTTTGAAGAGAAGCTGAGTAATTTGTCGAAGGATGATGCACACCGCTCGTATCTCTATAATGAAATCGCATGGTGTAAGCTCTTGCTTTCCAAATAAGAGCGCAATGCGATACGTATCAGCATTGCAAACCTATTTGCGATGAGCATCATGCCCGGGGGCGCTCGCGTTCCCGGGCATGTTTTTTGAAAGGGAAGACGTTTGGATATCATCCGCGTTGAAGGTGGTCACGCTATCGAGGGATCGGTTTGCGTCTCTGGCGCAAAGAACTCCGCTCTAAAGCTTATGGCTGCCACGCTTCTTGCTCCGGGCAAGACCACACTCACCAATGTCCCGAACATCTCAGACGTTCACGTGATGGGCAAGGTCCTCAAGCGTATGGGCGCCACTATCGAAGTGGTGGACGAGCACAGTCTTGTCATCGATACCTCGAGCGTTGACTCCTGGGAAGCTCCGTATGAGCTTGTTGCCAAGATGCGTGCCTCTACCGCTGTCATGGGCCCGTTGCTCGGCCGCTTTGGACGCGCCAAGATTGCCATGCCGGGCGGTTGCAATCTTGGTGCCCGTAAGATCGATATGCACATTCTCGGTCTTGAGGCCCTTGGCGTCGAGTTCGACACCGATCATGGCTATATCTACGCGGATGCAAGCAAGGGCTTGACCGGCACGTCGGTAACCCTTGAGTTCGCAAGCGTCGGCGCTACCGAGAACCTCATCATGGCCGCGGTCAAGGCCAAGGGCGAGACGGTTATCGATAATGCCGCCCGCGAGCCCGAAATCGTCGACCTCGCCAATATGCTTAATAAGATGGGCGCTAAGATCACCGGCGCCGGCACGCCCGTGGTGACTATCGAAGGCGTGGACGAGCTTCACCCCGTTGAACATCGTGTTGTGGGCGACCGCATCGAGGCTGGAACATTTTTGGTGGCGGGCGCCATCATGGCGTCTGAGCAGGGCGTTGAGGTTACCGGGTTCAATCCCGTTCACCTTGGCATGGTGCTTCGCAAGATGGAGCTCATGGGCATACGCACGGAACGTACCGAGAACGGTATGAAGGTGTACCGCGCCGACCGCATTGCGCCGGTCGATATCCAGACGCTGCCCTTCCCCGGCTTTCCCACGGATATGCAGGCTCAGGTTATGGTCCTTTCCGCCTTGGCAGACGGCACCTCCATCATCACGGAAAACATTTTTGAAAATCGCTTCATGTTTGCATCCGAGCTTTCTCGCATGGGCGCGAATATCCGCGTTGAGGATCATCATGCGCTCATTCACGGCGTGGACGGCTTCTCCGGCGCGCAGGTAGTCTCTCCGGATCTTCGCGGCGGTGCCGCCTTGGTCATCGCGGGCCTTATTGCCGAGGGCGTGACGGAAGTCTCCGCTATCCATCATATTTACCGTGGGTACGAGCGATTTGTAGAAAAGCTTACAGCTCTGGGCGCCTGCGTTGAGCGCGTTACGCTGCCCGATTCTATCGACGATTAATGCAAGGAAACCTTATGGGTAAGAAGAAGCCTGTTCAACAGACCCGTCGTCCCTCAGTGGGGGCGAGCAGTCGCATCTATAGCCGCGATAACGTGAGCCGTTACTCGGAGCGTGCGCGCCAGCGCCGTCGTGGAAAGCTCATTCGGCGCACCATCGTCTGCACGCTGCTCGCGGTGCTGCTGTGCGGCGTGAGCGCAGCTGGCCTTTGGGTCTCTAAGATCGCCGGCAACCTCCATGGAGTGAATATCACAAGCGACTTGCTTGCAACGTTGGTCGATAGCAATGTTACAAGCGATCCCTTCTACATGCTGCTGCTGGGCACAGATGGCAGGCCGGGCGAATCGAGCTTCAGGTCGGATACCATCGTCCTTAGTCGCATCGACCCCAAGAACAAGCAGGTAACGCTTATTTCCATTCCCCGAGACACCCGCGTGACCCTAAGTAACGGCGAAACGGCGAAGATCAACTCCGCGCACGCGCTTGGCGGCCCCGATGATGTTGTCAAGGCGGTCAACGAGCTGTGCGGCATCGAGATATCCCACTATGCAGAGGTGAGTTTCGAGGGCATGCAGCAGCTTGTTGATGCAATCGGCGGCGTTGAGGTAGACGTTCCGGATAAGATCGATGACCCCAAGGCGGGCAATGTGGTGATCGAGCCCGGCCTTCAGAAGCTTAACGGCGAAGAGGCGCTGACCTTCTGCCGTTCGCGCGCTTTTGCCGATGGCGACTACACCCGCATGCGTCATCAGCGCATCTTCATTGCGGCTCTTGCCAAACAGGTTCTCAACAACACCGACGCCGCCACCATCTTCCCTCTGATCGACTCGCTTTCCGGCATGGTCGAGACGGATATGAGCATTCAGGATATCGTCGCGCTCGCCAACGCTATGCGCGGCATGAATACGGACGAGATTTGGTCTGCGAACATCCCGTCTACCACGGACGACTCTACTGGCGTGAGCTACGTTGTCGCGCTTGAAGACGAGCTTGCAGCGATGATGGAGCGCGTGGACGCTGGCGAGGATCCCAGGGGACCCCAGACCATTGGATCGACCACCGATGCTTCTGCCACCGTCGGTGACCTTTCCAACAATGAAGCGTCCGATTGGTCTAACGGCACCGCATCGGTAAGCGGTGAGACGGACTCTTCCGCAGAGGGGGAGGAGTAGCCCGTTCGATTGCGAGGGCGTTTTCGTAAGCGCCCTCTTCATCATCGTCCCATGCAATATGAAAAAAGGCCGGGCGCCGCACGTCGAATCGACGCGGCGCCCGGCCTTTGCCGTATTAGGTCTTGCAATGTGGACCGTAGGGCTAGCTGCGGGCAAACAGGGCGACCAGCTGCTCAAGCACATCGACCATGCGCTCAAGGGAACTAACGGGAATGAACTCGTTGACGCCGTGGCAGCAGTAGGCGCCGGTGGACAGGTTGGGGCAGGGCAGCCCGCGGAAGGAGAGCTGTGCGCCGTCGGTACCGCCACGGATGGGGATGACGTTCGCCTCTACGCCAGCCGCCTCAAAGGCCTGCTTGGCGGCATCGATGAGCTGCGGGTAGTCGGCGACAATCTCCGCCATGTTGCGATACTGCTGTTCGATCTCAACATGTACGCGGTCTTCGCCCAGGTCGGCATTCATAAAGTCGGCGATGCGGTGCAGCCTGTCGATCTTTTGGGCAAACTTGCCGGCGCTGTGGTCGCGAACAATATAGCGCGCGGTGGCGTGGTCCACTGTGCTAGAGACGCCCTCTATGTGGTAGAAGCCCTCGTAGCCGGCGGTGTGCTCGGGGCGCTCGGCCTCGGGCAGCATGCTGTGGAAACGCGTGAAGAGATTGGTGGCGTTCACCATACGGTCTTTGGCGTCGCCGGGGTGAATGGAATAGCCGTCAAATCGAACCGTGGCTTCGCAGGCGTTGAAGCACTCCCATTCCAGCTCGCCGATAGGGCCGCCGTCTACGGTATAGGCGTATAGGCAGCCAAAGTCCTCGATATCCAGCAGTTCGGCGCCGTGGCCAATCTCCTCGTCCGGGCAAAAACAAATGCCCAGTGCGGGATGGGGGAGCTCGGGGTTTTGGGCAATTCGGGCGACAAGGGCCATAATCTCGGCAACGCCCGCCTTATCGTCGGCTCCCAGCAGCGTGGTGCCGTCGGTGCAAACTAGATCCTCGCCTACAAGGCTATTGAGCGCGGGCAGCTTTGCCGGAGTCATCGCAATTTTGTGTCCGTCCACTTCGCCGCAGACCAAATCACCGCCCGTATACGTGACGATATGTGGCTTTACGCCGGCTCCGGGCGCGACCTCGGTGGTGTCCAGGTGGGCGATCAGGCCAAGGGCGGGCAGGTGCTCGCAGCCCTTGCTTGCGGCAACGCGGGCGGTAACATACGCGTTTTCGCTTACGCGGACGTTTGCCGCGCCCAATGATTCCAGTTCCTTGGAAAGCACGTTTGCCAGGTCAAACTGCTTTTTGGACGATGGAACCTGGTCGCAGTGCTCTTCGGACGAGGTAGTGTCAATTTGGACGTAGCGCAAAAAGCGCTCGAGAACATCGGAATGCTCGATAGGCATGTGGTTCCTCCTTGTGTTGGCTGACGTGCCCGTACGTTTTCTAGGATACCCGCTTGTAAGCCTCGCGAGGTCGGCATGGGGTTGAGTTGCCGGTGCGGGAGGGTAGAATCGTGAGAGTGAAGAAAGGGGAATCCCGCATGGATACAACGGATAGCTCCCGCGAGCTCCACCTTACGGTCGCAAACGAAGATTATCTTGAATGTATGGTTCGTATCGAGCAGGAAGATGGCGAGCACGGTGGCGTTCGCTCCGTGGACATCGCCCAAAAACTCAATGTTTCCAAGGCTTCTGTCAATAAGGCCGTTACGGCGCTTAAGGGACAGGGCCTGGTTGAGCAATCGCATTATGGAAAGGTGATTCTCACGCCAGAAGGCAGGTGCGTTGGCGAGGCGGTGTGGTATCGCCACCGTCTTTTGCGAACATTTCTTATGCAGGAGCTTGGCGTTGAGTATGACCGCGCGGACTCGGAGGCCTGCATGATGGAGCACGCGCTGTCAGAGGACACCATGAATCGCTGGCTGGCCTACCTTGAGGCTCAAGGCGTTGTGGTCGTGGACGAGTAGGTGCTCATGGCGGCGCAGGATTATTACAACAGGGACGCGGCAAAAGAGCTGATGGACCGCCTTGCCGCCGGACCCCTTGTTGCCCAGGGCCCCACGGGGAGCCTGCTGGTCGATGAGGCGGGCACAGCGGATGTACCGGCGGTATTTTGGAACATCGCCGAGCCGCAGGCGTTGACGCGCATGCACGCGCTCTACCAAATGGCGGGCGCGGACGTCCTTATCACCAACACGTTTCAGGCGAGTGCGCCCTGCCTTAAGCGCGACAGCATCTTGCAGGATTATCGTTCTGTCAACAGGGCGGGGGCGGACTGTGCTCTTACGTGCTCGCGTATCACGGGGGTGCCCGCCAAGTTGGTGCTGGGTTCCGTGGGACCGTGCGGCATAGCGTGGGAAGATGCGGATAAGGACGAGGGCGAAGAGGGAGCCAAAGCGGATAAGGAGGCCGAGTCGGCCGTGCACAAGCTTGCGCGCGAGGCCTATCGCAATCAGGCGACCATCTTGATCGAATCCGGCGTCGCCGGCGTGCTGTTGGAGACCTTCTGCTCGCTGCACGACCTTGAACCCGCCGTGACAGGTGCGGTCGAGGCAGCCCACGGCATGCCCGTGCTGGCTAGCTTCGCTATCGATGATGCGTGCCATCTCCTTGGGGACGGCGCGGCAATTGAGCAAGCGTGCGAAGCCGCGCGAGATCTGGGCGCCCAAGCGGTTGGCGTGAACTGCTGTTCCGTATGCGCTGCCACCCAGGCGGTGCCCCGCATGGTTCGCGCGGTCGATCTTCCCGTAATGGTTAGGCCCAACGCGGGCGCTCCAACTGTGGACCAAGACGGTTGCCCGCATTGGGATGAGGATGTCGAGGGAGTAGCCAGGGCGTCTGTCCAATGGGTGGCCGACGGTGCCAGGCTGGTGGGAACATGCTGCGGTTTTACGCCGATCGCCACCTGCGCCATCTCGGGCGCCTTGCACGGCTAACCGTCGTGTCGCCCGTGCGCGAGACCCGGCGCGCGGGACATCGATGGGAAATTGACAACTCTGTGATTGTTTTGCACCCGTGTTGACATGCGCCAGCACGGGTAACCTTTATAGGCCATGCCTAAACGTAAGGATGCTGTTACGCAATGAGCGCAATCATACATTTTGAAGCCGACGGCTGGAGGGCTCGCACGGACGGAGACTTCACAGAGGAAAACGTCGTGCGCATCGCTGATGCAGCCGGAGAGTATTGGAACAGAAGAAATCCCGGTGCCATGGTGTACGTGTGCTATGACGCGCGCCCTGGTGCGGAGGAATGCGCGAAGGCGGCGGCCAGGACGCTTGCCGCCCATGGCGTCGCCGCCGTTTTGTCTGATCGAGTGGCGCCCACGCCGGCGTTAACCTGGGCCGTGTCGCGCAACTCACGCGTGTGCGGTGGCTTTGCGGTTACGGGCTCGCATTACCCCTATGACTACCTGGGCGTGAAACTGTGCAACGCAGACGGCGGCACCGGTTGCCCGGACTTTATCGAGGAAATAGAGCATCTTATCGAGCCCGAGGTCTATGGCGTGCGCGAGCACTATGCGATCAAAGACTTCGTGACTCCCTACTTTGACTATCTCAGCACGCTGGTCGACGGCGATGCCATTGCCCGCGCTCGCCTTAGGGTGGTGTACGACCCCATGTACGGAGCGGCTCGAACGTATATGCCACAGCTTCTGGGCGCCCTTGGTGTAGGGGTCGAGGAGATTCATGGTGCGGACGATGAAGGTTGGCGCGATGTAAGGCCGGAGCCAATCGAGCCTTGGGTGGATGACTGCGAGCAGGCGGTTGTCGAATGCGCCGCACATGCGGGATTGATAAATGACGGAGATGCCGCGCGTGTTGGCGCGGTAGATGAGTACGGCAATTACGTAAGCCCCCAAAAGATCATGGCGCTTGTGCTTGGGCATCTCGTAATCAATCGTGGAATGACCGGGCGGGTTGTGGTGAACCAGGCAACGTCAGTGTTGGCGCGCCGCGTCGCTCAATCGCTTGGGTGCAAGGTAACCGTGCGCCCCATCGGCTTCACCTATATATATGAGGAGATGCGAAAGGGAGGCGTTTTGCTGGGTGGAGAAGGGTCGGGCGGGTTCGCGATACCGTCTCACGTGGCCGAGCGCGACGGCCTGCTTGTCAATGTGCTTCTCTGTGAGCTGATGGCAACTACGGGGAAGAAGCTTGGCGAGCTGGTCAATGAGCTGGAAATGAACTTCGGCAGACTGTGGTACGGCCGGAGGGACGTTCGGGTACAGGTCGAACAGGTGGAAATGCTGAGAACGATAATGCCCGGATTAAATCCGGAGCTCGTAGGCGGACGAAAGCCCGTAGCGGTGAGTCATATGGACGGTCTGCGTTTTGAATTTCAGGACGAATCATGGCTGCTCTTGCGACCCAGCGCAAGCGAATCGGTCGTGCGTGTGTATGCCGAGGCGCCGTCAGTGGAAATAAGAGATGAGCTTCTGGATGCGGGAGCGGATATGGCCAAGGGGAACGCCTAGCGCGCGCTCGTAGAGCAGTGAAGCCGCTAGGGCAAAAGAGAAATATTAGCGGCTCGCTGTATGGATGTAATAAAGGAAGAAACAAGTTGGGCGAGCGGATCGATTCAATCGCCTGGCGGCATGAAATGTGTAGGAAACGTGGAGGGCGGGAAAGACGCCCCCGCGGCGCCCCGGGTATGGCAATATATCTCCTTGCCGCGCGGCGCCGAAGCGACCGCCGGCGC
>OHAX01000092.1_pt1 | contig 67818 bp, 67 predicted proteins | sample 1577261 | NCBI WGS metagenome assembly OHAX01 (sample SAMEA3541483, study PRJEB24748) | human gut metagenome | biome: human gut; feature: human-associated habitat; material: faeces | place: China | collected 2012 | reverse complement strand
GGGGGGGGGGGTGCTCCAAAGAGCCTAATCGGCTCAGCGGTGCCCCTTCGCTTAAAACAACCTCTACAACCTTATATCGCGACGCCATCATGTCGCATTGCACTCTCCAACGCGCATGCAGGGGAGTGACTCCGTAATGACGTGATGCGGAGTTTTTTGCGTTTCAGCTAGCTTCGCAAAGCCCCGTTTGCCATAAGCTCGGGCAGTTTTGTCCTCCCTGCGTTCGCCGTCTAACGCGAGTGTTCGGACGAGGTTTTGCGTAGCGAGCTGCTGTGCCACACGGGTGGTGCGGCGCGCGCGTTTCACATGTTTCTCTCTGCGAGGTAGCGCCTGGTGCGTGCTTCGACCTGCGGGGAACCCATATGGCCAATCGCTAAAAGACCGGACGCTGCCTGGCATGGCGAAGCCATGGGATTTCCGCACGTCAACCAAGTTCCGCAAGAACAAGCACGTAAAAGGAGGTGTTGCCAATGTGGTATGTCATACAGGTCATGCGGGGCCGCGAAGAGGCGATGGCGTCTCTTATAAGTCGAGTTGTACCCAAATCGGTCCTTGAGGAATGCTTCTATCCCCAATACGCCACCGAGATGAAGGTGCGCGGCGCATGGGTGCCGGTGCAAAAACCGCTGTTTCCAGGCTATCTCATTGGCATCACCGGTGATCCGGCGACTCTTGAGCGGCATCTGCTCAAGATGAACGAGTTCGCGCGCGTGCTCTCGCAGGGCGATGTGTTTGTGCCCCTTGCCAAGGAAGAGGTGGCCCTTATAGGTGGGTTCACCAGGCCCGGCGACCGCGTGGTGCCCATGAGTCTGGGCTTTAAGGACGGCGACCGAGTGATTGTTTCGCAAGGTCCCCTTAAAGGTCATGAGGGCCTCATCACAGATATCAACCGCCGTAAGAGTACGGCATATCTAAGCATCGATTTATGCGGGCGGAAGGTTTCCGTCCGCATGGGTCTGGGCGTGTTGAGAACGCCTACGGGGAGCTTGGTTCATGCTTCGGCTGAACTAGATGATTGATAAAGGGATTTCTCGGAAGAGTGGAAGGGGACCTCATGTTCCTTGGTGCGTGGGAGGCGTGCTTCAGCTAAGGCTATAAGGGGCGAGAGGCTGTTGGGATGGATTGAAGTTTAGATGAGCTTGCAACCGTTAACAATGGAGTATGACGACGATGGGGCTCCAACGGATGTAGCCGCTGGTAAAGGCGAGCGGTTTGAGCCGGTGCCTGCGAGCGATGCGCCCGTATCTGGTACGCGGGAGAAGGTCGCCGAGGGAGAGGAGCGCCGCGCCCGTTTGGGCTCTATGCGCGAGCTGGCGGAATGGGATCGCGAGCGTCTTGGCTATCGCTTTGTAAAGAGGGCCTTCGACATCGTGTTCTCCGCGTGCGTGATCGCTGTGGCGATCGTGCCGTCCGCGGTGCTGTGCGCGGCCATCGCCATCGAGAGTCCGGGATGCCCGCTCTACCGCCAGAGGCGCGTGGGGCGCATCGGCGCGGACGGCAGGCCCCGCGAGTTCACCATGTGGAAGTTTCGCTCCATGGTGAAGGACGCCGACAAGATGAAGGACGCCCTCATGGCCGAGAACGAGGTCGAGGGGCCCATGTTCAAGATGAGGGACGACCCGCGCGTCACGCGCATCGGCCGCTTCATCCGCAAGCACTCCATCGACGAGTTCCCGCAGTTCGTGAACGTCCTTCTGGGCGACATGTCCGTGGTGGGCCCGCGCCCGCCGCTGCCCGAGGAGATCGCCGAGTACGACGAGTGGGCCATGCAGCGCGTCGCCGTGAAGCCCGGCCTCACCGGCCCCTGGCAGGTGGGCGGCCGCTCGGACGTGGACTTCGACGACATGGTGCGGCTGGACCTGGGTTATATCGCGCGCCGCGGCGTGATGACGGACCTGAAGCTGATCCTGCAGACCGTCGCCGTGGTCTTCACGGGGAGGGGTGCCTGCTAGTAGGGGCATTCTCGGAATTCGCTCTGGCGCGATGGCGCCCCTTGGCTAGGAACGGGAGCCTCTTTTATCGTGCATGCGAGAGAGGGCCGACATGGTGTACCTCAACTGCATTCTTGGTCGCTACCGTGATTCTGGGCTTCTTGCTTGCACTCGTGGTGTGCGATGGGGTGCCGGAGGGCTATGTCTAGCTAGGCTTGAACCGGATGGGGAGAGCGAGAGGCCCGAATATGAAAGCCCCGTTCGAAGTACGCCGGATCGTATGAATGCTCCGAGTGGCATCTGGATGGTGAGTAGATGGCCCAGTGGAAACACGGGTACCGTTTGGTCGAAGGCGTAGACCAAAAGCTCGAATTCGAACAAGTGTTAAACCGGGGCTTCGCGATGGACGCGAGGCACTTCTGCGATGCATTCGGCGACAAGTTTGGCAAATCGAAGATTGGGCGTTAGCCCGGCTTAGCAGATAGGACTTATTAAATCATGATCATCACTCGCACGCCATTCCGTATGTCGTTCTTCGGCGGCGGCACCGACATGCCCGAGTTCTTCAACGAGCACGGTGGATCGGTCATCTCGACCACGTTCGACAAGTACTGCTACGTAACGGCGCGCCATCTGCCACGCTTCTTCGACTATTCGACCGAGCTCGTCTACTCCAGGATCGAACGCGTCTCAGACTCCTCTGAGCTCGAGCACCCCGCGGTTCGTAACGCAATGCAGATGCTCGACATGCGAGAGATGCGCATCGTCTACGAGGCCGACCTGCCCGCCCGCTCGGGTCTGGGTACCTCCTCGTCCTTCGCCGTGGGCATGCTCAACGCCTTCCACTGCATGAAGGGGACCTACGCCTCCAAGGACCGTTTGGCCAGGGAGGCGATAAAGCTTGAGCGGGAGCTGTGCGCCGAGGCCGGCGGCTGGCAGGACCAGATCGCCGCCGCGTACGGCGGCCTCAACCGAATCGACTTCGCCGACGGGAACTTCTCGGTTCGCCCGATCGTCATCTCCCCGGAGCGCAAGCGCGAGCTCAACTCCAACCTGATGATGTTCTTCACGGGCTTCACCCGCTTCTCCTCTGACATGCAGAAGGCCAACCGCGTCACGGACAAGGCCGCCCAGCTCAAGGAAATGCTGTCGCTGGTCGACGTGGCCGAGGGCGTGCTCACCGACAAGTCGGCCGACCTCTCCGAGTTCGGCCGACTGCTCGACACCACCTGGCGCCTCAAGCGCGGCACCGGCTCGCAGGTCTCCACCGGCTCCATCGATGCCATCTACGAGCGTGGCCTCAAGGCCGGCGCGCTCGGCGGCAAGCTGCTGGGTGCCGGTGGGGGAGGGTTCCTCGTCTTCTATGTGGAGCCCGACGCGCAGGAGTCCGTGCGCCGTGCGATGTCCGATCTGCTCTACATACCGTTCGAGTTCGAGGACGGCGGCACGTCCGTCGTCTACTACAACCCCGAGGACTACGACCTGGAGGGATCCCGTTAATGGATGCCAAGTGCCCTCAGACGGGCGACGAGTGCCTGTCCACCTTCTTCTGCAACTACCCAGAGATGCTGGTCTGCGAGGCCGAGGTCCGCGCGGCACGCGACCTGATCGCGGCGGCCTTCCGCGCCGGCCACAAGCTGCTCGTGTGCGGCAACGGCGGCTCCGCGGCGGACTCCGAGCACGTGGTCGGCGAGCTCATGAAGAGTTTCCGCTTCAAGCGCCCGGTCGATAGGGCCTTCGCCGATGCCTATCGAGTGGTGAATGGCGCCGACGCCCCCGCGTGGCTCGAGGGGTCGCTTCCCGCCATCTCGCTCGTCTCGCAGACGGCACTTTCCACCGCGTTCGGCAACGACGAGGCCGCGGTGGGCGTCTTCGCCCAGCAGGTGTACGGCTACGGCGAGCCCGGCGACGTCTTGCTCGCTATCTCGACGTCGGGCAACTCCGCCAACGTCGTCGAGGCAGTGAAGGTCGCTCGCGCCAAGGGCGTGCACGTGGTCTCGTTCACCGGATCTAAAGAATCCAGGCTCACCGGCATCTCGGATGTCTGCGTCCGCGTTCCCCGCGACGAGGTCTTCCGCGTCCAGGAGCTTCACCTGCCCACTTACCACGTGCTGTGCGCAGCTGTGGAGGCCGACATGTTCGGGGGTGCCGAGTAGATGCGCCCCTACCGCGAGGCTATCGTGCTCGCCGGCGGCTTCGGCACCAGGCTCGCTCACGTCGTACCCGATGTCTGTAAGCCCATGGCGCCCGTCGCCGGCAGGCCGTTCCTGCGCTTCATCATGGACCAGCTCGCAGCGTTCGGCTTCGACCGCGTGGTCGTGGCCGACGGCTACCGACGCGAGCAGATCGAGGATTTCTTCGGCCCCGCGTACCGCGGCATGGCAATCGAGTACAGCCCCGAGGACACCCCGCTGTTCACCGGCGGCGCCGTGAAGAGGGCGCTCGGCAGGTGCAAGTCGGACTGGGTCTTCGTTCTGAACGGGGATACCTGGCTCGACTTCGACTTCGCCGCCATGGAGGCGGCCGCGTGCGACGCCCCCGATAGCGTCTCGGCCGTCATCGCCGTCAAGCGTATGCGCGGCTTCGAGCGCTACGGAACGGTCGACGTGGACGCCTGCGGCTCCCTGACGGCCTTCCACGAGAAGCGCCCGTGCGAGGAGGGCCTCATCAACGCGGGCGTCTACCTGCTGCGCAGGGACGCCCTGGATGACATGCCCGAGAAGTTCTCCCTGGAGAGCGACTACTTCGAGTGCGTCGTCGGAGACGGGGCGCTGCGCGCCGTTGAGTGCGCCGGCGGCTTCATCGACATCGGCGTTCCCGAGGACTACGAGCTCGCGCAGACGATGCTCGCGCCGCTCGCAAAGTCGTGGAGGCTCGCCATGTTCGACCGCGACGGCACGATCAACGTTGATACCGGGCATCTGCACGAGCCGGAGAAGCTTGAGCTGATTCCCTCCACGGTCGATATCATGCGGGGCTACTCCGACGACCCCGACTATAAGGTCGTCGTCGTGACCAACCAGGCCGGCATCGCCAAGGGCCTCTACACCGAGGCCGACATGCGAAACCTCCATCGCTACATGGAGGACGAGCTGGAGAAGCTCGGCGTGCATGTGGATGCCTGGTACTTCTGCCCGCATCACCCCGACTACACCGGTCCCTGCGAGTGCCGCAAGCCCGCCCCGGGAATGCTGCTGGCTGCGATGCGTGACTTTGACGCAAATTCAACTGGATGCGTAATGTTCGGAGACAAGACCAGCGACGAAGTGGCCGCCAAGGCCGCGTGTGTTGCGTTTGAGTGGGCGGGGGAGGCGCTTTCGTTTGACAAGCATATTTGATGATAAACGATATGACTTCCTCGGGGTGCCCGTGGATGCTCTCGCGAGCGACGAAGCCCTCGAGCTCGTTAGGGAGCTAGCCCGGGACGCTGAGCCTTCGCATGTGCTCTTCCTCAACGTTGACGTGATGGTTAAAGCGGATAAGAACCCCGCCCTGAAGGATGCCATCGCACACTGCGATCTCTCTCTTATGGACGGCAAGCCGCCTCTAAAGGTTGCACAGAAGCGTGGCATCCCGTTGCCCGAGAAGGTTTCGGGCAGCGACTTCGTGCCCGCTGTATGTGCTATGGCCGAGCGTGAGGGGTTTTCGGTGTTTATCTTGGGCGGTAAAGATGGCGTTCCTGAGATGGCACGCGATAATCTGGTCGCCGAGCATCCCGGCCTTAAGGTCGTGGGGGCGTATTCGCCAATGTTTGGCTTCGAGAAGGATTCTGCCGAGCTCGAGAAAATCAATAAAATGCTTGTCGAGGCTAAGCCGGATATCCTTCTGGCGTGTCTTTCTTGCCCTAAGCAGGAGATCTTCGTTGAGGGCAACCGCGACATTTACAGGGCTCCTGTTTCCATCTCTTGTGGCGCTACGGTGGACTTTCTTGCCGGTAATGTACAACGTGCGCCCGAATGGGTGAGTCGCGCAGGTATTGAGTGGCTGTATCGCTTCCTTAAGGAGCCGAAACGCCTGTTCAGGCGCTACTTTATTGACAGTTGGCATTTTCTTGCGATGTGCTTTAAGCGCTCGGCGCAGTGATGTACTTCCGGTGAGTAGAAATATATGGGAGAGAGCGGATGGGACTCAAGACATATGCGCTCAAGGCGCTCAATAGCTACTACTGGTGGCTGGACAAGCTTAATAAGCCGGCTTTTATTCGCCAATACCCAAAGTTTCTCCGAAAGCTGGGTGTAAAGATTAATGAAAAGCCTGGTGACTGCTGGATCAGCCCGACTGTTTTTTTGGATTCGTCGGGCTATGACATGATTGAAATCGGTGATGATTGCACCATTTCATTCGATGTGGTCGTGCTCGTTCATGACTACAGCATTAACAATGCATTTAGGGCAGTGGGTATCGATGCCGCGGAGCGCCATAGGGTCATCAGACGCCCTGTCAAAATCGGTAGTAACTGCTTTATCGGTGCGCGGTCAATCATCATGCCTGGGGCCGTTTTAGGCGATAACTGCATTGTGGGCTCAGGGGCCGTGGTGCGGGGGAGTATCCCGGCTGGATCTATCGTTAGCGGCAATCCCGCAACGGTTATATCCGATGTTCACGGCTTTGCAAAGAAGCACTCCGAGCGACAAGATTTCGATTTGGACGAAAGGTAGCCCGTGAAGGTTCTAGAGCTTGTCCTCAAATGGAGCGGCGGCGGTGTCGAGCGGTATGTCGAGGACTTGGTTGCCGTAGCAAGCGCTAATGGAATTGACTGCAGTGTGGTCTCAGTGACTACGGCGGTTGATAGCATTCGCGTCGCCGGCGCTGGCCCATTAGTCTCTGGCGGGGTTAAGGGAGCTCTTATCAGCGGCACTGCTGTCTCAGCGTTTGTTGCTGACGGGGGTTATGACATCGTCCATATTCACGGCAACAATGGGCTAGTATTCCATTTTGCTCATCTAACTGTTAAAGCTGGAGCTAAGGCGATTGTTCATTCGCACAACAGCTCTTTCGGTAATAGGTCGAGAGGCGCAAAGAATCTTTTCACTAACATTGAGCGAAAGCTGTATCTAAAAGATTGTTCGGGGAAGCTAGCGTGTTCACATGCAGCAGGTGATTTCCTATTTGCTGGTGATGAATATCACGTAGCCTTCAATGGCATTGATGTCAGTCGTTTCGAATTTAATGAGGCCTCTCGCTCTGAGGTGCGTCTAGCGTATGGAATTCCAGAAAACGCTCCGGTTCTTGGTTTCGCGGCAAGTTTTGTCGATGCCAAGAATCCTATATTTGTCCTAAATGTATTTGAAGAGTATTCAAAGCGGAATTCTGATGCTTGCCTGCTTGTTTGTGGCGATGGGGAGCTGTTCGATAGCTTTAAGTGCCATGCGGCAGGATTGATTAGCGAGGGTCGCTGCATTTGTGCTGGTCGCGTTGACGATGTTGAGCGCTATTATTGCGCGATGGATGTTCTCTTCGCTCCCTCTAAGTATGAAGGACTGCCAATTAACCTTATCGAGGCCCAAGCGACAGGGCTTGCGGTTGTTATGAGCAACGCGATAACCAATGAGGTCGTGATTGCCCCTGAGCTTTGCGCGCGCCTTTCCTTAGATGATAGCGAGTTTTGTTGGGCAAATGCTGCAGATGGTTTCTTGGGTCGCATGCGATCGCGTTCGATTCGCAATGTAGACGTGGTAGAAAAAGCGGGTTACTCGCAGCCGGCTTGTTTTGATTCTGTTCTCAATATGTACGAGGAGCTTGCTGGCTGATGAATTCTGCATTGAAGATAACTGTCATTATTCCCGTGTATAACGTGGAACATTATCTTGAGCAGTGTGTTCGTTCCATTCTTGAGCAGTCGTACTCGGTGTTCGAGATACTGCTCGTCGACGACGGATCGACCGACGGGTCAGGTGAGCTGTGCGAGCGCCTATCCGCCGAGAACGATTGCGTTCGGACGGTGCACAAGGAGAACGCGGGTTTGGGCTTCGCGCGCAACACGGGGCTCGACAGCCTGCGCTCTGAGACCACGCACGTGATGTTTGTTGACTCTGACGACTGGCTCGAGCCTGGCATGGTCGCGACGTTTGTCCGCGCTATAGAGGATGCCGGGGCGGACTGCGTGCTGGGCGGGTTCACCAAGCGCGACGGCGAGGGGAACTCCCAGTTCGAATTCAAGCTCGAGGATGCCGTGTGGGAGGGCGATGAGCTGGCGATGAAGTTCATCCCCCGCGTTTGTGGAAGCGCCCCCGATGCATCTGACTCGATTCCGATGTCGGCATGGTCGACCCTGTTCGCAAAGACGAACATAGACGAGTACGACCTCCGCTTCCCCTCGGAGCGCGAAGTGATTAGCGAGGACTTCGTTTTCAAGTTCATGTTTCTGCGAACCTGCAGCAAGGTGGTGACGACGAGCTGCGTGGGCTATTCGTATCGCACTAATCTTTCGTCCCTCACGACCTCGTACAGGCCGGACCGCTTCGAGGCATGTCTGTACTTCTTTGACTACGCTCTCCGGCTTGTAGCGAACTCGCCCGCTGAGGCGGATTGCGTTTTGAGACTGACGAAGACGCTGTTCATCTATATGAAGATGTGCATCTCGCAGGAAGTATCCCGCGTGAGCGGCAAGAGCCGACGCGACGCTTGCAGTGCCATACGGAAGATGACAGGCGATCAGCGGCTGCTGAGGGTGATAGGCGAATATCCGTGCAAGAGACTTGGTTTTGCGCAGAGGGCCTTTGTGGAGCTGCTGAAGCGGAGAGCCGCGAACGTTCTCTATATGGCTGCGGCGCTCGGTTTTTTCTAGATTGGAGTTGCAAGAATGGCTTTGAAAGATGTTGTGAGGAAGGTTTACAACAAGCTTCTTGTGAATAACGAGGGTTACTTGAAATACCTGCGCTCGTGCGGGGTCACTATCGGGGAGGACGTTACGTTCCATTGTCCGGGAGAAACGCATGTCGACGTGACCGATCCACACCTTTTGACCATCGGGGATCACGTTAATCTCACCGGACCGATCACCATCCTGACTCATGACTTCAGTTGGTCTGTGGTAAAGGGCAAGACTGGGGAGATTCTCGGTAACGAGAAGCCGGTTACCATTGGCAACAACGTTTTCGTTGGATGGGGCGCCACCATTCTGTGCGGTACGACCATTGAGGACAACGTGATAATCGGTGCTCATGCCGTGGTAAGCGGCCACGTCGAGGGTGATTCTGTCTGGGGGGGTGCCCGCTCGGCGAATTTGCTCACTGGAGCACTACCAGAAGAAACGCGCCGCAGCTCAAGTCGAGGAGGCAAAGGTGTACGTCCGGCGCTTCCGCGCGAAGTGGGATCGCGACCCCAAGCCCGAGGAGATTCGAGAGTATTTCCCCCTGTTCGCGGATCCCGAGCATCTCTGCGGTGTGCATGAGTCGCAGATGAGGCTAATGGGCACGTGGGATAAGAGCCTGGAATGGATGAAGGATACGAGGGTCTACAGGAGCTATGAGGAATTCCTTGATGATTGCTAATGCGAACAAGGCGGATCAGATGACGACCGACGTGATTAAAGAGGCGACAATTCCAAAGACCATACATTACTGCTGGTTCGGGGGTAATCCTTTGGGTCCTGACGAGATGGCATGTATTGAATCGTGGAAGAAATATCTTCCTGGTTATGAAATAAAACTTTGGAATGAAAACAATTGGGATGTCGATTGTTGCGATTATGTTCGAGAGGCATATTCTGCTAAGAAATGGGCTTTTGTCTCCGATTACGCAAGGCTGGATATTATTAACCGCTATGGTGGCATTTACTTCGACACTGATGTCGAAGTCGTTAATGCTATCGATGACATCTTAGAACACGGGCCCTTTCTTGGTATGGAGACGATGGGGTTAGACGGAGGTCTGGGTACAGTAAATCCTGGACTTGGATTTGCCTCGTGTCCAAATGATCCTTTGTTGGATGAGGTGCTTGCCGAGTATGCGGGGGAGCATTTTATTAAGTCTGATGGTTCCTATAATGAAAAGACTATCGTCGACCGTACGACCGAGATCGTTAATAGATACGCCCGGATCTTCCCTGATGGATTCTGGCATGCGAATGGATTTACGGTTTATCCAGCAGAGTATTTCAATCCAAAAGATTACCTTACAGGCTCTATTGTTCTAACAGATAACACCCGCTGTATCCATCATTTCTCAATGTCATGGTTTACCCCAAGGCGCAAATATAAACATACAGTCTATTTGAGCCTTCTTTCTAAGGGAGTCCCTGGGCGAATCGCAAATTATATAGCCGTTTTTTTCGCCACGGTGAAGTTTAAGAGCTTTCATTGACGGACAAACAGGTAGGTAATATGAACTCAGAATCGCAGAATAGGCTAATGCTCAGGATTATCATCCTATGCTTTGCCTCTTATTGCTTCTTCCCCCAGTTCATACCGGAGAAGATTCAGCTCGGCTTGGTGCTTCTCGGTACGTTCTTCGCTATGGCTTACAGTTTCAAAAGAGGCTTTCTCACGGAAGTTAAACTTCAGAGCATTTCGCTTCTCTTGGTGTGGGTGTTATTTTCCCTGTTTGCTTTGGTCAGCTGTCTGACGCATCATGGTCTGCGCCCAGAGTTGACACTTGCCCTCGTTTTGTTTGCTATCGTGATGCTGTTTGCTTCCATCGGGACGGGTTGGATTGATGAGACGGTCTGGATTTGCGTCATGCTACTGTCGGTCTATTCCATCTCAACTATAGTGCTATGCGTCTTCCCTGACCTCTATGCGCCCATAAAGGCTGCCTTTTTCCCCATGGAAGTTAATGCAACCGACTACCGCTCTGGTTTGACAACTCACTACAGCAATAACGGTACGTACAATGCCCTGGGTTTTATTATCGCTAGCTGCTCTTTTCTGTTCTTCAAAAATCGCCCCAAGCACAAGATAATCGGTGTATTGGCCTTGGTTTTCTTTGTGGCTCTTTTTTTAACCACCAAGAGGGCTCACCTTATGTTCAGCATAGTTGCCGTGCTCTTTGTCTATCTTGCATCGTCCTCGAATAAGGGCAGATTTGGAAAAGCCTTGCTCGTAGCCGTGATTACCCTGGGCGCAATTGAGGTGGCGTCTGCGTATATCCCAGCAATTGCTGACACTATTGCTAGGTTCACCGAAACGTTTGCAGCCAACAATCTCGACGACGTCGATTCTGGACGTCACCTGCTCTGGGACTTTGCCCTATCGGGCTGGGAACGCAGCCCGATATTCGGCAATGGCTGGACAACCTATTTTTATGTTTGGGCTGACGGGTTCACGACGACCATTTTTGCCCATAACGAGCTATATAACCTTCTATATGAGACGGGAATCGTGGGGGCTGCTTTTGCGATTTTACTTATTTGTGCTAGCCTTTTTTTTACCCTCTATCTTTCAATCAAAAGTAATTCGATTGAGTGTTCCGGCCATTTGAAGACTTCGCTTTGTTTGCAGGTTTTCGCTTTGATTTATGGGTTCAGCTCCGGGTCGCTATTCGGTTCGCAGTACTACTTTATGCCTTATTTGCTTGCGGTTGGAATGACCGTTTCGGTCTCCTTAGACCTACGTGCATCTATGCCATCGAAGCTGTCTGCAAATAATAAGGAGGTATCCTCCATTGGATAAGGATATTTCCGTTGTGATTCCTGCCTATAACGCTGCGCGTACTGTGGGACGAGCCATCAATAGTGTTCTGGATTTCGATGCTGCCCTTGAATGGGAGATCATCGTCGTGAACGACGGTTCCACAGATGAGACTCGAGCTGTCGTTGAAAAACTGGAACAATCTCATGCGAATATTCTTCTGATTAATCAGAAGAATAAAGGTAGATCTGAAGCTAGGAATACTGGCGTTTCCTTTGCGACCGCGCGGTGGGTCATGTTTCTAGATTCTGATGATGTGCTGTTAAACTCCGGCGCACCTTCGCTAGTGTCTGCGGCTCGTGATACGTCTGCGCAGCTGCATGTGTTTCCCATGTTGGTCTCGGATGATGGGGTGACTTCGGAAGCTCTACGGGATTCTTGCGCAGCTCTTAGTTTCGAGGTCAGTGCTCGTGAGATAGTTGAAAGCATGGCAACTGCGGCTGGATTTCCGCGGACTGTATCTTTAACAGGTACTTTCTTTGAAGCTAATTCCCCATGTGCTAGGCTCTATCAGAGGAGTTTTTTGCAGTCTCTGGTTGATTCCGGGCTCTCTGGATTTTGTCCATTTCCGAGAGGCGTTCGTTTTTCGGAGGACAGGCTTTTCAACATCGCCTACCTCACTCTCCCCGGTGTAAGTAGAGTGCTTTTTTGGCCCTCATCGCCCATTTATTGTTGGGATCTTGGTGAGTCTTCGACCGTTGGGAAAGTGAATCCCGAGGATGGTTCTGATATTCCTCTATTTGCCACGAGGTCTTTTGAGCTTGTCGATGATGGAAAAGTGACCGTGAAAACAGCTGATAAGCTGGTTTTGAGGGAGATTCTGACTAAGCTGCTGAGAGCGGGCTCTTTGACTGGCGTTGAGCAAACGAGAGAGGCGATTAGCATTTGGCGCAGCGTTGCACTTGACTCCTGTATTATGCACTGTCTGGAAAGGTGCAGGGGAAACGTCGTCTTGATTGGCTACAAGCGACGTTTCCAGCCCATGATGAACGCTTTGGTGAGAGGCGATGCTGAAAGTGCTTTCCTGTGGGCTAGGTTATGGGCCACGTTACATAAATGGGCAGATTTCTTTAAGTGTAATTTGAGAGGTTCAAGTGATGTTACTTAATGGTAGAGATAATGGCCGGGCAATTGGGATAATCACTTTATCGGGTGATTTCAACTACGGGAATAAGCTTCAGTTGTTTGCCACGTCGAATATCTACAGAAATCTTGGGTATCGTCCGATCTACTTATCCTTTAATCATAAAGAGCCTTTGGCAGCGCATCCCAAAAGGTTATTGAAGAGCGTTGTGCGAGGCAAGGAGACCGAGTCGGTTTATCCCTTTCTTGATGCTAGAGGCCAAGCGTTTTCACGATTCGGCGCCGGTATTGAGACACGAAAAATACTTTCCGTTGTAGATGTTTGCGCAGATGAGTTTTCTTATTTTGCCGTAGGCAGCGATCAAGTTTGGAATCCTTGCTACGCATGGCAAAACTCACTCTACAGTGGTATCGATAGGGCATATCATGCATTTGTAGACCCTCATGCAAGAAAAGAGTCGCTCGACTGGTTTTTTCTACGCTTCGCTCGGCGTGAACAACGTCTGACTACAGCTCCCAGCATTGGTCTAGATACCTTGAATTCAAGGCAGTCCAAATGGCTTGCTGAAGGTCTTAGTGGTTTCAATAATCTATCCATCAGGGAATCGCGCGGAGCGGAGATTATTGAGGAACTTACCGGCAAGAAAGCCCTTGTTGTTTGCGATCCAACCCTTGCTGTTCCTAAGCCGGTTTGGCTTGAGGTATCGAATGATGAAGTCACTCCTAGGGAGCCTTATGTTTTTTCCTATGTGCTTGGTTCTCATTCTGGAGACTATGAAAAGGTCATTCATTCAGCCACAAGAGGGGGAGAGCTACCTGTTGTCTCTTTGAGCGATAGGAATGATGAGGGGGAACCCGGCGCGGGTCCCGCTGAGTTTATCTCGCTAATCTCACGCGCGAGTCATGTTGTTACTGACTCTTTTCACGCTAGCGTCTTCTCGGCCATCATGGAAACGCCGCTTACCATTATTCAACGTGCCGACGGTGGCGGCAGCATGTTTTCTCGACTTACTTCTCTTTCTGAGGCGTTGGGGATTCAGGGCAAGATCTACGACGGAAAAGACATTGATTTTTCTGTGGCTTCTGACTATGAAAACGTTGCTGAGGCTATCGAGCGGCAGCGTTCCGCCTTTATGGAGTATCTGAAGGGTTGTTTGAATGATTAGCCAACGCAAGGCCGGCGCGGTCCTCGGCTACGCGAACATTGTTGTCAAAAACCTCGTCAACTTGGTCTACACACCGATGCTCCTTGCCTTCGTTGGGCAGGCGGATTACGGTGTGTACCAGACAGCGAATTCATTCGTGTTCTCGTTGACGCTTCTTACTTTCGGGTTCTCGGAGGCGTACGTCCGCTTCTACACCCAGAAGAGGGCAAGGGGCGCCGAGGAGGACATCCGCGCCCTTAATGGCATGTACTTCATGCTCTACGTCGTGGTCTGCTCCGTGGCGCTGGGGTTGGGCCTCGCGTTCGCAGCGAACGTCGACACCTTCTTCTCCGGGAGTTTCACCCCCGGGCAGGTGGGGCTCGCCGGCGAGCTCATGGCCATCATGGCGCTCAACGTCTCCGTCGCGCTCTTCTCGACCGTGTTCGACGCCTACATCATCGCCCACGAGCAGTTCAAGTACCAGCAGACCAGGCAGATGTTCACCTCGCTGGCGACTCCTGGCATTGCCCTCGCCCTGCTCAACGCGGGGATGGGCGCGGTAGGTGTGGCGCTCGCCCAGCTCTGCGTCGCCCTGGTCCTGCTGGCCCTCAACGTGAGGTTCGCCTACTGCAGGCTCGGCATGCGCTTCAGCTTCCGTGGGTTCGATTCGGCCCTCTTCCGGGCGATCGCCGCCTTCTCCGCCTGGATTTTCGCCAACCAGGTCTGCGACCTCGTCAACCAGAGCGTGCCGAACATGGTGCTCGGAGCCCTCACGAGCGCGACGGTCGTCGCGGTGTTCGCCGTGTCGATCCAGGTGAGAAACGTCTTCGTCTCCCTTTCGACGGTGATGTCGAGCGTCTTCGTCCCCAAGATCAACCGCATCGTCGCGGAGTCTGACGACAACGGAGAGCTGACGCGCCTTATGACGCGCGTCGGGCGCTACCAGATGTTCCTGTTCTGCTGGGTGTACTGCGGATTCGTGCTGCTTGGGCGCTTCTTCGTCTCAAAGTGGGCAGGTGAGGGGTTTCTAGACGCCTACTACCTCATCTGCGCCATGACGCTGCCGCTCGGCATCCCGCTCTGCCAGAACACGGGCATCGAGATCCAGCGCGCCAAGAACCGCCACAAGGCCCGCTCCGTCGTCTACCTGTGCATGGCGCTGCTGAACGTTGCGTTCACGTGGGCCGCGTCGCCGCGCCTGGGGTATTGGGCCCCGGCGATCGCCTACATCGCGAGCATCTCGCTGGGTAACGGCCTGTTCATGAACTGGTACTACCACGCCAGGATCGGGCTCGACATGGGCTATTTCTGGAGGCGGAACCTGCCGGTCGCGCTCGTCTCGGCGGGGGTGCTCGCCGTCTGCATGGGGCTCGTGCATCTGGTGTCGGTTTCGAATTGGCTCTTGTTCCTCGTCTGGGGCGCCGTCTACACCGCCTTGTTCGCCCTGGCGATGTGGCACTTTGTCCTCGATGGGGACGAGAGGGCTTCCATCGCCGCAAAAGTATCTTTTCTGAAGCGGGAGGCATGATTGATATGTCATGTGGTATGCCGAAGATAGCGAAGTTGGGCGATGCCTGCTGCGGCTGCGGTGCCTGTGCCGCCAGGTGCCCCAAGGGATGTGTGGAGATGGTTCCGGATGCTGCCGGTTTCCTGCGCCCCGAGGTCGACACCGGGGCCTGTATCGGCTGCGGCGGATGCGACTCCGTGTGCCCTGCGATTGGGGGACGGCCTGAAGATGTCGTGACGTCCGTCTGCTGGGCGAAGTCGCGCGATCGGGAGGAGAGGCTCGCGTCCTCGTCCGGCGGTATCTTCGCACTGTTGGCCCATGAGGTACTCCGCGACGGGGGAGTGGTCGTAGGGGCGGCCTGGGCCTCTGGCTTCAAGGTCGTTCGGCATGTTCTGGTCGAGGATGAGGATCGCCTCGACGAGGTCATGCGCTCCAAGTACGTCCAGAGCTCCGTTGGGCGCGAGGTATACGAGGGTGTGCGCGGAGCGCTTCGCGGCGGTAGGAGAGTCCTGTTCGCCGGCACGGCGTGCCAGGTCGCGGGGATGCGCGCGTATTTGGGGAAGCTCGCGGATTCCGAGGGCTTCCTCGCAGTGGACGTCATCTGCCACGGCGCGCCGTCCCCGCTGCTCTGGGAGAAGTGGGCCGAGCACAAGGAGCGCGTCGCCCACACGGCGCTTCGCGCCGTGAATATGCGGAGTAAGACAACCGGATGGTTGTCTTACTCCGCATCATACGCTTACGCGTATGATGCGGAGAAAGACGGCGCGTCGGCTTCGCCCGCGCCGGAGCCGGACAGCTGCGTGTTCGGGGAGGATTGGTACATGAAGGCCTTTCTCGCCAACGCCTGCCTTAGACCCTCGTGTTATGCCTGCCCGGCGAAGCGCTCGTGCGGGTCGGACATCACCCTGGGCGACTTCTGGGGCATCCAGTCGGCGCACCCGGAGGTCGACTACGAGGGCGGCGTGTCCGCCGTCATCTGCAACACGCCGAAGGGCGCGGCCGCGTTCGAGGCGGTGGGTCCTTGCGTCGAGAGCGGCGAGTCCTCCCTCGAGAGGATCTTGCCCGGAAACCCGAGCCTGGTTTCGCCTGTCGCCCCCTACGCGAAGCGCGGCGAGTTCATGCGCGACCTTGAGGGCGGAGTGGACATAGAGGAGATGATGCGCAGGTACGACTTCAGGGCCCCGCTTGCCCAGAGGGTTCGCGCCAAGCTCGGAGCGGTTAAGCGACGGGTGCTTGGGGCAGCGATGGCTCATCATGCCTAAAGACCATTACCTCTAGGCAGTGTGCGGCGCTGCTATCACTGCCGTCGTGCTCATCCACTGCTTGCCCCAGTGCGACGTCTCTGTTGCTCTGAGGCCGCTTCTGAATTGGGCGGTTGCCGCTTTCCTCTTCTTGTCCGGCCTGCTCGCCACTGAGGCGCGTATCGCTCGGGGGGGTGTCTCTATGGTTTTGTCAACTATAGCGGCTTTCGTTTTTCAGCATGGCCCATCGGGGCGCCGGGCGCCCCTCGTCCGCTAGTTTGTCCTCGCTGAGTCCTAGGCCGCGTACGGGACCGCGTCCCGCATGACCGCGTAGATCACCTTCAGCCTCTTCCTGGCGACGGCCTTCAGCGCCTTGTTGTGCCTCATCCCCCTCGCCCTGCACTCGTCGTAGTACCTCCCGAACCTGTTGTCCGTGCCGATGAGGGAGTTGCAGCTGAATATCAGCAGGTTCTTTGTTAATGTCAATCCGTCTTTCACCGATCGGTAGGTTTTCATTGGTGAAATCGGCGTCGCCCGTTGGTCTAAACGGTGAATCTCAGATTAGCGTTAACAAGGTTGGAGACGGTCGCCGCCGAGACGCCGGGCCCCCAGAGGATCTCGGAGACGTCCTCGATCCTCCTGCTCGAGACCCCGGCGAGGCACATCTCGATCATCGCCTCCTCGACGGAGGACTCCCGCCTGCGGTGGCGCTCGATGGCCGCCGTCGCGAGGCGCGCGCCCTTGAGCTTGGGCATGCGGACGGTCACCTCGCCGGAGCTCGTGGTCAGGCCCCGGTCGTACTGGCCGGCGCGGTACGCCTCCCGCTCGGCGGTGCGCCCGTGGCGCCCGGCGCCGACGAGTTCGTCGGCCTCCGCCTCCAACAGGCCGTTCGGCGTGTCCTCGACGGTCTTCCTGACCAGCTCGCGAAGATCGGACCTAAGGCTCTCTTCATTCAATGTCACGATGGGTTCGGGCATGGCCAACCTCCAATATGCTTCGTGTCTAGACAACTCGAATCATACCGAGGCGGGCCGTGCCCTCCCTTCTATCTGGACGCCATTCCGCTGTCAAAGTGCGCAAGAAAATGTACGTTACCAGTCTTCCACATGGCGGTTGGGGACAGCGTTTAAGTGTTGCACATGAAGATGAAGACGGGCGCTTCAGGCGATCATCGAATGGGGCGATCGTAGCGTCGATCAACGAGGTTACGACAAACTTGGCTGAGGGTCCGGTTTCTCTTTTGAGCCGAGTTTGCATAATACGTCAGCAGGCTATCGATTAATTTGAGGTCGAAGGAGAAAGCGGTTGCCGCCCCGCTCTTCTTGAGCCTGATGATGTCCTTCCCGTGACACCTTTTGGCAACGATTCCCGAGCCGCACGGACATGGGAGGTGTCCGCGATACCTGTCCAGGCAGACGGCCCTGAGCAGCTTAATCGTAATTACGGGATCCGTTTCTTCGAATAGTTCCTCGTAGTACTGCAGGATTCCCGCTGTTCCGTGAGCCCTGTCGCCGAAAGGATAGCGCCCGTACCTTTCGTGGAAGAGATAGGAGTACAGGTAGCTTCGGACGGGCCCGTCGAGAAGCGTCACAAGGGAAGGCTTTTCAAGCTGTTCGAGGAGCAGTTCGCCCTGGATTCCCAGGCAGAGGGTGCCGTCGCTGTAGAGGTGCTCGTAGCTGGAATCGAGGGCGCCGGACACCTCCTTGACCTGCGGGAGGCTTGCGGGGTAGTCGGCGGGTACGGTCACCTGAAGCCTGAAATCCTCTGCCAGGCGAATGTCGTCGTAGGTCGCGTCGAGAGCGTAGGGCCCTATGACGGCGATTCCGCCCTGCTTGCCGTCTTCGCGCTCGAACTCGCTGCGCGCCTCCAATAGTTCCATGACGGCCTTCTCGGAGCCGGTCGGCGTTACATCGACCATGGCTTCGAGGGCACGACGACGCTGGGGGCGGCGGCTGCCGTCACGACGGGCATTGACCTGCTGCCGACCTTGCTCCCGAAGATCGCCTCGGCGGCAACGCTGGCCTTCGTCCTCGTCCCGTAGCGCAGGCTGCCCAGGCTTCGCTCGATCTCCTCGGTCCAGGACACTAGGAGATCGAAGTCCTCATCACCCCATTCTTGGAGGAGATCCTCATCGTAAACCGGGTTAGACAGGCTCCTCGTCTCTGTGAGCGACCGCGCGCATCGAAAGAAGCCTTCCAGGAAGTCGATCACCGTCGCGTCATCGGGCAGGTCGTCGGACAAAATCCCGATGATGACGGTGATGACGCAGGATGCCGGCGCCTTATCTGTTCTGACGCGGCGATGGTAGAACTCGTCTCGCGAGCGTTTGAGAACCTGGACCGCCCTCTGCATCTCCGACCGGTCGAGGGAGTCCGGCACATCTTCGATTGACGCGTAGACGCCTCGGCTCTCCTTCAGGATCCGGGCCTTTCTTTGAGCTCTGCCCGGGGCTGCGAAGCGCTCGTTTTTGTCGACGAACCACTGGCATAGCCCGCGCGGGTTGCTCCCGTGCCATCGCTCGGGGTTCTCCCATGCCATTGAGACTGCGTAGTCTGCGTACTCCGGATACGTTTCGCAGGTCTGTGCGCGCGGGTTCTCTCTATCGTCTATGCAGGTGTTCAGATCCAGCCGGAAGCCTCCCTCGATGCCGTTGGATACGTACTCGATGGTGATGCACTCGTCGCACTCTTCCGTCATGTCTCCGTACCTGTCGCTGCCGAGGAGGGCTTCGTCGACCGGGCCCCTGGCTTCGCCGGGCGCGTTGCTCGCTCTGCCGAAGCCCGGGCGGTTCACGAGGACGTCGATGTCGAAGTACGCGTCATCGTCGTCGGAATAGGGCCTTACCACGGTCCCCGTCAAGATGGACCCGCACGGCGAGATGTCCGCGTCTACGCCATGGTTTCCCAGGAACTCACCTACTGCTTTGTAGTGCGACGTTGCCTCTTCGAACATCGAGGGGGTGATGTCGAGCAGGTTCGCGCCTTTTGACAGGATATTGTTGATCTCGGTTTCTTTCATCGTCGCTCCGTTCCACATGCAGGCTGCATTTCTCCATATCTCTGCCCCTTGATGCGTTCAATCTATCATAATTTGCATTTAAAGCAAGTATACGGTAAGATTCCTACCAGATACTACGTACATATATACGAATGAAGGATTTGAAATGCTTATCGAGTTTACGTTCGAGAACTTCAAATGCTATCGGGATGAGACCACCCTGCAGATGGCGGCCGCTCCAATCGGTGAGCATGCAGAGACGCTTATCCCCGCTTCGGGCAGGAAAGGGATTTTGCCTGTCGCGGCGATTTACGGACCCAACGGCGGAGGAAAGTCTAGCGTGCTGCAGGCCCTCACGTGTCTTGATCGCCTGGTCACCATGCCGTACCTTGTTCTGAGGACGCGCATCTCGAAGGCATCCTACGGTGAATGCCGACCCTATGCTTTCGAGCCAGAGAGTCGCTCTGAGCCGACGACGTTTTGCACGATCTTCAGGGTTGGCGACTACACGTACCGCTACATTCTCTCGGTGCTCGACGGGGAGGTTTTCGAGGAGTATCTCCACAGACGCAAGGCAGGTAGGGGGGCGGAGGCGACGTTGTTCGAGCGTTCGGATGGCGCAATCGCGCTAGGCTCTTCCCTTGGGCGCAAAGGGGTGAATACCGACGTTGACTCGATGATGCCCTACCTGTCGTTCCTGGCGATAAGCTACGATATCGAGGCAGTGGAGCAGGCGTTCGGCTGGTTCCTCGGCTGCCAGGTCCTTGACTACTCCGAGTCCTCCTTCGAGGACTACTTCATGGAGCCGAGAGGCGACGAGGAGAGGCGACTGATCGTCCGCATGCTCAACGCCATGGGCATCGACATCACGGGGATCCGCTATCAGAGGGACGAGGACGGTCTTGAGATCTATCTTACCCATGAGTCGGGCGACGGCACCGAGTTGGAGCTGGTAGAGGAGTCAAACGGCACGAGGAAGCTGCTCAACCTGGCGCCCCCGTTCTTGCGCGCGCTCGAGAATGGCTGCCTCGTCGTCTCCGACGAGCTCGATGCGAAACTCCATCCAAAGCTTCTCAGGTACCTCGTATCGTTGTTCACGAACAGGGAGATCAACCGGAATGGCGCGCAGCTTGTCTTCACGTCGCATGATATGACGACCCTCAACAGCTTAGTGTTCAGGCGTGATGAGATCTGGTTTGCGGCTAAGACGCCCGAAGGCCCGTCCACGTTGTACTCGCTCTCCGACATCGCTGACATCGACGGGAAGCGTGTGCGCACTCAGAACGCCTACGACAGACAGTATCTTGCGGGTCGCTACGGCGCTGACCCTTATCTCAGGAGCATGTTGGATTGGGGTGGTGTCGATGAGCAATAAGCCATGCAAGCACAGCGAGCTCAAGAAGAAGGGGAGCACGGCGAAGAGGATGAGGGCGAGTTGGGGTAAGCCGCGGTCCGCCGTACCCACAATTCGGATTCGCCCCGAGCGTTTCCTCATTGTTACCGAAGGCGCCAAGACCGAGCCCTACTACTTCGAAGGCTTTAGGAGGAGAATCAACGCGGAGTTCCATGGCGAGTACGTGACACTGCGGGTATGTGGCGTGGGTGACAATACCATCTCTTTGTTCGAGAGGGCGAGGTCGATTGCTTCGGCGGACCCTGACGGGTTCACGCAGGTCTGGGTCGTCTACGACAGGGACAGTTTCCCTTCACGCGACTTCAACGCCGTTGTGGACCTCTGTTCTGCCGAGAGCGGCAGGGGCGTCGTGTATCGCGCGGCGTGGACGAACGAGTCATTCGAGCTGTGGTATCTTCTGCACTTCGCCTACATCGACTCGGCGCTGGATAGGGGCTCGTACATTCCCATGCTTACGCGCCGTCTTCGCGCCGATGGTCTTGGCAAGTACGAGAAGAACCGCACGGACATGTTCTGCGTCCTTGAGGAGCGCATGCGGACGGCGATCGCAAACGCGGAGAGGCTCGAAGAATCGAATGTGGGTCGTGCTCCCGCCGACTCGAACCCGGGCACGACAGTTCATTTGCTCGTCAAGGAGCTTATGCCCTATCTGGGTTCTGAAAAGTCGGGTGAAGGGCGTTGAATAACGGCGCAAGGATTAAGGAGCTGCAGAACGCCGAAGAGAACAAGCGCTTACTGGCGGCCCAGCGCCAGACGTACACCGATGCGAAGCGGGTGGATTTCGCAAACGCCTGCATCTGCCTTCTGGTGCCCCTTGGGGTTGTTGTGGTCCAGACCTATTTTAGCTTGCCTGTTGAAGCTCTTGTTCTGATTTGGACCGCAACTGTTGCCGCGGGTATCTGCTTGCCAAAGTGGTCAGGACGGCTCGTTGGAGAAGCCGCGGCGATGCAGCAGCGCTTTGACTCTGCAGTGTTTGGAATCAAGTTTGGGAACGAAGATCGAGATGACGCCCTGGTGGCTTCGAGAGCGAAGCGTTACTACGAGCACCATGGTGATGGCGGTGACGACCAGGGGCTTGATGGCTGGTATTCTGTAGCGATAGGGGACATGAAGGCGGGCGACGCGATTGCACGCTGCCAATGGCAGAATACTGAGTGGACGAAGCGTCAGCTCAGGCGGAGTGTTTGTATGGAGGCCTGTGTTTCACTCCTTATCGCTGCCATTTTGATCACGCTAGCGGGCGATGCCGTTCTCAAGCTCTCCTTCCTTTCCACGGTAGCAGAATGGGTGGTTCAACGGGTTGCAGAAGGCGTTAGCTCCGTGCGAAAGCTCGAGGCGCTTGAAAAGGCTCTGTCGTCGTATCGGTTGTCGTCGCGAGACAATATCGTGCGCACTCAGGGTCTGATATTCGAGTATCGCAACGCTCCGTATCTGGTTCCGGATTGGCTGTACGGTCTTTTCAGGGAACGCGACGAGGCGGCAACGGCCAGCTAATCGGGTGCATGAACTTGCGGCAATGTCGGTTGGAGAAATCCTGGGCATTTCGTTGGGCAAGGTTGACCGTTCGGTTTCGTCTTCTTGCTGCCTGGGATGCCGTCTGCTGTCGGACATCCTCCTTTTCGGTGCCGTTCAATTTTTTTGGGGGGGTGCGTCCGAATAGAGTCGGCATCCTGTGGAGGCGATATCGTGCCCCTCGCAGCGGGCATCTGACTCGAACCCATTCACACCTACTCACTTTGATGATTAGATGTGACCAGAAGGATGGGAATATGGACGTTCGGGAAGGGGGAGCCGTAGGGTTCAAGCGCGAGATGGGTTAGGGCGCGGATAAGACGGTCATCGCGCTTGCCAGTATGGGCGTCAAGCGCCCGTACTACCTGGCGTCGAAGGGTCCCCGTCCGGAGGGCGTCTACATTCGCTCGGGCGCCGCTAACGTGCCCGCAAGCGATTCCGCCATCATCCGCATGATTCGCGAATGCGACGGAGACGTGTTCGAGGACCGTCTTTCGATGAAACAGGACCTCACGTTTCGCTATGCTCAGGCGGAGTTCGAAAAGAGGGGGCTTCCGCTTGAGTCTGGAGAGATACGGACGCTGGGTATGCTCAATCCGGACGGTGCCTTCACGAACCTGGGGCTCCTGCTGTCGGATCAATGCCCCCCGACGGTGAAGGTCGCCGCGTTTTCCGACAACGGCCGGAATGTGTTCACCGAGCGCTGCGAGTACGAGGGCTCGATCCTCAAGCAGCTCGCCGACGCCTATGCGTTCCTCGAGGCCCATAACCACTACCGGACCGAGTTTATAGGCCTCGAGCGGATCGACCACAACGACTACCCTGCCGTTGCGCTTCGAGAGGCCCTCGTGAACTTGGTCGCGCATCGCGAGTACACGCTGTCCGGCCCCACGCTCGTCTCCGTCATGCCGTCGGCGGTGGAGATCGTGTCGCTTGGGGGGCTGCCGACGGGCATCGAATACGAAGACCTTTCCGCTCGGATCTCCATGCCGCGCAACCGCGCGCTCGCCAACGTACTGTTTCGCCTGGAGCTTATCGAGGCATACGGGACCGGTATCGGCAGGATGCGCGAAAGCTATGAGGGGGAGGGGCTGTCCCCGGAGATAACGGTGACGGCGAATACGTTTTCGATCGTCCTGCCGAACAGGAATGCGCCGGATGCGAGGGCGCCCGAGTCCGCGGGATCGCTGCCGGAGGCGGCGATGCGCTCGCTTGCCGATGGCGCTCGGACCCGAGCAGAGGTTCAAGCTGACCTTGGGGTTTCCCAGTCGACGGCAAGCCGAATCCTGGCCGATCTTGTGGGCAGCGGTCGCGCCATGAGGACCGGATCGGGCAGGGGGACTCGGTATCGCCTGCCATAGTCCCGGCGCCGGGCTTCGGTGCTTGATGAGTGACGCGCGTTGTTTCGGCCGCTGGGCGTTTTGCCGTATGGAGAGGATCCCTATGTTTGCTGCTGTGCAGGGTTTCACGGCGGATGGAAGCGATGGACGCATCGAGAGCTTGGCTCAAGGATGGGAGGAGCGAATGGGCGGAACCTTCGAGCCCCGCCGCATAATCGTCACCGGCGGCTGCGGCTTCATCGGCAGCGACTTCGTCCACCACGTGGTGCGCGAGCACCCGGAGGTCCACGTGACCGTGCTGGACAAGCTCACCTACGCCGGCAACCCGGAGAACATCGCGGGGCTGCCCTCCGACCGCGTCGAGCTCGTCGTGGGCGACGTCTGCGACGCCGCGCTGGTCGACCGCCTCGTGGCGGGCGCCGACGCCGTGGTGCACTACGCCGCCGAGTCCCACAACGACAACTCCATCGCCGACCCCTTGCCCTTCCTGGAGACCAACGTCCGGGGCACCTACGCGCTCATCGAGGTGTGCCGCAGGCACGGCGTGCGCTACCACCACGTCTCCACCGACGAGGTCTACGGCGACCTTGCGCTCGACGACCCGGCCCGCTTCACCGAGGAGACGCCGTACAGGCCTTCAAGCCCGTACAGCTCCACCAAGGCGGCCTCCGACATGCTCGTGCGCGCCTGGGTGAGGACGTTCGGCCTGCGCGCGACCATCTCCAACTGCTCCAACAACTACGGGCCCTACCAGCACGTGGAGAAGTTCATCCCCAGGCAGATCACCAACCTGATCGACGGGGTGCGCCCGAGGCTCTACGGCGACGGCCGCAACGTTCGCGACTGGATCCACACCGAGGACCACAGCTCCGCCGTGTGGTGCATCCTCACCAAGGGCAGGATAGGGGAGACCTACCTGATCGGTGCTGATGGCGAGCTGGACAACATCACCGTCCTGCGCGAGATCCTTAAGGCCTTCGGTCGCGATGAGGACGATTTCGACTGGGTGCGAGACCGCCCCGGCCACGACCGCCGCTACGCCATCGACTCGACGAAGCTCCGCCGCGAGCTCGGCTGGGAGCCCCAACGCACCGACTTCGCCGCCTGCCTCGCGGAGACGATTCGCTGGTACCGCGAGAACGAGTCCTGGTGGCGCCCCGCCAAGGAGGCCACCGAGGCCAGATACCGCGCACAGGGGCAGTAGCCCACCCGCAAGCCTTCCCTGTACATAGCGCAACGGCAAGCCCTGTGCACTCGCTGGCCAGCGTCGGGCTCGTGCCTCCTCGGGGGCTCGGGCGATAGGCCCTCCATTCTGGCGCGCTTCCTGACCGTCGGCTCCGATGCGCCGACCGCCCTCGCGATCGAGGCGATCGACTCGCCGCCCCTCGCCCTTTTGCGTATATCCCCTATCTTGTCCATGCCGATCATTCCCCCCCCTGGCCCTCCCCACGTCGTAAGTCGCAGCAACGACACTGTTGGGCAGATTGCGGGTGGTCGGCGCGCCCATGCTCAAAGCCGAAAGCATCTCGTGCTCAGGCCCGAAACTATCCTACGCTCAAACCCGCAACTTTGAGGCTATCAAACACACTAGCCCTCGGCCCCTCGGCGAGGAAGGAATGGGGGAGGTGTCGGTGCCTCCTGCCTATAGGCGTGATTTTGCGAATATCGGTCTGGACGGGTATGTGTGGCGGTTATGGGGCTGCATCGTTTTCGATTGCTGCTTGGGTTGCGGGCGCATGGAGACGTATGGCTGGGTTGCTTGCGGGTACGTGCCAGAGCGGCGAGCCCCTCGATTTAACCGGAATGGAGGTATCGCGCAAACTTCGAGAGCCGCATAGTCTGCAAAATGCATGCCGATATGCGGCTCAAGTTTGCGGCAACTCTTGATTGGCTACGTCTTAGAACCTATAATCACAGGAAAACTCTGAATACATGTTTAAAAAACAAAGATAGGGATGTTGAGGGCGATGATTTGCCAGTTCACCTTCAGGAACTACAGGTCCTACCGCGACGAGGCGGAGCTGTCCATGCAGGCGACGCCGATGAGGGAGTTCGAGCGCTCCCTCATCGAGTGCCCCGACGGGCAGAGCTTCCTGCCGGTGGCCGCGGTGTACGGCCCCAACGCCGGTGGCAAGTCGAACTTGCTTGAGGCGCTCGACTACGTCCGCTCGGCGGTGGCCAGGCCGGTCTGGCTGCTGTCTGCCCGCGTCGACGCGCCCGAGGGGGAGCGCCCCTCGATGGCTCGTTGCTCGGCGTTCGAGTTCGACGACGTATCGGCCGCCGCGCCCACCGAGTTCGAGCTCTACTACCGCGCGGGCGAGCACGAGTACCGCTACATCCTTTCCGTGCACGCCGACGAGATCGTGTCCGAGGGGCTGTGGCGGCGCAAATTGGGCGCATCGCGCACGGCGACGCTGTTTGAGCGCGAGGGTGCCGAGGTCGTGCTCGGCCCCACGCTGCGCAAGCTTGCGACGGCCGCGACGTTCAACCCGAGCCTGCCGTACCTGTCGTTCCTCTGCATCAACTTCGACGCGCCGGTGGTCAAGGAGGCGGCCAGCTGGTTCCTCGGCGGGGTGTTCCTGAACTACAACAGCTCTTATCTGGAGCGGGCGCTCGAGCAGATGCTCGACGAGGCGGACTCGCCCGAGGTCACGCGCTTCCTGCGCGCCGTGGACGTGCGCATCGACGGCTTCAGGGTGGAGAAGGCCCCCGAGGGGCGCGGCCAGCGCGTCTTCGTGAGGCACGATGTGGACGGTAAAGGCTACGAGCTGCGGCTGTCCGAGGAGTCGGCCGGCACTCAGAAGCTCATGGGGTTGGCGGCGTTTTTGCTGGCAGCGCTCGAGCGCGGCGGCACCGTGGTGGTTGACGAGCTGGACGCCAAGCTGCACCCGAAGCTTTTGCGCTACGTGATTCTGCTGTTCAAGGACCCCGAGGTCAACAAGCACGGCGCGCAGCTCATCTTTTCGTCGCAGGACGTGTCCACCATGCGAAGCGACGTGTTCCGCCGTGACGAGATATGGTTCGCGGCGCGCGGCGAGGGGGAGGCAAGCCAGCTGTGGTCGCTTGCCGACATCCACGAGGCCAACGGCAACCTGGTCAGCAAGAACGCGGCCTTCGACAAGCAGTACCTGTCGGGCCGTTACGGCGCCGACCCATACCTCACCCGCATCGAGGAGTGGGACTAGCATGGCGGCGAAAAAGTTTTGGTTGAGCGGTTCGTATATGAGGCCCATTTCCCTAGAGGGGGCAATGAGCCATGTAGAATCGATGTTGGGCGATTTGCGAATCGCCTGGACAGCATAGGAGGTGCAATTGAACCGTATAGTCACGAAACCGACCAGAATCGACCTGCATATCCATTCTGCTGCAAGCACTGCTACGAAGGACAAAGGCAAGAAGGAGCTTGCCGATTGCGACAAAGGCCATGTTGATGTGTTGCTTCGCGGTTTGGAGGCGCATGGCATCAGCATGTGCGCAATTACCGACCACGATTGTTTCGACAAAGACCTCTACTTCGCTTTGAAGGAGAGGGAGGGGGATGGTTGCCTGGACAAAGTGCTTCCCGGCGTCGAGTTCAGCGTGTCCATTCGCACCGGAGGCGAGGAGCCGACTGTCATCCATATCGTAGTCATCTTCGATGACAGGCGCCCCGAATTGATCGACGGGATTGCCAGGGCCGTCTGCGACGAGCATGGGAAGCCGCGCTACGACGATCCCGATAACGGCGCTTTCACCGAAGACGGTTTCGCCAAGGTCCTGAGGGGCATCGGCCTCAACGCCGTTCTCATCGGGCACGAGAAATCGGCCGGCCGGGAAGCGAGGCGCGACGTGAGCAGCCTAGGCGCCGATCGCGCCAACGAGGTGATTTTGACCGAGTTCGTCGACGCGGTCGAGATTCGCAACAAGCGGCGCGAGCTCGACATCAAGAGGCTCATCGAGGCCTACCCCAAGGACGCCGTCCCGTTTGTCGTCGGGAGCGATTGCCATGATTGGGCGACCTACCCCGGGACAGAAGGCGGTGAGATTTCGTTCTCGAGCCTGAAATGCCTGCCGACCTTCGAAGGCCTGCTCATGGCGATTACCGACCTCTCGAGGATCAAGGTCGGCGACTGCTCGTTCTTCAGCGCCAGCTCCTCGAAGCTTGATTCGTTGAGGCTGGCAGTCGATGGCAAGGATTTTGACATACCGCTTTCGCCTGGAATCAACGCGATCATCGGCGACAACTCCATTGGCAAGTCGATGATGATTCATCAACTTACCGGCTGTCGATATGTCGATGATTCCGGGCTTGCGGATGGCTACAAGGCCTATTGCACGAGGGAGGGTATTGAGATCTCCTCTAATCTTCCCGTTTCGATTGAGTTTAAGTTTGACGATCAAGACAGCGTTCGCAAGACTCTTGAAGAGCTGCATTCGGGTGAGAGCCGAGACGATTATTTCGGCAAGTATTTCCAAGCCCATGTGGACATTGGATTGATTAAGGGCTCGCTCAAGCGCTTCTTCGACGAGTGCATCGCGGCATTGAAGTCAAAGGCGTGCTTCAACGACTCGCGCGGAAGGCTTGATGAGCACGAGATGCTACTGCTCGATCTGCCAAGATCAGAGAAACTGACCGTTTCCCTATTCCGGAAAAAGATTTCCTTCGAGGATATTGACGGGCTCAATTCCGAGCTTTGTGCTTTTAGAAATGGTTTTGGGAACGTCAGAAAAGATTATGCCAATCTCTTCAATGAGATGGGTCCAGCGGCAGCTGAGGCACATAGCGACGCTATGGAGGCAATTGACAGGCTTATCAAGCTCGTCGAGAAACATAGGTTTAGCTATGAGCGTGATGATACGAAGGTCCAAGCAGTTGGGGACGCTGCGAACAAGGAACGGCGGGCCCTTTCGAAGGAGAAGACTGACGAGCAGAAAACAATCGACGACTATTTGGCGAGCCTTGACAACATCTCGAATATGATTGCGGAAGTTGTTCTTTTGCAGGCCAAGCGATTCGACAGGGAACTTGATTACGCTGCGCCGGCGCGCGTCAAGGTTCCCAATTCCATGGGGGAGTTCATTTTCGTCTCTGAGCTTACTTCTGGCGAAACCGACGTAGAGTACTGTAAGAAGGTCTTCGAGAATGTGTTCAACAAGCCGAAGCTTCAACAGCTGCTGGGCGGTATCCAGCATGAAACCGATTTGACCACAGGTGATATTGTGGGCATGGTGAAGGGTGACAAGCCCGCTGTAGCAACGTGCTATAGCGATATCAAGAATAGGCTCCAGGTGGAGGTTGATTGTATTTCCGAGAGAAGGAAAATCACCAATGGGGCTATAGGCATCGACGCCGAACCTTCGGCGGGCCTGTACGGGAGTCTGTATTTCGATTTGCTGGCAGAAGACGATTCGAAAGCAGGGGTCTACATCATCGACCAGCCGGAGGATCAAATCTCTCAGGTGGCTATCAAGGAGCGCGTCCTCGATGCTTTCAAGCGGATGAGCGCCAACAGGCAGGTGCTGATGATAACCCACAACCCGCTTTTCATTGTGAATCTCGACGTGGACAACGTTATTGTGCTTGGACGCGACGGAGATGGGAAAATTGACATTAAGAGCGGGGCTTTGGAATACGAATGCGACGACTACAAGGTGCTCGACCTTGTGGCCAAGACCGTTGAAGGAGGTGCTGACGTTGTCAGGAAGCGACTCAAACGCTATGGTTCAGAAGACATATAGGGTCGGGCTGAAGGATGGGAAGATCGCGATCGAGGGGGTTGACGGCTTTTCCATTGCCGTTGAAGACCCGAAGCTGAACGTAGGGAAGCTATACTCGGCACTTTTCGCAGCAATCGACAGGCCCACGACAATTTCCCTCGAGCCCACGACAGAGCTTAAGCAGGATCAAAAGGCCCGCTCATTCTTCGAAAGCCTGAAGAAGATCGTGGACGGCGCGTGCGAGAAGATGAACCCTGGTTTGGCGGAGATCGCCGTGAAGGCCGAACAGCTTGATGCTGACGGCAGCAAGTAGCGGCTTTCGTGGCATTGATCTGACTGAACTTGTGATAGATGGAGGTTTGTATGGTGAAGACGGTCGTTTGCGAGAAGTGCGGCAACACGATTGAATACGAGGACAAATCCGTCTTCGAGGGCAATCGTGAGTTCGAGGAGGTCGTCTGTCCGGTGTGCGGGAACGAGCTTTGCCAAGTATTTACCGACCTGTTTCCCAACCCGAGGGTCGTGAAGAAGCATGAAGGGCGGTAGCACGGGCACCCCCTAACAATGGCGGTCTATTGGGCTTCTGCAAGCGGGACATGCTTCACAAAACTCTTCACAAACTGGGTGCGAGCCGCATATCGTGGCGCTGATTCCAATTTGTGACACTCCCGTACCATTCCTTACGTTTTGCAGTCTATGCGAAGGGATATGGAGATGGCGTCACGATTTGGGATGAGCAACGGAAGGCTTGCGGCTGTAGCCGAGGGGAAGCTCCCTCGGCCTTGTCCGTCGGAGAAGGTGTGCGTGCCCAAGGGGATGATTGCGGCGGAGGCCGTGCGCGTGCGCGGTGAGGACGCCGTGTGGGGCGAGGTCAACGGCGGGTCGGTGGAGCTGTGGTTCCCCGGCAAGGTTTCGTAGAAAGGAACCGCCTTGGACGTCTTGGCGCGTCTCGTATGACGCAGTCGAGACGGCGAGACGGCGAGACGGGAGCGATGAATATACTGGACAAGCAAGAAGCCTCCGGGTGAGTGTGACCCGGAGGCTATTATTATGCGTTGGTTTCGATTCCCGCCCGTCGTGCACGCCGGATCGCGTGCCGAATGTTGGTGTAAGGGGCCGCTTCCCTGACCGTAGGAAAAGTTCCGTTTGGTTGAATCCATTTCAACCAAATATACGCCAACATACAAGCAGCTGCTAAATTACGGTGACATATGGAGCTAGCGAATTGTGGGTGTCGAAGATAGCGCATCTGAACTGGCGCCGCCATTTTTGGCCCATGCTTATTGCGAGCGTTTCCGACCCTGGAGGTTTGCGATGTCTGTCGACGGCGACGCCGCCAGGTGCGCATGTGGTCCTGGCGCATAGGGCGCTGCCTGGCCGCCGATATAATCGTCAAAGAGTGGCACGCGTTCAACAAGGTGGCGGAGTCCAGCCTGTGCAAATGGACGGCCCGCTTCCGCGAGGAGGAACCCCGGCCGCTTTTCCCGCAGGTTGAGCGAGGTGTCGAGCTGGATGAGGGTCACGCGTCGCTGCCCCGGGCGGCGGCGCTGCGAGCCCGTTTTCCGCTTCCGGTACGGGTGAACAGGGGATGGAGGTGTGTTTCTTTCGATGCCGCGGTTTGCGCTCGCATCAGCGTTGGCGGTTGCCGCAGCTTCGCCCGCGGGCGTGTCCCCGCGAGTTCTGGACGGTTTCGCAGGAAATGCGCGTCGATTTCGCCATGGTTTTGGACTTCTGTGCGGTTTTCGACGGGGGTTGTTCGCTGTCGGCTTCGCCGACCTGGGGAAACGCCGGCGCATTGTGGCGTTTCGGGCCGGTTCGGCCTGCGAAACCGCCCAGAAGTTGCAAGCGGGGCTCGCTTGCGTTGAAGGTGGCGCATCTTGACGCGTGTTTCGATTCGGTCGGTGCTGGTCGGCATCCGCGCATGGACAAACGCTTCAAGCCCGCCGCCGTGCAGGCGATAAGCCGCAAGCTCGTATGGTGGCGCGACGAGTGCGGCCACGTCTACCAGATGGCCGTCCTTGGCAGGGCGAGGGCCAAGCCGGGCTGCTGCCCGTACTGCTCAGGGAGGAAAAGGCCCGAGAGGCCGATAAGGCTCGACTAGCCCTCGGCCCCTCGGTGAGGAAGGAACGGGCAGCGTCGGCGCCTCCTGCCTATAGGCGTGGTTTTGCAGCTAATGGACTGGTCAGCCTTGCTTGAGGAGCTAACGTATGTGCAGTATAATATATTTGCACATACGTCGATAGGAGTATCATGTCTACCTCTACTTTGACCATACGCGTTGATGACGACTTGAAGCGCGGCGCTTCCGAGGTGGCCGATTACTACGGCCTTGATCTCTCATCGGTCACGCGCGCGTTTTACAAGCAGATGGTGAACACGCGCCGCATCCCCCTGACCTTCGCTCCCGACGAGCCCAGCATCGAGAGCCTCGAGGCTATCCGCGAGGGCGACGCCTTCCTGTCCTCTGGCGAGAAAGGCCGCTTTGACAGCGCAGCCGATCTCATCGCGGCAGCGATGGCCTAATGGGCAGGCTCACGGCAGATTTCTCCGCTGCATTCTCTCGTGACCTCAAAAAGAAGGCGAAGCGGCGCAATTGGGATTTAGCTGAGCTGCAGAAGCTCATCGACCTGGTGCTGGAGAACACTCCCGAGTCGCTGGAGACTCTCAAACGCCGTCACAACATGCACCGCCTGAGCGGTAGTTGGGCCGGGAGGAACGAGTGCCACGTGGCGAACGCCGGCGATTGGCTGGTGATATGGTCGGCCAACGACGAGGTCGCCTTCTTCGAGCGCACTGGCGGTCACGACGAGCTGTTCAGGTAGGAGGGATTGGCAAGTTGCGATAATGACGGACTTTCTCGTTAGAGGGATTGGCCCAACGGTTGGGGGCGTCCCGGTTCCCGGGGGCGCTGCTCATCCAGCAGCTACCTATTCCCAGCAGGACTTCGTGAACGGCTAATCGCAAAGCCTTGCTACTTCGGCTCCGCATTCCGTGCAGCAACCCTCAACGAGCACGCGCCCGTGACGCATGCGCAGCGTGTAGCCGGGCGCGAACTCCGCCGTGCCGCAGTTATGGCAGAACGCGTTGGCGAGCGGCAGCTTGCGGATATGCTCGGGGATCTTCTTCCACTCCCGCAACGCCTCGATCTCGGTGACGCCCTTGCTGCGGCGGAACTCGTCTTCCTCTATCTCCTCGGTGACGAACCTTGCGATCATCTTCTCGCTTACGCCGTCGGCCCTCATCTGCCGGGCCATCTCCTCGTATTTGTCGGCCATAGTGGTCTCCTGTCCGATTAGTGGTGCATCTGCTTAATCAGGAAAAGCCTCTTTGCATGGGCTTGGCTCGCTTCAGCGGCCTTGTGTCTTGGTGCTATGGGAAATGCTGTCGTTTGGCTCCAAGGTGTCGTTTCCTTCTGCTGCAGCCCAGATGAGCGACGATGGGCTCCATGTTGAAGCTCCATGCTCCCAGTGCGTGCCCAGCGCCGGTTCATAGAGCTTCGCCGCCAGCTCTTCCGCACCTACCATGTCGGGCGTCACGTCGTCTACCTCGTCGACCACGAGGTCGACGGACACGGCTTGCAGGGACTTGCCACCGAGAGAGGGGGTGAACCAGACCTTCATCCCGCTGCGGTACTCGTCGTCTGCCTTGATGGACTCCGCTTTGTCGAAGGAGAAGCTGATGAAGTCGCCGAGGCCGATGCCGGCGAACCTTCGCAGACCTGCCACGGCGGCTTCGACGCTGGTCTCGCGCGCGAGCAGATCGATGTCCCTCGTGGCACGCGCGTCGACGGTTCGGGCAAGTACGCTCTGACCGCCCTTCAGGACAAAGGGCGAATCCGGGTCGCTGAAGACGCGGCGCAGCAGCCGGTGGAAGTAGAAGCCGGCGATGGCGCGGTTGGTGTCTAGCGGCGATTTCTTGGCCGCCTCTTTGACGGCCATCTCGAGCGCCGCGGGCGTCTTGTATCTCATGATCGGCCTTTCTGGACGGATGCGGAGAGGGCTCTTGCGAGGGGCTCGAGCAGGGCCGCTCGCCGTTTGTTTTCGCCGAGCTCGTCGAGCAGGCTGCCAAGCTTCGCAGAGTTGATGAGACCTTGGGCCGCGGCGTCGCGGAAGGCGCCTTCGGCAAGCGACGGGTCCTCGCAGTCGAGGCATAGATCGGCAAGCGTTCTCTCGGCGCGGGTGACAGGCAGGCCGCCCATCCAGACCATGTCGCCTTCGTCGACGTTTCTCACCCCAAAACGTGCCGACTCGATTTTTGAGTTGATGCGCTCGGGCGCGTAGATGCGGTAGGGGGAGAGGTGGAAGTCACCGATTCCCAGGAGCCATGTAGCCGCAGAGCCACCGACGGCCACGCCGTCCCACTTAGCTTGCCGCTCCCATGAGAACGCTGTCGATGCCGTGAGCTTCCAGATCTGTATTTGGTCAAGTAAAAGTTTCCGAAATGGTAAAAGGAGCTTTCCGATTTGGTAAGCGAAAATTTTCCGAAATGGTAAGGCCCACGGGGCGGGCTTCCGCGCCCGCCCCGCCGACCGTCCGCACGTCCTACAGGTAACCCGAATCCTCCGCCTCGAGGAGCCTGTCGAGGAGGTCCGGAAGCACCTCCAGCAGCGCCCTCGACGGGGCCGGGTAGTCGAAGTCGGTCCCCTCCACGGAGATCTCCAGGGAGGGGCGGCCCTCGGCCTCGCCGGTCGACACGGTGTTGATGTGCAATAGGAATTGGTTCTGATGATCGCCGGTTCTTGAGCGCCTCGGTTATTAAAAACTGAGCAGGAAGAGCGCGAGGACCATGCCTTGCCGTGTTGCGTCGGGCGATAGGCGGCTAGTTTGCAGAATCGCGTCAGTGCGGGCGGTATTTGATTTCGAGATATCCATCGCTACAGGATGTCCGCGTAGCACGCGGCAACGTTGCTGTCCATGCGCTCGAACTCGGGGATGTAGCGATCGATGATGGTCGCGACTAGTCGCTCGGCTAGTGCGGCGTCGTAGATATGGGCGGCGCCGTTGCGGTCGCGCAGCATTTGCAGCCAGACATCCTCGTCCATCCAATCATAGTAGGCGTATGCCGCCTTGATGATTTCTCTGGGCGAGCCGGTTGCTGCGGTCTTATCGCCTTCGTATTTAAGGAGTTCTTTCATGAGCTTCCAGCTACGGTCGAACTGCAGGGAAAACTTAGAGATGATGCCATGCTGCACAAACTCGTTTTCCAGATCCTGGTCTTTGGCCTGCTTGAGCGTTTCGAGTGCGGAGGAATAGTTATCGAATTTCTTCATGGAGCACCTTTCCGTCTCTTAGTACCTCTTCAAGCAGCTCGCGCGACGAGCTCTCGTCCATATTGACTACGTCCAGCCGGAGTAGCGACCATAGTTCATTATCCAGGCGTTCTTTGAGGCGCGTGAAGTTTGGGCAGTCCCAAACGGCGAGGTCGATATCGCTCTTCGCATCTGCCGTCCCACGGGCGCGGGAGCCAAAGAGCACAACCCGCCCCGCATGCTCCTCTGCGGATATCTCGCCGATCTGTTTGTAAACGTGCTCCATGTTTCGCATTTGTCCTCGCTTGTTGTGTGCCTTGCTTTTCATCATACTCTATTGCGAAATGTGGGACACGCGCCTGAAAATGAATGTGGGTAATCGTTCTTTGATGCGTAGCATATTGCGAGAATCGCGCTTCTTGGCGAGGGGGCGTATTGTTCTTGCTGCACGTGAATCCTCGAATGCGGGTATAGGATTTCTAAATGTCTATTTTTGTTAAACATGGTTAACTCCTAGGAGCTTAATAGGATATAATGCCCTTCGCTTGCTAAGGGTATTAGGCATGTCTCAAGTGGGGTAGTAATTCACCTATATATACCTTGAGGCGCGTTGCGTATCCTGCCCGTGATTGAATCGCCGCAAGGCGCGCGACCCGTGCGCCGGTTTGCGGTTTGACGTTGAGGAGACCCGACTCTATGGACTTATTGCTGCATTTTGTTGAGCACGCGTTGGAAGACACGCTGTCGCTCGTTCCGTTCCTGTTTGTAACCTACCTGGTGCTCGAGGCGCTTGAGCACGCGGCGGGTAACCGCGTCAACGCCGCCGTGCGCCGCGCGGGCGCCGCTGGTCCCGTGGTGGGCGCTGCGCTGGGCGTCTTGCCCCAGTGCGGCTTTTCCGCCATGGCGGCGACCCTGTACGCCGGTCGCGTTGTCACCCTGGGCACGCTGGTGGCCGTGTTTCTTTCTACGTCAGACGAGATGCTGCCCATGCTGCTGGCCGAGCGCGTGGACGCGTCTTCTGTGGCGACGCTGCTTGCCGCCAAGGCCGCGATCGCGCTGATCTCTGGCGTTGTAGTGGATGCCGTCTTGCGCGCGCTGCGCCGCAACACTCGCGTCCATGCGGCGATTCGCCGTACGGTTTTGGGTCCTAAGTCCCTTGCGGGCGAGGACGAGTCGAGGGTGGCCGATATCATCGACAGCCTCTCGGAGGCGGGGGAGGGCGCCGAGCACATCTACCGTCTGTGCGAGCGCGACCACTGCGGCTGCGAGGAGTCTCACGCCCATCACCATGGCGAGGACGAGGATCACATGCATGGTGAGGACCACGGGCATGGCGACGATTACGAGGATGGCGACGATGGCGATCACCACGAGCGCGCCCACCAAGATGGCGTACTCGGTAGTGGCTCCCATGGCGTTTCCACCGCGTGCGCTTGCAGCCACGGGCATGGTCACGGACATGGCCACGATCACGCGCATGGTGGAAGTGCGGTCAAGTCCATCGTCCTTAGCGCGCTTTCGCATACCGTGCAGGTGACGGTCTTTATCTTCATTGTCACCTTTGTGCTGGTGGCGGTGTTGGAGACCGTGGGCGAGCCCGCTATGGAGGCGTTCCTCTCTTCCAACCGCGCCTTTGCCGTTTTGGGTTCCGCATTGGTGGGCATCATTCCCAATTGCTCTGCCAGCGTGGTTATCACGCAGCTTTACCTTGAGGGCGTGCTGTCGCTGGCACCCGCTATGGCAGGCCTTTTGGTGTCCGCCGGCGTGGGCTATCTGGTACTGTTCCGCACCAACCGCAGTATGCGCGAGAACATAGCGATTCTGATCTTGCTGTATCTGGTCGCCGTTCTTTGGGGTTTTGTGTTGATGCTGCTGGGTTTCTAGTGCGGTGCGTCCCGGCTGATTGCGCTTGCTTGCGCTGAATGTCCGTCTTGGGCGTCCGCTGGTGTTCCGTTGTGTCTTTGCGTTGGCTCCGTTGGATGGGGGTCTACCATGGTCGATCGCACGCGTAACGTTAGGGCTACGGGGCAGGGAGCGTCTGTCGGTAGGCGCCCGGGTGGCGGCAGGCACATGGCTGCCGCAGGTCACGTTTCTGCCGCGGGGCGCGCGGCTGGTGCTGGTGGCGCTTCTGGCGGTGGGCAGGTTGCTAGCCGCAGGCGCACGGCAGGTGGCGGGCGCCGTCATCGTCCAAAAACACCGAAAGGCACGTGTTCTTCTAAGCGCGTTGTGCTTGCCGTGTTGGCGGCGCTGCTGATTCTGGGTGCGGGCGTTGCGGGGCTGGCGGGTTTGGTGGCTACGGGCAACGTCAACGTAACATCTGCTTCTAGGCCGGAAAACAAATACACGGGCGTGCTGGCGCCGTATGCGTGCGCGTCCGATGCAGATGGCGACGGGGTGGATGACCAGACCGATATCTTGTCTGCGGCGCTGCGCTATGTACAGACCAAACCCGTGTATCGCAGCGAGTACTATACGGGCGGGTACCCGGATGACGGCTGCGGCGTGTGCACCGACGTGGTGGCGTTTGCCCTGCGCGATGCGGGATATGATCTGCAGGCGCTGGTGGCGACCGATATCACCGAGCACCCGGATGACTACGGACCTGACGCACCGGATCCCGCGATCGACTTTAGACGCGTGCGCAGCCTCAAGGTGTTCTTTGCCAGGCATGCTGCCCAACTAACGTGCGACGTTCACGCGATCGATGAGTGGCAGGGCGGCGACATTGCGATTTTTGATTCGCATATTGGCATAGTGTCCGATCAGCGAAACGAGAACGGCGTGCCCTACCTTATCCACCATAACGCGCCCTCCCAGCTATCCTATGAGGAGGACGTGCTGGAAGGGCGCGATGATTTGGTGATGCATGTGCGGATGGGATGCGAATGAGGATGGGGTGCGTTTAAGGATGACGCCGAACGCGATGTTGGGCTGCTAGGCGATCTTGCCAAACGTGAACGCGCGGACCAGCAGGGTGATGCCCAGCACGGTGAGCGCGGCTCCAGCGAACAGCACAAGCATGTCCGTGGATTCAAGCGGGAACATGAGCACCACGATGCCTGCCAAAATCGACAGCACGCCGGAGAAGATGGCGAAGCCGCGGTTGTGGACGGCGGCGGATTCGACCAGCGTCATGACGCCTTCGATGATCCAGCCAAAGCCGGTAGCCATCACTACAAAGGTTGCGAGCGTTGCCGCGGAGAGCGCTTGGTTGCGCACCATTATGAGTCCGCCAAAGATTAGAAGCAGGCTGGTGATGATGTTGAGCGCTCGCCAGCCGCCCGGCAGCAGCGGCGTCCAAATGGCGGTGGCAAGGCGGATGATGCCCGCCACTATAAAGTAGATGCCCAGCACCACGGTGAGCACCACTAGGGTCTTTACCGGCCAGAACAGCAGCGCTAGGCCGGCGAGCAGGCCCACTGCTCCCGTGATGCCGTACAGGCGGCGCACGGTGGTGATGACGTGGTCTATCATGTTGTACTCGTCAAAATAAAAAGGATCCGCGTGGTCTAGCGAGTGCTTGTCGAAGAACGTCATGATGAGGACCTCCAATTGTACAGATGTGTAATAATCCTCAAGTGTGGTATACCCATTTAAGAGCGTGCTAACAAATGATTGCGTCCACCAATGCTACAATCGCCTGCGACGGGACATGAGACCAAGGGGGATGCAATGCCGGCAACGCTGTACCTGGTTCGCCACGGCAGGACCATGTTTAACGAGAAGCGCGTTATCCAGGGCTGGTGCGATTCGCCGCTGACCCGCGAGGGCGAGGAGCAGGCTGCCCGCGTCGGCCGCTATTTCGCCCACGAGGGCGTCTTTTTCGACCATGCATATGCCTCAACGTTGGCGCGCACGCATCAGACCATAGAGGCGATAACCGATATGCCCTACGGGCGTGAACCGGGCCTGCGCGAGTGGTTCTTTGGCGCCTATGAGGGAGAGCGCGTCGATCTTATGCCTGCGCGCCCCTGGGGCGATTGCTTTGTTCAGTTTGGGGGCGAGGGCGAGCGGGAGTTCCATGCGCGCATCTGCTCTACGCTTCGCGAGATCATGGCGCGGCCCGGACATGAGAACGTGCTGGTGGTGAGCCATGGGTCTGCCTGTCGCGAGTTTATGCTGGAGTGGCGCGAGGGTCAGGATCTGGGCTACCCGGACGTTCCCGGTAACTGCTCTGTTATGCGCTATACGTTTGACGGCGAGCGCTTTGAACTGGTTCGCGTTGTGGAACAGGACGAGATGCGCGCGGTGTTGGGCGAGTAGGGCGCGTGGTGCTGTTGTGGTGCGCAGCCCGTTTGCAGAGTCACGGCTTTAGCGCTTCGCGGCCTCGGCAGGCAATCGATGCCTTTCGTAATCGTTTCTCAATTGACTGCAATTGTGTTCTCTTTGATTTATGAGTGCTAGAACGCTGTTTGGGGTACAATCGCACTAGAACCAGCGGAGCCCGTCTCTCGTGAAATAGGCGCGGGCGACGCAAGGGGTTTACTTTAAGGACTCGGTGGCAGCCGAGTCCTTATTTTTGCCTTTCGTCTTCCGCGATGTGCTTACCATTTGTCTAAACGCTATAACAATGAGCATATTTGATTAGTGTTAATTGATGTTGCTCACCGGTGCACGCTGATATCGTCCAAGAAAAAAAGACGCCGATTCCGCTTGTTGTGGAATCGGCGTCTTGCGTTGAGATTGGCTAAGCGCTGGTTGCTTACTTGTGGATCTGATGGATGAACAGGCCGCTGCGAAGCTTGGGCTCAAACCAAGTGGACTTGGGCGGCATAAGCAGCCCCGCATCTGCCACGGCGAGCAGCTGGTCGATTCCCGTGGCGCACATGGAGAACGCGACGCCCTCGGTGCCGGCGCAACGCTCGAGTTCGTCCGTACCGCGAATACCGCCAACAAAGCTGATGCGCGGGTCTAGACGGGGGTCGCCAATGCCCAGAATGGGCGAGAGCACCTGCTCTTGCAGGATGGAGACATCCAGCGCGGAGACGGGGTCTGCCGCCGCGACCTGCTGCGCAAGCTCCTGGCCAAGCGACAGGTTCCACCATTGACCATCTGCGAACATGCCCATGCGCCCGGCTTCCTGCGGGGCGACGGGTGCATTCGCCGACTCGGCCGTGAAGCCCGCTTTGCGAACGCGCTCGACCAACTGATCGGCACTGAGGCCGCAGCGGTCTTTGACCACGCGGTTATAGGGCAGGATGGTGAGTTGGCTTGTTGGGAACAGCACGGAGAGGAAGTAGTTGAACGGCTCGCGTCCGGTGTAGGTGCCCGCCGCTTTCGCCTCTTCGCGCATTTGCCGGGCAACTTTGACAGCGCTTGCGGTTCGATGATGGCCATCTGCGATGTAGGCGCAGGGGATGTGTTGGAACATGGCCGCGATGGCCTCGACCGTGTCTGAGCGCTTGACCTCCCACACGGTTTGGCGCACGTTTTCCTCGTCCACAAAATCATAGAGCGGGGTCGCCATTTTGGCAGCGCCCAGGATCATGTCGAGTACGGGCTGGTCGCGATACGCCAGGAAGATGGGGCCGGTTTGGCAGCCCAGCGCGCGGATGTGCTCTATGCGGTCGCGCTCCTTGTCCTCGCGGGTGAGCTCGTGGCGCTTGATGGTGCCGTCTTCGTACTCGTCTACGGAACATACGGCGACCAAGCCGGTTTGCACGCGACCATCCATCTCGAGCTCGTAGATGTAGTAACAGCGGTTTGGGTCGCGCATGTAGATGCGGGAGTCGATGCGGTCCTGCATGAGCTGGGCGGCTCGCTGGTAGACCTCCGGCGCGTACATGTCCTGGTCCGCGGGGAACTGCGTCTCCGGGCGGTCGATGTTGAGGAACGACAGCGGGCGGTCGGCTACGTAGTCGGCGGCCTCTTTGCGGTCGAAGACGTCGTAGGGAAGCGAGGCCGCCTGCGCGGCGTGCTGCGGCAGGGGTCGTATGCAGGGAAAGGGCAATGCCTTCATGGGGGATCCTCCTTGTTGGTGGCGTTATGCCGTTTTCTCATTGTACGTGCTGCGCGACGGGCGCGCACGCGCCGCGGGGAGGGTTATTGGAAGGGTAACGTTGGCGGGATGCGCGTTATAAAGGAAGCAAATGCAACAAGGACATTGGGCTGAGCCCTGGGCCTCTGGCATTCAAAAGATTTTTTCTTTCGAATCTCATAAAGTTGTTAAGAACGAACATATGTTCTATAATGTTACAAGGGGATTTACAATAGTAATGCGAGGCGATACTATGATTCTATCCTATGCCGATAAAGAGACCGAAAGATTGTCACGAGGAGAAAGGGTGAGACGCTTTTTGCCATTCGAGCGCGTCGCTTTGCGTAAGCTGCGACAACTTGAATTAGCCGCAAGCATTAATGATCTGAGGATTCCTCCGGGTAATCGGTTGGAAATCCTTCAGGGCGATCGCTTTGGTCAGCATAGCATTAGAATAAACGATCGCTTTCGAATCTGTTTTCGATGGACATCAGCGGGTCCTCAAGATGTTGAGATAGTTGATTATCATTAAGTGGTGATGTCGGATGATTGAATACATTGACCCCGTCTCTCCAGGGGAACTGCTTAAGGAAGAGTTTCTTGTTCCAATGGGTATTTCTCAGTATCGTCTAGCGAAAGAGACCGGTATTCCGGCGCAGCGCATTGGGCAAATTGTGCTTGGACGCCGTTCTGTTACGGCGGATACCGATCTTCGCTTGTGCCGTTTTTTTGGTTTAACGGATGGATATTGGCTTCGTGCCCAAGCGGCTTACGACACTCAACTTGCTCGTCGTCGACTTTCCGATGATCTTGATAAGATCATTCCTTGGGATAGTACGGCGATGGGCTAGATGAACGGCGTCTGACGCGTTGCGGTTTTGCCTATGCGAGGCCCGACAGCGATAGCAGCAGGTCTGTGAGCACTGCCTCGACGCGCTGGATATCATCGCGCGGCACCCACTCGTTAGGCTTGTGCGCCAGCGCGAGCGATCCGGGGCCGTAACTCATGCAGTTATGGTTCGAGCAGGTTCCCGCTATGACGGCGGTATCCGTGTAGCCGGTGAAATAGCTCACCCTCGCGGGCGCCCCCGTGTTTTGCTCGACCGTTTTGCTAAGGGCAGCCAGCAGGGGAGAGCCTGGGTCGCGTTCGATGGGAGGACGATCGCCCGTGATGCGGTAGGTGCCTTGGATGCCCGGAACCTCTTGCTGTGCCCTCTCGATTGCCTGTTGAACTATCATTTCCGCCTTCGCCGTGGTTGCCGGAGGTACCAATCGCATGTCGATCCACGTGGTGCATGCATCCGGGACAACGTAGGGTTGGTATCCGCCTTGGACCATTCCAAAGGTGACGGTCGAGGCGCCCAGCTCTGCATGGTGCGGCAGCGCCTCGATGCTGCGGCGGATATGGCTGATTGCCTCCGCCGTTGCTGCGACGGCATCTGCTCCTTCCCAAGGCTGGCTTGCGTGCGCGGTGACGCCCTTGATATCGAGTTCGAACCACGTACGTCCCTTATGCGCAACTTGGATCTGGTTGTCGGTGGGCTCGGTGTCCAACACCCACTCGTCCGTGCCGACCCAGCCCGCATCGATAGCGGCTTCAACGCCGCGCATGTTGGCTTCCTCGTCCACGGTGCAGATGAGCGAGAACCCACGCTCTGGTTGAGTGCCGGTATGCTCCATGGCGTCCATTAGCGAGAATAGAGCGGAGAGAGCGCAGGCAAGCCCGCCTTTCATGTCGCATGCGCCTCGCCCGTAGAGGCGGTTCTCGCGGACGGTTGCTCCTAGCGCGGGCGTGTCCTTGCTCCAGCCCTCGCCTAAGGTGACGGTATCCATGTGGCAGATGTAGACCAGATTGGGCGCGCTGCCATATCCCGCTACGGTGACGTTGAGATTGCGCCGAGCGGGGAAGACCTCGAGCTCCTTGATGGAGATATGCTTTACAAGGCATGCGGGCATGCTTGAAACGCGCTGCTCTACCAGTAGTTTGATATAGCGTTCGATCGTATCTTCTTGCGCTCCAGGATTAGAGCTATCTATACGCACCAATTGTTGCGCCAGTCGCCATGCATTCATCGGCTTCCCTTCGGTAGCAAAACAAGAGGCGTGCACGTGGCTCGCCTCTTATGATTTGCCTCCCGGTGCTTACCTTACTCCTTTTTGCGAGATGATGTACGGGAGCGTTGCAAATAGAACGTTTTTAGAAGGGTCGGCGGTCATTTTTTACATGCGTGCGTTCTGAAATAAACTGTGACCGATCCCGGTGGCAATTGAAACGCTTCAGGCGGGGTATTTATTATTATGCAGAGTTGCGAGGGTGATTTATACGCATTATGAGGGTCTAGGCAGATGGCTGCAGATGCAGCTTAGCGTGCTAAACACTTATAAATGTCGCCAATAGAATTGGTATTATGCGCTCCGACTACTAGGAAAGCAGGTTTGAAGGAGGCTCGAAGGGCGCTCGGGGTCGGTTGGTGGGGGGGCGAGCGACTGAAAACGCTCTATTCTTGCTGGCTCTTCGCCCGCCTCGTGGCACTCATTGACCATCCTGAAGAAGGACGGTTTTTCAAGAGCGTTTTTCCATGAATAAGCTAATGAGAATCCGCAGCTCGCGGGATGGCTTGATACATATCGACGTTTTCGACGCGGGGGCATAGGGTCAAGGGCGAGTGCGGAGCATGAAGTACGGCCCGACCCAACGCCGTATTAAACGTTAATGGGCCAGGCCGTGTGAAAGTTGCGAATTGGAGAAGCCGATAGCAAGCCTGGAAACGAAAAAGCAAATCCAGGAAGCGCTATTTGATGACGCGGACGCGGTAGATCGCGGGAATCTGCTTGAGCGCCTCGATGGTGGAGGATTCCAGATGCTCGTCCGTGTCGAACATGGTGTAGGCGTTTTCGCCGGCGCTTTCGTTAACCATGCGCTGCACGTTGGCGTTGTCCTTTGCCAAGATGGCGGTGATCTGGCCGATCATGTTGGGCACATTGGCGTGCAGGCATGCGATGCGGCTAGCGGCGCGCGCCTTACCCATGTTGCAGGCGGGGTAGTTGACGGAGTTGGCGATGTTGCCGTTTTCCAGATAGTCCTTGAGCTCGGAGATGGCCATGTCCGCGCAGTTGGCCTCCGCCTCGCCGGTGCCGGCGCCGGAGTGGGTGGTGATGAAGGTGTTGGGCATCAGCACGGTTTTGGGGGTGGCGAAGTCGCCGGCGAACCAGGATAGTCTGCCGGATTCAAGCGCTGCGTGCACGGCGTCCTCGTCGATGATGGTTTCGCGCGCATAGTTGATGAGTACCGCGCCCGGAGCCAGAAGGGCGAGCTGTTCCGTACTGATCATACCCTTGGTGTCCGCCTTGGAGGGAACGTGCAGGGTAAGGTAGTCGCAGCCGCGGCACAGGTCCTCGAGCGTGCCCACGCGCTGGACGTTTTGAGACAGCGCCCATGCGTGCTCGACAGAGATGAAGGGATCGTAGCCGTAGACATCCATACCCAGGTCGACGAGGGCGTTCGCCACCTTGGAGCCCACGTTGCCCAGGCCAACTACGCCAACGCGCTTACCCTTGAGTTCGCGGCCAACAAAGGCCTTCTTGGCCTTTTCAGCATCTGCGAGAATGTTGGGATCGTCCGCGTTGGCGCGCACCCAGTTCATGGACTGCACCACGCCGCGGCTGGACAGGATCATCATGGCGAGTACCAGCTCTTTGACGGCGTTGGAGTTGGCGCCGGGCGAGTTGAAAACCACCACGCCGTGACGGGCGTATTCCTCGACGGGAATGTTGTTCACGCCGGCGCCGCAGCGGGCGATGGCGCGGATGCCCTCGGGCAGGTCGTAGCCGTGCAGGTCGGTCGAGCGCATAAGGATGGCGTCGGCCTCTTCCGCCGTGGCTACAAAGTCATAGCCCTCTCCAAATTCTACGTCGCCGTCTTTGGTGATGTCGTCGATAGTCTTGATGTGACGCATGGTTGCAAGTCTCCTTTTGGCTGCATGGATGAGATGGAAGCTTCTGGGTGGGCCCGCCGGCACCGCTGTGCGCGGAATCGATGCGCGCAGGGTCGATGCGGGCTACAAAGATCGCCGTCCCATACAATGCAGCGATTCGAACTCGTCCATCCATGCCGCCAGCGCCCGGACGCTTTCAAGTGCGACGGCGTTGTAGATGCTGGCGCGCATGCCGCCGGCAACGCGGTGTCCCTTGATGTTGGCAATGCCGCGTTGGGCCGCGCCCGCGATGAACTCCGCGTCAAGCTCCTTGCTGGGCGTGCGAAAGGTGACGTTGGCGATGGAGCGGCTGTCCTTTTGGGCGGTGCCGCAGAAGAGCTCGCTGTTGTCGAGCAGGTTGTAGAGCAGGTCCGCCTTGGCACGGTTGCGCTGTTCCATGGCGATAAGGCCGCCGGTTTCCTCGATCCAGCGGAAGATCTTGCCGCATACGTAGATACCAAAGGTGTTGGGCGTGTTGTACATGGAGCCCTTGTCTGCCTGGATGCGATAATCCATGTACGTGGGGCAGTAGGGGCTGGCGGGGCTCTGGCCAATGAGGTCGTCGCGGATTATGACCACGGTTACACCCGCAGCGCCCGCGTTTTTCTGCGCGCCGGCGTAGATAAGGCCGTAGCGCTCCACGTCGATGGGAAGCGACAAAAAGCAACTTGAGACGTCTGCCACCAGCGGAGTATCGCCGCAGTTGGGAAGCGTGTGGAACTGCGTGCCAAAGATGGTGTTGTTCTGGCAAATGTAGACGTAATCCAGGTCATCGTCCGCGCACGCCCGCTCAACGGCGTCGAGCGCGGGAATCCTGTCGAAATGCGTGTCCTCGCTTGAGGCGAGCACGCGGGCATCGCCGTAGCGAGCGGCCTCTTGCCAAGCCTTTTTCGCGAAGTTGCCTGTGACCACGTGTCCGCAGCGGCCGCGTCGCATGAGGTTCATGGGGATGCCGGCGAACTGCAGGGTGGCGCCGCCCTGCAAAAACAGGACGCGGTAGTTGGAGGGAATGCCCATGACGCGTCGAAGCGTCGCCTCAGCATCGTCGATAATAGCCTGGTACGCGGGGGAGCGATGACTCATTTCCATTACGGACATGCCGGAGTCGCCGTATTCCGGCAGCTCGTTTTTGATTTCTTCCAGCACGCTCAGGGGAAGGGCGGCCGGGCCGGCGGAGAAGTTGTGCACGCGTGTCATCGTCAAATGACCTCCCTTGCGGGGTCCAGGAATTTTGCCTTAGTACTCTACTATAGTGGAGTATGTTCCATGTAATGAAAACGTTACCTAACATAGCAGACGGCGCCGGGAAGGTCTCGGCGCGCGATGCGGGGACGTCTTCTTTTAATAACCGCATTCATGGTAGGTTGATGGCGAATGGGGCATATTGTCTTTTTTGCGATGCCGGGGACCAGAAAGTGTAAACTATCACTTGAAGGTTGAAGGTTTACTCCTGAGGGGGAGATATGGCGACGTATGTAACCTCGGATGCTCACGGTCATGTTCGGGTGCTTGATCGCGCGCTCGAGCTTGCGGGACCCGGTAGCGGCGACGTCGTCTACGTGCTGGGCGATATGGTTGATCGCGGGCCGGACCCCGTTGGCGTGCTGCGCCTGGTGCGCTCCTTGCCCAACGCCCGCGTGCTCATGGGTAACCACGAGCGCATGCTGCTGGACACCTTGATGAGCGAGGACGAGCGCGAGGTCTTTATTTGGGAGATGAACGGCGGGTCCACTACCGCGCGCGGCTTGGATTCGCTGGCGTCTGACGAGGCGGCCGACCTTATCGACTGGATCGCGAAACTGCCGCTTTTCGATGTGGTCGAGGTGGATGATCGCCGTCCGGGCGCCGCGGCGCGCGCGGGTGTGCTGGGCTGCGATGCCCGTCGTACCTACCTGTTGACCCATGCCGGCATAGACGCGCTTGCAGCGCGGGCGTATCTTGCGATGGCCGGCACGGCTGGATCCACGGGGGCTTTTGCAGACGCCGCGGGTTCCAGCGTTGCGTCGGGCGCAGACGTGGCGACGCTGCGCGATATGATGGCGAGGCAGTCTGCCGACGACCTGCTGTGGATACGCTCCGAGTTTTGGGGAGCGCCTACGGGCCTTGTGGGTCCGGACGGGCGCGGACCGGTTGTTGTGGCGGGGCACACGCCATCGATCTTGCTGCGTCGCTACGCAACGTTGATGGGCGGCACCGGCGCGCATGAAGGTATGTACGGATGCATGGTGGAGGTTGGCGCCACCGCAAGCACCTTTGGCGAGGCGGACCGCATCTGCGTGGATTGCGCCGCGGCGACGGGCTATCCTTCTGGCCGCGTGGGCGTGATGCGTCTTGAGGACCGCCGCGTGTGGTATGCGGAGGTTCGCGAGGGCGAGTAGGGGCCCGCGGCAGAACAGGCGGCGCCGCTTATCTCAATCGAGTTGCTGATGCCGGGGTAAGGTTTCCTTGACCTGCCCTTACAGGCCAAAAAGATAGGCTAACGCCTCATCCCAGCTCTCTTCCGCAACGGACCATGTGCCGTCGGCATCCTGTTGGAGGTCGAGCACGATGGTGGTTTCATACATTTCGTTGCTGGCGGCAAGGGCATGTAGATAGGTGTCTGTGAAGATCTGGGCGAATTCCTCGTCCGTTGTGTTTGCCAAACCGGGGTCTGCCGCCGCTTGGTCCAGCAGGTCAGACCAAAGGTCGACAAGCTCAGAGCCATCCCTTGCGGTGACGTTGACGTAGGCGTAGCCCTCTTGGCCCGCGATAAACACGCCATCGTCCTCAAATTCAAGCCCCAGGACGGACCATGTTGCGTAAAGCGCGGGATCGCAACCCTGCATGTATGGGGCAAGCTCGGCGTCATCGTTGACGTACCGGGTGAATAGGTCTGCGATCGCGGCGGCGTCCTGCTCGTTTTGGCTTGCAAGGGCGTCCATCTTGTCCTCGACCGCGGTCCACGCCCGCTGCTGATCTGCCGTGTGGCCCTGGTCTATGCCGATGTTGCTGGCGGGTGAGCCAAGCGAGCCGTACATGCGCGATGCGACGGTTATGCTGAGGATTATGAGTATTAGGACGAGGAGGGACAAAACGGTGCCGATGATGCCGGTGATCTTGCCGGCGGTAAGGGCCCCGCTGTACTCTGCGCGACGGGCCGACCGGATTGCCAGGGCTATTGCAGCAATACCCATGATGGTGCTGATGATGGGCAAAAAGCACAGAAGGATAGAAGCGATGCCAAAGATGAGCGCCAGAACACCGGTGCTTTTTGCCGCGGGTCCCGGCAGTTGCGGGGCGGGCGGGAACGCTTGGGGAGCGGCTGGCGCGGGTTCGGGACCTGGCAGGGGAGCGGCTGGCGCGGGCGCCGTCGGCACGGGGGCCTGGGGCGCACGGTTTGTCGGGGCGTCATCGCTCGCCTTTGAGGGCAAGCCGCTTTTTGCCGATACGCTGCCAACGGTGTTCCAAGGGTTTCTATCTGCGGATGTCCTACCTGGTTGGTTCATGGCTTCTCGCCTTACGGGTTATGCGGCGCTGCGGCCGGCGGGAGCATCATTGTTCTATAGTAGCGATGCCGGGCGCGTTTGCGTATAGGGCCCCGGCCCAGCGGCGGCTTTTCGCAGCATGCCGCTTTGCCCGGCGACTCGATCAGCCAAACGGATTGCGCTCGCGGGTGATGGCGCGGCGGATGTTGATGTATTCCAGCACGAGTAGCACCAGTAACAGCAACATCACCAGAAGGTAGCTCAACACGGCGCCCATCAGCTTGAGCGTCGCCACCAAGATGAGCGGCGCCACAACGCTGGCGGCAAAGGCGATGAGGTAGAGCTTCATGACATCGTCCTGGCGACGCAGTACGGTAATGATGGCGTAGAGAAAGTCGATGGCCGCGGTGATGCCGCCGGCGGCGATCATAAGCATGGCCAGGTTGCGGAATCGCTCGAAGTTCACGCCGTACATGAAGCTCATGATGGGAATGCCGATGGACCCCATGAATAGCGCGGTCGCTACCGTGATTCCCAGGATGACCGCCATGACGGCAAACACCACCATGTCAAAGCGCCGGCGCTTGCGCGGGTTGGACCAAATGCTTGCCAAGCGCAGCATCTGAGGTTTGTAGACAAAGCCAATCGCCAGCAAAATACCCTGCGCAGGGAAGTACAGCGCGTTGAAATAGAGCTGGTTTTCATAGGGCAGCATGCCCTCCATCACAAACTTGGGCATGCTCTCGATAAGGTTGAATAAAAACAACGCCGCAAACAGCGGGAAGCATTGGCGAAGCAGGGAACCCACCTCGCCCATATTCCAACGGCGCGACTTTTCCGTCTCGAGCAGGGCCAGGGGAGCGGAGACCAAGACCAGCGACGCGCAGGCGACCACGGCCATCGCGACGGACGCCACCGCCAGGTTGCGCGTGATGAAGAGCGCCGCGGAGAACACGGCCGCCACCGCGATCGAACGCAGCGCCTGGCTGATGCCGGCAAGATAGAGCTTGTCCGCCTGCTGCAGGCGCCCCTCGTACACATCCGCCAGGCCGTCGACCATCTTATATATGTAGACGCCCACGGAGACGGTCATCATGTAGGGCTCGTATCCGCGCAGCGTGCAGTACAAGATACCGGCGACTAGCGCCAGGATGCTGGTGATCCAGCGATTGATTTGGTAGGACGAGAACGAGTTGACCTCGTCTATGTCCGACACCTGGTAGTTGCGCACGCCGTAGTTGGCGGCGATCATGAGCAGCGTGCCGGTGACAAACGCCATGGAGAACATGCCCGCCTGCTCGGCGCCAACCAGCTGCGTGCATACAACCGTGAGCAGGGGAAACACCATGCCCCATACGCCTATGCCCACCGTGTTCCACAGGTAGTCGCGCTTGGTGCTGTGCGATTCGTACTCGGCTTCCTGCTCGCTGAGCGAACCCTCGTAGATTGATTGCAGCAGGCGATTCCACCACTGGTTGACCATGCGCGCCACAAAGGTTTGCTCGCGGTCCGGCCGCCGGCGCTGGTTGCGTCCCGTGCCGCGCCTTGATGCGGTGGAGGGGCGGGAGCCCTTTGTGACGGTGGCGCGCCTGCTTTGCGGGCTGCCCACAACTATATCGCCGCGCCTCGCCATGCGTTCGCGGATGATGTCCAAAGGAGTGCTTGCCACGCTAACCCGCCTTGTCCTCGTCACTTTGTTCTTATCGATCTCATCACGCCGGCTTGTACGTTACTTGCTTGCTGCGATGTTTGGCAAATCATTATAGTTTCGCCAGAAATGTGGTGCGCGACAATACTATTGGGTAACAACAAATGTTGCTCGTCCCAAGGCCGTGCGGAGTGCGCTATCCTTTTGCACGTTTTATACGGTACCGGCGCGACAAGCTGCGAGTTAGCCGCGTCGCCGGACAGTGTTGGGGACTCTGTATGGATTTTGTCTCGTTTGTTTTGGCCCTTGTGCCCATTTTGTGGCTCGTTGTCATGCTCTTGGTATTCAAATGGCCCACGTGGAAGGCCGCTATCGGCTCTTTTGTGGCGTCGTTTCTGCTCGCTATGGCGTACTGGCATATGCCGGTTGACCAGGCGGCCACCGCAAGCCTTGAGGGTTTTCTCATGGCGCTGTGGCCGATCGTGCTGGTTATTATCGCCGCGGTGTTTACGTATAACCTGTGCGTCAAGACCGGCGCTATGGACGTTATCAGCCAGATGATCACCTCTATCTCTAGCGACCGTAGGATTTTGGCGCTGTTGGTGGCATGGTGCTTTGGCGGCTTTATGGAGGGCATGGCTGGCTTTGGCACCGCTGTCGCCATTCCCGCTGGCATGCTTGCCGCGCTTGGCTTCTCGCCCATCCCCGCGGTGCTGATGTGCCTGCTCGCTAACGGCGTTCCCACCCCGTACGGCTCCATTGGCATCCCCACGGTGTCGCTTGCCAACCTGGTGGGGCTTGATTCCGCGCAGCTGGCGTCTACTCAGATGCTGCAGCTTTCGCCATTTTTCCTGATCGCCCCGTTCTTGATTGTATACGTGGCGGGTGGCTCTTCGCTTTCCGGCGACGCTTCTGGCGCCAAGGTGGGCTTTGCCGATCGCTTTAAGGGCGTTTTGCCGCTTACCCTGGCCTCTGCCGTGGCGTTTGTCTTGCCCACCTATGCGGTCGCCACGTTTGTTGGTCCCGAGCTCTGCGTGGTTGTGGGCAGCATCTGCTCGCTGGCGGTCACCGCCCTTATTGCTATGCGCACGGAGCGCTCCGGCAAGCTGGACAGCGCCTTTCATATGGAGGCTTCCGCCGGGCAGGAGCTGGATGCGCGCTCCGCATTCAAGGCGTGGTCGTGCTTTATCTTTATCTTCATCCTGCTGCTGGGCACCTCTAAGCTGGTGCCGCCCGTGAACGGTTTCCTGGCGCAGTTCGCCACCACCGTCACCGTGTTTAACGGCGATAACCCCGGGTCGCTTACCTTCTCTTGGATCAACACCCCGGGTGTGTGGATATTCCTGGCCGCGTTTGCCGGCGGTCTTATCCAGGGCGCGAGCCTGCGCACCATGGGCGGGGTGCTGGTTGCCACCGTCAAGCAGATGATGCCCACCGTGATTACCATGCTTTCCGTTTTGGGTTGCGCCAAGGTCATGGGTTACTCCGGCATGATCTCTTCCATCTCTTCATTCTGCTTTGGCGTGGCCGGTGCGTTCTTCCCGCTGGTCGCTCCTTGGATCGGCATGGTCGGCACTTTTGTCACCGGCTCCGGCACCAGTTCCGGTATGTTGTTTGGCCAGGTGCAAAGCGAGGCGGCCCAAGCGCTTTCAGCCGACCCCTACTGGATGGTGGCCTTGAACTCGCTGGGCGTCGCCGCCGGCAAGATGCTCTCGCCGCAGACGCTGGCTATTGGTCTTGCCGCCGTGCGCGTCACCGGCAAGGATGCCGAGCTTCTCAAGGCCGTTCTGCCGTACGCCCTGGCGTTTCTGGTTGGTATGAGCGCGCTTGCCTTTATTGGCGCCTAGCGGCTCCCGTCTCATTTGATCTTGAATCCAAGCTGCCTGCATCTAGTTCTAAATATAGATAAATATAGATCAAGGCTCTCAAAACCCCGTCGGCTTCCCCTTGGGCGCCGGCGGGGTTTTCTCATATGTGGTGACCTTGCGCAGGCGGAGGATGGCGATTCAAAAGATGTTGACCTGTTAACAATAACCCGTAAGATGTTAATGTGTTAACAAGTAGATGAAAGGAGGCGGCAGTGGATCAAGGGGACGAGAAGGAGCAGGAGAGGTTCGAGGATTTCGTAGGCGTGATTTCCGCCCTGTCGAAGGAGATCCAGCGCATCAAGATGGTCGAGGCGACAAAGCTTGGCATCAAGGGCGCTGACGTGATGCTGCTCTACCAGCTGGCACGCCACCCGCAGGGGCTTACCAGCGCGGAGCTCGCCCGGCGATGCGGCGTGACGCGCGCCGCCGTCTCCCGCGCGCTGACCACCCTAGAGGATAAGGGGTTTGTCATGGTGCAGCCGGATCCAGGGACCGGCAGGTATCGTGCGGCGGTGATGCTCTCCGCTCGCGGCGCCGCCGCTATGGAGTCTGCAACTCAGATTATCGACCGCGTGGTCAGCGAGTCCGGCGATGCGGTGTCCGAGCGTAACCGCGCGATCATGTACTCGTCACTTTCGACCATTCTCGACCAACTCAAAAAGATCTCGCGCGACTAGCGCTCGCGTGCAATGAACCCAGGAGGTACATCCATGCCCGTACGTATCATCGCCGATTCCGCCTGCGACATGGCGAGCGCCGATCATCCGCAGCTCACCGTTTTACCGCTGACCGTTGCCTTTGGCACCACCGTGTACCAAGACGGTGTCGATTTGAGCCATGAGCGCTTCTACGAGCTGCTTATCGAAAGCGACGAGCTGCCCAGCACCGGCCAGGTGAACCCGTATGCCTATACGCAGGCGTACGAGGAGGCCGTCGCTGCGGGAGAGGACATTGTGGTCATAGCCCTCTCGTCCAAGCTCTCCGGCACGCATCAAAGCGCCGTGACCGCCGCCGCGCAGATCGATGCGTCCGTGCGTATTGTGGACACGCAAAGCGTTACGGTTGGCGAGCACATTTTGGTGAAGTACGCGCTGCAGCTGGTGGACCGGGGGCTTGATGCCCAGCAGATCGCCGACGCCGTTGAAGCCGCGCGCGACCGCGTGGTTGTCATCGGCCTGCTCGATACCCTTGAATACCTGCGTCGCGGCGGCAGAATTTCCGGCGCGATGGGCGCGGTGGGCGAGATGCTTTCCATCAAGCCCGTGGTCACCGTTGAGGACGGCGAGGTCCACTTGATGGGCAAGGCACGCGGATCCAAGAACGGGCGCAACCTGCTGACTAAGAAGATCGAGGAAGTGGGTGGCGCGGACTTCTCCATGCCTATCGAGCTTGGTTACGCCGGTTTGGACGATAAGCTGTTGCGCAAGTACATCGCGGACAGCCGCGCGCTGTGGGAGGAGTATCCCGGGGAGGAGCTGCCCGTCCACTCCGTGGGCGCGACCATCGGTACGCATGTGGGGCCTGGCGCCATCGCGCTGGCGTTTTTCAAGAAGGCATAGAACCTGTCTGGGAAGCGTGTCGTAGCGTGTCGCCTTAAGCGAATAGCCCTGTTTCCGGCGAATGCGAGCCCGCACGGGGATTCTTCGGTATCATCTACCAAGGCATCCCCGTGCTTTTGCATGCGCTAGCATGGTGGGGCCTTTTGCAGGGATGAAGGGGGAACCATGATCAAGGCCGCGTTTTTTGACATCGACGGCACGCTGCTTAGCTTTAAGACGCATAAGATGCCGGAATCGACCAAGCAAGCGTTGGCGACGCTGCGCGAAAAAGGGATTTTGACCATAGTCTCCTCTGGTCGCCCCACCTACCAGCTGCCCCCGTGCATCAAGACCGGGTTCGACTCCTACATCACCTTGAGCGGCCAGCTGTGCTATGACGCAGACGGCGTCTTTCGCTCCAGCCCCATTTCCAAAACTGGCGTGGCCAGCGTGGTGGAGCAGGTCAAAAGCGGTTGCTACGAGGCCCTTGTGCTGCAGGGCGATAGGGCGTTTTGCAGCAAGCTCACCGATGACGTGGCGGAGGTGGCGCGCGCTGCCGGCCTTGAGTACGATCCCGATGACATCGATCGCACCTTCGATGCCCCGGTGTATCAGTTCTGTGCGTTTTTGGGACAGGACCGCGAGCATATCATCACCGACGCCATTCCGGATGTCGCCACCACGCGCTGGACGCATCTGTTCTGCGACATCATGCCCGCAGACGGCGGCAAGATCCATGGCGTTCGGGCGGCGTTTGAGCGCTACGGCATCTCGCCGCAAGAGGCGATCGCGTTTGGCGACGGCGAGAACGACCTCTCTATGTTCGAGGCCGTCGGTACCGGAGTTGCCATGGGAAACGCCTGGGACACGGTGAAGGAGCGCGCGGATTACGTTACAACCTCGGTGGACGATGACGGTATTTGGAAAGCATGCGAGCATTTTGGCCTTCTGTAGCCCGTTGTGCTCATTTCGCCTATGTTTCGCGGGCAAGCTCATTGCGCATATTATGGTGATGCGGTTGCAACAATTTGCGCGTGCGTTATACTTTTAGCACTTGCATGACGCTCTGTCTGGTTGTCATGACGCAATGCATTGAGGGATGAAGGAGATATTGATATGAAGAAGTACGCTGCAATTCTTGGCGCCCTGGTTATGGCGCTTGCGCTGCCCGTCAGCGCTTTCGCTTGGGTGAGCCCTACCGGCGACGTCAAGGCTCCCACGGTTACGTATGAGGCGCCCTCCGGCGTAGAGGTCAAGGCTGCTGCCGCATGCAACGGCACCGGTACGCTGACCATTACCCCTGAGGAGTCTGTCAAGGCTTCCAATACCGAGGTCCCCGAGGGCTTCACCGAGGTCGCGTCCTTCAGGATCGAGTCCACCGGCGATGTTGAGCCGCCCTACCAGTTCTCTTATAACCTGGGCGCCGAGTATGCTAACGCAGAGGTCACCGTCTATGTTGACCATGAGGGTGAGGCCGAGAACGAGGTTGTTACCAAGACTGCCAGCTCTGACGGCACCATCACGTTCACCACGGACGCCCTGTCCATCCACACCATTGTAGCCAAGAAGGCAGATGGCGTGGTCAACACCGACACCGGCTCCACCTCTCCCCAGACCGGCCTGAACACCACCGCCGTCGCTGTCGGCACCGTTTGCGTCGCCGTCGCTGCCGGCGCCGTGTATGTTGCTCGCAAGAAGGTTTCCGAGTAACGGGCCTGCCTCTTTGGCTTTATCGCTCTTGTTGTAGATAGGGGTTCGTCTTCTGGCGAACCCCTATCCGTATTAACGGCTTGATCTGTGGGAGTCCCATGTCCAACGATTCATCGTCCAAGCGCAAGCGCGCGCTTACCGTTCTTTTGGGTGTGCTCATCGCGTGCGTGTTGTGCGGATGCGGCTATCTTATCTGGCAGCAGGTACAGGTCTTTCGCGCCCAGCAGCAGATGCAGGGCGCCGCTGTTCCTGATACCCCCGATGATGGGGGAGAGCTGCAAGAGAACCCCATCGACTTCAACGCATTGTGGGAGAACAACGTTGAGAGCTACGCATGGGTCTATATCCCGGGCACCCAGATCAATGCGCCCATTCAGCAGAGTTCCACGGACGATTTCTACTACCTCACGCATGATCAGAATCGCGAGGACTCCCCGGTGGGGTGCGCGTTTACCCAGTCTGTCAACAGCCTTGATTTCTCCGATCCCGTCACGGTGATCTACGGTCACGATACCGATGGCGTCTTTAAGAACCTGCACTACTTTGAAGACCAGGAGTTCTTTGACCAAAACGATACGTTCTACATTTACCGGCCTGGCCACGTGCTGACCTACACCATTGTTTCCGCCTATAAGTACGACGATAGGCACATTTTGAACTCGTTCGACTTTAGCAAGGCGAGCGTTCGCGATGAGTACTTTGCCTACGTGGCCAATCCCAATTCGATGCTCAAATGCGTGCGCGACGGCGTCGAGTTGAACACCGACAGCAAGATCGTGCAATTTAGCACCTGCATGCTCGATGAATATCATGGATCTTCGCGCTACATCGTGACGGGCGTGCTTGTTGATGATCAGGAGACCAAGTAAATGGACGATGAGAAGATGACCGGGCGCCATTTTTCCGGCAGCTCTTCTGCTTCCGAGGGCGCCGCTCCCGCAGGTAAGCGGTTTGCACATGCCGCAGCCCCCGAACCCGAGGTCGGCTCCGCCGCTCTTGAGCCCGCGCCGCCGCTCGAGCCCGAAGCCGATGTCCAGGCCGCGACGGGTGCTGCGGGCGAGGTCGTTGAGGGGTCATCCTCCACGCCCGCTGCGGAGGACGGCACTAAAGCGCCCGCGAAAAAGTCCAAGCGCCGCATCGCGTTGCGGGTGCTGCTAGGTGTTGTCATCGTTTTGGCCGTGGCCGTTGCCGCCGGTGCCATCTATATCAACCAGTCCATCGCCCGTGGTCGCAAAGCTTTCGAAGACTCCATGAGCCAGGCTATCGAGGAGAAGGGCAAGACCGTCGAGTACAACGGCAAGACCTACGCCCTCAACGAGCATATGGTCTCCGTGGCGTTCATTGGCTTCGATAATCGCACTACCAACTCCGCCAGCGGCAACGACGTCGCCGGCCAGTCGGACACCATCATGGTCGTCGCCCTCAACACGGATACGGGTAAGGCCACGGGCATCGTCATTCCGCGCGACAGCATGGTGGACGTCGACACCTATATCTCGGGTAACTACAACGGCACGCACTCCATGCAGATCTGCTTGCAGTATTCCTACGGTTCGACCAGCGAGGAGAGTTCCGAGCTTGTTGCCCGCTGCGCCTCGCGCGTGCTGTACGGCATGCCGATCGACTATTACTTCACCCTGAACGTCGAGGGCGTTGGTCCCTTAAACGATGCCGTGGGCGGTGTCACGCTGGTGCCCGTCCAAAGCGTCCCCAGCGTTGGTATCAGCGAGGGCGTGGAAACCACGTTGTACGGCAAGACGGCTGAGCGCTACGTTCAGTTCCGCGACACCTCTACGCTGACCTCCTCGCTTGACCGCCAGCGTCGCCAGGTTTCCTACCTTAAGGCGTTTACCAACAAGGTGCTCCAGAATGCAACGGGCGATCCCGCGGCCCTGTTGAGCCTGTACCAGACGGCGCAGGACTACACCTGGACCAACCTTGGCTTTGATCAGTTCTCCTATTTGGCAAGTACCATGCTGGCGAAAGGCATGACTTCCTTTGACGTGGTCACCCTGGATGGCGAGATGGGCGAGGGCGAAACCTATGCGGAGTTCCATCTTAATCAGGATGCGGTTTACCAGACCGTGCTAGATACGTATTACACCCCGGTGGACGAGTAAACTTGCGGTATGAAAAGGCCCCGTGCATGCAGCGTGCACGGGGCCATATTTTGCGCGGTTGGTAGATTCACGTCCGTTCTCATCCAGGCTCTGCGCATTAGTCGGCTTGGCGGTCCTCTAGAGCTGTATCAGCGACGGGGGAATCCCCAAGGCAGTCCGGGCATATGCCGGTGAACAGGGTGCTGTGATCGATGCTGTCAAAGCCCGTTTGCACGCCGCATGCCTCATCTAGGTCAAGGTCATAGGCGAGTGGAACGTCTTGCACTCGCCCGCATTTTCTGCAAAGAATGTGCGCGTGCCCGTCCGACCTCCAATCAAAGCGGTTGCCGCCCGGCGTTTTGACCGAGCTGATGATCCCCGCTTCTTCAAGAAGGTTGAGATTGCGGTACACGGTGCCGCGGCTGATCTTCTCGTCCTGCTGGCGTACGTCCAAATAGATATCGTCCGCTGTTGGATGATCATCGTGCGCACGAACGGCGTCGAGCACAAGCGCGCGCTGGCGCGTGTTGCGTCTCTGCACACCCATGGTGACCCCTTTCGATGCATCTATACCGCCCCGGTAGCATAAGCGTGCGTCGTAGCGCGACACGCGGGCAGTGCGATGCAAATAATAAATGCCATAACCTCACTTGTATATTTCAACAGAATTTGGTCCGTATCTCAAGTTTCTGCTTGACATCTCCTTGTATCTACTCATAATAAGACTCAATACTAATAAGAACAGCAAAAAGCTGTGATGAAAGGAGACTAATTATGTCGCTTATCGGAAAAGAGATCGCTGATTTTTCCGTCCAGGCCTATCAGAACAACGAGTTCCGCACCGTCACCAAGGACGACGTCCTGGGCAAGTGGTCGCTGTTCTTCTTCTATCCCGCTGACTTCACCTTTGTGTGCCCCACGGAGCTTGAGGACCTGGCGAACAAGTATGCGGAATTCTCCGCTGCAGGTTGCGAGGTGTACTCCGTTTCCACGGACACGCACTTTACCCACAAGGCCTGGCATGAGACCTCTGAGCGCATCGGCAAGGTAGCCTATCCTATGCTCGCCGACCCCACCCACGCGCTTTCCCGTGACTTCGAGGTGCTCATTGAGGAGAACGGTCTGGCCGAGCGCGGCGCCTTCATCGTCGACCCCCAGGGCAAGATCCAGGTGTACCAGGTGAACGCCGGCGGTATCGGTCGTAATGCGGACGAGCTGTTCCGCCTGCTGCAGGCAGCCCAGTTTGTCGCCGAGCACGGTGACGAGGTGTGCCCGGCTAAGTGGCAGCCCGGCGCCGAGACCCTTAAGCCCTCGCTTGACCTGGTGGGTCAGCTGTAAGGAGAGCCTTCTTCGAGGGTATTCTCGATGCGTTTGCTCGACGCGATTTCGCACATGAGCCCCCTTGGGGCACATTCACGATCCTAAGAGGGGCCGCGGTGGGGGATAGACCCCTCGCCGCGGCCCTTTTGCCGGGCGGGCGCCGTTATGGCTGCTTTCCCGGCTTATAACGTTGGAGGACCAATCTATGGACATCGATAAACTCTATGATGCCGTCATCATTGGTGGAGGGCCTGCCGGCCTTACCGCTGCAATCTATCTCGCCCGCGCACGTTACCGCGTGCTGGTTGTTGAGAAGGATCATTTTGGAGGCCAGATCACCATTACCGATGAGGTGGTGAACTATCCCGGCGTGTACGCCGCCAGCGGCTCGCAGCTCACGGAGACCATGAGACGCCAGGCCCAGGCCTTTGGTGCCGAATTCATGCTCGCGGAAGTGACGGGCTTTGATCTGGATGGCGATGTCAAGCGGGTGAAGACCTCTAAGGGTGATATCCCCTGTTTCGCAGCCCTGCTCGCTACGGGCGCCAGTCCTCGCAGCGTTGGTTTTGCGGGCGAAGATGAGTTTCGCGGCCACGGCGTCGCCTATTGCGCCACGTGCGACGGCGAGTTCTTCACCGGCAAGGACGTCTTTGTTGTTGGCGGCGGTTTCGCCGCGGCGGAGGAGAGCGTCTTTCTCACCAAGTACGCGCGCCACGTCACTGTTTTGGTGCGCGAGGATGATTTTACCTGCGCGCCCGCTGCCGCCGAGGAGGCGAAGCGCAACAAGAAGATCACCGTGCTCTACAACACCGAGGTGGTTGAGGCGACGGGTGATTCCGCGTTGCGTACCCTGCGCTACCGCAATATCAAGACCGGCGAGGAGGGCGTCTACCGCGCAGATGACGGCGACACCTTTGGCATCTTTGTCTTTGTTGGCTACGCTCCCGCGACCCAGCTGGTCAAAGGCATCGCCGAGCTTGATCCCTTTGGTTACGTGCTGACCGACGAGCACCAGATGACCTCTGCAGACGGACTGTTTGCGGCGGGAGACGTGTGCGTGAAGAGCCTTCGCCAGGTTGCCACAGCGGTAGGGCAGGCGGCGCAGACCGCAACGGATATGGAGCGCTATCTCAAGGCCGCGCAGGAACGTACCGGTCTTGTGCCCGCGGCGCCGGCGGGACGCCCCGTGGCTGCTACCGGGAGTGCATCCGGTGCTGGTGCGGGCGCGGGCGCAGAGCCCGGCGCGGCGGGTTCGCGGGCAGGCGCTGTCGCCGGCTCCTCGTCCTTGTTTGATGACTCCATGCTTGCGCAGCTAAATACCGTATTCTCCCGTATGGAGCGCTCTTTGGTGTTGCGGCTGCATACAGACGGATCCGATCTGTCTTCCGAGCTTCGCGCGTATATGGACGAGATTTGCGGTCTTACGGACAAATTGCATCTGGAGGAGGCGGAGGCGGCTACGGACTCGCCGGCGGGCGAGGGGCTTCCCTACGTTGAGGTATGCGACGCCGAGGGGAACCCGCTGGGTTTAGCGTTTCATGGAGTTCCGGGCGGCCACGAGTTCACCAGCTTTGTGCTGGGACTCTATAACGCCGCAGGGCCCGGCCAGCCTATCGCCCAGGATGACGAAGTGCGGATTTCAGGGCTGGTGGACGAGGTCTCCATCAAGGTACTTGTGTCGCTTTCTTGCACCATGTGCCCGGAAACGGTCGTGTCCGCGCAGCGCATCGCTGCAGACAATCCACGCGTAACGGCGCACGTGTTCGACGTCGCGCACTTCCCGCGGCTCCGCGAGCGGTATAACGCCATGAGCGTGCCGTGCGTGGTGGTCGAGCGCGGCGGTACCGAACGCGTGTCATTTGGTAAGAAGAACCTAAGCCAGATGCTCGATGTGCTGGGTTAGTAGCGGACCTCGAACTCCTTGCTGTCCGTCTGCGGCGTGCGGTCCTGCTCCTCGTCCAACCAGATGCGGTTGTTAAAGCGGCGGTAGTAGGCATGGACGGCATCTAGGTGCGCGGCGATGGCGGCGGGCGGCCCCTGGATCTCCATCTCAACCGATCCGTCGCTGTTGTTGCGTACCCATCCGGTGAGGTTGAGTTGGTTGGCGATGCCTTGATTGGTCCAACGGAAGCCCACGCCCTGGACGGTGCCTATAAAGCGCAGGTGCAGGCGTAGCTGAGCGGGTTCGCTTTGGGCCTCGCCGGTGTCGCAGCTTTGGTCTGACGCCTGGTGCAGCCTCGCAAGGAGACTTTCCTCTACGGGGCTGCGCTGGTCCGCTTTGCTGGGGCGGTCATCGTCACCTAGGCCATATTTGGATGATCGGGATACGATGCGGTCGATAAATCCCATGCGGCGCCTCCCTGCGTCTTACTGGTCTTGTTTGTCGCTGGGGAAGACCACGCCAGCCTGGCGGCGTGCGGCGTCCATGATCTCAAGCGACTCCAGGCTTATGGTTTGCAGGTCGCCCACGCTGCCCAGCCAACCGGCGGGTGCGTCGGCGGCGTGGGCGCCTGCTTGCGTAGCCAGCACGGCGTCGATGAAATCATCCAGCTCATAGGCCATGGTGTTGGGGCAGCCGGGCAGCTCAAGCGCACTTGCTGTGGTCGAGGTGCTGGAATACCCAACGCTATCGGCAGTCTTGGTTTCGCGAAGGTCGATGCGCGCGTTCGAGGGTATCGACACCCCGCTGAACGTGAGCGTGCCCAGTTCGCCCTCTATTTGGTTTTCGGCCAAATCAGAGGTGATCTTGGAGTAGTGAAGCGTCGCTATGTGACCGGGGTAGCTTGCGCAGATCACGCCCGCGCCGTCTATGGCGCCTCCCGTGATGCCTCGCGTGTCATCGTCCAAAAGGGCCGACGCGCACTGCACGGTTTGGGGCTTGCCAAACAGGGCGACCAGTGGCTCCACGCAGTAGACGCCGATGTCCATAAGCGCGCCGGATGCCATGGCACAATCGAAGATGTTGGTGCGGCGGCCCGCCAGCACGTCCGTATAGCGCGAGGAGTATTTGCCAAAGCGCAAGGTGGTGCGGCGAATGGTGCCCAGGCGCGGCAGGGCGTCGCGGATCTGGCACAGGGCCGGGTCGTGAAGGGGGCGCATGGCTTCGAGTGCGACCACGTTGTGTTTTGCCGCCTCGTCAAAGAGCTCGGCCGCTTGGCGTTGGTTTGCGCAGACTGGCTTTTCGACCAGCACGTGCTTGCCCGCGCGAACGCAAGCGAGCGCCTGGCTGTAGTGAATGGCGTTGGGGGAGCCTATGTATACGGCGTCGACGTCAGATGATGCCGCGAGATCTTCAACGGAAGAGAACCCGCGATCGCCACCGTGTGCCTGCGTGAAGGCCTCCGCGCGCTGGGCGTCGCGCGAGCAGGTTCCCACAAAGACGGCGCGCGGGTTTGGTTTGAGCACCTCCAACAGACTGCTGGTTATCATGCTGGTGCCGATGGTGGCGATGCGAATCATGGCGGCTCCTTTGGTCTGGTTGGGTCTAGTCGGCGTCTCCCTCGACAAATCCCGTGTCGATGTCAAGTGTACCCGAGTCTGCCGCGCTGGTTGCCAGCTGGTCGCAGCGCTCGTTGAGCGGGTGGCCCGCATGGCCCTTGACCCACATGAACGTGACCCGATGGGGCTCCTTTGCGGCAAGCAGGCGCTTCCACAAATCGATGTTCTTCACCGGCTTTTTTTGCGAGGTCTGCCAGCCGCGGCGCTGCCAGCCTTCGACCCAATGCTTGTTGAAGGCGTTGACCACGTACTGCGAGTCTGAGTGCAGCTCTACCTCGCATGGGCGCTTGAGGGCCTCCAGTGCTACGATTACGGCGAGTAGCTCCATGCGGTTGTTGGTGGTGCGCTCGTAGCCGCGCGAGAGCTCCAGCACGTGCTCTTTGCCGGATGGGGTGACGCAGCTTAAAACCGCTCCGTAGCCGCCGCGCCCCGGGTTGCCTCGCGCCGCGCCGTCCGTGTAGACGATAACCCTCACCAGTTCCTCCTTAGTTGCCGTGTTCAAGGTCAACCATTCTACCCCTTGCGTATGCGTTCGGTGCTAAAACGTCTTTTCCAATCAGCCGCGCACACAGCAGGTCATCGGAAATCTTTAGAATAGTTTCCTTTGTGCAACTATTTGGGTAAAAATGATGGTAATCTCAATGCATATAATGAAACGCCGTTGCGTCGGACTGCGACTCGTTCGCCGCGGCGCATCGAGCTTGCTTTAACGGGAGGCCCTCATGTCGAAGACCGCCATCAAGATCTGCCCCAAGTGCTCTGGTATCAAGGGTAAGCACCTTAAAGAGGTTTTGACTAAAGATGATTATTCATGCGGTTGCTTTGGTAAATGCCTAAAGAAGAATCCCGAGCTCGAAGGCAAGGCCTATGCACGCATCAACGGGAAGCTGGTGGCCTGCGATTCGCGCAAAAAGTTCATCAAAAAGATGGTGGCCGCGGTAGCGTAGAGAGAGGGGGGGGTCACGGAGCGGAATAGCGCCTACCGGCCCCTCTTTGGCCGAATTTGGGCTTTTGGGACGCCTGGATTTCGTGATAGCTGTTGATGCGCGAGGCTACGTTGATAGGGTTGAGTGCCTTTTTCCGTGGGTATATTGGACGTAATGTATTAATCTGTCCTAAAACGGATGAAGGAGTGGACCGACGGTGGCCCAGGGTAACGACGATTTCAACAACGACGATTTTCAAGACATGCTCCATAGCATGTTTGGTTTTTCTGGAAATGGATTTGGATCGGGCTTTGGCGGCTCGTCCTCATCTGATGCCCAAGACGGGCCCATTCCCGTTGACGCGGTGATCGATGGGGAGGAGCGCCCCGCTGGGTCCGGTGGCTCTGCTGCTGGCAAGGGTTCCAGCAAGGGCGGCTCGGGTTCCTCCCGTCACGGTGGAAGGCACCGCGGGCGCCGTGCGCCCAGCCCCATCGCCCAGCGTATAGCGCAATGGAGCCGCCGCGCGTTTATAGCGCTCGCCATCTTGCTGGCCGTGGCTTTGGTTGCGGGCTACTGGTGGTTCCATCCCGCCCTCAACTTGCAGAGCCCCGGTGTTTGGATGTGGGTTCTGGTCATCGCCATGGCCACCATCTTTGGCTTCAAGATCGCCGCGCTGAGATCCGAGAAGCATGAGAAGCTCTTCAACCGCTTGGTCTTTGTTCCTGCCGCCGTCATCGTCCTTTTCTTCCTTGGCGTGCTGTGGGGCGAGCCGTTCATGCCGGGTAACGCCGAGCGCTACGCGACCGTGCTCAACACCACGGACGGCGACTTCGCCAAGGATATCGAACAGGTGGATTATTCCGAGGTTCCGGTTATCGACCGCGATTCGGCCGTGCTGCTTGGCAACCGCGCCATGGGATCTATCCCTGAGTACGTGAGCCAGTTCGAGATCAGCCCCGCCTACAGCATGATCAACTATCAAGGACGCCCGGTGCGCGTGAGCCCGCTTACGTACGCGGATCTGTTCAAGTGGTTTTCCAACCGCAGCCAGGGCATTCCCGCGTACGTGCTGGTTGACATGGTGACCCAGGAGGCAAAGGTAGTCCGTTTGAAGGACGCGATCAGGTACAGCGAGTCCGAACCCCTGGCGCGCAATATCGACCGCTACACGCAGCTGAAGTATCCCACCTACATGTTTGACCAGAAGTCCTTCGAGCTGGATGAGGAGGGGACGCCCTGGTGGGTGTTCCCTGTACAGAAGCGCACCATCGGTTTGTTTGAAGGAACAACCGTGAGCCGTGTGGTGCTCGTTAACGCGTGCACGGGCGAGACCGAGGACTACGCCGTTGAAGACGTGCCTAGCTGGGTTGACCGCGCCTATCCCAGCGACCTGCTGATCCAGCAGTACAACTGGAGCGGCGCCTACGCTAAGGGCTGGCTCAACTCCTGGTTGGGACAGCAGGGCGTGGTGCGCACAACGCCGGGCACGGATGGCCAGCTTGGCTACAACTACCTTGCGCAGGGCGAGGATATCTACCTATACTCCGGCGTGACCTCCGTTACCGCTGATAACTCCAGCGTTGGCTTTATCTTGGTGAACCAGCGCACCGGCGAGTCGCATTTCTATTCTGTGCCGGGCGCGACCGAGGATTCCGCCATGGCTTCTGCCGAGGGACAGGTACAAAACCTTAAGTACCAGGCGACCTATCCGTTGCTGCTGAACGTCTCCGGACAGCCCACCTACTTTATGGCGCTGAAGGACAACGCCGGTTTGGTCAAGATGTATGCCATGATCAACGTGCAGCACTACCAAAGCGTCGCGACCGGCTCCACCGTTGCGGCGACCCAGGAGAGCTATCTGTCTATGCTTGCTGCCGATGGCACCTTAAGCGAGGATGAGGCCGCCGCATCCGGTGCTGAAGAGAAGGCCTCCGGCAAGATCGCAAGCATCGCGCAGGCCGTCATCGACGGTAACTCCCATTTCTACGTGACGCTTGAGGGCGATGATGCCATCTACGATTTCGCTCTGCCCGATATGTTGGGTATTGTTCGCTACCACGTTGGCGATGCCATCGAGTTCTCGTATGCCAAGTCCGTCGAGGGCGATGATGCGGAAAGCGACGATGCGGCGACGCGTCAGGTTACCAAGTTCGGAGCCACCCGAGCGACCTCGCAGGGCAAGGATTCCGATGAGGCGTCGCCCGAGGCTGATGCCTCCGACGCCGCCACAGCGTAGATGAAGCGCGCCTTCGCACGGCAGCACACGGCTTTTTGAGGCCCGCAGCCCTCTCCATGTTGCAATGGGGAGGGCTGCGGGTTTTGTCGGAGGCGGTGCGCGACGTCATTATGCACGCGGGCAATCTGCGAACTGCCGATTTTAATTCTTTCATACAGGCGGAGTTCATGAAATAAAGCCGTCAGCGTTTGGTGTGGCAATTGAAACGCTTCAGGTGGGTATGGGATTATTTCCATAGACTTGATAGTTCTTCCGAGTGAGATGGCGAGGCCGCGCCTGGGACTATTTGACTTGCTATTCTTCGTAATGTTGGAGACAAACTATATCAAGACGTTAGATATATAACTAACGTAGCTTCGTAAAATCCCTTCCGATCCGACTTCAGACGGGCGACGGCGGCATATCGTGCGGCATTTGCCCATGTATAAGCTTGGAGTTACCCGCCTCGTGGCCCTCATTGACCATACTGATCGAGAGCGCCTTCGCCCGCGAGGCCGTCGTGGGCGAGTATCATGACAAGCGTACGCTTTTAACAGGTGGGAGGCCTTATGGAATGCATTCGCTGGGGTATTCTGGGCGCGGGCTCGATCGCGCATCGCTTTGCCGCGGCGCTCGAGCGCGTCGAGGGCGCCGAGCTTGTGGCGATCTCTGGTAGGAACGCGGAGCGACTCTCCGCTTACGCTGAAAAGCATCGCGTTGACATGGGCAAGTGCTATGCGAGTGCAAGCGATAATGGATGGAAAGCGCATGAGCGCTTGCTGTTGGATGACGACGTGGACGCCGTGTACATAGCTCTGCCTCACGGCTTGCATGCTACTTGGAGCTGCCGGGCGCTGTCGGCCGGCAAGGCGGTGCTGTGCGAGAAGCCGGCGGTTCTCGCCGGGGCGCAGGCGGATGAGGTCGCCCGCGCGGCTCGTGAATCCGGCGCGCTGTTCATGGAAGCGATGAAGCCGCGCTTTACACCTGTTCGCTCGCGTGTTCACGAGCTGCTCGATAGCGGTGAGCTGGGGGCGGTTGCAAGCGTGGACGTGGCCCATTCACTCGATTACGGAGAGCTTCGCGATAGCTACCTGCTCGATTCCGATCAGGGAGGAACGTTGTATGACCTTGGCTGCTACGGGGTCTCGTGGACGGAGGATATCCTGGCCGGCGATGTTGCCGTCGAGCGGGCGGAGGTGCGTTGGATCGAGGGGCGCGGCGGATCATCCGTCGACATCGCGGATGAGGTCCGCCTTCGCATCGGCGACGTTCCCGTGCGCCTCGATTTCTCGGGTGATAGCCAGACGTATAAGGTCGAATGCCGTATCGATTGCGAGCGCGGCACCATCCTTGTCCCCATGTTTCACCGTCCTTCATCTTTGGTGGTGACGCGGGGGAATGGTGGACCCATGATTGAGGACATGCCGCTTGTGGTCGATGACTTCTACGGCGAGATTGCGCATTTCTGCGGGCTCATGCGCTCGGGCAAAAGCGAGAGCCCCATCATGCCGCTTGCATCCACGGTTCGCACGGCGCAGATCATCGATGCCATCCGCGCGGCATGGGGTCCTCGCCCTGTACCGCATCAAGCGTAAAGGGCACCCGGCATACCGGGAAGCCCGCCGCCTACTCGTTATCCAAAAACGCGCCGGTCTGGCGGCTCCAAAGCGCGGCATACTCTCCGCCGGCCGCCGCAAGCTCGGCGTGCGTGCCGTCTTCTACGATCTCGCCGTCCGCTAGCACCACGATGCGGTCGAGTGCGGCGACGGTCGACAAGCGGTGCGCTACCACAATCGAGGTACGTCCCTGCATAAGATTCTCAAGGGCGTCTTGCACCAGCGCCTCGCTTTCGGAGTCGAGCGCGCTGGTCGCCTCGTCCAGCACCAAGATGGGGGCGTCCGCGAGGATGGCGCGCGCGATCGCTACGCGCTGGCGCTGCCCGCCGGACAGCTTGACGCCGCGTTCTCCCACCAGGGTATCCAGCCCTGCGGGCAAGCGTTCGATGAATTCGAGCGCGTTGGCGAGTTGCGCTGCGCGGCGAATCTCCGCCTCGGTCGCATCGGGGCGCCCGTAAGAAATGTTTTCGCGGATAGAGCGATGAAATAACAGCGCTTCCTGCGGAACGTAGGCTATCTGGCGACGAAGACTCTGCTGCGTGCACGCGGAGATGTCCTGCCCGTCAACGTAGACGTGGCCGTCTTGCACGTCGGAGAGACGGAGCAGCAACTTGGTGAGGGTGGTCTTGCCCGAGCCCGAGCGTCCCACCAAGCCCACGCGCTGACCGGGTTCGATGTGCAGGTTAAGGTCGCTAAACACGCGGTCGCCCTGCGCGGCGTCCGCGTAGGCGAATCCAATGTGCTCGAAATCGATAGCCCCGCGGCTAACCGCAAGGTCTGGTGCGCCGGGGGCGTCTTCTACCAGACGCGGCTCGTCCAAAATGCGCGCCATCTCGCTCGCGTCGCCTATGGCGCGGTTCATGCGCTGCATCATGGAGTTGATGTAGTTGAACCGCATGGAAAGCTGGTAGGTGTAGGAGAACATCATCACCAGCATGCCGCTTGAGATGCCAAACCACGCGTTGCCGCCGGCGACGAAAATCGATACAACCAGCATGATCACGGTGATGATTCCGCTGGTGGTGAAGCCGCGCTGCATGGTGGCTCGCATCGAGCGGCTCTCGGCGCGCATGGCGTCAAGGTCCGCTTGGTTGAAGAGGTCCTTTTCAAAGTCTTCTCGTCCGCAGGTCTTGACGGCCAAGATGTTTGTGACGGCGTCTGACAGCACGCCGGAGAGGCGGTTTTGCGCTTTTGCCGTTTCCGCGGAAAGCGGAAGGATTC
>OHAX01000068.1_pt1 | contig 76111 bp, 57 predicted proteins | sample 1577261 | NCBI WGS metagenome assembly OHAX01 (sample SAMEA3541483, study PRJEB24748) | human gut metagenome | biome: human gut; feature: human-associated habitat; material: faeces | place: China | collected 2012 | reverse complement strand
GCCTCTTCAAGGGCGACGACAAGACCGGCGAGTTGAACCCGACCGACGGCGCCGCCCGCGCCGAGGTGGCTGCCGTGCTCATGCGCTTCATCAACCTGATGTACGCGTAGGGCTCTGCATATGGGGCTGCGTTACTAGAACTGCCGCCACAGCAACGCAATAGCTGCCGGCCTTGTCAGGGTATGACAAGGCCGGCTTTTTAAGACTTGTGTATCTTGCGACATATTCTGAAATGGAAGATTTTCATTTCACGGATACAACGTGGCTCGAACGCATGCGCGTTTTATTACGTCTGTTAATAAACCCTGCGGCTGCGCCCTGCTGGCGACCCGATGGGATGGGGTAGGTTAGTATGGTGCGGTATCGCAACAAGCACTGGCAGCGCGCCTATTGCGTGCCACAAAGGAAAGCGAAGGTCAATGGAGCGAGCGCGGCAGATATCCGAGTCCATCGAGCTGGGCATCATCCTCTCCATCGTGGGCGGGTTCATGGACGTGTACTCCTACATGGGCCGCGACGAGGTCTTTGCCAACGCGCAGACCGGTAATATCCTGCTGTTCGGCGTGCACCTCTCGCAAGGCAACTTCGACCTATCCATCCGCTACCTGTTTCCCGTGGTGTCCTTTGCGTTGGGCATCATGCTCGCGGACATGATCCACGCCCGCTTGGGAAGCGTTTTGCACTGGCGCCAGGTCTCCATCTTCATCGAGGCCCTCATCCTTTTGGGCGTGGCGTTTATGGGCCCCCACCTCAACCTGGCGGCAAACAGCCTCACCTCGTTCGCCTGCGGCATGCAGGTGGAGTCGTTCCGCAAGATACATGGACGAGGAATCGCCACCACCATGTGCATAGGCAACCTGCGCAGCGCCTTGCAGAACGTGGACGATTACATCATCAACCACGAGCGCGGCTTTTTGGTCAACGCGCTGCTGTACGCGGGCGTTATCGCCTGCTTCGTGCTGGGCGCCGTGTTGGGCAACTGGTCGCTCGAGCGCTGGGGCCTGCAGTCCATCGCCATCTGCACGCTGTTGCTGCTGGCGGCGTTCGGCATGATGTTCATCGATCGCGAGCATCCCGCCCAGCGCGGCAGGTAGCACGGCGGCAGGCGCGGCAGGTAGCACGGCGGCAGGCGCGGCAGGTAGAACGGCGGCAGGCGCGGGGCGTAGCGCGTCCCCCTCGGCGCGACTCGCGTCGTGCCCGTTTCCATTTACTGCAAAACGGCAACATCCGTCATGTTATATACACGTGTGGCTGCGAGGAAGAAGATTCTATTCCTATAACTGAATATGCGCGGTCGCGCGGGGATATGATAGTCCTGTTGGCGGACCCGCCGCATGCGAGAGCCCATGCTGGCGCGCCCGGATTATCTAGGCATGGAGGAAAACATGGCCAATCGCATCGTTCTCAACACCATCTCCTATCACGGCGCCGGCGCCATCGCCGAGATCCCCGGCGAGCTGCAGCGCCGCGGCTGCAAGAAAGTCTTTGTCTGCACCGACCCCGACCTGGTCAAGTTCGGCGTCGCCGCCAAGGTCACCGATCTGCTCGACGAGGCCGGCATCGCCTACAGCGTCTACTCCGACATCAAGCCCAACCCCACCATCCAGAACGTTACCGACGGCGTCGAGGCCTTCAAGGCTGCCGAGGCCGATTCCATCGTCACCATCGGCGGCGGCTCCGCCATGGACACCGCCAAGGCCATCGGCGTCATCATCACCAACCCCGAGTTCGCCGACGTGCGCTCCCTTGAGGGCGTCGCCCCCACCAAGAACCACGCCGTGTTCACCATCGCCGTGCCCACCACCGCCGGCACCGCCGCGGAGGTCACCATCAACTACGTCATCACCGACGTCGAGAAGGTCCGCAAGTTCGTCTGCGTCGACACCAACGACGCTCCCGAGGTCGCCGTGGTCGATCCCGAGATGATGGCAACCATGCCCGCCGGCCTCACCGCCAGCACCGGTATGGACGCCCTCACCCACGCCATCGAGGGCTACACCACCAAGGGCGCTTGGGAGATGAGCGACATGTTCCACCTCAAGGCCATCGAGCTCATCTCCAAGAACCTGCGCGACGCCGTGGCAGAGGCCAAGAGCGGCGTGCCCGGATCCGGCCGCGAGGGCATGGCGCTCGCCCAGTACATCGCCGGCATGGGCTTCTCCAACGTCGGCCTGGGCGTCGACCACTCCATGGCCCACACCCTCTCCGCGCACTTCGACACCCCGCACGGCGTCGCCTGCGCCATGCTGCTGCCCATTGCCATGGAGTTCAACAAGCCCGTCGTGACCGAGCGCCTGGCTAAGGTCGCCGTCGCAATGGGCGTCGACACCACCGGCATGAGCACCGATGAGGCCGCCGACGCCGCCATCGCCGCCGTCAAGCAGCTCTCCGTCGATGTCAACATCCCCACCGTCTGCGAGGCCATCACCGAGGACGAGCTGGACACCCTCACCAAGGATGCCATGGCCGACGCCTGCTTCCCGGGCAATCCCCGCGAGGCCACCTATGACGACGTCATGGGCATGTTCCGCCAGATCATGAAGTAAACCCCCTCAAAAAAGTGGGCTTTCCGAGCTTTAGCTTCCGGATTTTTTTGGCTTTCCGCTTCATAGCGACATGTAAAGGCGCCGCGAGCACATTTTCGCTCGCGGCGCCTTTTTGCGTTTTTGGACGAGAGCTGCCCCGCGTCTTTGTCGTAGCTGCGGCTACTTCTCAGCCGCCACCGCCGTGCCGCCGCCCAGGACCACGTCGCCATGGTAGACAACCACGGCCTGGCCTGGGGCGATCGCGCGCTGCGGCTGATCGAACACCACACGGTAGCTGCCTGGATCATCGCCGCGCATCAGGCAGGCCGGCTGGTCTTGCTGGTGGTAGCGCACCTTGGCGGTCACGGGTACGCCGCCCTGGCCCGCGCGATCAAGCGCCGCCTCCATACGGCTGGCGGGTGCGCTCCAAACCCAATCGTCCGCAACCAGCGCGCGCGACATCAGGTCCTCGCTCTCGCCCAAGACGACGCGGTTTGCCTGCGGGTCCACGGACGTCACAAACACCGGGTGCGCCAGCGCCACGCCCAGGCCCTTGCGCTGGCCTATGGTGTAGCGGATGGCGCCGTGGTGGCGGCCCAGCACCTCGCCTGCGGCATTGACAATGTCGCCCTCGGGTAGCGCCTGCCCGCGTCGCAGCTCTATAAACGTGGCGAAGTCGTTGTCCGGCACAAAGCAGATGCCCTGGCTGTCGCGCTTCTGCGCGTTGACAAAGCCCTGTTCCTGGGCGATGCGGCGCACGTCGCGCTCCTTGATGAGGCCTCCCAGCGGAAACAGCGTGCGGGTGAGGCGCTCCTGCGTAAGCGAGTACAGCACATAGCTCTGCTCCTTGGAGGTATCCACGCCTTTTTTGAGCAGGTAGACGCCTTTGCCTGCGGCGCCTTCGCTTCCGCCGCCGTCGCTTGCGGCGTCCGCGCTTCCCGCCGCGCCCACGGCGTCGCCGCTTGCGGTGGGCGCGCCGTCCTCGTCCACGCGAACAATCTGCGCGTAGTGGCCGGTCGCGATGTAGTCGCAACCCATCTGGTCGGCAAAGTCCAGCAGCGCGCCAAACTTCATCACGCGGTTGCACAGCACGCAGGGGTTGGGGGTGAGGCCATGCTCATAGGCGGTGACAAAGCGCTCGATCACGTCGCGGTCAAAGGCCTCGCGGCAGTCGATCACATGGTGCTCAAAGCCCAGTCGCTGGGCGATGGCGCGCGCGTCCTCAATGTCCGCCACGTTGTTGCAGGCCCGGCCCTCGCCGCGCCCCGCGCAGCCCGCGTCGTACAGGCGCATGGTGGCGCCAACGCATTCGTATCCCTGCTGAAGCAGCAGGTAAGCGGTCACGCTGGAGTCTACGCCACCGCTCATGGCGACCAGCACGCGCTTCTTGCGGCCGGTCCCGTTCGTTGCGGTTGCGTTGGTCGCGGCGGGCGCGTCGGTTGCGGTGCTGTTTGCGGACAAGGTGGGGGAGAGGGTCATAAGGGCCTTTCTCATAAAACGTGCGGGGCGCCTGTTAAGGGTACCTGTTGAGTTTACTCGCTGAACAGCGGGGTGGACAGGTAGCGCTCGCCGGTGTCGGGCATGACGGCGACAATGGTCTTGCCGGCGTTCTCCGGCTTGCGGGCGAGCTCAAGGGCGGCGTGCAGGGCGGCGCCGGAGGAGATGCCAACCAGCACGCCCTCTTCATGGCCCAGGCGACGGCCCGCGGCGAACGCGTCCTCTGCGGCCACGGGCATGATCTTGTCGTAGATAGACGTGTCGAGCGCCTCCGGCACAAAGCCGGCGCCGATGCCCTGGATCTTGTGGGGACCGGGCTTGCCGCCGGACAGCACGGGCGAGTCGGCGGGCTCAACGGCAACAATCTCTACCTGCGGGTTTTGCTTCTTGAGGTAGCGGCCGGTGCCGGTGATGGTGCCGCCGGTGCCCACGCCGGCAACCAGGATGTCGACCTTGCCGTCGGTGTCCTCCCAAATCTCCGGACCCGTGGTCGCCTCATGGATGGCGGGGTTGGCGGGGTTCACAAACTGGCCGGCGATCATGCTCTTGGGGGTCTCGCGCGCCAGCTCCTCGGCCTTGGCGATAGCGCCCTTCATGCCCAGCGGGCCCTCGGTCAGCACCAGCTCGGCACCGTAGCCGCGCATAAGCTGGCGGCGCTCCACGCTCATGGTCTCGGGCATGGTGATGATCAGGCGGTAGCCGCGGGCGGCGGCGACGCTTGCCAGGCCGACGCCGGTGTTGCCGCTGGTGGGCTCGATGATGGTGTAGCCGTCGTTGCGACGGATCTTGCCCGTGCGCTCCGCCTCGTCCAACATCGCCTTGGCGATGCGGTCCTTGGCGGAACCCGCGGGGTTGAAGTACTCAAGCTTTACCAGCACGCGCGCGGCCAGGTTGTCCGCTGCCTCGATGTTGGTGACCTCCAGCAGCGGGGTGTGTCCGATAAGCTGGTCGATCGAAGTGTATACCTTGCTCATGAGAGCCTCCTTCTTGCAATAGCTGCGTGCACGGGTCGTGCGACTTGGGCATAAATCCTATAACCCACATGAATAGTATGGAATAGTCGACATCGATAGTTAACTTTATACATATATCCCTGTCAAGCATCCGAAAGCGCTCGCCGGCAAATGAGACCGCATGTTAACAAAAATACCTTGTCAGAGGTACTTTTTTAGCCGTGGGCGGCGCGTGGGCAATCTGTGAACTTCGCTCTATCCATTCATCTGGAATAAAACCCCTCTTGTCCGGGTTTTTGCAACGTCCACCGCGCCGCCGACGGATAGAGGCGCCACTTTCGCAGCGGTCTGCTAGGATAAGGCTACCAATCACGTCGGAAGGTGGAAGTAATGCTGGTATCCACAAAGGGACGCTACGCGCTGCGCGTTATGGTCGATCTTGCGGAGCATCAGGGCGAGGGGCGTATCCCCTTGAAGCAGATCGCGGAGCGCCAGGGCGTCTCCGAGAAGTATCTGGAAAACATCTTGGCGACCTTGGTCCGCAACGGCATGTTGTCCGGTATGCGCGGCAAAGGCGGCGGCTATCGTCTTACGCGCAACCCGTCTGATTACAGCGCGGGGGAGATCCTGCGTCTTACCGAGGGCAGCTTAGCCCCGGTTTCCTGCCTGGATGGTACGTGCAGCGGTTGCGAGCGCGCGGCAGATTGCCCTACGGTGGGGATGTGGTCCAAGCTGGACAGCATGATTACCGGCTACCTGGACAGCGTCACCATCGAGGATTTGCGCTGCTCGCCGCGCGGCATCGACTACGTAATCTAGCATCCAACAGCGCCGGCGCGTGCGTGCTTGCTGTCGCCGGCCTCGCTTTAACAACTGAGCGCATGGGGGCGGGCCTTTGGGGGTCCGCTTTTCTGTGCCGGGCGAACGCCGAGGGAGCTGGAATTGAATCCTGCGGTTCACGTTGATGGCCCTATAAGCTCTTTGCTTAAGAACGACCCCTCGCGTCTAGCATGTACAACTATGCTTAAAAGGATGTAATATTAAGCATGGTTGTACAATAGAGAAGAGGTGGTTGGTTTGTCGGTAGTCGAAATTGCGTCAAAGCATAACGGATTTGTAACTACATCGCAGGTGACGAACTCCGGTATTCCTAGAAGAAAGCTTGCGGAGGCTGTTGAAGAGGGAGCCCTCATACGAATCGATCGCGGCCTCTATGCTTTGCCCGAGGTCTGGGAGGACCCCTATCTCATTGCACAGCACAGATTCTCCCGCGGAATCTTCTCGGATGATACCGCGCTTTTTCTTCATGGCATGACTGATAGAGCGCCTTTTGTCCTTACGATGACGTTCCCAAGATCGTATAACGCATCTGCTGCGCGGGATGCCGGCATTGTGTGCCGTACGTGCTCGGACGAAGTCTATGACCTTGGCGTTGTGACGATGCGGACGGAGTACGGAAACAGTGTGAGGCTATATGACCTTGAAAGGTCTCTATGCGATGTTGTTAGAGGGCAAAAAACGATCGATTCTCAGGTAGTTGCACCAGCCATGAAAGCTTACGCTCGCAGCAAGCGCAGGGATGCTGCGAAGTTGATTTGGTATGCGGGGAAGCTGGGGGTTGAGAAGAAGGTGCGTGGCTACCTGGAGGTGCTCTTATGAGAACGAGTAACGCCATGCAATTGAAAGCACGCCGGCTTCGCTTTAACAGATGAACGCATGGAGGCGGATCCCTAGGGGGTCCACTTTTCTGTGCCGGGCTAACGATCAGTGCGCCTTTCAACGCATGCTCGTGCGCACTTGTTGAGGATAATTGCATCGATTTTCGTTACCCCCAATGTATACCTTGCGCCCCCAAGCCGCTCTACCTTAGGCGAAGCGCGGTGTATGTGGCGTCTACTGGGCAAAACCTGAAATCGATGCGATTATCCTTAAGAACTGCACGGGTAAATCGTGCCGGTCCTTCGCGGGTGACCGAATCGCCTTCTTGCGCGGGGTGTCTCGCGCGCTGCTCGCATTTGTGGAAAGCAAATTGAACCAAATTCTCAAGGAGTTCAATTCCGGACCGTGCTATGCTCCAAACTAAATTGAACTTTGCTCATAAATTGAACCAAGTAAAGAGGTCCAACAACTAGAGCGCCGTTCAAATTGAACTATTGGAGGTCAACGTGGCCAATACCATATTCAGCGATCGCTTGGTGCAGGCTTTGGAGCAGCGCGACATGCGCCAGTCGGACCTTATCCGCATCGCGGCTCAGCAGGGCATCAAACTTGGAAAAAGCCAGGTCAGCCAGTATGTAAGCGGCAAGACAACGCCCCGGGCGGACGTGGTGCGCGATATCGCGTCAGTGTTGGGCGTGGACCAGGAATGGCTTGCAGGCCAAGAATGGCGGACGGCCGATCCTTCGGCGTCTACGGCACAGGCCCCCGCGGCATCGCCGCCGGCAGGCGCATCGGCAAGCGGCGCCACGTCCGTCGCCGTCGCCTCAGCAGCCGCAGCTCCAGAATCCGAAGACCCCACACCCTGCCCTGCCGCCGCAGAGCAAGCCGCAATAAGCGAAGCGGCTGCAGGCGATGCCGTGCCACCCGCCATCCCCACGCAATCCACCCAACAGCAACCCACAAGGAGCACCCCCATGCGCGAGTTCAAAAAGTCCTCCAAGCTCGATAACGTCCTGTACGATGTCCGCGGTCCCGTGGTCGATGAGGCCAGCCGCATGGAGGCGGAGGGCCTTCGCATCCTCAAGCTCAACATCGGCAACCCCGCGCCCTTCGGCTTTCGCACCCCGGACGAGGTGGTGCAGGACATGCGCCACCAGCTGCCGGACTGCGAGGGCTATTCCGACTCCAAGGGCCTGTTCTCCGCGCGCAAGGCCATCATGCAGTACGCGCAGCTCAAGCACATCCCCAACGTGGACATGGACAGCATCTACACCGGCAACGGCGTGTCCGAGCTCATCAACCTGTGCATGCAGGCGCTGCTCGACACGGGTGACGAGATCTTGATCCCCAGCCCGGATTACCCGCTGTGGACCGCGTGCGCCACGCTCTCCGGCGGCACCCCCGTGCACTACATCTGCGACGAGGAGGCCGAGTGGTACCCGGACCTCAAGGACATCGAGTCCAAGATCACCCCGCGCACCAAGGCCATCGTCATCATCAACCCCAACAACCCCACGGGCGCCCTGTACCCGCGCGAGGTGCTGGAGGGCATCGTCGAGATCGCGCGCAAGCACCAGCTCATGATCTTCTCCGATGAGATCTACGACCGCCTGGTGATGGACGACCTGGAGCACGTCTCCATCGCCTCGCTCGCGCCCGACCTGTTCTGCATCACGTTCTCCGGCCTGTCCAAGAGCCATATGATCGCCGGCTACCGCATCGGCTGGATGGTGCTCTCCGGCAACAAGCGCTGCGCGCGCGACTTCATCACGGGCATCAACATGCTGTCCAACATGCGCCTGTGCTCCAACGTGCCGGCGCAGTCCATTGTCCAAACGGCGCTGGGCGGGCACCAGTCCGTCAAGAGCTACGTGGTGCCGGGCGGCCGCATCCACGACCAGCGCGAGTACGTCTACAAGGCGCTCAACGAGATCCCGGGCATCACCGCGGTCAAGCCCAAGGCGGCCTTCTACATCTTCCCCAAGATCGACGTCAAGAAGTTCAACATCACCAACGACGAGCAGTTCGCGCTCGACCTGCTGCACGAGAAGCGCGTCCTCATCGTGCCGGGCAAGGGATTCAACTGGCACAAGCCCGACCACTTCCGCGTGGTCTACCTGCCCCGCATGGACGTGCTACAGGAGTGCATGGAGGACCTTTCCGACTTCATGGCGCACTACCGCCAGGCGTAAAGCCCGTGCCCGCCATCAAGGCGGCATCGCCTCGAAGGCGGGTTCTTCCGCGTGCCGCCGCGTCCCGGCACGCCCCGATCGCGTACGTACAGGAGGGGGCAGGCACCGGCGCCACCTCTCTCGTACAGAGCCGCGTCCGGCTTTACGGCTGGGCGCGGCTTTCTTGTTATTGGACGAGGAAGGGTTTTTTGGACGAGGAATTGCTGCTCTTGGTGGGGATGAGGTTTAAAGCTGTGATAGCTCGCGATGCTGAGAGGGGTAAAACGTGGCAAATGATCAGCTGAATCGACCGACCAGCAAGAGGAGCGAGTTGTAATCGAAGTTATCTTCTTGCGGAGAAGGCAGCGACGAGGCTTTCGCCGTAGCTCTTTTGATACCTTTTTCTATCGAGTTGGAATATGCACATTGTTAGCGCGTCGAGAGCGAATAGAACGCCAGCAAATGTGCCCATTGCGGGAGCGGGGGTGGAACGGTTGTCATCTTCAAGTATTTTGAGATGGATATCGGATTTTTTAGACAGCGAATTGCCCGCAGCATCGGAAATCGATATAACGGGAATATGAAGAGACTGAGCGTATTCGGCAATGCCGACAGGCTCGGCTTTCTCGCCTGATTTCGAAATCACAATAACCACGTCGCGTGTGGGGTCCAGCATAAGAATCCTGCGCTTCGCCTGCACAAAATCATCGACACTTATTGCCTGGACCCCGAGTTCGACAAGTGAGTCTCCAAGGTATTCGGCAAGGATGTGGCTATTGAGATATCCGTAGCAAACGACGTTTGATGCCCTATTGATATAGCGGGCGGCGGCATCAAAGTTGTCCCCTGCGTTGCTTTTGACAACCGCGTCGATAAACCCATGGTATTGCTCTCCGAGTTTGGAGAGAACCTCGAAGGGGGCGTCTTCCGGTTCGATTTCCGATTCAACGCCTCCTTTGGCGTGTTGGACGTCTTCTATGAGCTCACCAAACATGCGATAGCCCATTTTCTTAGAGAACCTAATGACGGTAGATTGTCCGACGCCTAAACGCTCCGCAAGCTCATAGGAGGTCATATCCGCAAGCTCGCCCCTGTTTACAAGTAGGTAATCGGCAATCTTTTTTTCAGCCATGGAGAATTTTGGATACATGCTTTTGACCGTGGCGGAAAACATGGGGGCCTCGTTTACTACAGGGGCGTCGTTTGGTTAACGGCGCCCGGTCTTTTCATCTCTTTTATTGTATTATCCAACTCGCATAAGCGGTTTGGAATCTCCTGCGGTTATCTCGCGTATGGCCGCAGTAATCATATCCCTTGCAAAGCGAGACTTCTCTTCGTTTTCGTTAATGCCGCATATTGTTGATACTGCAGCGCTAAGCTCCTTTTCTTTCAAGACCTCAGCGATTTGCACTGATTGCGGCTCAGTTTCATCGGTGTAGCAAAAACCGTATGCCGCTGCGTGAAAGATGAAGTAGGGGACGATGCCGTGCTTCATGCACAGGAACGCTGGGCCAAGGAATCTATCGTTTGCCTGCAGTTTTCTTATTGGTTGACGAACAATACGGCTGATCTGATCGGAAAAGAATGGGCTGGTGAATTTCTCGAATGTCTCGCGAACCTCCTTATCGGATGGCATGGGCATGCCATATTCAAGTTCCAGAGCGCGCCTTCCTTCAAACCATGCGTACTTTGCCAGCTCCCATGCTCGCTTATCCGAAGCGATCTGGTTAATCGTCTCGCATCCTGCATAGGCTCCCATAAAGCCGAGGGAGCAGTGAAGCAGATTCTCGTTCCAGATTTTTTTAATCATTCCAAGCTCGCACGAATCGATAGGCTCGAAGAATGAGGGCATATTCCAATCTGGACCAAAGCGGAACGCATTATCGACCTGGAGGACGGGCTTATCATCGCCGGTAAGTGCCAACGCGTCTTCTTGAAGAACATCTGGATAGACAACCTTGCGATTGGCTTTCGAAGTGATCAGCGTGACGTACTTGTTGTAGTGGTCTTTCTCCGGTTCGCTCAACAGGGCTGTCATGGCGGTATCGAAGCGCGGTTTAAGCCCAACATAGTTTCCGCCAAGAATAACCGCGACAGGGGCTACGATATGACGATTATTCCGAAGACTGACCATCTCCGCTAAATCGGCTGCAACGGCATCGAACGATTCCGGAAAAACTGCCGTTGCGACTATTTCAGATTCTGCCAGGAAATCGATGTATGCTGCATGATCGCGTTTTACGTCGACGGCGTGGAAGTTATCCACTCGCGTTTTGCGGATCGTTCCCGTTAGAAGGTTCTTTTGCTCAACGGTGTAGTATCCCTGTTCACGGAGCGTGTCGACCAGCTTTGAATCGATATCGGCAAAAACTAGGTCGAAGTTCTTTTCAGAATAGAACAATTCGCCGAGCATGCCTCGACCAGTGCGGCCGGAGCCGATGATGGTGACACGCCTCATGCCTTATCGCCGTTCTTCTCGTTATAGGAGATGGCAATAAGCTCCATAGAACCCTTGAGTTCAAATGTGCCGTAGTTGCAGGGGATGAGGATGGTCTCGCCCTTCGCAATGGGTTCATTGGCGATGGCTCCCGATCCATCAGCGCACGTCACGATGAGGAAGCCGTCGTAGCTATACGAGCCCGATCCATTCACTTTGAACTTCTTGGCAACATATTCGCCATCGACGTCGTAATAGTCGTAGCGCAGAATGTCATCCATTTTTACCGGCTCAACGTGTTTCGAGCAAAATGGCAGCTCTGGGAAGCTGGCGCAATCGCAGACCTTTTCGATTTCCAGCGGACGGTTCGGGTCGTTGCGATCGTTATCATAGAAACGATAGGTCAAATCTCCGTTCGTTCCAAACGTGGCGCTTACAATTCCGCTGCCCCATCCACCATGGATTACACCCGCCGGCGTGTGCACAAAGTCTCCATCTTTAACTTCGAGAACACTGAACAAATTGTCCCAGTCCTTGGCATCGATAAGCGCTCGAAACTCTTCGCGACTGCTTGCCTTATGACCAAATAGCCATGTGCCAACATGATCGCTTTCGCGAAGCGCAACGGCTCCCGACACCTTTCCGCGGCATCCATCGTGTTCGAGGGCATAGGCGTCGTCGGGATGTGACTGATACGATTGGAAACCTTCGTTGCAGGTGATCGTCATGCGAACTGGGAACTCCGGCTCGTTGCAACCAAAGACTTCTGGATGATTTGCATAGAACTGAGAAAGAGGCTCATTTGTCTCGCGTACTACCGAATCCAGGTCTCCTGGGATGGCGATTGCGCAGTAAATCGTTCCGATTTTATCCAAACTTTGATCAAGTCCGAATTCGTCGATTAGCTTTCTGCCCGCCCAAACAAAAGACTTATAGATCGGTTCAAGATGAAATAGTTCTCGCATTGCAGTTATCTCCTACAGTATTCCTATAAGGCCAAGCACTACAACCGCTGCCATGAGTCCAAAAATGGCCTTGGTAACGGACAGACCCTTCTTGGCGAGCAGCCACCAGCATCCAATTACAAGCAGAAGGCCCAACAGGTTGGGGAATACCCCATCGATGATCTCCTGAATTACAACGGGGTCTGCATCTGCCGACGCCGCGAATTGAAGGGGCGTTGCCAGCTTGACATAGCTTGCGGAGAGCGCGCCGATTACGATAATGCCGAACAGCTGAACGGCGACCTTGATCTTTTCCATGGCCTTGCCCATGAGCATCGATACCGCTTCCTTGCCAAGTTCGTAGCCCTTGTCAAAAAGGAAGCGGGCATATACCCACAGCAAAATGGGGGTGACCACGATGAAAAGCGCTGGGCCGAGGGGGCTATAGGGGCCCGTTCCGGCCAAAGAGATGGCGATCGTTGTCAAGAGAGGGAGCGCCGTTGCTTGGATCAAGCTGTCTCCGATGCCGGCGAGCGGACCCATGAGCGAGGACTTTACGGTGCGGATCATTTCATCGTCCACGTCTGCTCCCAGGGCCTTCTGCTCTTCCATGCCAACGAGAATGCCCCACAGCACGCTTGCTGTCGTCTGTTCGGTATTCAGGAAGTCCATCATGCGCATCATGCCCGCGCGCTGACCCTCTTTGTCGTAGTACTTGCGATACAACGGGGCCATGTCGTACGCGTAGCAATTGCCGTGCCAGTTTTCCAAGTTGCAGCAGTACAGATATTGCAGCTGATAACGCCAGAAGAGTTTGTTCAGCTCCGCCTTTGTCAGCGGCTCGCGAGTAGCGATGTTCTTTTCCATGGCTTAAAGCTCCTCGTCATCGTTGAAGTTGGCTGCCTGGGCCAATACGGGCTCTTCTCGTTGTTCAATTCGGTAATACAGGTAAGCAATGGCAGCCGCCGCAATTGCGATGGCTATGAAGCTCATCTTCATAACAGAGAACATCATGAATCCCAGCACGAAGAAGATGAACATCCAATTGCCGCTCACATTGAATTTGAGAAGCATAGCCATTCCCACCGCAGGCAGGGTTCCTCCAAGCAAGCTGAGGGCGTGGAGTACGTTTTGGGGAACAACGGCAAGGAAGCTTTCGATAGCTCCGCTTCCCAGGTACAGCAAGACGAAGACTACCGCAAAGTTCATTACTGCAAGGAACAGCTGAGGGAGCACCACGTTACCGAGGAACATTTTGCGATAATCGACTTCCTCGATTGCCTTGCGCACAATTCCGGTGCATACGGTGTTGAAGGCTCGCATAACGTGAGTGAGATTTGCGGTAAGCACCGAGACGGGCGCAGCGAGTGCGAGTGCGGTGCCCGTATCCAAGCCGCTGCTGATCGCAAGGGCCATGATGGGATAGGAGACCACTCCCACATCGACGGTGACCGCTCCACCTACGGCAAAAGCGCCCATATACGCCAGCTGGAACGCAATTCCCAGCTCCAGTCCCTTCTGCACATCTCCAAGCAAAAGCCCGACCAGAAGTCCACCCACGAGCGGTCGTTGGCAAGTGTACCTACCAAATACCATGCCGCCCGTTGAAGCGAACGTGTTGGTCAGGTGGTACATGCATGCCACAAGCAGAATTTGAATAAACGACATGTTAACGTGCTCCCATCTCGTTTTTCGCGGTGCTCCAGGAAAGATTGGGTGTGGTGAAAGCTGGGTTAACGATCATGTTCGTGCCTACGCTTTCCAAGTAATTCAAATCTGCAATCTGCTCACTGGTAAGGTAGAACATCTTTTCAACCAGCTGCGCACCCTCGCAATTCGGCTGCGGGCCCAGGTTCAATGTGCCTTTAAACCGGTAACCGGTTTCGACAAGTCGCCTTGCGCTTTCAGTGGTCTTAAAAATGATTAGGTAGCTCTTTTTAGATGCTTCTGCTTCAGGCAGCTTGCGGGCGGCTTTGTCCACGGTAAAGCACAGCATTCGGATAGACCCCAGTGCACTGGCGTATATCTTCTGGATAAACCCATCGCCAGCAATGTCATCGTCAACAATTATGACTCCGTCAACTGGGTGTTCCTTAACGACGCGTGTCGTTGTTTGTCCGTGTACCACGCGACTGTCTATTCGATAATGCGCAATCAACTGAACCTCCTGACCTCTGATGGTGATTACTTGCTAAGGCCTTGACACAGGATGATGACATAAAACTATAAAAGACGGAACTAGATAATTCATAAATAACTATGAACGGTCGAATTATTAGGATTATAGGTATTAAACGAGCTATTTGGTAAGGCGCCGCCCTCTTTTTAATCGGAGATACCTGGCGGGAGGAATCTCCCGTCCGCATTCAAGATCTAGTGAGAATTCACGTGGCTAAGATTTGAGGGCAAGATAAAGGGTTCCATCCAGTTTCTCGAAGAACATAATGTCTGCCTTTTATGAGGGGTTGCGAGATTGGACCGCTGTGGTGTCATTGGGGAGGCTGATGAATCGGACTGGATTGTGAAAGGTAAAGACGCTCGTGGTCAGACCGTGTTGGCTTACCGCTTTCGACTTCATGGATAACTGTGCGAGCGATCTGTGTGGCCGCTGTGCTCATCCTCGTAACGTGTGAAGATTCGCAATCAAACATCGTCGTTATGAATGCTCGCGATTGCGAGAGCGTTCATGGAAAACCTGCACATCTTCTCCAGCAAGACTCCTTCGCGCAAGATCGAGCGCAGGATGACGCAGACTCGAGAAGGTAGGCTGCAGGCTCATGAACTTGTAGAGGACGAGAACGACTGGCGGGCACTCTGGTTGTGGGGTCACTAACTGCGAGGCTACTGGTTGCGGGACAAACAAAATTAAATCAACGCCGTGTGTCAACCAAGGTCCTGCTGTGTATGGACGAGGAATTCTTGAAGTGATCCATCTTAGATGACAGGGCATCCGTGCCGGCCAGGTTAAGTAAGTCAAATAACTAGAATAATCAGAATAATTAGAGTAAGTGCGATATATTGCAGGATATTGACCTCTTATCGGTTTTTCAGGAGGTTGCTATGAGGCAGGCGAATCCATTTACGCCGTCCGCCGGGGTCGAGCCGCCGGCGCTTATTGGACGCGAAGATGTTCTTTATGACTTTGAGGAGTCTCTCCTGGCGGGCGTTGGAGCCCCCGGCAGACTTATGCGCATAACTGGCCCGCGCTTCAATCAAGAAAAAAAGACAATTTCGAGGAGTTCGATATTCGCGAAGCGCTCGATGCTCAGGCAACCCCTCTCACTAAAAAGGGAAAAGGCCTGCTGGTAACCGTCGATGAAGTGCAAAACGCCGAGCGGGAGGATATCACGCGAGTCGCCATCGCCGTCCAGCTTTGAAGAGCTCTCGTCCATTCCCATCGATGCCGTAGCAGATTCACTTGGCAAAACAATGCGCAAGGGCGGCCTTGAGATAGGGGATGAGGAACTCGAGCGCGCCGCTGAGGCCACAGCGGGCTACGCATACCTGGTTCAGCTCGTTGGCTATAACATCTGGCGCACCGTGGCTATGAAGCGCGGCGAGCTTATTGCGACCAGCGAGGATGTCCGGGCAGGTATTGACCGTGCTATGGGCGAGTACGAGCGCGCGGCTGTAGAGACGGCGATTGCCGGCATTGGCAAAAACGCGCTTTGGTACCTTCTCGCCATGGCGCAGGATACCGCCGTGGCCTCTGCGACGGCGGATATAGCCGCCCGCATGGGTGCGCCGACCTCGTCGCTATCTTCAGCGCGTCCGCCGCGCGTTCCTGTATACGCTGTGGAGCCACAGGTTCTTCACCGGAATGTCCCGCGCGGCGCATACACTAATGAACGGCCGAAAGGCCCAAGCTGGCGCGGCGAGGAGAATGCCGTGCCCGTTCATTCAATAGCGGCCAATCAGAGTACATCAGAGCAACGTATGAGAGCAGCCCGGGTAAACGCGCCGGGGCCAATCGCAGCCCGCATGACGCGCGGGTGCAACGTATTTTTGAACGCAATGGGAAGGCCGCCCAACACGCGCGGAAGCGCAGGAGGAAACATGTCTGAGATCAACGAGACTGTAGAGACCATGGACGAGAACGTAGAGACCATCGAGACCGTTGAGACCGCTGTCGAGGCAGTGGAGGAGTCCGCCGGCGAGCAGGTTGCCGCCGAGAACGAGAACGAGAACGAGACCGAGACCGTCGTCGAGGACGAGGCCGCCGAGGTTGTCGAGGAGACCGCCGAGGTCGAGGATGACAACTCCGACGACGAGCTGTTTGATAAGACCAACCGCGCCGCCCGCCTGCTGCGCGCCCGTCGCGCCGTGATGGGCCGCGAGGCCGAGGCCCGCGCCGCCCGCATGGAGGACCTCAAGCGCGCCCTCAAGCTCCTGGAGCTCAAGCCCAAGATGGAGCAGAAGGAGATGGCCGACCTGCTGGGCATGCGCCTGCGCGAGCTGGACGCCCTGCTGGCCGAGGCCGAGGCTGCCGACATCGTGGCCCGCGTCGAGCCCGCTGACGAGCCCGATATGCGCAAGGTTGTTGTCTACACCGGTGAGGACGCCGTCGCCCGCGTTGGCGTGCTCGCCAAGAAGCAGGACAAGCTGGTTCCCAGCCTTGACGACGAGGAGACCGAGCAGCTGCTCGCCCTGCTGAGCAAGGTCATCGACCCCCTGACCGCTATGGGTCTGGACAATGATGACGATCGCGGCGGCCGCGGCGGCTTTGGCGGCCGCGGTGGCGACCGTGGTGGCCGCGGCGGCTTTGGCGGCCGTGATGACCGTGGTCCCCGTCGCGATGACCGTGGCCCGCGTCGCGACTTCGACCGCGGTGGCGACCGTGGCGGTCGCGGTGGCTTCGGTGGCCGCGATGACCGTGGTCCGCGTCGTGACGATCGCGGTCCCCGTCGTGATTTCGATCGTGGTGGCCGTGGCGGCTTTGGCGGCCGTGCCGATCGCGGTCCGCGCCGCGACTTCGACCGTGGTCCCCGTCGCGATGACCGTGGCTTTGGTGGACGCGGCAACGACCGTGGCAACCGCGGCGGCTTTGGCGGCAAGCGCTACTAAGCCTTCCACTCACGCGCCTGCACATAGAGCCTCTTGCTAGATAAAACGGATCCGGAGCATTAACGCTTCGGGTCCGTTTTTTCGTTTGGGAATCGCTTCGCGATTCGGACAGTCTATCGTGTTGGCGTCCGGACGATTTGCTATTCTGGCGATAAGCTAAGCGAAAGGGTCGAGTAAAGGGGATTATTATGGACCGTGATTCACTTCTTGTTGCAGGCGCTCAGACCGCTTTCGTTGACGCTTCTATGGCATCCGATGAGCGCTATCGACCTTCCCTTATTACCAATTCCCAGGTAGATGGCTGCAGTCTGCTCTCCGTTCTCAAGCGCGAGTTCTCTAGCTGCTCGTCTTTCGATCTTTGCGTTGCGTTTATTGCGGACACCGGCTTGCAGCCTCTTGTTCAGGTGCTTTCGTCTCTTCGTCAGCGCGGCGTAAAAGGGCGAATCCTAACGTCCACGTACCTCAACTTCAATCGTCCAGAGGTCTTTGCCAAGCTACTCGAGTATGAGAACATCGACGTTCGCGTGTATCAAGGCAGCATGCATGCCAAAGGCTACATGTTCAAGCAGGGTGACGTCAGCACTGTTATTATCGGTAGCTCAAATCTCACGCAGACGGCCTTGACCTGCAATCGCGAGTGGAACGTGCTGTTCCGCTCGTATGAAACCGGCGACATGCTGGCATCGGTAAGAAGCGAATTCGAGGAGCTGTGGGCGTCTTCAGATACCGTTCAGCTGTCCAAAGCCTGGATCGAAGAGTATCGTGAATATCGCAAGACGCATCAGGTTAAGTCTGCTCCCAATAAAAAGACGTTCGTGTCGAATGCTGTTGAGGCCCTGGGCACGGACGACGTGATTCGTCCCAACAAGATGCAGTCCATGGCGCTCGAGGCTCTAAAGACACTCCATGATCGCGAGGAGCCTCGAGCTCTTTTGGTCTCTGCGACCGGTACCGGTAAGACCTATCTGTCGGCGTTTGATGTCGCTAGAACAAAGCCCGGCAGAGTCCTGTTTCTGGCTCATCGCAAGCGCATTCTCGACGCTTCCAAGCGCAGCTATGAAAAGCTGCTAGGAGGCGCTTACAATTACGCGATCTATGAAACGGGCATGGATTGCTCTAAGTGCTCCTGCGTTTTCGCAATGTGCTCAACCATCTCAAAGCACCTTGATGAGTTCGATCCCGGCGAGTTCAATTACATCATCGTCGATGAGGCCCATCGCACAGGCTCTGCAAGCTACAGGGCCATTATGGCGTATTTCACGCCGGCGTTTTATCTGGGCATGACGGCAACCCCAAACAGGACGGACGGCTACGACGTCTTTGCCCTGTTCAACCACGTGATCGCTTATCAAATCACCCTGCAGGATGCCCTGGCTAATGAAATGCTGGTTCCGTTCCACTACTTTGGCATCGCTGATCTTACTATCGATTACCAGGACGAGGACGATCTGTCGCTCTTCTCAAAGCTAACGTCAAGTGAACGCGTAAAGCACGTTACACAAAAAATCGAGGAGTATACGGTTGATAAAGAGCATCGCCGCGGCTTGATCTTCTGCAATCGCAACGATGAAGCCCAGTCTCTTTCCGGGCAATTTAATGCCCTGGGATATCGCACGCTCGCGCTTAGCGGTGCCAATACGGATGCGGAGCGCGATGCAGCCATTGCAAAGCTTGAGGCGGGGGAGATTGAGTATATCTTCTCCGTGGACATCTTCAACGAGGGTATCGATATCCCATCCGTCAACCAGATCATCATGCTCCGCAGGACGGAGTCTGCGATCGTCTTTGTTCAGCAGCTGGGCCGCGGCCTCAGAAAGAACGCCGAGAAAGAGTACACGTTGGTTCTCGACTTTATAGGCAACTATCAGAACAACTTCTTTATCCCGGTCGCGCTGTCGGGCGATAAGACCTACAACAAGGACAACCTCAGGACCATCGTCAAAGAGGGCAGCTCCGTCATTCCCGGCGCCTCTACCGTCAGCTTCGATCGTATTTCAGAGGCTCGCGTGTACCGGGCAATTGATGGGGGAGACTTTACTGCCGCGCGCTTCCTCAAGAGCGAGTACTCGGATCTCAGGCAAATGCTTGGACGAGTTCCCTCTCTTGAAGATTTCGATCGCAACGGCTCAATCGATCCGCTCCTTATCTTTAAGAAGTTCGGCTCTTACCATGCGTTCCTCTCTAAATATGAGAACTCCTATGATGTTGAGTTCAATTCGCTTAAGTGCAATGCCCTTAAGTTCATCTCGCAAAAGCTGGCGAACGGCAAGCGCTTCGAAGATCTCTTCATGTTGTATGAGCTCGTCGGTAGGGGACAGGTCCCGGTTTCCACACTCATGGATGTTGCGGAGAGCCGATTCGAGAGGCGCCCGCAGCGCAAGACGCTTGCTTCGGCGTGCGCAGTGCTATACGGCGATTTCGCTTCAGCGAAAGACTTTGTAGCTCTTGCCATGATGGAGGGTGATGAGTGCCGGCTCACCACGGATTTTGCCAATGCGCTTAAAGACGATGAGTTCAAGCGCCAGGTTCTTGAAGTGTTGAAGTTCGGTCTTGCGCGTCACTATGCTTCATACGGCGACTCCTATAAGGGAACAAGCTTTGTTCTCAATGCTAAGTACACCTATGAAGAGGTGTGCCGCCTGCTTGACTGGGATAAGAACGTGAACGGTCAGAATATTGGTGGCTACAAGTACGATGCGAAGACCAATACCTACCCGGTGTTCATCAACTATGACAAGGAGCCGGGCATCAGCGACTCGATTCGCTATGAGGACCGCTTCGTAACGGATTCCGAGTTGATTGCCATTTCTAAGCAGCCTCGAGACCTGAACTCTCCGGAGATTCAGCGCTTGATGGCTTGGCCCGGCAACGGCATGAAGACGTATCTCTTTATGAGGAAGAATAAGAAGGACGAGGGAAACAAGGAATTCTACTTCTTTGGCGAGATGTATCCCACGGGCGACTTCAAAGAGATTGTCATGCCTGTGGTTAATAAAAAGGCAGTCGAGATTACCTATCGCCTCGATCACCCCATCCGTCATGATTTGTACGAGTTCATGACAAGCGACCTGAGCGAAGACGAATCCAAGGAAGAGGAGCCCTCAAAGTAGAGGACTCCTCCACGCGAGTTACTTGGTCTGAAGCGTTTGCTCTAGGATTTCGACAACCTTGATATCAGCGGGAAGCCAGTCAACAGTCCAGAGATCGTCGGTTTCGAGCCAGCGAAGGTTTTCGTGCTCGGAGTCGGCGATCTCTCCGCTTTCAATGGTGCAAAGGAAGCACTCCATTGAAAGGTGGAACGTATCGTAGTCGTGCTCCACGGTGTATAGGTGCGAGAGGTTTCCGACGGTGACGTTCAACTCTTCTTGAATCTCACGAATGCAGGCGTCTTCGCCAGATTCGCCTTCCTCAAGCTTGCCGCCGGGAAACTCCCAGCCATCTTTAAACTCGCCGTAGCCTCGCTGAGCTGCAAGGATCTTTCCATCTTTTTGAATAATGGCTGCTGCCACGTGAATCGTCTTCAAGGAGAGCTCCTATCTCAAGTCAATAACTAGGAAAGTATAGGTCTTTTGGCGCCTGGCTTTATGCTGTTTGAGTGGGGCAGCCATTTGATGTTTCGGCAGATGGTGCCGGGGGCATATGGAGAGTTTCTTTTCAGGCTAGAAGCGCCAATACCATTGATGGGAAACGTTCTTGATCCTCTCGTACTGTCGCGCGATCATATGATCGATGCCAATGATGGAAGGATTAGCATGCAGATCAGCGCTGAGACGAAGAAGATATCCGAGCTTTTGCCCATCGCGGTTAAAACTTTGAAGTATGTTATTCCGAGTTTTCAAAGGCCCTATTCCTGGAAAAACGAGCAGATTGAGCAGTTGTTCATCGATATCAAGGATGAAGCTTTAGGATACTATGCGGGCAACATACTGGTTACGGGTGATGAGTCTGCCTTAAATGTAATTGACGGGTCAGCAGCGCCTGACGACTATCTCGTTATTCTTCCTGGCAATCGGAGTAAAGCTAAAGCGCGATTACCCTACCGATAGAAATGCCGATCGAATTGCTTATGACATTGAGCGACAGCTTTTTATTGATGCCCCAGACTCATATGATGATCCAAGAATTCACTTGCTTGCGGGCGATCAAGAGCTGTATTCCAATCTTTTGGGCACTTTAGTCGGCCACGAGCTGGGGCGGTATGGCAACCGCGCCCTCTTTAAACGCTATAAGTACATACAGGAATTGATAGACTCCGAGTTTTCTAATCTGTCTGAGCTTGATTCGTTTTATACAAAGCTCATGGAGCTTGTAGTCCTTAAGGTGAAAGTTCCAGAGTTGGGTGACGCATTCAACGTTTTTTCTTCGCTGAATTCGAAGGGACTTCCGCTTACGCTTATTGACCTTTTGAAAGGTGAGTTTATAAGCGCTGCCTCATTGGTTAACGAGCCGTGCGACAAGACCCTTGCTAAATGGGATAAATTGTCCGCTCTTCTTTCCGGGAGCGAGGAGGATACGTCCAATCGAGTCGTGACCCAGTTCCTGCTCAATAACTACGATGCATTCGAGGAGACTGCAAATTCTTCTACCACAAAAAGCAAGGCGTTGTCCCAGTATCAAAGGCTTCTGCCTAAGAAGTATCAGCAAGGCGAGGATTATTTGGGTACCCTGCTGAAGCGTGCCCGGGTTTTTGCTGCAATCTCTAAGGTTGACGACGCCTCGTTTGGCGATGAAAAGCTGGATTCTAAATTCGCTTCGCTTGTAAGGCTAGAGTCTACGCAGGCGTTCCCGCTTTTGCTCTTCGTAATGTGTGAGCGAGATCGACTTGAGCTTGACGACGAAACGCTGGTTGGCATTCTTGACTTCCTCATTAGTTTTTATGTCAGGCGTAATATCGTCCTAACCCCTAAGTCATCGAACATTAGGGCAAAGATGCTTGCCGCTATCCGCGAGATTGGGAATGGCGACCTGAAGGGCGCCCGCGTTTTCGACGCTATCCGGAAATCTCTTATTGAGATAAGCGCTTCTGATGCCCAATTTGAAGCTGCTCTTGATCAGCCTGTTTACGATAAGAACAAGGCCACGACTCGATACGTTTTGATTGACGTGGAGAGGCGAATTGGACATGCGCCTCTATTTGATAAAGGGCGCCGTGATTCTCTAGACAGCTATGAGTCCATTAATGGCGGGCGGTCGAGTCGTCCCATCTGGAGCATTGAACACATTTTGCCTGAGGGGCCTTTGCCCGATTGGTGGGTAGATGATTTGGCGGATGGTGACCGCGAGCTCGCGGCAAAGATTCAGGACGAGTGCGTTCATCTGTTTGGAAACCTAACGCTCACCCCTTACAATTCTGAACTCGGACAAAAGCGATTCAGCAATCCCAAAGATTCCGATCATGGCTCAAAGAGGGATTACCGTGACCCCCGTACCGGCTCGCTTGTTGGGTTGAGGTCGGGTCTTTATCTGAACGCGAGCATACCCAATGATGAAGCTGGGGAGACCCTTGAGACCAAAGCCGTCTGGACTGAGGAGGATATTAGGCGCAGGAACAACCTGTTCAAACAGTATGCGCTAAAGCTGTACAGCCTTGGATAGGGACTGCCCGCCTCCGTTGCCGTTAGCGCCGATATGGAAGCCGCGAAGCGACCTGTGCTCGCGACACGAAATAATCAGTCCTGGTGATATGAATCGTACGGGCCGTCATCCTCTGGGGCGCTTCATGGTTTTGCCGCTGACGCCGGAGGATAGAAGCTCGCTGGAATGTATGGACGGCTCACCGCCGCGCCCCTGGGTTAAGTTTGCATGCGGCCTACGGCACGGCCGCGACGCGAGTCCCCTCGATGAACACCTCGTCGACGTCTACGCACAAAATGCAGCGCGGCGGGTTGTGAAACGTTGCCTGGGGGAGCGCCCTGCCCTTGTCGATGTACTCGGCGATGAAGAGCCTCAGCGCAATCGAGGCGTTCTCGCATGCCTTTGGGATGGAGGCTCCGCCGCCAAAGCAACCGGGAAAAGCCTGGGGTGTGACGATCCATTCGTTCTCTACCCACTCGATGTCTGCCTCGTAAACGTATGTAGCCATGTCCGTGTCTCCTCTCTGGGTCAACGCCCGCAGCTGCGTTTTAGTTGCGGGGGAGTTGATAGTACCTGTCTGACTTGCGTTTTTAGCGAGAACCTCGCGAGCGGCATGCGCGCGTATACTTGAACGGTGGCGAAGGCGTTGCCGCGACATCTACCGTCATGATCGACGTACCGCAAGAACTCCTCGCCCGTTACGACAAGCTGGCGGAGACCACGGGGCGCTCCAGGGAATTCTTGATGAACGAGGCGCTGGAGCACTCCATCGACAAACTTGAATACGAGTTTGGGCTACTCAAGAAGGTTGAGGACTACCGTGCCGGCAAACTGGAAACGTATTCGCTTGATGAGGTTCGCGAGGCGTTGGGTTTGGACTAGCAAGAGCGATTTTGCTGCTGCGCCCTTGCGGTGCGGCGGCTATTGCGTGAGACGTTGCGCGGTTACGTGTCCAGCATCTCCATGGCCTCTTCCATCGTGTACGTCACGGGGTCTTTGCGGGACTTCTCCATTGCCTCCTTGTATGCCTTCGCGTCCATCTCGTCCTCGATGCGTTCCAGCGCGGATTCAAGCAGGAAGCTGGCCGCGTCCAGGCCGTGCTTGCTCGCGGCGTGCTCGGATATAAATGACAGCCCTGCTTCATCCATAGAAACGGAAACAACTACGCTCATGGCTTCCTCCTAACGCGTGTGCTTACTTGGCATCATATCCCCTGGATTGCGAGTTGATTGGGCGCTGCGGGAAATGAGGGACCGCTGCGCAGCGCGCATGCTGCGAGGTGGGTTGATGTCACAGCGCCGGATTATCGTCCAAAGACGCTTAATAATCCACTTACAGCGAAAAAACGCGAATGAGTGTCTAAATAAGCTGTCGACTGCAATACTATGTTCAAAAAGCCGGCCGAGAACTGGCGTGATGTCGGATTGAGTGGCATGCCAAAACTGGTCGACGGCGGACCCAGAGGGAGGCGCGGACATGATCTGCATTCGCTCCATCGAGCTTACCAACGTAAAGAACGTGGGGCACGGGCGCATCGAGTTTGGGGACAGCCCGTTTGGCACGCGGGTGACGGGCATCTACGGGCAGAACGGGTCGGGCAAGACCACGGTGGTGGACGCGTTTGAGTGCGTGCGCGCGCTTATGTGCGGCGAGCCGCTGGGGCAGCGCAGCGCGGACCTTATTGGCCCGGCTTTGGCGTCCGCGACCATTGAGGTGGAGCTTGAGGTGACGCGGGGCTCGTCCACGTCGCTGGGGTTAAGCGACGCGGTGGGCGCGTCCGTGGCGCAAGGGCAGCCGTTTTTTGTGGGCTACTCGTTTAGCTTTGACGCGCCGGACGGCCAGGCGCGCCTGGTGGGGGAGACCGTTGCCGTGCGCTCGCAGGGCGTGCCCAAGCGCGTGCTGTATGGGTGCGCATATGACCAGCAGGGGCGCGGCCGCGGCATGCTGCCCGCTTCTCGCTGGCGGGCCCTGCGCGCGCTGGCTGGGCAGGAAGCGGAGCTGGAGCTTATGGTGGCGCAGCGGTCCGGCGATCGTCGGGCGGCGTCCAAGGTGTTTTGCGACGCCATGATGACCTTTGCCCTGGCCGCTCGCGAGCGCTATGAGGCCCGGCAGGCGTCAGGCAAGCTTTCGCGCTCTGCCGGCGAGGCGTATGCGAACACGCTGGTACCGCTGATGGACTGCGTGACGCTGGCGGCCACGTTTGCCAAGGACAAGCTGGTGGTCTGCAACACGCAGCGCAACGCGGTGCTGGCGTTCAACGTGTTCACCTTTTCCGCGCCAGATAGCATGCAAGGGCCGTGGGCTCCTGGCGGCCCGTCCTCGTCCCCCATATTGCGCGACGTGACGCTGTCCGTGGACAAGACCACCGTGGTCTCCGCAGAGGTGTTCCAGGCCGTGCAGGCCACGGTCGCCACCATCAACCGCGTGCTGCGCCAGCTGGTGCCGGGCCTGTCCATAGAGGTGCGCCAGCTGCACGACGAGACGCTGGACTGCGGCGCGGCGGGCAAGCGCATAGAGGTGTTGAGCCGCCGCGGCGAGGTGGTGGTGCCGTTTAGGACCGAGTCCGAGGGCATCAAGAAGATCGTCTCCATGCTGGGTTGGTTGATCGACGTCTACAATGACGACAGCTCGTGCTTGGTGGTGGACGAGATCGACTCCGGCGTGTTTGAGTTCTTGCTGGGCGAGCTGCTAGAGGTGGTGTCGCAGCGCGGGCGCGGGCAGCTGATCTTTACCGCGCACAACCTGCGCGCGCTGGAGTGCCTGCCCAGCGGCTGCCTGGTGTTCACCACGGTCAACCCGCAGAACCGCTACATTAGGTTTAGGGGGTCGGGCACGTCCAACAACCTGCGCAACCAGTACCTGCGCGCCATCAACCTGGGCGGGCAGAAGGAGCCGGTGTACCAGCCCACCAACAGCGCGGACATCGATGCTGCGTTCTTTGGCGCCGGTTGTTCTGCGGACGAGGACCAGGCGGACTTCGACGATCTTCTGAGCCGGCTTGCCGAGGGCGAGGGGCTGCTGGATCTGGCGGACGCGGCGGCGGGCGTGGCGTCAGGCGCGGTGCCGGCGGCGGACGCGTCTGCGGGCGTTGCTGCAGGTTTGACGGCGGACGCAGCGTGCGCCGATGCTGCGGACGGCGACGATTCCGAGGTGCGCCATGAGTAGGGAGCGGCGCGTGGTGCTTTTCTTGGTGGAGGGCTCCAGCGAGGAGGCGTCTTTGGTGGCGCCGTTTCGCAGGTGGTTCGCGAGCCGGGGCGGCGACGGCGCGGGGAGCAGCGTCGGCGCTGGCGACGGCAGCGGGTCGCCCGCGCTGGATACGCGATCTGAGACGTTTTACTGCGACGTCACCACGGTGCACATGTTTCCCGGCGATGCCACGTTTAGCGTGCGGTCCAACGTGCGCGACACCGTGCGCCAGTTTGTGCTGGACCGCATCGAGTCGCGGCACGCCTACGATTGGGCAGACATCGACCGCATCGTCCATATAGTCGACCTAGACGGCGCCTTTGTGCCGGACGATTGCATTCGCCAGGGCACGGGCCGTGGGTTTGTCTACGGCGAGGACTTTATCGCCGCGCGCAAGCCGGAGTCCGTCGCCGCGCGCAACCGCGAGAAGGCGGCGTCCCTGCGCGACCTGGTGGAGTGCCGCGAGCTCACCTACAAGTGCCGCCGCGTGCCATATGGCGTCTACTTTTTGTCGCGCAACCTGGAACACGCGCTCTACGGGCTCACGCGCGACTGCACCAATCGCGAGAAGCGCCTGCTCTCAACCGCGTTCGACCGCAAGATCGGTCAGCGGCCGCAGGCTTTCGCTCGCCTTCTGCGCAGCGACGCCGTCCGCGTGCCGGGCGACGATCTGGATGCTACGTGGGAGTACGTGCAGCAGGGGACTCGATCGCTAGAGCGCGGGTCTAACCTGTTTTTGGTGCTGGAGCAAGGGGAGATGGAGGTGGCGCGTCCATGATCTGGTTTACCGCTGATACGCACTTTGGGCATGCCAATATCATTCCGGCTGCCGACCGCCCGTTCTCGTCCATAGACCGCATGAACTCTCAGCTTATCGCCAACATCAACGACCGCGTGAGCATGACGGACACGCTCTACGTGCTGGGCGACTTCTCGTACCGCATCACGGTCGAGCAGGCGTACACGCTGCGGCGCCGCATCAACTGCCGCAAGGTGATCCTGGTGCGCGGCAACCATGACAAGGGGTGGGATGAGCCCGGGCATCCGCCGGCGTTTAGCGAGGTGCTGGATTACGCGGAGCTCAAGCCCGGTATGTGCCACGGCCAGCGCATGTGCATGCTGCATTACCCCATGCTCAGCTGGAACGGCAAGTGGCGCCACGCTATCCACCTGCACGGGCACATCCATGCCAAGCCGGAGTATAACCTGCGCAACCGCGATTTGGGCATTTTGCGCTACGACGTGGGAGTGGACGCCAACAACTACTGCCCCGTGAGCCGCGACGAGATCCTTGCGTTCTTTAAGGGCGTGGATCCCGTGCCGGATTCCGACCGCGAGCGTCGGCTGATGGAGCGCGGCGAGTAAGCGCGGGACGAGTGGGCTCTGGACGAGTAGGCGCTGTGTGAGCGGGCCCGGGCGATCCGGTGAACCACGCCGCTCAAAACCGTGTCCGCACGAACGCGTACGGTGTTCCCAACACACGGGGGCATCTGGTTCATGCGGTGCCCCGGCGCGGCCACGGCAGAAGCGGCCGCGCTCTCAAGAAGGAGGGGCCATCATGTACGAGCCGTCACGCAACCTTATGAACTTCTACGTCGCAGGTTTTCAGCATCATGAGGGCGCACTGGCGCTCTCGCAGCTCAAGACCGGCGATGAGCTCACTCTTGAGGCGCAGCCGGACAATCCGTACGATTCGCAGGCTATCGCCATCAAGGGGCGCGGCGAGATGCTGGGCTACGTCCCCGCTGATCAAAACGGCCTGCTCTCGGTGCTCTTCCACTACGGCCACGCGTCCATCTTCGAGTGCCGTGTGATGCAGGTCGCCCCGGAGAACGAGCCATGGAAGCAGCTGCGCGTCGCCATCTTCGTGAAGGACGCGCGCTAGGGTCCACCGTCCCGTCGCGCGCAAGCGGGCAGGACGGGTTCCGTGCCCGGCGCTCGCGTCGTTCCCTTTCGCTTCGTTTCCGGCTTATGTATCGGAAGTGAATGAGCTTTCACTTCCGATAGCACTATCTATTGGGAAGTGAACTAGGCGCAGACGCCGATAGGAATCCCCGATGGGAATCCCGCGGCGCCGCGGCGCATCCCTGTTCGGTGCAAATTATGTCCGCACGAGCGGGTATAGTTGAAAGCGTTTAAAGGCCCATCGGTTTGAAGGCCCGGCAATCCAGCTCGGCAGCAATTTGGATCGGTCGCCAGGCGGTAGAGGCGGGAGCGCATATGAATGAGATCAAGTGTCCAAAGTGCGGAACGGTTTTTCAGGTTGATGAGACCGGGTACGCCGACATTGTGAAGCAGGTTCGCGACCAGGAGTTTGCGGACGAGCTTTCCGAGCGCATGCAGATGCTCGCCCGCGAGAAGGAGCAGGCGCTGCAGCTTGCCCGCACGGACGCGGAGGCTACGTTGCAGCAGAGCTTGGCGCAGCGCGACGCGGAGTTGGCGCAGGTGGCCGCCCAGCGCGATGCCCAGGTGGCCGAGCTCACCGCCAAGCTTGAGGCCGCGGTAGGGGAGCGCGCGCTTGCCAGCGAGCAGGCTGCGGCGCAGGCCCGCGCGGAATCGCAGAAGACGGCGGCGGAGCTGCAGCATCAGGTGGACGAGCTCAAGGCGCAGCTTGCCCAGCGCGACAACCAGGCGCAGATCGAGCAGGCCCGCCTGCGCGAGGAGTCCCGCGAGCAGGCGGCAGCGGAGGCCGAGCGCCTACGCACCCAGGCAGAGCAAGAGCGCCGCGCGCTGCAGGAGCAGCTGCAGCAGGCGACCTCTCAGGCGGCCCAGCTCAAGGCGCAGCTGGATGCGGCGGCAAGCCAGCGCGACCTTGCCGTGGAGGCGGCCCGCTCCCAGGCGCAGCAGGCCATGCAAGAGCAGATATCCTCGTCCAAACAAGAGGTTGCGGACCTTAAATCCAAGCTGGAGTCCCAAAAGGGTGCGGCGGAGATAGCCCGCATGCAAGCCGTCGCCGCGGTCGAGCGCGAGCGCGACGACGCACGGGCGGCCCTTGCTCGCGAGCAGGCCGTGCGCGATTCCGAGCGCCAGCAGGTGCAGGCCGCCCATGAGCTTGAGTTGGAGCAGACCCGCAAGGCCAACGCGGAAATCGTCCGCTTTAAGGACGAGGAGATCGAGCGCCTGCGCGACATGAAGGCGCGCCTCTCTACCAAGATGGTGGGCGAGACCCTGGAGCAGCACTGCGAGACCGAGTTCAACCGCCTGCGCATGACGGCGTTTCCCAACGCGTACTTTGAGAAGGACAACGACGCGTCCGAGGGCACCAAGGGCGACTTCATCTTCCGCGAGTGCGATGAGGACGGCAACGAGATCATCTCGATCATGTTCGAGATGAAAAACGAGAACGACACCACGGCCACCAAGCACAAGAACGAGGACTTCTTTAAGAAGCTCGACCACGACCGCACGCAGAAGGGCTGCGAGTACGCGGTGCTGGTGACGCTGCTTGAGCCGGAAAGCGAGCTGTACAACGCGGGCATTGTGGACGTGAGCTACCGCTATCCCAAGATGTACGTGATTCGTCCGCAGTTCTTCATTCCCATGATCACGCTGCTGCGCAACGCCGCCATGAACTCGCTTACCTACAAGCAGGAGCTTGAGCTGGCGCGCCGCCAGAACATCGACGTGACCAACTTCGAGGCCAAGATGGAGGAGTTCAAGACCGGCTTTGCCCGCAACTACGACCTGGCGAGCAGGAAGTTCCAGACAGCGATCGATGAGATCGACAAGACCATCTCGCACCTGCAAAAGACCAAGGAGGCTCTGCTTTCTTCTGAGAACAACCTGCGCCTGGCCAACAACAAGGCAGAGGAGTTGACCATTCGCAAACTCACTTGGCACAACAAGACCATGAAGGCGAAGTTTGACGAAGCGCGCGCCGCGGCGGAGGAGGCCGCCCGTGACGGCGTTTCGATCGAGGCGGCGGACGGCACGGAGCCGGATCCCGCGGACAGCTACGAGGTGTAGCGCTTCGCGGTGCATGTCCGGCGCGTGCGACTCTGGTGTGCGCACCGCGGATTGAGATAAATGCCCTATAGGACCACGACAGCTTGCATAGAAAACGCGGCCGCCTGCAAAGGATAATCCTGCAGGCGGCCGCGTTGGTTTTGTTGGGTATTGGGGGACAGGCCCTGAACGTCCATCTAAATAAAATACGGGACGACCCGCATATGCGAGCCGTCCCGTATGTCTAGCAGCTAGAATGCGTGCTACGGAGCCGGATGACCAGTGTGTCCGTTGTGGCCTAGCCGAAGTAGCGCTTGAGCAGGCCAGCGAAAGCCTTGCCGTGGCGAGCCTCGTCACGAGCCATCTCGTGAACGGTGTCGTGGATGGCGTCCAGGCCGGCAGCCTTGGCGCGCTTGGCCAGGTCGGTCTTGCCAGCGGTAGCGCCGTTCTCGGCCTCAACGCGCATCTCGAGGTTCTTCTTGGTGGAGTCGGTTACGACCTCGCCCAGGAGCTCAGCGAACTTGGAAGCGTGCTCGGCCTCCTCGTAAGCGGCCTTCTCCCAGTACAGGCCGATCTCGGGATAGCCCTCGCGATGAGCAACGCGAGCCATGGCCAGGTACATACCAACCTCGGTGCACTCGCCCTCAAAGTTGGCGCGCAGGTCGTTAACGATGTCCTCGGAGACCTCGGGGAGCTTGCCAACGCCGATGACGTGCTCGGCAGCCCAGGTCATCTCGGTGTCGCTCTGCTTGATGAAGCGGTCGCCGGAAACGCCGCACTGGGGGCACTTGAAATCGGCGGGCAGCTCCTCGCCGTCGAACTCCTCAACGTAACCGCAAACGGGGCATACAAACTTCATGACCTTCTCCATTCGGTCGCAGGCGATAGTGCGGGCGCCCAGTCCCTGTGGGCCCTCTCCGGGCAACCGCACTTGGTACGATTTTCATTATGCTGAGAATGGGGCTTGGTTAGGCTCATATTGATACTCATTCTCAAAAACATCGCAATAAGTTAAATGTGTCTTACTATGAACAAATGATATCCCGATGGGCGCGCGGCTGCGCATGGCGCCGTTGGCGGAATGCCGCCGTGCGCTTGCGGGCGCGTCGCGCCATGTTGCGCACAACGGGTACAACTTGGTGGAATGCAACGGCGATATCGCATGATTGGCGTGCGATCGCTCCGTTGCGGTGGGGGAGTAAGCATGAGAACTTTTATAGCCCTGGATCTGCCCAATGAACTAATCGAACAGGTTGCCGATTTATCTCGACAGCTTTCTTCTATGGTGCGCGGACGGTTTGTTGCGCGTTCCACCTACCATGTGACGCTTGCGTTTTTGGGCGAGATTGGCGAGCCGGAGGCGCGCCGTGTTATGGACGTTTTGGACACCGTGTGCGCTCATGCCGCCGCGATCCGGTTGGTGCCGGACGGCCTGGGGATCTACGGCAAGCCGGTCGACGCGACTTTGTTGCTTAAGCTGGCGCACGGGCGCGACCTTATGAATCTCGCCATGGCGGTTCGCGAGGAGCTGCGAGCACAGGGGGTTTCATATGACGAGAAAGCGTTCGATCCGCACGTGACGCTGGCTCGACGAGCACGCGTGCTTTCGCAGGCGCTGTCCGATCTAGTCTTTCCAGCAGAAAGCTCTTCCAACAGCGTGACGCTCTATAAAAGCGAGCTCTCGCAAGAAGGGGCGACCTACAAGCCGCTCTATACCGTGAATCTGGGATAGCCGCTAATCTGTGCCGCTGATTTGGGGCTACTGATCTTGGGCTGCTAATCAAGCGTTGCTAATCCGGTGCCTGATAGCCCCTGCTTGCTGCGCCTAAGCTGCTGCGAATCCTATATACTTTTAGATTGGTATATGCACTTACACATGGGAGGAGTCCAGATGGATCCCAACAAGCGTCCTGACGACATGGTTCGCATCACCACCCCGGAGCTTGCTCGCACGTTTATCGACGAGCAGGTTGCCGCTTGCCGCGAGCAGATCGGCGACAAGAACGTGCTGCTCGCCCTTTCCGGCGGTGTGGACAGCTCCGTTGTCGCGGCCCTGCTGATCAAGGCGGTTGGCAAGCAGCTGATCTGCGTGCACGTCAACCACGGCCTTATGCGCAAGGGCGAGAGCGAGCAGGTTGTCGACGTCTTCAAGAACCAGCTGGACGCCAACCTAGTCTACGTCGACGCCACCGACCGCTTCTTGGATCTTCTGGACGGCGTTGCCGAGCCCGAGACCAAGCGCAAGATCATCGGCGCCGAGTTCATCCGCGTCTTTGAGGAAGAGGCCCGCAAGGTGGGCGACCAGGTGAGCTTCCTGGCACAGGGCACCATCTACCCCGACATCCTCGAGTCCGACGGCGTCAAGGCGCACCACAACGTTGGCGGTCTGCCCGACGACCTGCAGTTCGAGCTGTGCGAGCCCGTTCGCCTGCTGTATAAGGACGAGGTCCGCATGGTGGGTCGCGAGCTGGGCCTGCCCGAGAACATGGTCGAGCGCCAGCCGTTCCCCGGCCCCGGCCTGGGCGTGCGCTGCTTGGGCGCCATCACCCGCGACCGCCTGGAGGCCCTGCGCGAGGCCGACGCCATCCTGCGCGAGGAGTTCGCCGCAGCCGGTCTCGAGGGCAAGGTTTGGCAGTACTTTGTCTCCGTGCCCGACTTCCGCGTCACCGGCGTGAAGGACGGCAAGCGCCTCTACGAGTGGCCGGCGTTCATCCGCGCCGTCAACACCGTCGACGCCATGACCGCCGAGGTCCCCGAGCTCGACTGGGCGCTGCTCAAGAAGATCGGCGACCGCATCGCCTCCGAGGTTCCGGGCATTTGCCGCGTCCTGTACGACCTCACGCCCAAGCCTTGCGGAACGATCGAGTTCGAGTAATACAGGATAAAACCGCCTCACTTCTAAGGGGTTCTCCGTGGCTTCACGGGGAGCCCCATTTAATGCGCGCTGACCACAACGCACGGTCCATTCTATTGAGAAAAAATGCCGCATGTGGCAAAATCACTCAATAGTAGCTTGAGTTCAGATTGGACGCATGAAGTTCGACCGATTTCGGTTGATGGGAGACGTGATTAGATCGCGTAGACGAATGCGCACGGAAGTCCACTTTTTACCTACTGAGTTCGAGTAGTCGACGCTTGTCTTTATTGCGAAGAGCTAAGCACGGCATTATGTCTGGCTTTATCGACCTTACAATTTGAGTTGAAATGAGATGCGCCGGCTTATGGTTGGCATATCTGGGCACCTGATACGTTGGGTGCCCCTTTCATTTAATATGAGAAGATCGTGGCGAGAGACGCGGCCTTGCGGGCTCGGGTTTTTCGACCCGGGCCCGCTATTTGTCCCTCCAGGAATCGGGCAGCCTTCTCCGCTCGATTATCCGCCCGCCCTTTCTGCAGATTCTTAAACGAATGTGATCTGGAGCTTCTTCCCCAAGCCGTGGGCGATTTTGGCAAGCGTTGAAATCGACGGATTGCCGTTGCCATTTTCGAGTCGGCAGAGGTTTGCCGCCTTCATTCCGCATCTGTCTGCAAGCTCTTTCTGGCTAAGCCCCTGCGCGATCCGCGCTTCAACAATGCTCGCCATTACCTCTCGCTGTGTTTCTTGAGCCGCCCATTCGGCGCGGAATTCAGGGTCTTCAAGAGATTGTTCGAGATGCGCTCTATAGCTATTCATGCCTCTCCTTCCAATCGCTTCTCATCTTTTTTGCTTTTTCAATTTCCCTTCTGGGAGTTCGCATTGTTTTTTTTAAGAAGCCATTTGTTACGATTGCTCGGTCGCCAGAGAAAAAGAAGTAAAGAAGTCTAGTGATGTTAGAACCCTGCGGTGTACTCAATTCATAAATTCCATCGCCTACGTGCTTGGCATAGGGCATCGGCAGTCTCGCACCGTAGGTTTCTAGGAGCGATAAACGCGCAAATACCTTCGCTTTCATCTTCGGTTCCAGACAGTCGATGAAATCTCTTACGGGTACTTTTCCTGCTGAGTCTTCATAGTAGATAACATCCATGCCTTCCTACCCCCTATATTATCATATAAGATAACATTATTGCGGACTATTATTGTAAACGAACGTCTGTTCTTATAATACCAGAACAGACGTTCGTATTGAATGCTATTCATAGGTTTAGCTGGGGTGGTTTTATTTATTCTTGGTGGACAAACCGTAGTGTCTCCACCACGGCGGATACTTCGTCCACACGTTTTTGAAGTCCGCGCGCAATGTAGTCAAGCCGTCTGTTTGCGGCTGCGTGCTTGCTGTGCGAGAGAATCTCGACCGCCTCGTCCACAAAACCGGATAAAGCAGCATGATCAAAAGCGGTGGGGTCAAACCATGAAAGGTCGTTGGCAAGCGCCAGCTGGTGCGCGGGATTGGGATCAAACGGCCTGCTTTGAAACGTCCAGTCGTTTCGCTCTACCTGCTGCGGCGTCTTGTTGTACCACAGCGAGTTGCCGGAGTCGAAAAGGGGCGCGGGGCGCATCTGCAGCGTGTCGACCGAGCGGATAAAGCCAAAGTTGCGCCAATGCCGGTCCGTGTTCGCAAGGATTGCGTCGCATACGATCATCTGCGACAGCGCACGGTGTATGTTAGCGGCATCGCATGCGTGGCGCTCCGCAAAGCGGACCAGGCGATCGTACGTTGTGGCCCCGCGCATGGAAGAAAGGTCGCCGCGAACAAGCGCCGCCGGAACGTACTCCTCGCGCTCGCCCAAGAAATTGGGGCATAGGCACAAGGGGCCGTCTTGGATGTGCGCAAGGGTGTAGGGAGCGTATTCGTCCGGCTGCAGCAGGCGGCGGTACAGGGCGGTCGCTACGACCTCGTTAAACGGTCGCTGGTCATCGCCCGTGCAGCCTTTGGCAAGGCAACGCACGCCATCGCGGATAACCCAGCGCTTTGGCAGCTCGCCCTCAGACGTGTTGTCGGGCGAATCGAGCCCCACCGCACTGAGCCAGTTATCCCACGCCATAAGGTTTGACTGGACAAAGTTGTTGTCAAAATAGTTGACGTCGCTCCACTGTAGGGTCTCATTGGTGGCGGGCCGCAGCCAATAACAGTCCGAGAGCGAGAGCGCCATGTTGTTGAGGGGCAGCAGGGAGAAATCAGTGATCTCGATTTGGCCAAGGCGGGCGAGCAGCCCTGGACGAGAGGCAGGAACGGACCTGTGTCCCCACCAGTCCGTGACGTTTCGGGGTTTCGCCTTGCCGCCGGAGGTGACGGTGCCAAGGGGCATGCGCGGCGCGTCCAGGATCTCGCGAACAACCAGGGGGTTATCTTTCCGCGGGTCATGGCGCACCACTGCAACCTCATGGTCGGCAGACATAAGGACAAAGGTTCGCGATGCGTCGAACTCCACCGCGGCGGCTTTGCCCGCAAGGTAGCGTTCGATCGATTCGCCATCGATCATCCGCCTGCCGCCAACAAGCGACCCCGTTAGCTCGCCTGATGAAAGCAATTGCGAGATTCGCGGCTTGGTCACGCCCAGCGCCCGTGCCGCATCTCCCATGGGGATATACGCATCGTTACCCATTGCCGCACCACCAATCGCTACCACGTTAAATAAGCGTTGATGCTGATATGTACGTTGACAATGATAGCACTTAATTATGTGGACGATGAGACGCGTCTGGGACGACCGGCGGCTAGCGCGGTGACGCGCCAGGTGCCCCCGCGTCCACAGGGGCTATCTGCCAAGGCACGCGCCTATGGTGCCAAGCAGCTCCTTATCCAAGCTGTAGCGCATCCAGCGGCCGTCTTTGCGTGCGGATACAAGTCCCATATCGCGAAGCGCGGCCATATGGTGAGAGAGGGTAGGCTGGGATATGTCCAGTTCCTCCAGCAGCTTGCAAGCGCATAGCTCATCCGAGTGCGAGAGCATGGCTATGATGCGAAGGCGATTGGGGTCTCCCAGCGTCTTAAGGTTGGCGGCGAGCCGAATCTCGTCAAAACATCCCGCTATGACGCGCCGCCTTAGGTATTCGATCTTCATCTTGATTTGATCCATTACGGCGACAAACTGCTGGTCTGGCCCTCCCGTGGGATCTTCCAACCCCCAGTCCTCGTGCCAGCGAGCGAGCAGAGTGGGGCATTGCACGCCGCAACCCATGGTGACCACCATGTCTACGGGCGGAATCTCCTCAAGGGGCTTAGGGGCCAGCGCGGAAGTGTCTACGCCGCGCTGCTGCAAAAGGCGCACGGCATCTGGGTTGACTGCGCGGGCAGGGTGCGTGCCTGCGGAACAGGCGTCGATTTCGTTTGGAGCAAGCGCGTGGGCCAGGGCCTGCGCCATCTGGCTGCGACAGGCGTTGTGCGTGCAGATAAAGGCGACGCTAAGCGGTGCGAAAGTGCTCATTGGTCCTCCAGGCGGGTGCGTGATTCTCGTCCATTATATAGATATCTGTCTATATAATACATATTGATGTACATCAATATGACTACGGGCGCTGCGGAGCAAGGCTCTGGGCGCCAAGAGGGGAGTGCAACCATGGCAGATGCATCTTTGGATTGGGTTAAGATCGCCTGTTTTGCGTGGCTTGAGGAGGGTACAGGCGCTGACGCTGGCGAGCTGCTTGAACGTTTGATGGCGGACGAGAACTGCCCGGCATTTGGTCCGGCTCACCATGCACTGGTGGGAGCGGCGCTGCTTGCATGTTCTTGGAGGGCTGTGGGCAAGGGCGAGCTTGGGGATGCGTTGGACGAGCTGTTCGACCGTGCTTCCTGCGTGCCCGGCGCCGCGTGCGCCAAATGGGGCGTGTGCGGCGCCGCTGCATCGTGCGGCATGGCGTTCGCCATCTTGTCTGGTAACGCCCCGCTTAAGAAAGAGGGTTGGGGCGAAGGTCAGCGCATGGTGGCGCAGATCCTCGCCACGATCGCGGACGCCGGTGCGCCGCGGTGCTGCAAGCGCGATTCCCGCATCGCCGTCCGCGTGGCGTCGTCCTGGTTCAACGACCAACTGCACGCTGGGCTTGTGGAATCCGAGCCCGTTCGTGGGTGCGCGGTTTATAAGCAAAATTCGGCATGTCTGGGTAGTGGCTGCCCGTTTTTCTCGTAGGGCAAAGGCGCTTTATCGAGTGCTTGGGAACGCGACGGAGGCGTTCTCTACAGGGAGCACGCCAGAAGGTCCGGGCGCTGCAGGACTCGTCGCAGCGAGTTGGACAGATGCGCCAGGCGATTATCGAGCATCGCCAGCGCGCCAAAGGCGTAGTGGCTGCGCCCTTCCTCGTCCTCGATAATCAGCGTCCATGTGCCGCTATTCGATTCGTACACGTTGCAGCAATGGCACCCCATCCAGTCGGACGCTTCATCGAGCAAGCGGGCGGCTTCGTCCTTCGATATGGAGATGTAGGAGTCGGATGAAATGCAGCTGCGCCCATATTCGTCCAAATAATGATCGACCAGGCGGCAGTCGCCATTTTGATGGAGCTCCAGCCGCTGGTGCACAAGGGGGCTTCGCGAGGGCTGCTGGCTGTGATCGTGCGTGCTCGATATAAGGTAGAGCGCGGTGGGCTGGCAGGTCAGCGGCGCGGACGAGTTCTCGCCCGCGAGCTGCGCCAAGCGTTCGAGCGCTAGGATGAACCACAGGCGCACCTCGTGCCCCGCGGCTTTGCAGCGGGCCTTGTCCGTCGCCCAGAAATGATGGCTCACCAGGTGCGACACCTGATCCCATTTTGACATGACGGCTGATCCCAGAAGCGAGGCGTCCGTGACGGCGGGCAGATGCCAGTCCAGCTCCTCGAGGTTGTCGAAGGCGCCGGGGTACGTGGCGTCGAAGGCCTCGCCCGCATCGTCTATATATCCAAGCGCGGCGCAGTCGGCGCGAAACTCGCCTGTGTCCAGCAGCTGGTGCAGGTTTTGGCGGCTGTCCCTAAAGCGCGGCAGCCATTTGCGGGTGAAGTCTCGCAGGGCGTTGGCAGCGGCTGCGGCGGGGGCCGCGTCGGCGGCTGCGGTAGTGGACGTCATGGGCTCCTCCTTTGTATCGATGGCTCGATATAGGGAGGGGCTCGCTGCCGCGCTGTACCTTTTGTTAGCCGATGCGCCTTGGGTTGGCGGCTCCGCTCCGCCGCCCGCTCGCCATGGCCACTCCCCGTTCGCCGCCTGCTAATAAAGTGGGCGCCCCGCCTGCGAACGTGCAAGCGGGGCGCCCTGTCGTACGGGGTTGCTAAGCGGGTTGTGGAGTCGCTGGCTTTGGGGCCGCTGGCTTTGGAGTCGCTGGCTTTGGGGCCGCGATTCCCGGGGTTGCTACTGCGCCTGTTCCTGCGCCTCGAAGTAGCGCATCAATATGGTTGCGACTTCAGCGCGGGAAGCCACGTCGCCGGGCTTGAGCTCACCGGAGTCCAGGCCCTTGATAAAGCCCTCCTCAACAGCCCATTTCATGGCGGTGCCGGCGAAATCGGATACCTTGCCGGCATCGGGGAACTTGGACAGGTCGCCACGGCCCGAGGTGTCGACGCCGTTCTTCTGGGCAAAGCGCATCAAGAACACCGTCACCTGCTCGCGCGTGACCGCGTGGTCGGGGCCAAAGTCATTGGTGCCGTCGTAGCCGCTGACAATGCCGTTCTCGGCACCCCAGGCGACCACGCCCGCAAACCAGTCGTCGGCGTTGACGTCGCCAAATGTACCGCCTTTGCCGTCCAGCTTGCCGTTGTCGGCGCCGGCGGCGCGTGCCAGCATGGCGACAAATTGCGCGCGGCTGGTGGTGTCGCTTGGACCCATCAGGTTAGTTCCTTCGTAGCCGCGCAGGTAGCCCTTCTCAAGTGCCCAGTCGATGGGGTCGTGGTACCACTGGCTCGCGTCGATGTCGGCAAACTTGTGGGTCTCGCATAGATCGCCACCGTCGCAGCCAAAGACCACGTTCACCTCCACGTCGCCCTGGGGCATGGTGAACTCAAACTCACCCTTCTCGTTCTTGTGGACCTCGACCTTGTTGCCGTCCTTGTCAGTGACGGAGATGCTGCGGACCTCCTTGCCCGCCTGCGGCTTGGGGTAAACGGTGACTTTATCGCCCGCATCCGGGTTCTTGGGGCTCACCTCCACCTTGCCGCCGGGGTGCGCGGGGATCTCGATATCGTCCTTGGCGGGCGGCTGCGGGGTCACGGGCGGCTGGGGCTCGGGGTCGGGCGTGGGCGCCGGCGCTCCCTCAAGGCGAAGGTTGAGGATTGCCTCCATGAGCGACAACCTCATGGCGTTGGCGTCGTTGATGGTGGGGGAGCCCTGGGCAAGTGCCTTGGCCTCGGCGATCTTCGAGGTCAGCGCGTCATAGGTTTGGGACGAGAACACCGCGACACCTTCTCCCTGCTTGACGGCCTCCGCCGCGGCGTTTTGCGCTTTCAGTGCTGCGGTGTCCGCAACGGCGTTGGCATCGTGCAGGCGAAGCTCCGCTGCTGACGCAAAGCCGCCCTCGCCCTCAACGTAGACTAGCTTAACGGCGCGGACGTTGTCCTGGCGCTCGAAGCTGATGAGGTAGGGGTCGCGGGTGAGGTTCTTGATGGTTCCGTCCGCGACCTTCTTGAAGGTCTTGCCGTCGGCGGAGACGTGGACCTCGTACTTCTTAAGGTCGCCGTTGGTGCCGGTTTGGCGCGGGGTGTAGACAATGCCGTCCACGCCCAGCGGCTGCTCCGAGCTTAGGGTGATGTGGTGCTGTCCCGTGCACTTGTCTGGGCTGTAGCGAGAATGCCAGATGCTGCCGGTGTTGCCGTCCAGCGCGCTTGCCGCCTTGCCGTCGCCGTTCTCGCAGTCCGCGGTCGCCTTCAGCAGGGCGGGGTCCACCACGCTCAGGTCGGCGACGGGCTTGAGCTTGAGCTCGTCCAGGGCGCTGATCAGGGATTTCTCATAGTTGTACACAACATCCTGCTGCGAGGCGCTCATGTTGCGGACGATGCTATCGCGGGCAATCGCGACGGCGCGCGCACCGGCGTCCTCGTACTCGGAGAGGTCGGCGGGGATGATGGCGAGGTAGGCGTCGATGCGGCCGTAGTCGGCCTTCTTGTAGCCTGCGGCGTCCAGCTTGGCCTCGATCTTTGCGGCGAGATCGGCGATGGCGTCTGCCGACGGGTCGTACTGGCGGAAGATCTCTGCAGCCTGGGACAGCATACCCTGCAGCTCCGCATCGCCCTTGATGGCGGAGTTCTTGGAGGCCAGCAGGTTCGCCTTCACCACGGCGTGGTCCAAGGGCATGGTGGAGTTGAAGTCTTTAGCGGTGCCCAGGCGGATATCGTCCACATAACCCGCGAACGCGTTGCCGGATTCGCTGCCAACGGTGCCTACGGGCAGCATGCAGGTGGCCTTGATCTGGGCGCGCGTATTGGTGCCGATGGTGTCGACCAGTTTGCCGTCCACGTACAGATGGGTCTTCTCGAACTCGTTTTTGAACTCGAGCTCAACCCACTGGTTGGCGGGCAGGGCGTAGTTGAAGGAGTACGCGCGGTTCTCGCGGGTGATGCCCACTTTGCCGGTTTTCTCCTGGACGGCCATGATCTTGCCGTAGGGGGACTCGAACAGCACCTGCTCGTCCTTGGAATTGTCCGTGCGCTTGACCTTGACGCGCAGACTGTTGCCCAGCCCGGCGGTCTCGAGGCCATCTAGCTTGGCAAAGGACTTGCCGCCGTTGAGATGCAGCGCCTGGCGTCCGTCGACGCTCTCAAGCTCGGCGTTCTCCATCTTGCCCAGGGTGTGCTTCTGGCCGGATGCATCGTCCAAAGAATCCATGGTGAGATGGGCGATCGAGCCTTGTTGGTTGGCCTTTTGCTCGTAGCCAAAGTTGGTGGAGGGGGCGTCGCCCAGCTGCTTCGCGCGCTCTTGCGCGGCGGCGAGGTCGACGGCGCCGGTCTTGCCCCAGGTGTTGGCAGCGAACAGGCCCAGTGCTCCGTCGATGCGGCGGTAGATGTCGTACTCGCTCATGCCGTTTTCTTGGAAGTCGCACATGTCGTTCCATACGGCGAAGGCGCCGCCGGAGATCTGCGGGTCGCCGGCAGGGATCTCAAAGCCGCTGATCTCGTTGACCTTGTCGTTGTAGCAGGAGTTCTGGTTGAGGTAGTCATAGTAGTAGCCGGCGTTGGGAACTATGTAGAACACGCCGTCCTGGCAGTCGATCAGCTCGAAGCCAAGGTCGTACATGGATTTCATGTCCGCCCAGCCGGGGTTCCACAGGTTCATCTGGCGGCGCTTGCCGGTCTCGGAGACGCCCTTGACCTCCACGTCGCCCTTGATCTCCGAGAGCGAGCCCCATACGCGGGCGGTCTTGCCGTTGTCCTCCGCGTACTTGAACATATCGTTCACAAAGCGACGGTAGGCGTTGCCGTCTGCGTTGTACTCGTCCGCGCCGATGTGGACCACGTCCGCGTCCGCGAAGACGGCCGCATCGCCGCCCTGCACGTACTCGTCAAAGATGCCCTGGACAAACGACAGGCTCTCGTCGTACTGGTTCTTGAGGTCCAGATGGTCGGTTGCGCGACCGGTGGTGCCGTGGCGCAGGTCCGGGCGCACCTTGGTGAGGGCGAGCGAGTGGGCGGGGGTATCGATCTCTGGGATGATGTTCACGCCCAGCGCGCGCGAGTGCTCGATGTAGGCCTTGAAGTCCTTCTTGGTGTACCACACGTCCTTAGCGGTAAGGTCCGCCTGGTTCTTGCCCTCGCCGGCTTTGACGTCCGATTCCAGGCGGAAGGCGGAGTAGGCCTGCATGGGGTCTTTGAGCTGCTCGAGCGGGATGAGGTTGTCGTTGAGGTGGATCTGCAGGTCGTTCATCTTGTACCAGGACATCTGGTCGGTGAGCTGGCGCAGCCACTCGATGGTGAACGTCTTGCGGCCCACGTCTAGGATGAAGCCGCGGACTTTGTGTAGCGGGTAGTCGCGTGCGGTGCCGCAGGGGAAGTCGCCGGTCTGCTTGACGCTTTGCAGGATGGTTTTGGAGCCCCAGTTGGCGCCTGCCACGGCCTCTGCGCTGACGGTGATCTTGTCCGCGGTGGCCTCGATGAGGTAGCCCTCCTCTTTAAGGCCGCGCTTCTTGTCCGCACCCAGGGTGAAGAAGACGTCTCCGGCCTGGGCGGCGTCCGCCTTGGCGACCTCTATGCCGCGGCCGGTGAGCGCTTGGTAGTCCGAGGCGAACTGCTCGGCCATCTCTTTAAGGGAGGCGTCCTTGTAGGTGACGCGGGCAAAGGCGGTGAATCGACCCGTGCCGCCCTTCCATTCACGCAGCTCGGGAAGGATGACCGGAGCGGCCTCGCCCTGCTCGCTGCCCTTCATGGAGCCGGGCACGGTGACCTCGACCTCGCGGAAGGAGTACGCCTTGGTCTTCTCGTCCACCACCTTGAAGGACGCCTTGACCTTGGTGTCCACGATGGGCTGGTAAATGGTGCCGTCCGCATCGATGACCTGCTCGTAGTCCGTGCCGTTGTAGGTGACCTGGTAGCCCTCGTGCTTGGGCAGGGTTATCTGGTCGGTGAAATTCTTGGCGGGGTCGATTTTCGCGTCGACGGTGATGCCCGAGAGCATGTCGCCCATGCTTGTGGCCGGCTCGCCTCCGTAGACCTCCATCTCGTAGAGCGAGACGGTGCCCCAGGCGGTGCCGCCATCCGGGTCGCTATAGGTGCTGCCGTTGATGTAGAGGCGCACGTAGCGGGCCTGCTTCGCGGTGTCGCCCAGGGTGATGGTCTCCGTCTTTGCGGCGGGATGGTCGTTGTTGGTGTAGGCGTCTACCCAGCTGCTCTCCTGGTTGAGGTCCGCGCCGTCTTGCGCCAGCTGGATCTTGTAGCCCTTGGCCTTGCGCTGCTCCCAGAACAGGCGGATGGTTTTGACGTCGCGCGTCTGGCCCAAGTCGACGTAGACCCAGTGCGGGGTGGTGGGGCAGGCGCTCTCGCTAGCGGAAGCGCTTGACCAGCGGGATTCGCGCTTATCGACCTTGCCGTCAAAGAGATTGTTTGGCCCTAGGGTGTCCGCCTCCTTGCTGTCTGAGACGCCGGTCATCTTGAGGGCGACGTTGGCTGCGGGGTCCTGCGCCTGCTGCGAGCCGTCATCGTCCGCGGAGTTCATGATGGTGAAATCGCAGGCGCTGACATTGGGGTACTTGGAAACCTTGGTGACCAGCAGCTTTACGTAGCGGCCCGTGACGGGCTTTTCGAGCTTGATGGTCGAGACGGCGTCTTTGTTGCCGGTGACGGCCTTCTTCGGTTCGCCCCAGCCGTCTTCCTTGTTGGAATCTGATACAAAGATTTGGAAGTCGACCGCGTGCTCGGCGGCGCTTTCCCAGGTGATCTCGAACGTGTCGAAGGTCTTTAACTCTTCGAGGTCTATGATCGCCCACTGGGGGACGTTTTGCTCTGCGGACCAACGCGAACCCTTGGTCTTGTCGTCATCGGTAAGCTTGGTGGTGGTGTTCTTGCCGCTTGCGTCTCTGCTTACGGTGACCGGCTTGCCTTGTGCCAGGTTCGCCGGCGCGGCGAAGACGACTGCGGGTGCGGTGAGGGACGCGGCGAGCGCCCAGGTGCATGCGCCGATTGCGACGGCCGACCCCTTCACGTAGCGATGGTTCATAGTGCTCCTCTCGATGCGTTGCTTCACGTGGGATTCTCGAACGTGCGAGATTTTCCTATTTTCGGGAGCGTGTTTTTTGCCGTGGGCGGCGAGTCGGCGTGCGGTTCTAGGCGGCGCGTGGTTGCTCATGTTCGTTCGAACAGATTCTGAGAACGTGTACACATGTCGTATAAACAATATCTGCAGCTACGGGGAAGGCGCCTTGTTCGTTTTTCTGGACAATCTGCAATTATGGGAATAATCCCAGAGGCTTTCTTGCCAATCGGTGAACGGTATTAATAATAATTGCTGGTAAATGCTGGTTTTTACTAATAAATACCAACTGGTTTCTACAAAAAGTAACAAATGTATCCAATTGCTGGACGCTGGTTGCGCTTCTTTGCCTATGGGCATACCCGTAGCCAAACCCCTTGCCCGCTCGTATCCTAAATTGTGCGAGGGGAGCTGTTTATGGAACTTGTGACTCTAGGGATATTCTGCGCAGCCTTGGTGGGCGCGATCTTTACCGGAGTGCCGACCGTGTGCGCGCTGTTTGTTGGATTGGCGGCGTTTTGCATCTATGCGTGGCGATGCAGCGGTTCGGTGCGACGTGTTGCCCGCATGTGTTGGGAGGGAATCGCCCCTATCGCTAAGATCCTGGGCATGCTGGCGCTGATAGGCGTGCTCACGGGGCTATGGCGCGCGGCCGGCGTGATCCCCGCCATCGTGTACTACGCCGTTCCGCTCATCAGCCCTGGCGTGTTTTTGTTGGCGACTTTTCTGCTCAACTGCCTTGTTTCCGTTTTGACGGGGACCTCGTTTGGCACGGCCGCGACGGTGGGATCCATCTGCATCTCGATGGCGGGTGCTATGGGCGTACCGCTTTTCGCGGCGGGCGGGGCGGCGCTTTCCGGGGCGTTTTTTGGAGACCGTTGCTCGCCCATCTCTACCAGCGCTCTTTTGGTTGCCGATCTTACCGGCACGGATTTCTACAACAATCTGAAGCGCATGGTCAAGAGCGCGGCGGTTCCCTTTGTATTGACGTGCGTCGCGTACTTCGTGCTGGGGCTGCTTATCCCCGCGAGTGGCGAGGCGGGCGATATGGCCGCTTCGCTGGCGAGCGCATTTGCCGTGGGGCCCGTGGTTCTGCTGCCGCCGGTGATCGTGTTCGCCCTGGCCTTGATGCGCGTTGATATCCTGGTGGTCATAGGAGCGGGCATCGCCTCTTCGGTTCCATTGTGCCTGGCGGTTCAGGACATGACCATGGCGGACGTAGCTCGCACGGCAATCTTGGGATACGTGGCTCCGTTGCCGCAGGTGCGGGCGCTTTCCGGCGGCGGGCTGGTTTCAATGCTCGATGCGGTGCAGATCGTCTGCATCACATCCGCGTATGCGGGCATTTTTAAGGAGACGCCGCTGTTGGCGGGCATCGACCGCGTGGTGCGGAGGATGTCGCGGCGGCTTTCCCCTTACGGGGTTACGCTAACGACGTCTGTGTTTACGGCGATTATTTCTTGCAACCAGACGTTGGCGATCATGCTGGCGCACCAGCTGTGCAGCGATCTCGACCAGAACGCCAGCGACCATGCTCTTGACCTGGAAGATTCCGTGGTGCTGGTGGCGGGATTGGTGCCGTGGTCCATCGCCGGGGCGGTGCCGCTGGCGTCCATGGGCGCGCCCATCACGTCGAGCATGGCGCTGGCGATCTATCTCTACGCCGTTCCCGCCTGGCGGCTGCTGTCGGGATGGTTCGCGGCGCGAGGGCGAGCGCGCTGCGCTGTGCGTTGAGCAGGGGGTTGTGATTCAGGTTTGCCTGGAAAGCCTCGGGGAGCATGTTATGCATGAATGAGCCTGAAATGTGGCTGTTTATGCAGGTGAAAACGGCGCTAAAAAAACCGTGCCCATTCGGTGTGGTCAATGAGTGCCACGAGGCGGGTAAGCAGGGGCCACCCATGCCTTTGACAAGGTCGTGCTTGTCCGCTTTGAACGTTAAAGGGTCCTTGCGGAAGTCTATTTGTTCCGCTTTACACGTACTTAATTGGAGACATGTATTAGTTATATTGCACATATGATGGATTTGTTTTCAGCTGGTTGTGCGTATTCGCGGTGCTTCTGCGCTGCCTGTTGCTCGCGGGACGGGATTCGGCGGGTTTTCGCAATGTATAAAGCGAGGCTTGCCCGCCTCGTGGCGTTCATTGACCACACCGAACGGGGGCGCCATGCGTCGAGCTGATCACATGGCGCCCCCGTTCTCTTTTTGTCGTCTTTTTCAAGCGTTTTTAACCCGCGATGTCCTCGATCACGCCCGCGCGGTAGTTGGCGAACACAATGCCGTCACCATCCTGCGTCGCGTCCAGGTCTACATCCGCCATGATGCCGAAGTCGCGGTCGCCGTCTGAATCGCTGAACACCTGGTGAACGTGCCAAACGTGGTCGGTTTTCTCGTCCGAGTCGTCAATGGAGAGGAACGCCATGGAGCGGGCATCCGCATCGGTGAGCAGCTCTTCATGCGCTTCGAAGAACGCATCGAGCACGCGGCGCCAGCGCAGCTCTCCCATACCCCAATCCTCGTCCAGCGCTCCCAGCTGGTCGGCTCGTCCGCGGGCGGCGAGGCGAACGCGCTGGAACAGCGTGTTGCGCACCAGCACGGTGAGACCGCGGCGGTCGATGACGACGGCGTCCGCGGGACGCGGGGGCGCGGCGTCCAAGGTAGAGCCGGCGTTCTCCCATTCGTCCACCAGGCTGGAGTCGACCGAACGGACCACCAGGCCAAGCCAGGCCACCACGTCGTTGAGCTCTTCGTTGCGTTTGTCGTGCGGGATGGTGCGGTCCAGCGTGCGGTAGGCCTCGGTGAGGTAGCGCAGCAGGATGCCCTCGCAGCGGGCGACGTTATAGCGGGCGATGTAGCCCTTGAAGTCGCTGCCGCTCTCCAGCATGTCGCGCAGGACGCTCTTGGGCGAGAGCTCGTAGTCGCCGGCCCACGGCACCTTGGAGCAGTACTGTTCAAAGGCCGCGGCGAGCATGTCTTCTAGTGGTTTGGGATAGGTGATGTCCTGCAGCTTCTCCACGCGCTCCTCGAAGTCGATGCCCTCGGCCTTCATCTCGTTCATGGCGCGGTCGCGCGCCTGGCGCTCTTGCGCACGCAGGATCTGCTTGGGGTCTTCAAGCGTGGCTTCCGCCATGGAGATGACGTCCAAGGCGTAGGTCTCGCTTTCCGGGTCGAGCAGTTCCAGCGCGGCGAGCATGAAGGGGGAGAGCGGCTGGTCCAGCGCGAAGTCTTCCGGCAGGTCGACGGTGAGGTAGTAGGAGGCATCGCCGTCCAAGAAGGCGGCGACCTCGGCATCGTTCGCAGCGGTGGATTCTGGCTCTGCTTCGATGTCCACATCGATGTCCGCATCGGAATCCCGCTCGGGCGCGTCGGTGGGTGCGCTGGCCGCTTCCGTTTGATCGGGGGAATCCGGGGCGGCGATGGGCTTGCCGTTCTCGTCCAGCTCCTCGCGAACCACCACGCCGGCATCGATCAACGTCGCGAAAATCTGGGCGGCGCGGGCGCGCAGGCGCTCCTTCTCCTCGTCCGTCTGAAGGGAGTCCTCTATCAAGGTGAGGACGCGGCGCCAGGCGTTGCCGCCCTGCTCCACCTCTGCCAGCACCATGGAGTTGGTGATGCGCATGCGGGGCTTGAGGGTTTCCGGCGCGCTCTCGATCAGACGGTCGAAGGTGCCCTGGTTCCAGGTGACAAAGCCCTCCGGCGGCTTCTTCTTTTTGAGCTTCTTCATCTTTTTGGGGTCGCCCATGGCCTTGAGCTCGGCCTTGTGGTTCTCGATCTCGTACTCAGGCGCTTCGGCGATGACCACGCCCTCGGTATCGAAGCCGGAGCGCCCCGCGCGGCCGGCGATCTGATGAAACTCGCGCGACCGCAGGCGGCGCTGCTTGTAGCCGTCGAACTTGGTGAGGCCGGTGAGCAGCACGGTGTGGATGGGAACGTTGATGCCCACGCCCAGGGTGTCGGTACCGCAGATGACGGGCAGCAGGCCCTGTTGGGCGAGCTTCTCGACCAACAGGCGGTAGCGCGGCAGCAATCCCGCGTGGTGAAGGCCCACGCCGCAGGAGATAAGGTGCTTGAGCGTCTTGCCAAACGCCGTGGTGAAGCGGCCGCCCTTGATGGCTTCCTTGATGGCCTCGCGCTGCTCTTTGGTGGCTACGCCGTAGCTCGCCAGCGCCCGGGCGCTCGCCAGCGCGGCGTCTTGCGAGAAGTGGACGATGTACAGCGGCGAGTCGCCCTGGCGCAGCGCCAGCTCAACTGTGCCCTCGAGACCGGTCTTGACGTATTCGTATGAGAGCGGTACGGGGCGCGGGGCGTCGGCGATGGTCTCCACGTCGCGGCCGGTGTGGCGCTCGAGCGCCTGCGAGATGGCGGTCATATCGCCCAGCGTGGCGCTCATGAGCATGAACTGGGTGTGCGGCAGCGTGAGCAGCGGTACCTGCCAGGCCCAGCCGCGGTCCGGATCGCTGAAGAAGTGGAACTCGTCCATGGCGACAAAGCCCACGTCCGTGTCCTCGCCCTCGCGTAGCGCCTGGTTGGCCAGGATTTCCGCCGTGCAGCAGATGATGGGGGCGTCCGTGTTGATGTGCGAGTCGCCGGTGATCATTCCGACGTTGTCGCGTCCAAAGATGTCGACCAGGTAGAAGAACTTCTCGGACACCAGCGCCTTGATGGGGGCGGTGTAGTAGCCGCGCTGGCCGGTGGCCATGGCCATGAACATCATGCCGATCGCGACCAGCGACTTGCCCGACCCCGTGGGCGTGCCCAGGATGACGTTGCTGCCCGCGGCCAGCGCGAACAGGGCTTCTTCCTGGTGCGGCCAGGGCTCGATGCCGCGGGCCTCAACCCATTCGAGGAAGCGGCCGTATGCGTCCTCCGCGGTGAGCCAGGGCTCCGCCTCCTCGCCGTCGGTAGGTTCCCACCAGCTGGGAGCCAGTGCGCCTAGCGACCCTGGGGCGTGCGCGTCGAACGCGCCGTCGCTCGCGTTTGCGTTCGCCGCTGCGGTCGCGCTTGCGTTTGCGGACGAGGAATTCTCTTGGTTGATGGCTGGGCTGTCTGGCATTGGGTCTCCGTTAGATCGCGTGTTGTTTTGCCCATTATACGGTGATGCGGGGACGTGGCCCGCTGCCGGGGTAGCTTCGCAGAAGAACTCCGTGTGCCCGTGTGCCTTGTGGGCTTATGTTTGGAATCTGGCGCAAGGATGTGGATTTGGGCGCGACCGTACCGAATCTGGGCCGCCGCGCGGAGGAGGATTCGCTAAAAGGGAACAGCCGCCCTGGCAGGAGCGGCTGTTCGTGCGGGTTTTACCCCACAATAACCTGTTCCAGGAGGGCGTACGCCTCCCGATCGCTACCAGTATACCCGCTTTTTGACGCCCCTGCACGCCGATGTGGGTATTGCTGGGCGGCATTTGTCTTCGCGAGGCTGGTGCCGTGATGGCTGCGGGTCCGCTGTCCACGTTATGTAGGGATGTGGGCCCGCGCCCTATTGGCTGCCGTTATTCTCGACCGCGCTTGGGTCCGTGCGTGCGGATTAGTATTTGTAGAAGCCCTCGCCCGCGTTGACACCGGTTTTGCCCTCATCGATATAGCCTTTGAGGAGGGCGGCGACCTTGCCTTGAACGGTGCCGGGATCTTTGGAGCGTGGATCCATGATGCCGATGTTGTATGCGGTTGTGAGGCCGACGATGTCCAGGATGCGGAACGGCCCTAACGGGGCGCCGGTGGCAAGCATCCACGTTTTGTCAATGGTTTCGCAGTCCGCGACGCCGGTTGCCAGCAGTTCTTCTGCAGCGGAGAGGAAGGGGACAAGCAGGCTGTTCAAGATGTATCCCGGTTGCTCCTTGTGGAGTTCCAGCGGGATCATCGATATCGCCTGGGCGAATGTGACCACTTCATCGAACGCTTCTTTGCTGGTTTCTGGATGCCCCATGACCTCGGCGGTGTTGTTGCGCCAGATCTCGTTAGCGAAGTGGAGTGCCAAGTATTTCTCCGGACGGCCAGTGTATTGCGCGAAAGCGCTGGGGAGCATGGTCGACGAGTTGGTCGCGATGATGGTCTTCTCGGGAAGGTGCTTTGCGAGCTCGGTGTAGAAGGCGATCTTCTCATCTGGATTCTCGGCGATCGCCTCGATGACGAGGTCGCAGTCGCGCGCGGCGTCCTCGTAACTTAGCGTGAAGGTGATGTTGTTCAAGGCCGCATCTGCCCGCGCTTTCAGCTGGTCGATCTCTTCTGCGCTCATGTCGGGGGAGGGGGCGAGCCCGCGGCAGTATGCCTGTGGGTTTGTTTTCATGGCTTCAAGGGTGTTGAGGTAAATTGTTCGCAGTCGTTCAAACTTGGGCTTCGCGCGCCCCACCGAGCCTTCGCTGCGAAGCCAGACGGTGACGTTGAAGCCGCAATATGCCGACTGAAAGGCGATTTGACTGCCGAGCACTCCACCGCCGGCTACGGTAACGTTTTTGATGTCCATGGTGCTTTCTCCTTTTTATGAAATGTGACGGAAGCGACGGGTGGTCGCAGTGCCGCTACTGATGATAGAAATGCGACAGCTGTTGTCATCATTCCCAAAAGAAGATAGATAGTACGACCTGTTCTGCAAACGGGTCTAACAATAAGGTTAACTGACAAATAGTTATGATATGAATTGAGAATGAACGCATGCGGATCGAGGTGGGGCGCGTTTCAAATCACAAGGGCTCCATACATGAAAGAACGGCCGCCTCGTTCTTTGGAGACGGCCGTCCCGTACTGTTTGCTTGCGTTGACGAGAAGATGCTCGGTGGCAACCTTATGCTGACGATCGGCTAGCCTTCCTTGAGGACGTCTCGATGGAAGATGGTAAGCATTTTGGCTGCTTCACATCGTACGGCTCCATCATTGGGGCAGAGGAACTCTTTGCCATCGATAACCCTGCCACTCATGATACCCTGCTTGACTGCCCAGCTCATCGAATCGAGCGCCCACGAAGGAACTGATGCGACGTCTTCCTTCCCGGCCATGCTTGAAGAATCGCCAGAGGGGTTCATGTTCTCTATCACCTTGGCGTAATTCGCGAGCATAACGGCGAGCTGCGCACGTCCAATTGGATCGTTTGGGCCAAAGTCGTTGGTTCCTTCGTATCCGCCGGCGATTCCGACTTTGCGTGCCCAAGACACTGCTTTACCGTAGAACTGTGAATAGTCAACATCGTCGAACGCCTTGCTTTCAACCTCCGGGCATCCCGCTATGCGCCACAAAACGGTGACTGTCTGGCCGCGCGTAAACGCATCGTTGGGGCCGAAGGTACCTCCGTCGTAACCGCCGAGAAGGTTGTGCGAGACGGAGTAATCCAGGATGCCGCTGGTTACATACCAGGCGCCTGCCGGCACGTCGGGGAATAATGCAGCGGCTTCGGATTCCGCGAAGATCATGACGCTTGCGGAGGAGTTCATGATAATCGCTGCTGTTCCATCAATCACCGCAGCGGGGGAGCTGGTGATGTCGCCGTCGTTCTTGAGTTGGACAATCCGAACGACCTTGCCATTGAATTCTTTGCCGATGTTGAACGTGGCGACTATCCTGCCAGTGCCGGTAATCTTAATGGAGTAAGAATCGCAGGGTCGTTCACCTGGCCTCACCTTGTTCGCCAGCTGATCGTATTCATCGCTATTCTCGTCCAAGTAAGTCGATTCGACTTTTTTAATCGAGTCCGCGCTGGTTCCAGAAGCACTTGCGGAGAACTTTCCGCCGGTCTCATCTACGGTTTGGAAGCCGTTCTGGTCGGTTTCGTCTTCCGCCGCGCCGCCGGTTGATCCTCCGCCACCGGATTCACCTCCAGTTGACCCACCGGGATTTGATGAATCTGATTTGACGAGCGTGTAGGTTTCGGCTCCAGCGTTCGTTCGAGAGTTCTGGAAGTCGATGAGTTCCGCCGTGGAGGAGAAGCTGGTGGATGCCGAGTTTGCATTCCACTGCATGCCCTTTGGAACGTTTCGAAGGCCCATTGGGTAGGATGCGAATTTGAATTTATCTCCAAGCTTGAGCTCCGTGAGCGAATAGCAGTCTTCAAACATTCGACTCATCATGTTTCCATCAGCATTTTTAGCTGTGGACGTATCCAATTTCGATAGGTCTAGATCCTGCAAAGAATCGCATCCGGCAAAAATTGCTACGCAGTTTTCCAGCTTAGGCGTGTTCCACTGGGATAGATTAAGCTTTTTGAGGGACGAGCAGTTACGAAAAGCGTTTGTCGCAGTGGCGAGATTGGAAGTGTCCCAAGATGCCACAGGTATAGATTCGAGGCTGCTGCATCCGTTAAAGAGATTTGAGATGTCTTCGAATTTGGCTTTCTCCCACCCATTGAGGTTCAACTCGGTCAAAGAGGAACAATTGGAGAATAAGCCGAGCACTTGAGGTTTTGTGCCAAATTTCCAGTTTTGGAGGCTAATCTTTTCGAGGTTGTTGCAGCTAGAGAATGCGCTTTTGATGGCGAAGCGCGGGGCATCTATTATGTCGTATTGAAATCCGCTGGTCGTTGGCGAGACGTCCCAGTTGTCGAGCTGAAGGGATTTTAATTTCTTACAGCCAGAGAAGATCTTGTCAAGGGACTTTAGCGGTGCAGGCTTCCAGTTGCGCAAATCGATTGCTTCAAGAGACTCGCAGTTTTCAAAAAGGCTCTCTAGATTGGTCACTTTTGAGACATTCCAATTCGAGACATCAAGAGTTTTCAAGCTCCTGCAGCCTTGGAATGCTCTATCTACTCTATTTAGTGAAGAGGTGTCCCATGCGGAGATACTAATAGTTTCAAGTGCTTCGCAATTTGTAAAAGCGCCATCGAGGGATTGCAGCTTACTAGTATCCCAGCTGTCGATTCCCGAAATGTTAGTCAGTTTTTTGCAGTCGAAAAAGGCGTGGGAGGCGTCGGCGATCTTCCAGCTTCCTTTAAAACTGACGCCGTTTAGTTTTTCGCAACCTGAGAATAGGTCACTCAAGTCAATTGCTTCATCGCTTATGCGCTGACCAAGACTGACCGAGATCAATTCACCGCAATTAGAGAATAGCTGTCCCATAGTATTGCAATTGTCAAATTTAAGTTGAGAAAAATCTACGGTTCTCAGAGATTTATATTGACTTAATGAGCCCCAAAACTCTTCAGGCGCATAAATGTTACCGATAATCTTTATCGAGGTAATGGTATCGATTTGGTCTGCCCATGGGGATTCGTTAAAAAAGTCATTCGGTAGATAGCAAGCATCTTCTCCTCTGCTGGCGATGGTTAGCACCCCATCTACAACTGAGTAATCGTAGGTTCCATTTGTTGGGCTGAGGGGAGTTGTAGTGGGGCCATTTATGATTGCTGTCTTTTGAGAGCCGTCAGCAAAATGGAACCTGCATCTATAGTTGTACTGAGAAAAATCATGTGCCGAAATATTGATATAAGGTGTATACGCATCGATTCGAGTCCAGCCATCGTCTCCTAGATAGTTTTTCTCCCAAAAGACCCTGGTTGAGCCCGTTGCCCTGGCGACAATAGAGATATTGTTCGGTCCGTTGTAAAACGCCGTTGGCTCAACAATGATGTCATTGGGGAGAGCTTGATCTGGATTTGGCTGCAGCTTAATAGCAATGTTTGCAAGCTCTGCGCGGGTTAGACAGTCTTGGGGCTTAAATGCCAGGTCTCTTTCTGCCAGATTCACTTTTACGAACCAGGCAACAGCGGGCTGAGCCCACGTGTTTATGCTATCTTTATCGGGAACCGAGCTCAATAGAGTCGTTATTTCTGAGTCATCGGGCACTTCAAGACTAGGGTTTTTATACTTTGCAAATCTAAGAAATAGCGAGGCAGCCTGTTCTCGTGTCACCTCGGTATCCGGTTGAAATATGGTGCCCGCTCCGGCCGCGGTTGCACTCATTACGTTGTTGTCAAGGCACCATTTAGCTGCTTGAGAGTACCAGCGATTGGAGTCGACGTCTATGCAGGCGGTGCTGGCTCCGGTTCCGTTTCCAGCTTCCAGGGCTTTACCTGACATGCCAAAAAACAGAGATGCGAAGTCTGCGCGATTGGCAATTCGATTCGGCTGGAAAGAAATCAGGTTATAACCTCCGGGCATGTACCCGTTGTTATAGCAACGAATAATATCGTCATAGAACGGGATGCCTCTATGGACATCTATGAACCCGGGGTCAAGGGTTTCGCTATAATTCGAGAATTCGCCTTCTAACGCAAAGGCAAATTCCGGAACAACCCCTGTTATTGAAATGCTTGCTAGGGATGTCGCAAGAATGTATGTGACTGCTCTTCGCCTGTTCATTTCCCCTCCGCATATGATTGCTTGTTAACACACATTTCAATTATACAGAAGTAAGGTGCTTAATCATGGACGTTGGACATAGCGATTCAAGCGATGCGCCTCTATAGGGGATGTCGAAATGGCGCTACTTTTGCCGTTTGGCCTCTAGGTTCCTGCGGCGGTTGCGGAACGCCGTGATCGCGAAGTTCATGCCGTGGGGAATGTAGGCGCCTTCGTAGAGGTCTTCGGGGATGTAGTCGTAGAGACTGTTGAGGGACTGTTCGCGAGCTGCTTGAAGCTGCTGCCCTGAGGGCTCCTCGTCCAGGCGGGCGCAGATGCCGTGGACGGTTGCTCCTTCTTCTACCAGTCGCTCCTCATATTCGCTCATGGGGATAGAGGGGTGGTCGGCGCGCGTATCGTGCGAGGTCCACTGAACGGTGTAGCCCGCGCCTTCGAACTGCGGCAGCGAGTAATCAAAGAGAGGTTCGCTGTCCGTGCGCAAAACGACGGTGCCGCCCGGGGCAAGCAGCTTGCGGTAGTCGAGCAGGTGTTCCACGGTGGTGAGGCGCTGCGCTGCCTCGCGTTTGCGGGGGTGCGGTGTGGGGAAGTTGAGCGTGATGCTGGCGAGCTCACCGGGGGCGAACATGTGCGAAAGCTTTTCGCCGCTGCCGGGGATGAGCAGCGCGTTCTTGATGCCCGCTTCGATCACGCGCTGGGAGGCGTAGGCGATGCAGACCGGCTGCATGTCGATGCCTATGAAAAGGACGTCCGGCTCTGCCTGCGCGGCGGCTACCAGGTAGCTGCCTTTGCCGCAGCCAAGGTCGAGTCGCACCTCGCGGAAAGACCTCGGCGAGGTGCTATCCGCATGCGGATCGAGAGGCCAGCACGCCTGCGCCCAGTTGCCAGCGTAGGCTGCGGGAATGTACTCGATGGCGTCGCGATAGCGCTCCAAGCGCTCGTCCAGGACAAAGTTCTTGGGGGTTCTGGCGCGGGTCGAGCCCATTAGGCTGCTCCTTTTCATGCGGGATTGGCGGGTAGGCAAGGTGTTTCATGATACCCGCGCTTGGCTTGAGAGTTGTGCAGGGTCTGCGGTGGTTGGCGGCTCTTTATCTGCGCGAGCAGCGCGGCGGGCGAGGCAAGCGGGCTCTGATCGTGGGCTTTTATTCCTCATATGGGGTATATTTGTCAGTGCTGTACCCGGTATAAGCGGTGGGGTTGGCCGGGCGCGTGCAGATATGACGGATAATTGCATCGATTTTGAATTTTGCTGAGTGGACACCCCTGTTGTCTGTAAGAAGGTGCAGGTAGGAAATGTCTACCAAGCTGGTATACAAAGACTTTTTTGAAATGGATGCAATTATCCTCAAGAACTGCGCAGGCATGCTTATGCTGAAGGCTTGCGAAGGTGCAAAAGTCCTTCGGGGGCTTGCTCCGCATGAATTAAATCAGCTTACGTAGAGGGCGTGCCCCGTTTGCGCGGAGGGCACGCCCCATAGGCGCATGTTTGCTGCCCCGCCCTTAAGCGTTTCGCTGGAGCACTAGGTAGCGGTTTAGGCTGTGGCTGGATCCGTCTGCAGAGAATGTGTCGATGGGCGCGGCGAGGGGCGAGGCCGATGCCGCAAGCTGGTCTATCTCGGCTGTTGAGAAATGGTGGCAATAGCGAAAGGCCGCATCGTCGGCTTGCCAACCAAGGAGGTGGTCGCCCTCTTCCAGCGAACTGGAGGCGAAGCCCGCGAACGGAGGCTGGGCGAGTGCGAGGTCGAGGGAGCGCGCTGCTTTGCGAGCGATGCGCTTATCATTCATGAACTGCCAAAATGAGATAACGACGATGCCGCCCGGGCGAACGCTGTCGATGAGCCGGCTGAGCACTGCCCGGCGAAGCTTTGCGCCCGGCACATGGTGCATGAAGCCAAAGCAGACGGAAAGATCGCAGGAGACGTGGGGAAAAGCCGTGTTGAGTGCGGAGGTCCGGGAACCTGCGATCGCGTCATCGCCACCATATTCGTCCTCGGCGAGAAGGGCGGTAAGGATGTCTGCGCTGTGGTAGTCGACGCGTGCAAACTCGTTCATGTTCGCGGCGAGCGCGGGGCAGTTGTCGATCGCGGTGGCATGTAGCGAGGTGTGCGGAAGCTGCTCTGCCAAGAAGCGCTCGAATCGCAGGTTGCCGCAGGCCAGGTCGAAGACTCGGAGCGCGGCGGGCGTGTCGCCAAAGTGCTCGCGCGCGATGTCCGCCACGTGCCGCCAGCCTTCCCATGGCGCGCTGCGGGTGGCCGAGAAGGAAGCGGCGTGTTCCGCATAGAAACGCGTGTTGAGGTCGATAAGGTTTTGGGCGGTGGCGTTGTCCATGTAAGGGGGCTTTCTGTTTGGTGAGGGCGAGGGGGGCGGGACGATCTTCTCCGGTATTGCAAACATAATCATATGCGAGTCGACAGGTGGGGGAGCAAGACGATGCCCCGTTCTTTACGATACAATTCCTGCCATGGAAGACATCATTTTGAACATACTGAGTGAGCTTGCCGTCGGTCGCGAGGTCGACGATCGCTCGCTGGTGAAAATCATCAACGCCCAGGCGCGACGCGACGCCGCGGACAAGCGTGCTTACGCCAAGCGTCGTCTGCTGCCGTTCTACCAGCACGTCAAGCGCGACGAGCCCCAGCGCTGGGCGTCCTGGGGAGTGACGCCGGAGCTGGAGGAGAAGCTGCTGGCGGTGCTGCGCATGAAGCCGCGGCGCACGGCGTCGGGCGTGGCGACCATTACGGTCATCACCAAGCCCTGGCCGTGTTCCAGCGATTGCCGCTACTGCCCCAATGATATCCGCATGCCCAAGAGCTATCTGCACGGCGAGCCCGCGTGCGAGCGCGCCGAGCAAACGTGGTTCGACCCCTACTTGCAGGTGTCCGCGCGCTTGACGGCGCTGTCGCAGATGGGGCACGCCATCGACAAGATCGAGCTCATCGTTTTGGGCGGCACGTGGAGCGATTATCCGCGTGAGTACCAGATCTGGTTTGTGTCCGAGCTGTTCCGCGCGCTGAACGATAGCGCGATAGCGGACGTGGCCGCCAACCCCATGCTTGCGGATAACCCTTCTGCTCTCGATGCGGCGACGTGCGCGGACGCGAACTCTCAGCGAGACGCCGGCGTTCCGGCGTACGTGGCCGCCCGTCGAGCGTTTTATCGCGAGTGCGGCTTCCCGCAGACCGCCGAAGAGTTCGCTGCGTTCGCGGCGGAACCACAGCGCGCTATCGATGCGGGCGAGCTCAACTACAATCGCGCGTTCGCTCGTCTTTATGGCGAAAGCGATGCATGGGTCCGCGCCGCGCAGATGCAATCCGCCACGCTGGAAGAGCTCGTCCAGCTTCAGCACGCCAACGAGACCGCGCGCCATCGTGTGGTTGGCCTGGTGATCGAGACTCGTCCTGATGCCGTGACGCCAGACGCGCTCACGCTCATCCGGCAGTTGGGCGCAACTAAGATTCAAATGGGAATTCAAAGTCTTGACCAGCAGATTCTTGATTCCAATGATCGCGGCATCCGCATCGAGCGCATCCAGCGCGCCTTCGAGTTGCTGCGCGCCTTCGGGTTCAAGATTCATGCGCACGCGATGGTCAACCTGCTGGGCGCAACGCCGGAAAGCGACAAGTGTGACTACCGGAGCCTGGTCACCGAGGCTCCCTATCAGCCCGATGAGATCAAGCTTTATCCCTGCGCGCTCATCGAGGGGGCGCGTCTGTGTCGCGATTTCGATAGCGGCGCATGGATCCCGTATACCGAAGACGCCCTCATGGACGTGCTCGCCGCCGACGTGCTCGCCACGCCCTCGTTCTGCCGCATCTCGCGCATGATTCGCGACTTCTCGTCCAATGACATCAAAGCCGGCAACAAGAAGCCCAACCTGCGCCAAATGGTGGAGCAGCGGCTCGCCGTCGGTGAGCGAGTGCGCGAGATTCGTTACCGCGAGGTGGGCACGGGCCTGGTCGACGTCGATGCGCTGCGTTTGGACGAGGTCCGCTATGAGACCACCAATACCTCGGAGCGCTTCTTGCAGTGGGTGGATCGGGACATGCGCATCGCGGGCTTTTTGCGCCTGTCGCTGCCGCATACGGATTACCTCGCCGATCATGTGGACGAGCTGCCCGTGCGCGCGGGCGAGGCGATGATCCGCGAGGTTCACGTTTACGGCGCGGTCGCTCGCTTGGGCGAGGCGGGGGCGGTGGGCTCCGCGGCGCAGCATCTGGGTCTGGGTCGCCGACTGGTCGAGCGCGCCTGCGAAATCGCTCGCGATGAGGGATATGCTCGCATCAACGTTATTTCCGCTGTGGGCACGCGCGGGTACTACCGCGGCCTGGGCTTTGAGGACAACGGCCTCTACCAGCGCCGCGATCTGTAGCCTGTTCGCTGCGTCCATTCCCAATGTCCGCTCGCAGCACCTGCGTTTCTCAGCAAGGGGGAGCCATGGTTTTTCGTTCCACATCATCAAGGGTTGCAGCGGGCGTTGCCGCGCTGGCGCTCGCTTCCGTTGCGTCCGCCGCCGCGCTTGCGCGCATTTTCGACGCGCATCCCTTGCGAACGCATAGCGGCTGCGCCCTGGTGTACACGCCGCGCTCCCGCATGTTTCAAGTGGACGATGAAGAAGCGGGCGACGCGGTGGCGGGCGATGGGGCGGGCATCGCTCCTTCTCATCCAAAAGACCCCGTGCGCGTGCTCAGGTCCGGCGGTGTGTTTCAGTCCGCGACGTATACGGGCGAGCACCGCTTTGAACCCGTGTTCGAGTACTATCGCGGTTTCGATACCATGTTTTCGGCGGAATCCCCGCTTGCCTCTGCTTTTGGGCACGGTATGACCGATGTCCTTATGCTGGGAGGCGGCGGGTTTGCATACCCAAAGCATCTGCTCACCACGCGCGAGGGAATCTCTCTTGATGTTGTGGAGATCGATCCCGCGGTGGTTTCTGCTGCACGCCGCTGGTTTTTTGTGGACGAGCTTGAGGAGCGCCTGGGCGACGCCGCCCGAGCCCGCGGCAATCGCATGCGCGTCTTTGTTGCGGACGCGCGCGCGTTTCTCGACCAGCAGGATCGCCTTTTTGAAGTCAGCTTGCCTGATCCCGCCCATCGTTCGGTCCATGCGGGGCACCGAGCGCATACGCTCAATCCGTTTGGGTCGGCGCGCGACGCCCGCGAGCACCTGCGCGGCCGCCTGCAGTACAACGCGATCGTGAACGACTGCTTCGTGGGCGCTGAGCCGGTGGCGTTGCTGGCGACTCTCGAGGCGGCCCAGGCGATTCGCCGTCGCCTGGTGCCCGGGGGTATCTACCTGACCAATGTGGTCTCCCGCGATAACTGCGGGGACCTTACCTTCCTGCGCGACCAGGTGGCGACGCTTTCGCGTGTTTTCCTCCATGTGCACATCGTGCCCTGCGAGGACGAGCGCTTCGGCGGGGAGGACAACTTCCTCGTCATCGCAACGGACTCGGACGTCAGCGTGCCCGCCGCTGTTCCGTATGACGAGGGGTTCCTCGGAGAGGTCCTTCGCGATTAGCGAGCTTCTGAGCCGTGTGGCACTATGCGGCGGGCGAGCGCGGGGCTATGCGAACGCCGCGAACGCATCGCGCCAGCCTGTGACGCGCTCGCGCATGCCCTCTATGTCGAGCACGCCTTCCGCGAAGCCCTTGCGAACCAATTCTGCGGGCAGCATCTCGTCATACTTGTCAAAGTACGGCACCTCGCCGGGGTATACCAGATCGATGGGGGCGAAATCGGCCTCTGCCTCCGCGGCGACTATCTGGTAGAACGTCTCCTCGTCCGCCTTCATCCTAAATTGCATGAAATAGGGACGAGAAGGGTCAAGCCCCTTAAGGCCAAGCTCGTCTGCGCACTTGATCTTGAGAAGACGCTCCAACGCCAGGAACGCGTAGCTGCCTAGCCAGGGAAAGAGCGCCCACGTGTCTCCACCCAAGTTGATGAGCGGTCGGGAATCGCGCCCCGCCACGCCGGCATTGGCCGCAACGTGGCGCGCTTGCGCCAAACGGGCGCGTGCATTGCCCAGCAGATAGGGATAGGCTTCATGCTCCTCCAGCGCGCGCTTCATGCGTTCGAGCACGTGCGTGTTGATATCGCCGGCGCAGTCGCCAAAGTAGGCGGGCACGCGGCCCTTGACCTGCGTGCAGAACACCAAATGGCGCTTCCAGTCGACTTCTTCCACCAGCCAGCAGTGCCCGGCGATGGCGATGCGCTCGCCCGCGGGTGGCGGGTTGACGATGGTGCCCAGCTCCGATGACTCGCAGCGTACCGTGAACTCCTCGTTCTCTTGGAACACCGCATAGAACTTGAACGAGTTTGTGATGCGCTCACCGGAGATTCCCACGATGAGCCCGCCGCCTTCAGTGACCTCGACTTGGTCCGTATCGATGAGGTGGTGCAGAAGCACGCGCAGGTCGTCTGCGGAGACGCGGTGGAAGTAGCTCAATGTGAGCACGCGCTGTGCGAGCTCCGCGGGGGAGAGCTCCCCACAGGACGCGAGCGTGGCCATGACTTGGTGGTAGAGCAGGCTGTAGGGCAGGCGGTCCAGCGCGGGCGGCTCAACCCATTTCTCCTCGCGATATAGCTGCACCAGCGCAATGCCCTGGATGAGCTTCCACGGCACGGTCTCCGGCATCATACTGCGAGGCTCGGGCTGCTCCTCGCGCATGACAAAATGCATCTCCGGCGGGTCGTCGCGCCGCCCCGTGCGTCCCATGCGCTGCAGGAAGGAGGAGACGGTGAACGGCGCGTCGATCTGAAACGCGCGCTCCAGCCGCCCGATGTCGATGCCGAGCTCAAGCGTCGCGGTTGTGACGGTTGTTTGCAGCTGCTCATCATCCCGCATGATGTCTTCCGCGGTCTCGCGGTAGCTGGCAGAGAGGTTTCCATGATGGATGAGAAAGCGGTCCGGTTCATGCCGCGCCTCGCAATAGCTGCGCAGCATGGAGCAGACGGCTTCCGCCTCCTCGCGCGAGTTGACAAAGACCAGGCACTTGCGGCCGCGCGTTCGCTCGAAGATGTAGCCTATGCCGGGGTCTGCGTCGTTGGGAGCGGTATCCGTGGGTGCGAGTAGTGCGTTGTCATCCGCATCGAGCACGGTCACGCCGTCGGGATCGGGAAGGGCCCGCGGCGCCATGCGGGGTCCGTCATCGTTCGCGCCGCCTCGGTCTTCGCCGCCCGCCACGCGTTCGACTTTGAGAACGTCTGCCTGTTGGGGGCCGTGGTCTTGCAATGCTCGCTCGGTTGCCTGGGGGCCCGTGATATAGAAGTGCTCCATGGAAAGGCGCCAGACGCGGCGCGGCTCCTCAAAGCGCGGGATGATGCAGCCTCGACCTGTGCCGCTGGCGAGAAACGCACCGGTACGTTCCGGGTCGCCTATTGTCGCGGAAAGCCCGATGCGGCGCGGGTTTACGCCGGCCATGCGCCCCAGGCGTTCGATGAGGCAGAGGGTTTGTCCGCCGCGGTCGCCGCGAAGTAGCGAGTGGACCTCGTCGATCACCACGTAGCGCAGGTCGCAAAAGAGCCGCGGCACGGCAGCGTGCTTGTGCATGAGCAGCGCTTCGAGAGACTCGGGCGTGATCTGCAGGATGCCGCTGGGATGCTTGAGCATTTTCGCTTTGTGCGAGGCGGAGACGTCGCCGTGCCAGTGCCATACGGGGATATCCGCCTCTTCGCACAGGTCTCCAAGGCGGTAAAACTGATCGTTGATAAGCGCCTTCAGCGGACCGATATAGATAGCGCCAACGCTTGCGGGCGGGTTCTCCCACAGCTCGGTGAGGATGGGGAAGAAGGCGGCCTCCGTTTTGCCCGACGCGGTGCTTGCCGTGAGCAGCACGTTCTCGTCCGTATTGAAGATGGCGTCCGTCGCTGCGACCTGGATGGAGCGCAGGTTCTCCCAGTTGTGGTTGTAGATAAAGTCCTGCACAAAGGGTGCGTAGCGATCGAATGCGCTCATGGTCGACCTCCTTCATATTCCCATTGACAAGCCGTTGACGCGTTTGCTACTATCAGAAGACATCGAACACGCGTTCTATATTAGCATAGCCGGAACGAGATTTGCAAACAACGTTTTTGTCCAACGTTTTTGGACGAGGAGGGGGTGACGCTGGGACGGCGCGGTGGCGGACGCCAGCGATGGCGTGTGGCCGGCAGGAGGCGAGGTCCATGCGGAGGGGCTCTTGGTGATTCGGCCGGATGCGTTATGGACGAGCGGTTTGGGAGCCGGCATGGCACGCGGTGCCGACGGAGATTATGGCGTCAAGGGGTAGGTCGAGCGATGTGGCATCGTGAGCGGAGATGAGCACTGCTCTGTCTTCCATATGGGCGAGGATGTGAGTCTGGGCGAGTTCGCGCGCTTGCGCATCGAGTCCGGTAAACGGCTCGTCCAGCAAAACCAGGTGCGAGGACGCGGCGAACGCGCGAACTAGCTCCACGCGGCGCCGCTGGCCTCCGGAGAGCGCGCCGACAGGGACATCGATTGCGTCCGAAGGCAGCAGCTCCTCGAGTCGCTTGCGAGCTTCTGCCGACGAGAGGCCTGCACTGGCGATGAGCATCACGTTGTCGATGGCGGAGAGTTCTTCAACCAAGCGGATGTCTTGGTAGACCTGCGCTATGGCGGTGTCGCCGTGTCCGCGGTCGATACTGCCGGACATGGGGTCGATCGAGCCCGCGAGCGTGTTGAGAAGGGTGGTCTTGCCTGCTCCCGAGGGCCCTTCGATGCATACGATGTCGCCCGCGCGCAGATGGAAGCCGAACGGGTCTGATGATGCGATGCCGTTGTGTCCGCAGACTAGATTCGAGGCGGTGAGAATAGGGGCTTTATTGGCGATGGACGGTTTGATAACAGGGGCTCCTTCCGGCTCATGGCGGCGGAAGCGGAGTGCAAGCTTTGCGGATGCGGGCCAGGTGGCGTCCAGCGCACGCAGGGCCAGGCGCTCGAATAGCCATGCGAGGGCGACTACGGCGATGGTCCAGGCGAATAGGTCTGCAGTTTCTAGCAGCAGCTTCGCTTGGTAGATGCGCTCGCCCACGGAGTCGGTTGGCACGCCGATGAGCTCTGCCGCGATGCCGGCTTTCCAGCTCATGCCCAAAACGGATTGGCTGGCGGCGCGAAGGTAGGGGAGAATCGCCGGCCACGTCCGGGCGAGGAGCCGCACGGGCGCGGGTGCGTTAAAGGTGCGGAAAAGATCGCGCATGCGGGGGTCTGCCCGGTCAAGCCCCTGAAGAACTCCGAAGTAGACGCCGGGAATCACCGCGAGGCCAACCGCGATGGCGCTGATGTTTCTGGACCCAAACCATATGAGCAGCGCTACCACGGTGCAGGCGATGGGCGTGCCCTTGATGGCGCTCATCGCGGGCTGCAGCAGCGTGCGGATGGCAGGCAGGGCGGCGGCGATAAGGGCGAGGGGCACGGCGAGCAGGTAGGCGATGGCGCAGCCGCCGGCGATGCGGATAAGGGAGAAGCCGACGCTGCGCCAGAACTCGCCGCTGGGAAACAAGCGCACCAGCGCGGCGGCGGCGTCCAGCGGGCCCGCTAAGACGAACTCGCTGTTCACCGCCATGCTGGCGATTTGCCAGGCCCCTATCCAAAACAGGATCGCGACGACCTTTGCCAGTACGGTCGCGCTTGTTCCCTGCGGTTTATTGGGGCCGGTGCTGGTCCCGTTCTTCACTGTCCCTCGCTTCGCTTACGTTGTGCCCGCATTCTTCCTATGTTGCGGTTACGCCTGGTAATAGAAGTCGTCGCCTGGCATGGCACCACCCACGGATGAGGCGTCGGCGTTATAGAGCACGTCGAGGTAGCCCTCCAGGGCATCGCGCATCTGGGAGCCCTCGATGCAGGTGATGTGGCAGACGGGAATGGCCTTTGCCGCCACCGGCTCAGCCTCGACGATGCCCGCGGCGACTACAAGCTTGGCTGCGGTGGCGGAATCTGCGTTGACGGCGTCGACGGATGCCGACTGTTCGCGTATGAACTCGTCCACGGCATCGGGGTTTTCGTCCACAAATGCCGCGCGGGCAACGGTCACGCCGGTGAGAAGCTGGCTGCCCGTATCGCCGGCGAGGCGCTCCCAGACCTCGGTAAGGTCCACGGGAGCGGTGAGCGCGGAGTTCTTGACCTGCGCCGCGGTGACAAAGGGCTGGGGCAGCACGCCCACGGCCTGCGGGTCGGCAGCGAGTACGGAGACAACCTCTGCGGCCTCGCTTTTGAACTCAAGGGTCACGGTGTCCGCGATGCCCGCGGCATCGAGCAGGTAGTTCATGACGTATTCGGGCGTGGTTCCCTTGCCGGTGAGGTAGACGGTGCGGCCGGCGAGGTCCTCGAACGCGGTAACGGTCGCGTCGCCGGTTACCACAGACAACACGCCCAGCGTGTTGATGTTGAGGCAGCGCACGGCGCCCTTGGATTTGGCGTACAGCACGCTCGCGGCGTTGGCGGGCAGCAGCGCTATGTCGAGGTCGCCCTTGATCATGGAGGGCATGATCTGGTCCGCGGCGGTCATCATCTGGAACTCGTAGGCGTTGATGAGGTCCTTGCCGGAGCCTTCCATCTCAGAGGCGCCCTCTGCGGTGAGCTGGCCCGCCTTCTGCATAAAGCCAACCAGGCCCATGGAGGTGGGGCCCTTGAGCGAGGCGACGCGCACGGTTGTCTTGGAAGCGGTTGCGGACGAGGAACCCGCTGCGGCTGCGGAGCCCGTCGCGGAGCCGGCGGCGTTGCCGTTGCCGGTGCACGCGCTTAGGGCTCCGGCGAGGCCGAGGGCGAGCGCCCCGGTGAGGAAACCGCGGCGTCCCATGACTGCGCTGTCGGCGGCGCGGCAGGCGGCGGCTTCTAGCAGATGGTATTTATCAACAGAAGCAGGCGTGTTGTGGTTGTTCTTCATGTCGATATCCCTTCAATGGCGATCAGGGGCGCCCGGGCGCGGTCAAAATGCGACTCAAAACACCAAGAAACGTCGACTGGTCTAGTCGAATATGCGACAACGATTATAAAATGTTAATCATCGCTATAGGCTCAACAGAGAACAAACTGTTACAGAGGGGAAGACTGTTATGAGCAATTCAATGCGCGGGGTTTACACCAGCCTCGCCCAGATTCGCCGTACCGTGTTTCGCGAGGTAGCGCGCCTCGCCTATGAGAGCCAGTCGGGAGATTACGGCTGGGTGGACGAGCTTCCGTACGAGATTATTCCGGGCGACGTCGCGACGTACCGCGAGAGCGTGTTTCTCGAGCGCGCCATCGTGGGCGAGCGTATTCGTCTAGCGATGGGCTTGCCGCTGCAGGGTGTGGACAAGCCCGCGAAGCTGTCCGAGGGCGTGGCCGAGGCCGCCAAGCCGGAGACCTACTACCAGCCGCCGCTGATCAACGTCATCAAGTTCGCCTGCAACGCTTGCGAGGAGAACTCGTACAAGGTGAGCGATGCGTGCCAGGGCTGCCTGGCTCACCCGTGCCGCGAGATCTGCCCTAAGGGGGCCATCACCTTTAAGGACAAGAAGGCCTACATCGACCAGGAGAAGTGCATCAAGTGCGGGCGTTGCGCCAGCGTGTGCCCTTACGGTGCCATCCAGCATCATGAGCGCCCGTGCGCCGTTGCCTGCGGTATGAACGCCATCAGCTCTGATGAGCAGGGCCGCGCGCAGATCGACTACAGCAAATGCGTCTCGTGCGGACAGTGTTTGGTCAACTGCCCGTTTGGCGCCATTGCGGACAAAAGCCAGATCTTCCAGGTTATCCAGGCCATTCTTGCCGGTGAGGAGGTTATCGCCGAGGTCGCGCCCGCGTTTGTCGGCCAGTTTGGCGGCAAGGGCAACGTGGACAAGCTGCGTGAGGCCTTTAAGGCCCTGGGCTTCACCGGTATGGAGGAGGTCGCCCTGGGCGCCGATTTGTGCGCGGTGCAGGAGGCCGAGGACTTCTTGGAGGAAGTGCCCGACAAGATTCCGTTTATGGGCACGTCTTGCTGCCCGGCGTGGTCGGTCATGGCAAAGATGGAGTTCCCGGAGCATGCGGACTGTGTCTCCATGGCTCTGACGCCCATGACGCTGACTGCGCGCCTTATTCGCAAGCAGCACCCCAACGCTAAGATCGTCTTCGTTGGCCCGTGCTCGGCAAAGAAACTTGAGGCGCAGCGCAGGAGCGTTAAGAGCGAGGTCGACTTTGTCCTCACCTTTGAGGAGATGGCCGGCATGATGGAGGCCAAGGACATCGACTACACCAAGCTCGCCGGCGAGGGTTCCAGCGACTTCGAGGTCGCCAGCGCCGATGGCCGCTCCTTTGCCGTGGCGGGCGGCGTGGCCAACGCCGTGGTGAACGCTATCCACCGCGAGCACCCGGACATGGATGTCAAGGTTACCAACGCCGAGGGTTTGGACGAGTGCCGCAAGATGATGAAGGCCGCGGTCAAGGGCAAATACAACGGATATCTGCTTGAGGGCATGGCGTGCCCGGGCGGCTGCGTCGCCGGCGCCGGCACCCTGCAGCCCATCAACAAGACGGCCGGCGCGGTGAAGCTCTATTCCAAGAAGGCTCCCATCAAGACTGCTCCCGAGAACGCGTACTGCGAGCTGATCCATGACCTGGAGCGCGATGCAGACGGCCACCGCGCCGATGCCGACGTGGTCGCCGAGTCTGCCGAGGCGTTGAAGCCCGCCGAGGACGCCGAGGCGTAAGGCTGCTTTTTCGTTTGTTTGGCTTGCGGGCCTGACCGTGGGTTTTTGCCGCGGTTGGGTCCGCATTCGCTACGGGTCGACCGAGGCATGGCCACGGTATGGCCCGCGGTTCTATAGACCGTTTCGGTGAGACGGGATTAGGGACGCTTTTTGATTCGCTGGAATCGTAAAAAGCGTCCCTTTTCTATGCTTCATCAACGTCGACGTTGCTGCGGCGGGGGAAGCCGCAAGGAGAGTTTTGCTACAGCGTGAACTCGGCGAATTCGGCGTCAGATCTGCCTGTGGTGGAGGCCGGAGTCGCCATAGCGCCAGGCACCCCTGCGGCACCCGGCGCCACCGTTGCGTCCGGCGTTGACGTCGCCGCGGCCCCATCCTTCGCGCCGGCGGATCCCAAAAGCTCCGGCAGGGACGTGTTCGGATTCTGGTAGGCAATGTCCAGAAGCTCGATGAAGTCTCGGATCACCTCGCGCGGGGTAAGGTGGCTCTCGGCCCCAACTCGTCCAAATTCCGCCGTGAGAAATCCAACCAAGTCCAGCTCGGTCAACGCGGGCGTGTAACCAAAGTAGCCGGCATGTATCTGGGCGAGCTTCTCGATAAGGATCAGCAGTTCCTCGTAGGTGAGGGGGTGCAGGCGGATGATGGGGGCGAGCATGTCCCTCATACCCTCGCGGGCAAAACGGCCCTGCGTCAAGCGGCTGCGGAGCGCTTCATAGCTAAAGACGCCGCGGCGCCGATCCTCCACAGAGGTGGGGGTGCCGCCCATGATGATGCCCAGGTGGCGTGCCTTGCCCTGCAGCGTGTCGTTATACATCTGCAGGATCTTCTCGTAGTTGTACTGCCGGCTGATGGCGTTGGGGATTTTGTACAGGTTGACCAGCTCGTCGATCAGCACCAGCAGGCCACGGTAGCCCGCGCCCTGCAAAAACGCCGCCAGCAGCTTGATGTGGTCATACCAGTCGTCATCCGTGATGATCGCGGTGCTGCCCAGCTCGCCTTTCGCCTCGGTCTTGGTGCGGTATTCGCCGCGCAGCCATTTGGCGACGTATCCGCGCATAGCGTCATCGCCTTCAACGGTCGCACGGTAGTACAGCATGAGCATGCGCGAAAAGTCATACCCATGGACCATCTCTTCAAGCGAGGCGCAAAACGCGCGCACCCGCGCTTCGCCGTCCGAGACGGTGCCGTCGGGCGATGCGTAGGCTTGCAAGCCCTGCATGGCGGCGACCCAACGGTCGAGCACCAGCATCAGCGCGCCGCCTTCTGGACGAGTTTTGGTCGAAAGGTTGCGGATGAGCTCGCGATACGTGGCGAGACCCTGTCCCTGGCCTCCCTGCAGACGGCGCTCCGGCGACAGGTCGGCATCTGCTACCACAAAGTTTTCACCCATAGCGTGCGTGCGGATGGTCTGCAGCAAGAAGCTTTTGCCGGCACCGTAGTGCCCGACGAGGAATCTAAACGATGCGCCGCCGTCGGCGATAAGGTCCAGATCGGTCAGCAGCGCGCGTATCTCCGTCTCGCGGCCCACCGTGATGTAGGGCAGGCCGATGCGCGGCACCACGCCGCCTTTGAGCGAGTTGAGGATGACGGCGGCGATGCGCTTGGGGATGCGCGGCGCGCTGGAGAAGTCGATGGGCCTGGGGGCATCCATCGCTGTGCCGGTCGGCGCCGCACCGCCCGCCGTCGCGCCGTTCGCTACGGGGTTTTGTGCCACGGGGCTATCCATTGATGTATCCTTCCACGTCTTCACGGTAGTCATCTATAAGGCGCACGCCGCCTGCTGCAAATTCCAATATGGTGTCTCCCACCAGGTCGAACGCGGCGTCGTTGATCGCATCTACCAGCATGTCCTCAGATGTGCCCGCGGGAACGCGGGGCGAGGCCGATTCAGCGAGCAGGTCTGCCAGGTAGGATGCTTGCTCTGGCGAGAACGGCCCGCCCTGCAGCATTGCGGGCGGCCGGGTCGCCGCAGCCCGCGGCTCCTCGTCCACATGCTTAGCCAAGCTTGGAGATGCTTGCGATGGCGCCGGTCCAGATGCTTGCGGTGGCGCCGGACGGGAACCGGCGGTGCTCGGCACGTCGACCCCCGCAACCGATGCCGCACTTTCAAGCAAAGCGGACCCGCTCGCCGTCGCATCGCCGCGCTCCTCTTCGATGAGAAGCGCCTCGCGGGTTTGGGCCGCTGCGCTGCGGATGCCGGAGAGCTTGCTCAAATCGATGTCGATGCGAACCGGCTGGTGCGCGCGCGACCATTCAAGCTGGTTTTTGATCTCGGTATCGATCATCTTTTGCAGGTATTTGGGCGTTTTGGTGCCGTCCTCGTCCAAAAGACGCGGCCATTCCCATGCAATGCGCATCCTGCGGTCGATCTCCCTTAGGATGTTGCCCAGCTTGATGTTTCGCCCCTGGTCGCAATGGACGCGGTCGCACGTCCAAAGGCCCTTGGTGCAGCGGTAGGACCGCAGCGGGTTGAGGGTCACGCGGGCGTCTGCGTGGGCGCGCTCTTCAAAGAACACCGCCGAGGCGAACATGGTGTAGGGCATCTCTATGCGCTTGCCAAAGAGAACTTCGACCAGCGTTGTGCCGCGGGTGCTTCGATGGTGCTGGTCAAGGCGGACGAGGACGGAGGCCGTCACGGCGCGCATGTCATCTTGGTGCTCGCGATAAAACTCGTCCGTGTCGATCCGATGGGCGGAGAGCCGCGCCGCGGCGTTAAGCATCGTACTGGCAACATCGGCGTCCGGGCGGGGGAGCGGGCCGCTTTTGCGCTTTCTGGCGGTCGTCATCCTTGTCGCCGTCGTCCTTGTCGCCGCTTCCGCCGTCGTACCCACCGTGTCAGACGGCACGTCCATCTCGTCCAACCCCGCGCCCTTGCGGTAGCTCGTGAGCGCCCGGGCAAAGGCGTAAAGCGACGCCTCGAACTCCATGGACGGGGTCTGGGCGAGCAGCTTGGGGTCAAGGTCGTGGTAGACCACGTAGTCTTGCTGCCAAGTCAGCCCATGGCGCTTGATATCCTTTTCTTCGCTGTCCCACGCGTCGCAAAACCATTTGAGCGTCTCGAATCCGCGCAGCGGATCATCCACGCCAATGCCACAGAGCACCTCGTAGATGTACACCAGGGCAAAGGTGTCCGGCGCCTCCGCCAGCTCGCCCGCCCTTATGCGTGAGCGCCAGGTGAAGTAGCCGCGCAGTTGCCGGTCGCTCATGGCGTTGTACGTGGGGTAATAGGATTTGAAGTTGCCGCGGTAGGGGCAGTCGTCCTCAAAATCCGCCATAAAGGTGCCCTGGCACCAGAACAGCTCGGCCTCGCTGAGCCATCGTCCGCGCCCGCCCGTGCCGGATTCATCCCAACGGGATATGGCCCGCATCTCGCGATAGCGATCCGGGAGGTAGCTGGCCATTTGGCGACCGGTTTTAAGCAGCGGCTCGTCCTGATATACGTTGGACGAGAAATGGGAGTTGCCGCGCGCCTTCTGATCGGAGACTATCTGGTCTATGAGGGCGCGAGCGCGCTCGACTCGCTGTGAACGCGCCGCCACGTCGGCGAATCGAGCCTGCTTGATCCGCTTATCGTCCATATAGCCTCCCTTCGCGCCGTGTTGCCTCCGCATCCTCCCGCGCCGCCTGATTGGTCGCGCGCGATATCCGCTTGCGTAACTATCTATCATAGCATAGACGCAAACAGATGTTCGCTCTTTTCGTCTTTCGTGGTTCTCGTTATGGCGCGCGTTTGATGAGGCAGAAATGTGTTAACGATTCCTCAAAGTTTGAAAAGGGCTTTTGCCCCGCGGCGAGGATCCTTATAATCCTCCCGCTGGAATAGAACGCGGCCTGCTTGGGATGAAGGCCGTCGGTGCAATTGGGGGACGTATGATGCAAAGGGGAATCTCTCTGCGACAGTGGCTGCCACTTTTGGGCATCACGTTTTCGGCGTTTGTGTTCAACACGTCGGAGTTTATGCCTATCGGCCTGCTGACGGATATCGCGGCGACGTTTTCTCTCACCGAGGCGCAGGCCGGCATCATGATCAGCGTGTACGCCTGGGCGGTCATGATCTTGTCGCTGCCGCTCATGATGGCGGCATCGCGCATCGAGTTCAAAAAGCTGCTGCTCGGCGTTATCGCGTTATTCTCCTTGGGACAGTTTCTGTCTGCGGCGGCGCCCAGCTATCTCGTGTTGGTGCTTGCCCGGCTGGTGGTTGCCTGCGCGCACGCTGTCTTCTGGTCCATCGCCGCGGTGTGCGCCTCGCGCTTGGTCGACGTGCGCCATAGCGCCCTTGCCGTCAGCATGGTTGCGACCGGAACGTCTATCGCTATGATCTTCGGGCTGCCCATCGGCCGCGCCATCGGCCTGCTGGTGGGCTGGCGCATGACCTTCACCATTGTCGGGGTGGTGGCCGCGGCTATCGTCGTGTACTTGATGGCGTGCTTTCCCAAGATGCCGGCGGGAGAACCGTTCACCCTGGGCCAGCTGCCGCTGCTGCTCAAGAACCGCGTTCTTATGGGTATTTATGCCACCACGATACTGTTCGCGACGGGCTACTACACCGGTTACAGCTATATCGAACCGTTTTTGCAGCAGGTGGGCGGTATGCCCGACGCGCTCATAACTCTCATGCTCACGGTCTTCGGCATCGCGGGGCTCGCCGGCAGCGTCGCGATGACGCGCTTTTACGACCGCCGCCGCGCCCTGTTCTTGGCGGGCTCGTGCGCGGGGGTGGCCGCGGGCCTGCTGCTGATGCGCCTCACCGCTTCAGCGCCCGTCGCGTTTGGATCCGCCTGCGCGGTGTGGGGTATGTTCGCCACCACGTTCAGCATCGCCTACCAGTCGGAGATCATCCGTTGCTGCGATAAGGACTCCTCGACCGTGGCCATGTCCATTTTCTCAGGTATCTTCAACCTGGGTATCGGTTCGGGTACGGCACTGGGCGGCGCGGTGGTGTCCGGGGTGGGCATCGGTTTCATAGGAATCGTCGGGGGCGTGATCGCGCTGGGCTCGTTGCTGCTGTGCGTGCTGACCGTTCTTCGTCCCCTTGCCGCGACGGGCGCTCCCGCTGCCGGGTGTCGCGACGCCTAGGGCACGAGGCTTTGCCCGCGCGGTCTGCGGGGCCGTTCCCGCGCGGGGTCCCTGCCGCTTGCGGCCCTCGCGTGTAATTAGGACGAAGACTTCTGCCGCGCTTACGCCTGGATGTGCTTTTGAGCAACAATAGGTAACCATGATTACTTTCTTTCTCATAGGAAACATCGCCTCGGGCAAATCCACGGCCGCTCGCTACCTCGAGCGTCGCGGCGCCATGCGCATCGACCTTGACCAGCTGGCCAAAGACCTCTATCAGCCCGGCTCCGCCGTCGTGGACGCTATCGCGGAGGAGTTTGGTTGGGACGTGCTCGACGCCATGGGCGGCATCGACCGGGCCGTCCTTGCTCGCCGTGCGTTCGATACGCCGGAGGACGCCGCGCGGCTCAACGCCATCGTCCATCCCATCTTGCTGGAGCAGCTGGGGCTTCGCCTGCTGCCGGCCAACTGCTGTTCCGTCATGGTTCCCGAACACCAGCTCGCCGTGGTGGAGATCTCTGCCCCGGCGGGCTTTGCCGATGCGTTCGCGCTGGCAGATGAAGTGATCGCCGTGACGGCCCCGCTGGAGACGCGTCGCCTTCGCGCCGTGGAGCGCGGTATGGACGCCGATGACTTCGATCGCCGTGCAGAATGCCAGCCTGCTGAGAAGGACCTTGTCGCCATGGCGACCTTCGTCATCGATAACGCTCTCGCAGATGATTCGCTGTTCCGCGAGCTCGATGCGCTGGTTGACCGCTACGGCCTTGATCTGCCGGCCGCGGAGGAGAGTCTCCATGGCTAAGCGCCCTCGCCTGCTGGCGTGGTACCGCGTGCTGCCCATGTTGGCCGTGGCCGTGATGGGCGGCGTTTCGGCGGCGTACTCCTATGCGCCGTCGCTGCTGGTAAGCGCCATCTTCCCCCTTAAATATGAGGACGAGATCGCGCGGTCCGCCTCCGCGCACGGGGTGGACCCCTATCTTGTCGCCGCCGTTATAGAGACCGAGTCCGGATGGGACCCCGATGCAAAGTCCGGCCAGGGTGCGCGCGGGCTTATGCAGCTTATGCCCGAGACCGCCCAGGATATGGTGAACAAGGGCTTGGTCGACGGCTCGCTCTATTCCGCGGACGACCTCGAGGACCCCGCGGTCAACATCGAGTTCGGCAGCGCCTACCTTTCCTACCTCATCACGTATTTCAACGGGTCGGCGGACCGGGCTATCGCCGCTTACAACGGCGGGATGGGCAACGTAGACGATTGGGTCCAGCAGGACACGTCGTTGCATAACGCGATTACCTTCCCGGAGACGCAGGCCTACCTTATCCGCGTCAACAACGCGCACGATCGCTATCGTCAGCTCTATCCGGACGCGTTCATGTAGGCTTTCCGTCTCCCCGTATGTCAATCTGCCAACGCATCGTGGTGCGCTCGCGCGTATACGGTGCGCGGTTTTGCGGTACATGGCAAAATGGTTGTGAACACGGCGCCCAAAGAGGGGAGAGCAATGGAGAGCTTCGAGGTCGAACGCGTAGGCGGGGAGCTTCGCCGCTTCGGTGTCACGGGAGAGCCGGCCGCTTTCGAGGTCGTTTCGCCCTTCGAGCCGTCCGGCGACCAGCCCCAAGCCATCGAATCGCTGGTCAAAGGCGTAAAAGACGGAGACCGCTACCAGGTGCTGCTGGGCGTTACCGGCTCCGGTAAGACCTTCACCATGGCAAAGACCATCGAGGCGCTGGGCAAGCCCACGCTGGTGATGGCTCCCAACAAGACGCTCGCCGCGCAGCTTGCAAGCGAGCTCAAGGAGTTCTTCCCGCATAACGCGGTGGTCTACTTCGTCTCCTACTACGATTACTACCAGCCCGAGGCCTACGTTCCGCAGTCGGACACCTACATCGAGAAGGACTCCTCCATCAACGAGGAAGTCGAGATGCTGCGCCATCAGGCGACCGCCTCGCTGTTGAGCCGCCGCGACGTCATCGTGGTCGCGTCCGTGTCCTGCATCTACGGCATCGGCAGCCCGGAGGACTACGCGGGCTTGGCTCCCAACGTGGACAAGAAGGTGCCGCTCGAGCGCGACGAGTTCATCCACTGCCTCATCGACATCCAGTACGACCGCAACGACTACGATCTCTCGCGTGGCTGCTTCCGCGTGCGCGGCGACGTGGTCGACGTCTATCCGCCCTATGCCGAGCATCCCCTGCGTTTCGAGTTCTTTGGGGACGAGGTCGAGCTGATCGCGGAGATCGACGAGGTCACGGGCGAGATCCTACGCGAATACGACGCCATCCCCGTGTGGCCCGCCTCGCACTACGTCACCGAGAAACCCAAGGTCACGGCCGCCCTCAAGACCATCGAGGAAGAGCTGGAGCACCGCGTGGCGGAACTCAAGGCGGAGGACAAGCTGCTCGAGGCCCAACGCCTGCAGCAGCGCACGGACTACGACCTGGAGATGCTCGAGACCATGGGCTTCACCAACGGCATCGAGAACTACTCGCGCCACCTGGACGGCCGCAAGCCCGGCGAGCCCCCGTTCACGCTCATCGACTACTTCCCCAAGGACATGGTTTGCATCATCGATGAGAGCCACGTCACCGTGCCGCAGATCCGCGGCATGCACGAGGGCGACCGCTCGCGCAAGGTCACGCTGGTCGAGCACGGTTTCCGCCTGCCGTCCGCCCTGGACAACCGCCCGCTTCGCTTCGACGAGTTCGAGGCGCGCATCCCGCAGTTCATCTACGTCTCGGCCACGCCGGGCGACTACGAGCTGCGCGTGAGCCAAAACAACGTGGAGCAGATCATTCGCCCCACCGGCCTGCTCGATCCCAAGATCGACGTGCGCCCCGTGCGCGGTCAGATCGATGATTTGCTGGACGAGATAAAGGTCCGCACCGCCCGCCATGAGCGCGTGCTTGTCACCACGCTCACCAAGCGCATGGCCGAGGACCTCACCGACCACCTGCTCGACGCCGGCGTCAAGGTCAACTACATGCACTCGGACACCGCCACGCTGGACCGCGTCGAGATCCTGCGCGACCTGCGCGCCGGCAAGATCGACGTGCTGGTTGGCATCAACCTGCTGCGCGAGGGCCTGGACCTGCCGGAGGTCTCGCTGGTCGCCATCCTCGACGCGGACAAAGAGGGCTTTCTGCGCAACCGCCGTTCTCTCATCCAGACCATCGGCCGCGCCGCGCGCAACGCGGAGGGCGAGGTCATCATGTACGCGGACACCATCACGGACTCCATGCGCGAGGCCATCGACGAGACGGCGCGCCGCCGCGAGATCCAGATGGCCTACAACAAGGAGCACGGCATCGAGCCCAAGACCGTCCGCAAGGCCATCAACGACATCTCGAGCTTCATCGCGGAAGCCTCGGAGACCCTGGGCAAGCGCGACCGTAGCCGCGGCGACTCGCTGGGTCACGGCGAGTTCTTCACCCCGGCGGGCGAGGGCGGGGCGGATGCGGCTCCCGGCGTGGAGGCCTCCGATGGCCAGCGCCTGGCGCAAGAGCTTTCCGAGCTTCCTCCCGACGAGCTGCAGCGCATCATCGCCCAGATGGAGGATGACATGCGCAGCGCCTCGGAGGCCATGGACTTCGAGGAGGCAGCCCGCCTGCGCGACGCGGTGGTGCATCTCAAGGCCCTGGCAGAAGGCACCAGCGAGGACGAGGTGATCGAGCGCCTTCGCCGCGATGCCCGCAAGGGGTCCAAGTTTGCAAGCGGCCGCGTTCGCAAGGGCGCCAGGTTCGGTAAGAGCTAGCGGTTTTTGGACGATGAACGGTGCCGCTTGGGTTTTCTCCCGGGGTGCGTTCGCCGCTGTGGGGCCGCCCGGGATTTCCGTCTGGGGTGTGTTCGGCGCGTTGCGCCTCAGAACACCCCAGGCGGAAACCCGTGCGGCCCCTGCGTATCCACAATCCCAGGTAAACCCCATGCGGTTGAGATGTTTAAGACCGTTTAAAGGTGTTTAAGACCGTTTCGCTTTATTAAATCGGGTCGGCAAGACCGCTCTTATTACGTACCTTGCTCAAGAGGCGCGCACCGCTTCTGCCCATTTGGTAGACGATGCGAGTTCAGTTCACCTTGCATCGGTTTCGGTTGTAGCTGGTCGGCTATCGCTCTTGGAACGCGTCGCATGACGATGACGTCATTTCGATCGACCATGTGAGGCGGGGCGCCGGCCTCGCGCAGGAGGAGCTCGAATCGCGTGTCTTCGACGCAATGCTCTCCGAACTCTCTCCAGCAGATATCGAGTTTTTGCTTGCCATGAGTCGGGACGAGGACAAGACGCTTCAGGCCAATCTAAAGACGCGACTTGCCAAGTCTCCAAGCCATGTCTCGATCTACAAAAAGCGCCTTCTGGAAGCGGGTGTTATAAACGAGCCAATCCGTGGCAAGCTTGTCTTTGCCCTTCCAGGTTTCAAGGACTACCTCATCAAAGCCATGGGGTAGGTCAAAAAAACATGGGGAGGCCCCGCTTTGCGCAGCTGCCTCTGCCAAACAATTCGCGAACAGAACAAGTCGCACGGGGCGCCTCCGCAGGTGCCGGCTCCGCTTCGATCGCGATCACCTTCGGCGCGCTTTGACCAGGAAGGACCCCCTCAGGCCGGGGTGACCACCGGCTTA